>MKWU01007185.1_pt1 | contig 10820 bp, 8 predicted proteins | sample 809101 | NCBI WGS metagenome assembly MKWU01 (sample SAMN05860141, study PRJNA318959) | sponge metagenome | host: Aplysina aerophoba | place: Slovenia: Piran, Adriatic Sea, Gulf of Piran | collected 2013-05-07
GCTTCGCAGGCCTTCTGCGCGAGCCCCCGGGTCTTGAAGAAGCGCGCATACCAGAGCCACTTGTCCAGCCGGCTCGCGGCGAGAGCAGGTGCGTCGCGCGTCACGACGAGCGTGCGGCGCCGGTGGCAAGCACGCGGAGCTTCGCGAAGGGAGAATCGGGGTCCACCCCCCTCCCCCTCCGCCGCGTCTTCTCCGGAGGCCGGCCCGGGCGCGTGCCGCTCCGCCCATAGCGCGGCAGTCCGTCGGTCCCCAGCCCCACCGTGGCGTAGCCGAGGCCGGCAAGAATGTCGTCGAACTTGGCGCGCTTGCAGGCGGCCAGCTTGAGCATTCCGGTGTCGACGGCAAAGGGCTCCTTGCGGGCCGCCTTGCGTAGCCGCCCGGCGAGGCGTTCCGCGATGTCGGCACGGACCACCTGGGAGCCCAGGGGAACCAGGCCGAGCGCCGCGTAACATGCTTCCGGCACGGCCGGGTCGCGGTCCATCGAGACCGCCGAGCCCGGCGTCGGCGGCGGCGTGCCGGCGCTGCTCCAGGCCCACCACAGCAGGCCGGCGCAGCGCGCGCGCGCCGGTTTCAGCATGGCGGGCATGAACGCGGTGAGCGCGCCGAGCCGCACGCCGGCCTCGGCGAGGGCGCGCCGCCCCGCATCGTCCAGCGCGGAGATCTGGGGGCTGAGCGAGCGCCGGGGCACGCAGCCAAGCGCCTCGCTCAACGCAAAGGCGATGCCGCGGGCCGAGCCCTCCAGCGCCGCCTCGCGCAGCATTACCAGGGGCCCCGCGTCGCGCTCGAAGCGGCGATCGAGCCACGTCTGAAGGCGCCGGCGCACCCGCTCGCGCTGCGCCGCGCTCAGGTGATCCTCGCCGATCAGCGCAATCTGCGGCCGGAGCGGCGCGTCGCCCTGTCCGAGGCGAGCGATGGTGGCGCCTTCCCAGGCGATCTCGCCCCAGCGGGGCGCATCGTCCCGCCTTGCCTCGAGCCCGAGCGTGAACGCATCGTCGCCATCCGCCACCGCGGCGGCGACCCGCCGCGCCACCTCGCGCTCGACCACGCGGTTTGCGGCCGCGAGAACCTCGCGGCTGCCCTCGGCCTCCACGTCCGGCCGAAAGCGAAAGCCGTCGAAGGCGCCGGCCCGCTCGCCTTCCACCGTCACCGCGCCGCCCTCGCCGACGAGCGCGAAGAGCGCCTCGTCCGCCCGCCTGCCGAGGCGGGGCAGCCGCGCCCGCCGGTTGACGAAGAGCTCGGTCAACCGGGTATGGAGAGCATCGGAGAGCGCGTCCTCGAGTGCGCGCGTGCGCTCCTGCCAGCCCTGCGCGTCGTCCACCCAATCGGGGCGATGGGACACGTAGGTCCAGGTCCGCACATGGCTGATCCGGGCGGTCAGCGTGTCGATGTCGCCTTCGGTGGCCGCCAGCCGATCGATCGAACGGCCGACCCAGTCCGGCGGCAGGCGCCCGCTCCCGACCAGGGAGAGGTAGATTCGGCGCACGAGGCCGACGTGATCCTCCGCCATGGTCTTGCGAAAATCGGGGATCTGGCAGGCCTCCCAGAGCAGAGCGATACGGTCCGCACCGGTCAGCGTTTCCGCGACTGCGGGATCGCGGGCCAACACGAGCAGCGTGCGATGGTCGTCCGCGTCGTGGGTCCGCCGGAGGCCGGGCAGCGGCGGTGGTTGGGCCAACGACTCGGCCAGCGCAGACAGCGACTCGAAGGAGAGCTCGGCGTTGCGCCAGTAGGCCCGTGGCACGGCCGGGAAGCGATGATTCTCGACCGCCTGCAGGAGGGTCGGCTCGAAGGGCTCGCCCCCCCCGGTCGTGCCGAAGCTGCCGTCCCTGAGGTGACGCCCGGCGCGGCCGGCGATCTGCGCGACCTCGGCCGACGTGAGCATCCGCGTCGTGCGGCCGTCGAACTTCTGATAGGCCGAGAACGCGACGTGATCCAGGTCCAGGTTGAGCCCCATGCCGATGGCATCTGTGGCCACCAGACTGTCCACCTCGCCCGCCTGGTAGAGCCCCACCTGCGCGTTGCGCGTGCGCGGGCTCAGCGCTCCCAGCACCACGGCGCATCCGCCCCGGAGCCCGCGGATGCGCTCGGCAAGCGCGTAGACCGATTCGGTCGAGAACGCGATGACCGCATTGCGGGGCTTGAGCCGCGCGAGCTTGCAGTGCCCCTCGTGCGCGAGCGTGGAGAGCCGGGGGCGGCCCGTAAAGCGCGCTTCGGGGACGAGCGTGCGGATCAGCGGGCGCATGGTGTCCGCGCCGAGGAACATGGTCTCCGCCGTGCCGCGCGCGCGCAGGAGCCGGTCGGTGAAGACGTGGCCGCGCTCGCGGTCTCCCGCCAGCTGAACCTCGTCCACGCCGACGAACTCGACCTCCCTGTCCAGGGGCATCGATTCGACGGTGCAGACGAAGTAGCGGGGCTCCTCCGGGATTCGCCGCTCTTCGCCCGTCACCAGGGCGACCGTGCCGGCCCCCTTCTCCTCGACCACCCGGTCATAGACCTCGCGTGCGAGGAGGCGGAGCGGGAAGCCCATCATCCCGGTGCGATGGGCCAACATGCGCTCGACCGCCAGGTGGGTCTTGCCCGTGTTGGTCGGGCCGAGGAGCGCGGTGACGGTGGCGTTCTCGGCGTCGTGCCGAACCATGACAGGAAGTTTGGCGGTCCCGGCCGATTTGGCAACCCCATGAACCTATGCCCCATCAACCTGCGCCACAGTGCTGCCTCTCCCCGATCGCGGCTATCTCAACTCCCGCTATCGGTTAGAATGCTCGCGCATGGCTCATAGGGTCTATTCGCTGAAGGGGGATCTCATGGCTCATCGCACGAAGATTGCAGTGTCCGCTTTGGCGGCGACGGCCCTCGGTCTTGCCCTTGCAGCATGCCAGCCGCACATGACGGCTCCGTCGGTTCACGAGGCTGCCGCGCCGGATGCCGCCCTTCAGGAGGCCGCCGCGCCGGCCGGAGAACTGACCGTGGCAGAGGTTCAGGATCTTGTTGTGGGCAACACCCTTTTCGTCAGAACCGAAGCGAGCAGGGTGACCAGGGCCGAGTATTTCTCGCCCGACGGAACTGTTCAGATGAAGGCGAAGCCGGACTTCATGGGCATGTCCTTCAGCTTCAAGGGCACATATCATTTCGACGATCAGCAAGGCCTCTGCTTCGACTATCCCACTCTGCCGGTCAGTCCCAAGGAGTATTGCGAGCCAATTGTCCGGCAGGGTGATGGAGGATACGGACTCGGCGAGGGAGGTGTCGTCCAGCGAATCCTCGATGGCGACCACCTCGACGAGCTGAATTAGCCATTCTCGGCCCGACATTACGGCCGTTTTCGGCCAGCATCGGGGCGTGACTGCCGTCGTAGCCCCAAACAAGCGCACACGGGCTTGAACCGCCTGCGGGTTCGTCACATATAGCGCTCCGAATCGACGGCGTAGGTGCGAATCGGAGGGTTCGATGGCGAACACCAGCGGGGAGAAACACGCGTTCCAGGCCGAGGTCAGCAAGCTGCTCGGCCTCATGGCCAACTCGCTCTATCGCGACAAGGAGATCTTCCTGCGCGAGTTGATCTCGAACGCGTCCGACGCCTGCGACAAGCTGCGCTATTCGGCAATCACCCAGCCCGATCTGCTGGGCGACGATGCCGCGCTCGCCGTGACCATCACGCCGGACAGCGACAAGAGCGTGCTGGTGGTGGCCGACAACGGCATCGGCATGAACCGCCAGGAGCTGATCGACAACCTCGGCACCATCGCGCGCTCCGGCACCGAGGCCTTCGTCAAGCAGATGGCCGACTCGCAGGCCGGCGACGGGCAGGACGCGCAGAGCGGGCGGGACGGAGAAGACGAGCAGAACGGCGCGACCGCCGGGCTCATCGGCCAGTTCGGCGTGGGCTTCTACTCGTCCTTCATGGTGGCGAAGCGCGTCGACGTCGTGACCCGCAGGGCGGACGAGGCCGAGGGCTGGCGCTGGCGCTCGGACGGAAGCGGGTCGTTCTCCATCGCGCCGGAGGCCGACGCCGCCCGCGGCACCAGGATCGAGCTCCACCTGCGCAAGGCCGACCGGGAGTTCCTAGAGCCGCTCCGCATCCGCACCGTCGTCAAGGCCTACTCCGACCATGTCGGCCTGCCGATCTGGCTCGAAAACGAGAGCGGCCAGAAGGAAATGGTCAACGAGGGCTCGGCGCTCTGGAGCCGCCCCAGGAGCGAGATCGACGAGGACCAGTACCGCGAGTTCTATCACCACATCGCCCACATGCCGGGCGACCCCTGGCACACCATCCACCTGCACGCCGAAGGGCGAATCGAGTACACGGCGCTGCTCTTCGTGCCTGACACCAAGCCCTTCGATCTCTTCGACCCGATCCGCAAACACAGGGTCCGGCTCTACGTCAGGCGGGTCTTCATCACCGACGAGTGCGAGGGGCTGATCCCGCCCTACCTGCGCTTCATGCGGGGCGTGGTGGATTCAAGCGACCTCGCGCTCAACGTCAGCCGCGAGACGCTGCAGAACGATCCGATCCTGGCGAAGATCAGGACCGGCCTGGTCAAGCGCGTCTTCTCCGAGCTCGAGAAGCGCGCCAAGAAGACCCCCGAGGACTACGCCTCGTTCTGGGAGAGTTTCGGCGCGGTCCTGAAGGAGGGGCTCTACGAGGATGCCGAGCAGAAGGACCGCCTGCTTCCCCTCATCCGCTTCCGCTCCACGGGCGGCGGCGAGCGCTGGCTCTCGCTCGACGACTACGTGGACGCGATGCCCGAGCAGCAGGAAGCCATCTACTACATGAGCGGGGAGGATCCCGACGCGCTGCGCCGCAGCCCCCAGATCGAGGGCTTCCGCGCGCGCGGCATCGACGTGCTGCTGATGGTCGACCCGGTCGATCAGTTCTGGCTGCCCGTGGTGGGCTCATACAAGGAGAAGCCCTTCCGCTCGGTCACCCAGGGCGGGGCGGACCTGGAAAAGTTCGCGGTAAGCGACGAGGCCAAGGCGGATGAGGCCGACGCCACCCCGCCCGGCGAGATGGACAAGCTGATCGCGCTCGTGAAGCTGACGCTGGCCGATGCCGTGAAGGACGTTCGGACCTCCGAACGCCTGACCGACAGCCCGGTCTGCCTCGTCGCCGACGAGGGCGACCTCGACATGCATCTGGAGCGGCTGCTGCGCCAGCACAAGCACGAGCTGCCGGAGCAGAAGCGGGTGCTCGAGATCAACCCGTCACACGATCTGACCCGCGCGCTGGCGCGGATGGTCGGACAGAAGGGGGCGAGCGAGGCGCTCGAGGACGCCGCGCACCTGTTGATGGATCAGGCGCTCATCCTCGAAGGCGAGCCGCTGCCCGACCCCTCGGCCTTCTCCAGGCGTCTGTCCGGTCTGGTGTCACGCGCGCTCACGGAGTGAACGTGCTCATGCTAACGGAGTGGTCGGCGGGCCCTTCGCCTTAGCTAACGAACGTACCCCTCAGCTCTCGTCGAGCCAGACGATATCCGCGCCGAGGATGCGGCCCTTGCCATGATTTGCCTGGACCAGGACGGCGCAGCCGTCACCCATGCCCTTGGCGGCGCTCGCCAGCTCATCCGGTCCGAGATTGAGGGTCACGGCGCTGCCGGCCCATCTGCCGATCGAGCGGAAATCGCGCACCACGTTGTAGTTGACCAGCGTCCTGCCCCGGTTCTCGCCGGCATCGACCGTGGTCGTGTGCTCACGATCGACGGAGATCAGCCAGATCGTGGCGTCTCCGTAGTAGCCGCTGGACTCGCCGATCTTGACCGTGACCCTGCCGGAGCTACTCGTCGAGAGCGCCACCGGCACCCGCTTCGCCTTCGCTGCCTTCGATACCGAGATCGCCTTCTTCACGGCCCCCTTGTTGGACCCCACCACGTGGCGCCTGCCGTCGATCACGAGCTGCGGCGTGTAGATGTAGGCGATGCCGAGCGCGCGCCCGTAGTCCCGCTGCCGCGTCGTCGTCTCTTCCGTCGCGAAGCGGTCCTCCCAGCCGATGTAGTTCCAGTAGTCGACGTGGAACGAGAGCGCGACCACGTCGTCCCGAGTCGCCGCCAGCTCCCCGAGATAGGCATCGGCCGAGGGGCACGACGAGCACCCCTGGGAGGTGAACAATTCCAGGACCACCTTCGGGTCGTCCGCGCGCGCCGACAGCGGCAGGAAGGCAAGCGCTGCGGCGATGAGTAGAGCACTGAATTTCATCGTGCTAGTCATGGCGCGATCCTAACACGCGCGCCCCTGACGAAATCGCAAGCCCAATCACGTTTGGGTGAAGCTTGCGCCGCGTCTCTCAGCCCGCGCGCCCCTCGGTCTCCGGCGGATAGAGCCACGCCTTCGGACGCCCCGCCGACTCGCCGGCGGCCTCCGCTTCCAGCCCCGGCGCGCGCTGCTTGGTGAGCTTCATCGTGATGTGATCGCCCGAGGTCGTGCGCCCGTAGCGCGCCGCATTGTCGGCGCTCACGCAGCTCGGCAGGCACTCGATCTCGGCATCGTAGTTGGGCTGATGGAAGAAGATCAGCGACAACCGGTCGAGATGCGCCTGGTTGCGGGGCGGATTGGCGATGCGGTGCATGGTCGAGCGCCAGCGGTCGTTGGTCCACTCGGCCATCAGGTCGCCGAGATTGACCGAGAAGCTGTCCGGGAACCAGGGCACGTCTTCCCACGCGCCTGATTCGGTCTGAATCTGCAGCCCGCCCACGGCGGTGTCGCAGTGCACCAGCGTCAGGCTGCCGTAGTCCGTATGGGCGCCGCCGCGAAGCTGCTCCGGCAGCGGCGCATCCGGCTGCGACGGGTAGTAGATCGCGCTGAAGTTGGTGATGTGCTCGTCGATCTTGGCCTGGAAGAAGTCCTCGGGCATGTCCAGCGCCACGGCGAAGATCCGCATGATGTCGGCGGACAGCCGCGACATCTCGCGATAGTAGGCCTCCCACACCCTGGGCATGTTCGCCGGCTTGTCCGGCCAGATGTTCGGGGCGAAATAGCGCGCGCCAGCGGGCCCGTAGTGATACTCGTCATAGGCCGCGTCCACCGGCCCCATGCTGTAGGCCTCCTTGAGGTCCGGCGGGCGCTCTTCGTCGAGGCTGTAGGCCAGGCTCTCGGTCCCCGGCGGCGTGTAGCCGCGATAGCGGTCGGCCGGCATCTTGTGCTTCATCTTTTCCCAGTGGGGCCGCGCGAAGAAGCCGCGCGAGACGCCGTGCATCTCGTTGATCAGCGACTTCGGCACGCCGTGGCCCGCAACCACCAGCCATCCGAAATCGCGGCAGGCGTCGTCGAGCGCCTCGGCCGTCCGCACCTTGTCGGCCCTGGAGCCGTGGAGGAAGGGTTCGATGTCGATCAGCGGGATCATGGTCTGTGGCCCGTCGTCGCGCTTCGGGAGCGGTTTCTACCCCGGCGCCGGACCCCACGCACCTGCTTCGCTCCGCGCCCCGCTCCGGCCGGCTCAGTTGCGGGTGCCGAGTATCTCGCGGGCCTCTGCCGGCGTCGCCGGCTCCGCCCCCAGCATGCGGACCAGCGCCACCGCCTGCTCCACCAGCGCCGCGTTGGAGGGCGCGAGCGTGCCCCGCCCGAGGTAGAGATTGTCTTCGAGCCCGGTGCGGACATGGCCGCCGCTCAGCACCGATAGGCCGGCGATGGGAAGCTGGTCGCGCGAGATACCGAAGGCCGCCCAGTGCGCGCCCTCCGGCAGCAGGCTCTTCATGTAGGAGAGCGCCTCCGGCGTCGCCGGCGCGCCCCACTCGATCCCGAGGCAAAGCTGGAAGAACCCCGGCTCAGGCACATGGCCCTTCTCGATCAGGTTCGCCGCCAGCCGCACGCCGCCGACGTCGAAGACCTCCAGCTCCGGCACGACCCCCCACTCCCGCATGTTGTCGGCCATGTAGCGCAGCTGCGGCGGCGAGTTGATCATGACGCTGTCGTCGCGCACGCCGCCCGAGTTCATGGTCGCGACGTCCAGGCTGCAAATCTCGGGCCTGAGCTCGCCCACGTGGGCGATCCGCCGCGACGGCGCCGTGAAGGTCGTGCCCGGCCCGTAATCGAAGGGGTCCTCCACACCGGGGCTCAGGCGCGCGCCGTAGCCCGTGGTGAGGTTCAACACGACATCGGTCTCGCTCTGGCGGATGCGGCCGGCGGTCTCGCGGTAATGGTCGAGCTCCATGCTGGCCTTCCCGCTCTCGGGGTCGCGCACGTGAACGTGCACGATGGCGGCGCCGGCCTTGGCCGCATCGAGCGCGGATTGCGCGATTTCGTCCGGGGTCACGGGCACCGCCGGATTCCTGGCCACCGTGTCCGCCGAGCCCGTCACCGCACAGGTAATGATGACCTTGCGCGCCATGTCTCCCCTCTCCCGAATCGCCCCGCCGGAGCCGATGCTCCTCGGGCGATGATGGCACGAATGCCCCCTCCCCGCGACCGCGCCGCCGCCCGCGCGGCGCCGGCGCACACAAAAAATTCAGGCGGGATTCGCCGGGATCAAGCGGGACATTGGGACAAGCTCCAATTCGCGGGTCGGGCGCCAGGCATCCGCCATCGCGATAGCGAGGATCGGACGCGCCGCCGCCAGACTCCCACTCAAGGACCACCCGTTCCCGTCGCCACCTCCTCGCACGACCTGCACTCTCTCGCGCTTTACGGCGCAATCGTGACGCGCGCGGCGCACACCGTGCGCCGCACCGTGGTCCGGGTCGCCCGGGCTTGGATCGCCTTCGCCCGCGCCAGCGTCGTCTCTTTGGGCGGTTCTCTCTATCGGGTTAGGACCACTTCCTTCACGTACAATGGTGTGCCGTCCAACAAATTCCATAGCGGCGACGGCTTGCAAAAGACTCCCCGGTACCCCTGGAAGCCCGTGCCCCTTTCTTTCTGATCGACCTCGATCTCTAAGCACTCTGCCTTACCCGGACCCAGTGGCGAGACCTCATCCCACGGTACCACGAGGAACTTTCCGGGTTGGCCGTTGCAGCCGACGACGAAAAGACGCTGACCGTGGGGATTGTTGTTCCGGACGAACTCATCGAGTTCTCCAACCTCGATCGTCTCCGTTTCCTCTACCATGACCACCAATATTGTCCCCTTCTGATACCTCTTCGCGAGTTTATTGCCGATCACGTTGAAGAGGCTTTCTGAGAAACTCCCATGCTGAGCTATCTCCAGCATGGCCAACGGGGAAAAAGAGCCATCCCGCTCGACCCCCAGGAGCTCCACATCGGGAGGGTCGTCCTTGACCGGCCTTACGTAGTAGTCCTTGTCGTGATCAAGACTCATGGTCAGGACGGAGGCGATGAACAGTTCTATCATTTGCTTGTCGGCGGGTTTCCTGGATGCCAGGGTCGCATCGAAACCGGCGCGTTCTACGTAGCCGAAGACGGCGTCGGGACTGAGGAAAAACCCGAAGTCATGGAGTTTGGCAATGTTCGCCTGCAGCGTGTCGAGGAACATGATCTTCCGTCCACTCGACCGGTGGCTCGACAGATCGAAGTTCACGTATTGATCGGCGGCATCTAAGAAGAAGGCTCGAACGGACTTCACGTCCAAGCACCAACACACCGAAACCAGTGTGCGTAAGATTTGTTCACTTCTAGGGACAAGGCCTTTTTCAAGTCTCTCATAATATTCAGCGCTGACACTGGCCCGCTTTGCTGCCTGACATGACGTGATCTGGAGGTGCTTCCTAGCCGCCCTAAGGTCTTGCGCCACTAAACGTATGGCCTCGTCCAGCGAGTATTCCACGAGTGTTTTCCATTCTATTCGTGCGAAGTTGCCACCCGGTGTACCACAGAGTTGCCGCTCGTTGCGCTGGATAACCGTAATCGGTATGCGCCAGTTCTCGGATCACCTCGTGGTGGGTGCAAGTCTGCTCATGGTGGACTGCGTCCCCGCAAATTGCGCTCTCCAGGACATTGACGTCAGGGGTCTGGATCCATGATGTCCTGGAGCGCCGCGTTGTCCGTCAGGTCCACATCCGGCTGCACGCCACTTCCACGGAATGTCGGGACTCCCGATGCGTCGGTCGCGGCGTCTGCAGGCCTGCTCAAGTACACGCGAAGGGCCTGCTCGAAGATCTCCTTCAGGGTCCGGTGCTCGTCCGCGGCGCGTGCCTTGACGGCCTTCAGCAGCGCGTCGTCGAGATCGATGGTCGTCCTCATGGGCGAATGTGTATCGCTGAACCTGCTCTCACACAATTTCGCTTGGGAATTGGAGACGAAGCACAGCCACCAACGCCGCTTCACCTGTCGAACCGAGACACGAACCGGTTCCTCGCCTGCCCGGTTGCCCGGGGCGGGCACGCCACATAGTCTAAACGGCTCCAGGGACAGCCACTCCGCGCAATCGGCGCATGGCGGGCGGGAGACGGCAGGCGGACATGACCGAGGCGCAGCCGGCGAGCACTGAGACGGGCAATCGCGAGGCGGCCCTCGCCGCCCTCTACGACGATGTCCACAGCGGCCACATGTTCCCCTTCTGGGCGACCACCACCGATGTCGCGCACGACGAGATCAAGCAGCTCATGGGGAGCCGCGGCGCCATCCCCTATCTCTGGCGCTACGAGAGCGAGATCGGGCCCCTGCTCCGCCGCTCGGCTGAGCTGGTCTCGATGGCGGATTCCGAGCGCCGCTCGCTGATCCTGGTCAACCCCGGCCTCGCGCCCACCCGCGCGACCGTCTCCACCATGTACTCCGCCTACCGGCTCAACGACCCCAACGAGGTGATGCCGCCCCACCGGCATTCCCCCAACGCCATCCGCCTCGGGCTCACGGGCTCGATGAACTTCACCGGCGTCGAGGGCGAGGACATCGTCTTCGGCCCCGGCGACATGGTGCTGACGCCGCAGGACACCTGGC
>MKWU01007186.1_pt1 | contig 10820 bp, 9 predicted proteins | sample 809101 | NCBI WGS metagenome assembly MKWU01 (sample SAMN05860141, study PRJNA318959) | sponge metagenome | host: Aplysina aerophoba | place: Slovenia: Piran, Adriatic Sea, Gulf of Piran | collected 2013-05-07
TCTCCACTCTGCTTTTGCAGGAGTACTGCTCCTAGGCCACAGGATGAAGCATCAGCTGCGATTCTGGTCTCTGCACTAGGTTCATACCAGGTAAGGATCGGAGGTGAAGCCAGTTCCGACTTGATCTTCCGGAAGGCCTAATTTTAGCTTGGTCCCCAAAGTGCCATCCTGCTTTGGGCTTCTTCAGTAAGGGCAGTTACCTCTGCTCCTGTGTCCACTTTGAACTTCATGGGCTCACTGTTGACTACAACAGTTGTTAACCAGGATATCTCCTCTCTGGTGCCAATAGTGCTGAGATAAGCCACTGATGGATCTGCAGTTGTGATAATTTCAGATACCTTTATGGCTTCTCTGGAGCTCTTGCTCAGACACTGTCCGCTGCAGTGTCCTTTCTTCCTGCAGTTGTAGCAGACTGCATCTTTAGCTGGGCACTGCTGTCGAGGATGTGGGCCCTTCCCACACGCTTACACTTGCTTGAGTGGCGTTGACTCGCCGTAGATGCTTGTTGAAATGGCCTCAATGCTGGCGGCCTGTGAGGTGCTGTTCCCTGTCTCCAGAACGGCTTTCCCATCACGTAATTGATCACCGACTGCTGATCAACATTTTCTCTGTGGGACAGGATGAGCTGTTGCTCTTGTACTGCTTCGCGCTGGCGAATAACTGTCTTCGCCTTTTCAAGTGTGAGTGCTGCGTCCGTCTGCAAGCGCTCTGACAACAGGATGTCTCCAATCCCCACCACGAGCCGGTCACGGATCATCTCTGACTTGAGGTCTCCGTACTCTCAGGTTTTGACAAGGTTGTAGAGGCAGGCGATATACTCTTCCACAGATTCCCCCTCGCGCTGATTTCGGCAGTTGAATCGCGCTCTCTCGAAGATTACATTCTTGCGGACTTGAAAGAAATCGTCCAGCTTCTGCACAACAGTGTCTAGCTTCTTTCTGTCCTCTTCACTGGCGTTGGCAGACATCAGAACATCTTCTGCTTCCTCTCCTAGGCAGTAGAGCAGAGCGCTGACTTGTCTAGCGTCACTTTCCCCCGACAGTCCAGATGCAAGGCGGTACTGCTCGAAGCGTCTCTTCCACTTTGGCCAATCATCTGGGTTGCGGAAGTTGAATGGATGAGGGGGTTGCAAGGGAACACTGGCCGTCTGTCTTGCTCAGGATCCCACTTCTGACACCATGTAGTGTTTTCTACTTCGTGCAAGAAGGACGCTGACTTACCAACAATATCAATGGTACACAACCGCATGCAATGTAAAATTACAGAGAGTTATACATCAAAGGTGAAGCAATACAATGACTAGAACCTAAGTGAAACCATATGGTATTAGGTTGTGTATGATGCCCATCAAGCCTATAGTAAACTAGATTCAGTCACACCACAATGATGAACAATGATAACTAGCCAAGGGGCTTAAATTGGCAAGTCAAGCTTGGTTCAACACTGGATTCCAGTCTGAGTGGAGATGTAATTACTTGTCTAGGTTCATAGAACTCCTGCTTCTCTTGATCTCAATGGCTTCCATTGTTCTTCATTCCTAGTACACTTGTCCTAGTACCACTTCTGATGGCAAAGTATATACTGTAGCTATGGCTCACTATCACCTTGTCTAAATTTCATTCTACACTATTTTCATATACCTAGTACTAAGCCTTAAATTATGTTTCTTGCGTACCAACTCCTTCAGTAGTAAAGAACTTGATTGATATGCCTCTCTCCGCTGTAGTTGTCACATGCACTTTGCTACCGATACCGACTAATGGACAACGTTCAAGCAGTCAAAGGAACTACAATGACAGGGTCAGTTTTAGCTGCAACACAGGGTACATACTGAGAGGAAACAGCTCCAGGACCTGTCAGTCCACTGGGCAGTGGTCGGGCACACAACCAACCTGCGATAGTAAGCTGCTTTGTCCTGCACATGTTTGGCTCCAAAGAATGAATGACATTGTTCACATATAATGCTATTGACTACCTTAGTCAATCATAGAGTGTTATTTTCTTTTTTAATGTTAGGATCCTGTGGTACTCCAAGGTCCTTAACAAACGGACAGACAAGCTACACCAGCACTGCTGTTGGGAGCATAGTCACTTACACCTGTGACCCAGGGTATGTGATGACTGCAGGTAACTCTAATAGAAGATGTCAGTCAGTTGGTCTATGGTCAGGGAATCCACCAACATGTACACGTAAGTCCACACTTTTGCTGCTGTTCTTATTAATTGTCTTTTGTATACTATAGGTCCAAAAATGTGTAAAATTTTCTATATAGTATATATATAATTTAAGCCTTCTGTTATATCTCTCTGTTATGCTCCCACATCTTGATAAATAATTTGTATTGTTGTAATTCTGTGTATCAGAAAATGGAGTCCAAAAATGAGTGGCACGGTCCGCAGTGTGTGTAATTGTACATTCAACCTGTGAGGCAATAGTTGAGCATTTGATCTCCAAGTTCATTGCCTTTCCATGAGGTAATGCACTGGAGGAGACCATCACTGGATTTGAAAGGAAGTGGATTACTCCTCAGTGTGCTGGAGCAATAGATGGTAGTCACATCCCAGTGTGCACACCCCTGAAATTCCCACACTGATTCTTACGATTGTAAAGGGTGGTACTCCATGTTGATACAGGCAATCGTGAATCTCAATTATACCTAGTTCTTCACCAATGTTAACATTGGATGGCCAGGTAGTGTACATGATGCACGAGTGCTTGTACACTCTAACTTCTACAAGCAAGCAAAGCTGGAGATGTCCTGCCTGCCAGCAAGACCAAATTAATTGGTGGTGTACAGGTGCCACCATATATTCTTGCGGATGCAGTATATCCTCTGAAATCCTGGTTAATGAAGCCATTCCCACAAACAGAGCTGACAGAAGATGCAAAGACATATAATTATAGAATTTCACGACGACGGATGGTGGTAGAAAATGCCTTTGGAAGATTAAAGGGAAGATGGCGCCGTCTTATCAAGAGGTGTGACATGACAATTGAGAAAGTGCCCACCATTGCAGCTATCTGCGTTTTGCACAATATATGTGAATTGTGTCAGGAAGGGTATGATGAAAGATGGAGCGAGGTTGTGAGGCAGGCATCAAAGAACTGTCCACAACCAAGCAATAGTGTAGACGATGGTGGAGCACACCATGTGCCTCAAGCAATCAGGAATGGACTAATCCTACACTTCAGGAACCACCCAACACGGCATGCAGTAACAATTTTTAAGAGTACTAATGTATTCTGAGTTCTAAATATAGCTGTACAGAATAAAAATAATGTAACATTAGAAGTAATGAATGCACTGTCAGTTGTCTTGCTTGAATGACTTGGATCATCCTTATCTGGAAAAGCACTGCGGGGGGCATGGCATTGGGGGGTATAGTGGCTGGCCAAATTGTGGGATGAAACCACTCATAAACGTTAACATGCTCTGCAGCTGGCCCATCATTTGCTCTTCCATTTTGAACCTTTTCTCTTCAATGGCAAGAAATTTCTCGTCACTGGCTTACTGTGCAGTTGTAACTTTTTCAATGGCAGCATCAAACCTTTCTTCTCTCACTCTTTTATGTAAGTTGCCATCTTTTTTAATGGACTCTTGCCTTTTGATTCCTTCTTTGAGGGAGTAGATGACTCTAGCGACTGATCTTTTGTCTCTTCTTCTCCATCATTGTCTTCAGGCTCACCAGGAGCATTGTCCAGACGTTCAACTGTTGTGTCAGTTGTAATTGGTGGCTCTGTTTCATGCCGAGTGCCAAGGACTGCATTCATGTCATCAAAATAGAGCCATTCCTGCCTCCTGCTCCAGATGTCTGCTGTGCATCCTTAATCTTCTTGTATTTCAGCTTCAGCTTCTTTATCTTCTCCGTGCACTACTCTGCAGTCTTGTTGTAGCCTGCCTTGTTCATTTCTTTAGCGATTCTTTCGAAAATAGGTTTGTTTCGTTTAGCTGATTCCAGGAGAGTCTGAATTTCTTCATGTACTCTTCCACTAACGATTGTGAACTTCGCATGTCTGCTCATCGCACGTTCATCACTTTCGAAACAGTTAACATGATTATAGAATTGTTTACACCCGACGAACAACCGAACCGAACTGCACTGGCCTGGCTCGGTTAGCAGGTACCAGCGCGAATTGGTTCGGCACAGTTCGGCCCTGTTCACACACGTTTTGTAACCGTTCCCAAACTGATAACCGAACTGAACCGGGTCAGTGTAAATGCAGTATATATATCCCTAGGTGAGCTGTATGATAACAGCAACAAATCACAAAATATAATAAAATGGTATATTGCTAGTACCAAGCTTTAAGTTATGGTTACGCACACCAGCTCCTTCAGTACTAAAGAACTTAAAATTCCACTTGATTAATATATCTTCATTTCCAGTACCCTTGTACTTAGTACCTTACCACACTTGCTTTTGCCCAATCAATACCATGATGAGTCACATGCCTCTACTACACAGTAAGTGCACAGAACAGAACATTTACAATCATGAAGACCTTCATGGTCACACTTTATCAAGAATCCTCGTTTCATTCCATTCCTGTGCGATTTGTTCAGGATATCTCCTTGTTATGCAACTTCATTTCTTTGCACACATATCCACTAACTGAAACTATTGCAACAAGCACTAACCTGCCAGGCATCTACTTTGGACTGCAAAAGGCAAGCAAGGACATGTGCTAGCACAAGTGAAAGTATGTTAGATAATGCTAGCTTGCTAATGACAAGTAGTTTCAGTTAGGCTTAATGTGTACTATCATCCCTCAATCAGTCCACACAGAACTTTCCCCAATCAGGGGCATGCCTGACATCCCAAAGTTAAACGCCATGGTATATAATTCTATATATAAAGTTTAATCATTGATGTAACTACGTTGAATGGATCCGTTGATTTGCTTCACTGTGTATCATGCATTCTACATTGGCTTGTGTGTCATTGTTTGATCTTCTCTACCAGCTAGTAGCACACTCATGTACATAGTTATAATGTTCACACTGACATTGGCATACTTTGACACTCCCAAACTCGTGTATATACAAAGTACCTAATGCACTTCAACAATAATTTAATTGACTTGTTCTGACAGTGCCCAAATCTAAGCTGCATGTGGTATAACAGTCATGTAGTTTGAAGTATGTATGGAGGCTGGCTCTGTTACATGTAATATTCAAGATTACCGTTTACATTATATATATTTTTTAGACTTCAGTTGACTGCATGAGCGAATGGAGTTAGCTTATATAGTATTTAGCGTTAGAAATGCGAAATTGGCATAAGACATACATGCCAGTGAATGATCCTGACTGTTCAAACAGGTGGTACCCCAAGTCGCTTTTTAAACTTACTTAAAGTTACTAGTATAGTAAGTTAATAATGTCATTTCGTTAGTGTACTAAAGTATATATATATATATATTATTTTAGCATGCGTGCTACCTGGTGGATATACACGTATATGGCATGCAAGTGAATGTATAAATGTTTAATTGTGATATACTAATGCTCCATCATACATACTAGTTACTACACGCCTACAATGGCGTATGGCATTTACTGCACTAGCACTCGGGTGCTTTGCGCCCTCGGGTCTTATGCAATAAATGACTCTGTATGCCATTGTAGGCATGTAGTAACTAGTTTAGCACAAGGATATACACCCTAAAAAGCGAGAGAGAAGGAAGGAATGGCAAAAAGAGAGCAGCTTTCAACCAAGGAGTTAACCCCAAAGTCTAAGCGTCACTTCAATTTTGATTTAGACGAAGAAGATTTTGAAGATTTCAATTGTGGATACTTCCCACCGAACACAGCATTAGATACGCAGAAGTCTGGGAAGTTGTTTTCTTACTGGGCACGCACAAGACATCCACATTTCCCAGGGAATCCAGTACCAGACAATACTCTGAGCTACACTGACAAGAACCAGGTGTGTGCATGGCTATGCAAGTTCGCAAGCGAAGCACGAAAGAAAGACGGGGAGCCTTACCCTCCTAAAACCATTCACCACTACATTATGGGCATACAACGCCACATCAGGCAAGCAACAAAGCCCTCAGTGAACTTGCTAGCCGATCCTGAATTTCTGCAATTGCAAAATCCCCTTAATGTGCTGCTGGAATTGGCACGACTATCAAGAAGACTCCCGTCCTGACCTCTGAAGATGAGAATCAACTCAAGTTTTTGATCATGAAACTCTACAGGGCCTCCTAAGGACCGTTTTCTTTCTGAATGAAAAGAAGTTTTGTCTGTCTTAGAGTAGGATCTGAGCACCGGGACCTCAAACTGTCACAGTTTCATCGTGAAGTAGTTGGCGTTAATGGAAAGCATCTAGTTCGATAAAAATACATGCCATTGGAATATGTCTCCAAGAATCCTGTCGGGGGGCTGAAACAGATCCTGACAGGAAAATATAGTCAATACTAGAGTGAAGACGTCAACCGTTGACGTGTACTTCTTTTGGATAAGTACATATCTAAGCTCCCTCCATAGGTGAGAGCTAAGGATATATTCTACATTAAGCCGAAACCCACTATACCTAAAGACACCGCCTCTCCTTGGTACACTGCGTGCCTTTAGGCAGGACCTTCCGTGCGGAAATGATGAAGCAAATGTCAGCGGAAGCCGAACTTCCATGAAGTACACCAATCACAGTTTGAGGGCGTACGGTGTGACAAGGCTCTTTCAATCGAATGTTCCTGACAAACTTATCATGGAAAGAAGTGAACTCCGCTCCACTGAAGGGCTGAGAGAATACCAGCAGACAGATGTTCTTCAAGAACTACAAGTTTGTAAAGCACTATATAGTGCTCCGACAGGAAAAAGCTTGTGCAACCAAGTTGCTACTGTATAGCCGCCTCTCGCTGCTCATTCCGTACCAGGGCTCAGCAGCTGTACATTTAACCATTGTACGTTTCAGTTCACTTCACTACCAGCCGTATCCCAAGCGACAGATGGAACAGTTTCATACTACGACGATCTTATTGGCATTGACCTAGCGGAGCTTTTCAGCTATAGCTATATATGGAACGTGGTGTGGGAAAATTGGCTGAAGTTCCGCCTTAAAGCCATATATATGGAGGTGTTGGATGCACTTAGGTAACTGCCATGTGGTAACTTTGTTACCAGCTTTGCAACTTCCTTTGATGTATGACATCATCACATGATAAACTAGCTTATTGTACAGATATTGGCACTCATTGTTATCAAATTAACATGTAGCTAGTCACTTTACTATCTTGCATGTGTCTCCTTTCACTATTTTGTACACTAGCAGATTCTCTCTGCACATTTGTCATCGTTAAATGCTTGGAATTGAAAGTAGCTATAATGTGAAAACAAACAGGCATGCCCTTCCTTTATATCTATAATATAATATATACAATTCGTGGTATATATATATATATACATAGTGACCTACCTATTCTTCAGTAATGATTTAGCAGGTGCTGTCCCTGAACACACCTAAACTGAGTTGCAAAGGATTACGTAGTTGAAGTCCTAGGCTGTGTTCCATGAATCCTAGCCATGTTTCATTTCGTCCTCATTCTATCGTCTACATATGTCTAGTGTAGTACTGTAATGACATGTATCAGATAATGGAGTTAGCGACCTTGTAATATGTACATTTAAATTGCTGTTTTGTCTTCCAGGGATTTGGCACAAAGAATAGATACTACAATAGTCTCTTATTTCAAACATGCCACGTTATATTGTTCAATATATGGTAGACGCAGTAAAAAAAGTTAAAGTTCCACAGGTGAACGCCTACAGCTACGGGCATACTACGCTTACGGCTACGGGCGTATCACGGCTACAACTACAAGCGGTAAAACATATACCGGTGCATGAAGTACATTTATACTAATAATAATACATACAGTATATGGGAAAGCAAAGCCTACAAGCTATATGTAGTACTTGAAGTTAGATTCAAAGATCCGTGTCGATGTTTGTGATTGTTGTGGTGGATCAGGTCAGTTAGTGGATGTATGAATCTCTCACTGGTGACCAATGGGATATCCACTGGAGCCAGAGCGCTGGTGAAGCTTTGGAATCTTCGCAGAGCCCTGATGGAAGATCTCAGTAGTGCGAAAGCGATCTTGCATCTCAGCCAGGTCATCACTAGGGACTAGTTTGTCTTACATTTGTAAGCCTGGCGGTCAACCAGACGCTTGTAGACACTGTGTACCCTCGTGCCATTCTACCTGTTGTGGACAAAACCAGTGGTGTGAAGGCCCCCCTTTCCACCTCATGAATCCTGGCACCATATTCATGTTTCTTGGCATTTTCATGCAGCCTGTACCCAGCAGAGAGCTCCTTAATTGTTTCAGTACGATGGGGCACTAGGGTGAAATACCCTAATGTAAAAAAATGCCACTTGTGCTGAAGTCCAGAACCTTTCTTTTCGAATGTCCACTCGCGCCTCGTTGTCCGTATTGGCTGTGCGTAGTTGGAATGTTTCATTGTTGAGTGGTTGTAGGCCAGGTTCAGTGCACGTGTTTGGGCACACATGTTGCAGATTTCATTATGATGCAATGTGGGGAAACCATGCTTATGACAGCACAATACATGGTCTACGGAATGGGGGTCACCACAGGCACAGTGAAGAGGTAGATTGGAAATCTGCCAACCATACTTGAGGCACAAAGCATCTCTGAAATATCCTTTTTGCAAAAAGAATCCATGATCGTCGATGGGCATAGCAGATACCCATGAGGAAGCACCTTTTTCTCTGGTACATACCAGCAAATGTTGTTGTGAGCAGGAGCGAATTCTTTGAAGATTGCTTCTGCTTCAGCGGGTTGATTGTCACATTTTGGGTTTTGAACAGAGAACTTGATGGCTTCTGACTCTAGGCTTGCAACCCTAGCCCTAACCCTAACCCTAACCCTAAGGATCCTTTCCTTGAAGAGCAATAATTGCAGCAATTGGGGCTGTTATCTGGCTGGATGCTTCAAAGCAATGCTCAACGTCTGAGGAGGGAATTGTCAGCCCCAACCCACCCATTCTTGCTGGGATTGCCAGGAGGGAGCATTCCATTTTTGAGCAGGATGGACGTCCAGTAATGGCTGGGATGAATTTCTCTGGAATGACCTGCTCAAGAGGCTGAAGGAGGTGGCCTCTACCTGGGATTGTCCTGGAAATGTGTGACCACTTGCTGTCCTGTCCATGGATGTAGGCAGCAGGAGCTGCATGGGGATGACTATGGGCAACCTGTAATAGCAATTCTACTTTTTTGCACCAGCTCTTCACCTTTCCAGAAAAAACTCATTGCTAAAAGCTATGGAGCCAATAGCAGCACCTTGGTGTCTTTTGCCTTGAGTGGTTATGCTGACACTGGTGTCTGCAAAGGCTCTCTCAGCCTCCTCGTCATATTCCTCCTTCACAACCAGCTGCAGAAAGTGCCTTCACTCAACATAACTTCGCCCCCACCAGACGCAAACATCCTGGTTGGAGATTGATAGGTGTTGGTTAGGATTGTTGCTAGGGGAGGACAATGTTATGGAGGGCTGCTTTCCTGTTCAGGTTGTTGAAGGCATTTGCTGCGTCGACAAGTAGGATCCCTTCAGTTTCTTCATGGCTGAAAATATTGCGAATTGCATGTATAACTACGAGCGTGCTACAGGCGTACTACGAGCGTGCGACCGGGTGTAGGCCAACCTCTGGTCACTACAGCTGCAATCCTTTGGACCTTCGGCGACTAGCTGCTGCCACCACTGTAGGAGACCACAGAGCTTACCACAAGCAGCTGAGTCATCAGCAAATCACACCTGTTTCACTTCCTGTTTGTTTAGGCGTTTGACCAGTGGCTGTAGGCTAATGGCATATATTGCCATTGCTAAGGGGTCCCCCTGAGTGGTTCCTTCCTGAGACAGTAGTTTTTCTTTATCGATGAACAGCTGCAGATGTTGTCTCTAGGAGTTGATCACTATGGTGGCAAGCGAAGGGCAAACATTCATGATGTTGTGTAGTGCATTACTCCTGTTCAAGCTGTTAAAGGCATTGCTTGCATCCACCAATAGTACTGCCTCAGATTCTTCATCCTCAAAGATGGTTCGTAGTGCATGAACTGTGGCGTCACAGCCACTATCATTCCCAACACAGAGCTGCAAAGAGCCAACTGCATCCTGTACATCTTCCCACACCAAGAGATAGGAGTGGCCTTGTATATTATTTGTCTCAGAACGTCTCCCACACCAATCATCCTGACAACTGGACATTTGTCTAAAGCTATTAATCGGCATCCCACAATGATGTCAGCCCATCTGGGTCTACAAAGCTCACACATCTTGATAAATAATTTGTATTGTTGTAATTCTGTGGTACCTGTCTTACTGACAGAGACATCAGGTTTCCAATGTCTTCCAAGAAATGCATAAATGTCCACCATATGTATAATGTAGATTAAGCACTTCTGATGACAAAGTATATACAGTACCTATAGCTCACTATCACCTTGTCTTATATTTCATTCTACACTATCTTCATATTGCTAGTACCAAGCTTTAAGTTATGGTTATGCACACCAGCTCCTTCAGTACTAAAGAACTTAAGATTCCACTTGATTGACAAGCAACTACTCTCAGGCCGGCCATCTCATCTCCTCCCCTCAGCAAAGTGAACTGTGGTACATGGAATATTAGGGGTTTTATCAAATGTGTCCACTGTAAACTTAGAGAAAATGTCATACAACCCACCAATTTAGACATAATCTGCATCCTACGAGGGTATGGCCAAATTGAGATCCCAGGGTATAAATGGTTTGGAAACAACCGAAATAATATTTCAAAGAGGGCGGTCAGGGGATTGGGGGGG
>MKWU01007187.1_pt1 | contig 10819 bp, 13 predicted proteins | sample 809101 | NCBI WGS metagenome assembly MKWU01 (sample SAMN05860141, study PRJNA318959) | sponge metagenome | host: Aplysina aerophoba | place: Slovenia: Piran, Adriatic Sea, Gulf of Piran | collected 2013-05-07
AGGCGGCGGAGATCGTGCGCGGCCACGCCCGCCGCATCGGCCGCCGCATTCACTTGCACACCGATGCGGTGCAGGCGCTGTGCCGCGGGCTGGAGGTGCCGGTTACGGCTGCCGACAGCGCCGCCGCGAGCGCGCACAAGTTGGGCGGCCCGGTAGGCGTCGGGGCACTCTGGCTGCGCGGCAATGCCACGCTGGAGGTGCTGCCGCGCGGCGGCGGCCAGCAGGACGGACGCCGGCCCGGCACCGAGAACGTGGCCGGCATGCGCGCCTTCGCCCGCCAGGCGGCCACCTTGGCCACGGCCGCGGCCGGCCACCTGCGGCGCGCCGCGCGGCTGTGCGAACGGTTGATCGACGGCGCCCGGCGGCTGCGCCTCGAAGTGGTGCCGCGGCACCGGGTCGAGCGCCCTGACTGCTACTCGCCGTACATCGTCTGCCTGGCGGCGCGCGGCATACCGGCCGAGGTGCTGGTGCGTGTCCTCAGCGACCAGGAAGTGTACGTGTCGCGCGGTTCGGCGTGCGCTTCGGGCGGCCAGAAAACCTCGCCCGTGCTGCAGGCGATGGGCGTCCCGGCACCGGTTGCCGGAGGCGCGTTCCGGGTGTCGACCGGGTGGAGTACCACCGAAGCCGACGTCGACCGCCTGCTCGACTGCCTGGAGCGCACGCTGCCGCGGCTGCGTGCAGTCGCTTAGGGCCGCCGCGCTCATGACCGAATTCCTCGTCAAGTACGGCGAGATCTCCCTGAAGGGCGCCAATCGCATGGCGTTCGAGAAGCGCCTGATGCGCAACATCGCGCGCCGGCTGCCGCGCGGGGCCGCACGCGTGCGGCGCACCTGGGGCCGGGTATTCCTGGCCGTGGAGGACGCCCACGCCGACGAGGCGGCGCGCATCCTGGCGGCCAGCTTCGGCGTGGTGTCGTACGCGCGGGTGGCGCGCTTCGCGAAGACCGAGGCCGCGTTCCCGCAGGCCGCCGACTTCCTGGCCGGAGAGCTCGCCGCCGGCCGAGGGCAGAGCAGCTTCAAGATCGAGGCAAGCCGCGAAGACAAGCAGTTTTCCCTGGACTCCTACGGCATCGCCTGCCTGCTCGGCGACCTGCTGCGCGCCCGGCTGCCCGGCATCACGGTCGACGTGCGGCGGCCCGATGCCACCGTCCGCGTCGAGGTGCGCGACCACATCTACGTGTACGCCGGCCAGCACCGCGGTCCCGGCGGGCTGCCGGTGGGCTGCTCGGGGCGCGGCCTGTTGCTGCTCTCCGGCGGCATCGACTCCCCGGTTGCCGGCTACCTGATGGGCGGACGCGGCCTGGCGGTCGACGCGGTGTACTTCCACGCCTACCCGTTCACCTCCGCCGAGGCGGAACAGAAGGTGCAGCAGCTGGCCGCCGCCTTGCGCCGCTTCCTGCCCGCCCTGACCCTGTACGTGGTGCCGTTCACCGCCGTGCAGGTGCGCATCAAGGAGTTGGCGCGCGCCGCGGAAATCACCCTGCTGTCGCGCTGCGCGATGATGAGCATCGCCAGCAAGCTCGCCGCCCGGCACCGCCACGAATGCCTGGTAACCGGCGAGAGTCTCGCCCAGGTAGCCAGCCAGACGGTGCCGAGCCTGCACCTCACTGGCGGCTACGCCACCGTGCCGGTGTTGCGGCCGCTGATCGGGCACGCCAAGGAGTCGATCATCGACATTGCGCGGCGCATCGGCACGTTCGAGATTTCGACCCTGCCCTATCCCGACTGCTGCACGCTGTTCGCGCCCCGCCATCCGATGATCAACCCGGTGGTGGCGGAACTGCGCCACTCGTTCGAACGGCTGGACCTGGAAGATCTCCTGGACGAGAGCGTGGCCGGGACGGCAACACCGGCGCCGACCGTGGGGTAACCGCTCCGCGGGCGCGGCGGCCGGCTCAGGTGGCCGCGGCGGTCTTGGCCGGCTTGTCGCCCGAGGCGGAACCCGAAGAGGAAGAAGAGTCGGAGCCGCTCTTGGCGTCGGCCTTGGACGTCTTTTCCTTTGCCTTGTCCGTGCCCTTGCCGTCCCCGTCCTTGGCGGCCCCGTCCTTGGCGGCCCCGTCCTTGGCAACGGCCTTTTTTCCGCGGCTGCCGTTCTTGGAGTCGGTCACGTAGAAGCCGGAACCCTTGAAGATGATGCCGGTGCCGCCGCCGATCAGCCGGCGCACGGGCTCGCCGCAGGTAATGCATTCGGTCAGTGGTTCGGCAGTTATCGACTGCAGGTGTTCGAACCGGTGTCCGCTTGAGCACTCATAGTCGTAGGTGGGCATTGCAGGGTCTCCAGGTGGCTCTACTATACCGCCGCGAGGCCGCGAAAAGCAACGCGCAGAGCGCGGCTCGCGCGGCCCCGATCTCGCTCAGGGATCGCGCACGCAAACCCCGCGGGCGGCGAGCGCGTGCTTGATCTCCCTGACCGTGTAGGTGCCGAAGTGCACCATCGAAGCCACCAGCGCGGCGTCGGCGTGCGCCTGCTCCAACACCTCGTACAGGTGGTCGGGGTTGCCGGCGCCGCCGGAGGCGACTACCGGGATGGTCAGCGAATCGGCGAGCAGGCGCGTCACTTCCATCTCGTAACCCGCCTGCACGCCGTCGGTGTCGATCGCGTTGAGCACCACCTCGCCGGCGCCCAGCTCCTGCGCGCGCTGCGCCCACTCCATTGCGTCGAGTTCGGTGGCGCGGCGCATGCCGTCAATCATCACCCGGTAGCCGCTCGGCATGGCGGCGTCCTTCTTGGCGTCGAGCCCAAGCACGATGCACTGGGTGCCGAATGCGGCCGCGCCCTCGGTGATGATGCGCGGATTGCGCACCGCCTGCGAGTTGACCGACACCTTTTCGGCGCCGGCGAGCAGCACCGCCCGCATGTCGGCCACCGACCCGATGCCGCCGCCCACTGCGAACGGAATGAAAATCTGTTCCGCCACCCGGCGCACCACGTCGAGCATGATGCCGCGCCGCTCGGCAGACGCGGTGATGTCGTAGAACACCAGCTCGTCGACACCGTCCCGGTAGTACTGCTGCGCCATCGCCACCGGGTCGCCCACCACCTTGTTGTCGAGGAAGCGCACCCCCTTGGTGGTCTTGCCGTCGCGTACGTCCAGGCACACGATGACCCGCTTTGCCAGCCCGCCGCCCGCGTTCGCCACACTTGTCGATTGTGTCATTTCAGGGACTCCAGGACAGGAAATTGCCCAGCAGGCGCAGGCCCCAGTGTCCCGACTTCTCGGCATGGAACTGGGTAGCCACGATGTTCCCGGCCGCGACGATGGCGGCGAACTCGCGCCCGTACCAGGTTGCCCCCACCGTGGCTTGCGCGGCCGCGGGCGCGACGCTGAAGGAATGCACGAAGTAGAAGCGGGCGCCGTCGTCGATGCCGGCCACCAGCGGGTGGGCGCGGCGCTGCCGGACCACGTTCCAGCCCATGTGCGGCACCTTGCGGCCAGGCGCCGGCAGCAGCCGCGTCACCCGGCCCGGTATCAAGCCGAGACAGTCGGTCGGCCCCTCCTCCGAGGAGTCGAACACGACCTGGCAGCCCACGCAGATGCCGAGCATCGGCCGGCCCGCCCGGTGCACCTCGCGCAGCGCTTCGTCCAGCCCGCGGTTGCGCAGCACCGCCATCGCGGCATCGGCGCCGCCGACGCCCGGGAATATGACCCGCCGCGCGCGGCGCACCCGCTCCGGGTCGCCGCTGGTGACCGAGGCCGCGCCGAGGTGGGCTACGGCGAGTTCCACGCTGCGCAGGTTGCCCGCCTCGTAATCGACGATTACCAGGTCGTCACTGCTGCTCATCGCCGCCTCCCGGCTGTTCTTCGCCGAGCATGGCGCCCAGCAGCTCCACCATCACCGCCCGCGGAATCCGCAGCCCGCGGAAGTCGATCGTGCCCTCGTCGGTGGCCGACACCTCCACCCCGCGCAGCCGCGCCGCGGTGAGCAGGTCGAACTGTTGCAGGAGGGTCACCACCAGCAGCCGGGTAAGGGCCACGAACGGCTCCGGATCGTCGGCCTCCACGGCCAGCCCGCCCACCATGGCCACCTGCTCGCCGGCACCGTCAGGCACCCGTCCGGACACCCAGGCCGCCTGCGTCGGAACCCGCGCGGCCGCCGGGCCGATGGTGGGGTCGTACTGCTCGGCCAGCGCCACGGTGTCGGTCAGGTAGGCGAACAGGTGCGCCCCGGTGCGATTCGCCGCCGCCGGGTGAACCGGCAGCGGCGCACCCTCGAGCGCGATGCGAATCATCTCCTTCACCTCCGGGTCCGAGGGGTCCGACGCGTCAGCCACGTACGGATCGAGCCAGAACAGGAAAATCAGATTCGGGAACACCAGGATGCCGAAGCCGGTGGCCGGGTTGCTCCAGAAGTGGCGCACGCCGCTGTCGTCCACGGTCTGAAAGGCAAGGTCGCTCAGGTGCAATTGCCAGCCCATCAGTTGCGCCGGGTAGCGGCCCGCGGGCACCAGCGCCAGGGTCGCGCCACGATCCCCGGGCCGCAGGCTCAGCACCATGCGGCTAGTCGAGGCTGACAGCGTGTCGACGTCCGTCTGCAGGCCCGGCGGCAGCAGGGCGTTCACGTCGAAGTGGGTAAACAGGTCATCGAGCAGCGGCTGGCGCACCGTGACGACAAGTTGCGCGTCGCCCGGGGCCGGGCCCACCTGTTCATGCGCCGGGCGCGCCGCCGGACCGGAGGCGCAGCCGACCGCCAGCAGGGTGAGCGCGGCGGCGAAGAACTTCCGGCCACGCCGTACCGGGCGGATACGGCGGCAGCGGGCCGCGCACCCCGCCGGCGGACCGTCTATCCTGGAACGTGAAACAGTGTTTCGGTTTGACTGATTGCGAATGATGGCCGTAAAATACCGCTACTTGTCGCGGGTTGGAAAGCTTGCCGCGCGTTGGAAGCGGACGCCGCGGTTTGCCGAACCGGTCATTCTCCACCATGAACAGCACTCCGAGATCCACTTCGCCGGTTTCGCCGCAGCCGTGGCAGCGTCCGAATTCGGTCGGACTGGTGGAACCGCACGACTTCAGGTTCGCCGAACCACCCGACCAAATGGTGCTGGAGAGCGGCCGCACCCTCGGCCCGGTCGACCTGCGCTACGAGACCTACGGCGAGTTGAACGCCGCGCGCGACAACGCGGTGCTGGTGTTCCACGCCACGTCGGGCAGCCATCACGCGGCCGGTTACCACACGCCCGGCGACCGCCGCCCCGGTTGGTGGGATGCCATGATCGGCCCCGGCAAGGCGTTCGACACCAACCGGTACCACGTCGTGTGCTCCAACTTCATCGGCGGCTGTCACGGCAGCACCGGGCCGGCGTCGGTCGATCCCGCTACCGGCAAGCCGTACGGGGTGCACTTTCCGGTCATCACCATTGGCGACATGGTCACGGCACAGCGCGAACTGGTGCGCCACCTCGGCCTGGACAAGATTTACTGCGTCGCCGGCGGCTCGATGGGCGGCATGCAGGCGCTGGAGTGGACGGTGCGCTTCCCGGAGATGGTACAGTCGGCGATCATCCTGGCTTCCACCGCCACCATCTCCGCCCAGGGCATTGCCTTTCACGCCATCGGACGCAACGCCATCACCACCGACCCGGGTTGGCACGAGGGTAATTACTATGGGCGCGACCATCCGCGCCGCGGGCTGGCCACGGCACGCATGGTCGGCCACCTCACCTACCTCTCGGACGAGTCGCTCGGGCAACGCTTCGGCCGCAAACTGCAGGAACGGGACCGGTTCGAGTACGACTTCTCGCACGAATTCGAAGTGGAGAGCTATCTCGACTACAAGGGGCGCCAGTTCGCGGAGCAATTCGACGCCAACTCCTACCTGTACATCACCAAGGCGATGGACTACTACGACCTGAACGGGCGCTCCGGCGGGCTGGCCGCCGCCTTTGGTCCGAGCCACGCGAAGTTTCTGCTGGCCTCGTTCACCTCCGACTGGCTGTACCCGTCGCGCCAGTCGAAAGCGATTGTCAGTGCCCTCATGCAGGCCGGCAACGATGTCTCCTACGTCGAGATCGACAGCCCGCACGGCCACGACTCGTTCCTGATCGAAACCGAACGCCAGACCCGCGTTATCAGCTCCTTCCTGGCCAGTGTGCGGCAGCGCCGGCAATGAGCGCCGACCAGTCCTCCCACCAGCAACAGTCCTCCCACCAGCAACAGTCCTCACGCCCGCACATTGACTACGACGAGATCGTCAAGCTGGTGCCTCCCGGCAGCAGTGTCCTGGATCTGGGCTGTGGCGACGGCGAGCTGCTGCACCGGCTGATCGCGGCCAAACAGGTGCGCGGGCGCGGCGTGGACATTGAAGAGTCGATGATCATCGAGAGCATCTCGCGGGGGATCTCCGTATTCCAGGGCGACCTGGACGAGGGGCTGCGCGACTACGCAACCGGCAGCTACGAATACGTAATACTGAACCAGACCCTGCAGGCCACGCACCGGCCGCTGCTGGTCCTGGAGGAGATGCTGCGCGTCGGCAAGCATGCCATCGTGTCGTTCCCGAACTTCGGGTACTTTCGCGTCCGCCTGCAGTTCCTGCTCAGCGGCCGGATGCCGGTCACGCGCGACCTGCCGTACATGTGGTACAATACTCCCAACATCCACCTGTGTACGCGCAAGGACTTCATCGACTACTGCACCGACAAGGGCGTAACCATCCTCAACGAGATCGCCATCTCCAAGCGCGGCACCATCAGCCCGCTGTTTGCCAACTGGCGGGCCACCGAGATGCTGTTCGTGCTGTCCGGCAGCAGGGCACGGAACCAGGCGCCGTACACACTTTGACCCCGTGGCTCGCATCTTGCTATACTGAGCCCGGGTCGGAACGCCGTACAGCCGGTGTCCGGCGACGATAAGATGAACAATCCGGCGCGCACCAGCCCGGGCAGGGTAACCGGCGCGTCCTGAGGAGGTCGATTGGCCGAACGCAGACTGAGAATTAACGACATGATTCGCGTGCCGGAAGTGCGGCTCATCGGTGAGGATGGCAGCCAGGCGGGCGTGATCGCCACTGAGCAGGCCCTGGAACAGGCGCGTACCGCGGGCTTGGACCTGGTAGAGGTTTCTCCGATGGCGCGACCGCCGGTATGCAAGATTCTCGATTACGGCAAGTACAAGTTCGAGCAGGAGAAGCGGATCAAGGAGTCGAAGCGCAAGCAGAAGCTTGGCAAGCTCAAGGAGGTTCGCATGCAGCCCAAGATCGAGAGGCACGACCTGCAGTTCAAGGCGCGGCAGGTACGGCAGTTCCTTGAAGGCGGCAACAAGGTCAAGGTCACGATTCGTTTTCGCGGGCGCGAATTGGCGCATACCGAAATCGGGCGTGGCGTACTTGGCCGGATCCTGGAGATTCTTGACGACTTCGCCACACTTGAGCGCCGGCCACAAATGGAAGGCCGGTTCATGTCGATGTTTCTCAGCCCCGGAGCAGCGGCCAAAGCCGTAGCCCGGGCAGCCGCTAACGCGACTCCCGCGCCTCAGCCAACGAGAGAGACGAACCGTGCCAAAAATCAAAACACGTAAGAGCGCCGCCAAACGGTATTCGATCACCGGCAGCGGCAAGGTCAAGTACAAGAAGCAGGGACTGCGGCATATCCTTACCAAGAAGAGCGCCAAGCGAAAGCGAAAGCTGCGCCAGGCCGCAACTCTCAGCCCCGCGGAAGCCAAGCGGGCGCGGCAACTGGTGCCGTACGGTAAATGACCGTACGGTTGGCGGCCGTCGTCGATCGCGGGTTGCGGCTTCACGCAGTCCCGAGCACACCACATAAGAGAGAGAGGTAGTCCATGCCGAGAGCCGGGAGCGGGCGTCGTCACGCCCGCCGGCGCAAGATCCTCAAGTCAGCCAAGGGCTACTGGGGGCGCCGAAGCAAATTGTTTCGCCCCGCCAAGGACGCGGTGGCGAAAGCGCTCACCTACTCGTACCGCGACCGCCGGCGGCGCAAACGGGAATTCCGTACCCTGTGGATCGCGCGCATCTCGGCCGCCTGCCGGGCCCAGGGCACGCGCTACTCCGAATTCATGCACGGCCTGACGCTGGCGCAGGTAAACCTGGACCGCAAGGCGCTGTCCAACCTGGCAATACAGGATCCGGACGCATTCGCGGAACTGGTGCGGGTAGCCCGCGAGGCGGTTCAGCAACGGACCGAGGCGGCGGGCGCGGCATGAGCACCGTCGAACAGATCCATCACCTGGTGACCCGGGTCGACCGGCTACTCACCACGCTCCGGGAGTTCCGCTCCGACAACGCGTCGCTGCGCGGCGAGTTGGCCTCCACGGAGGAGCGCGCAAGCGAACTGGAACGCCAGTTAGCCACCTCGGAGAGCGCCCGGCAGGAGGCTGAACAGAGGGGCGCCGATCTGCAGCAGCGGCTGACCAACCTGCACGCCGAACAGGAAGAGATCGAGGCGACCATCACCCGTACCCTCGATCAGCTCGGCAAGCTGGAAATCGGCGCACCGGGCGACACGGATGGCGTGGCCGACGCGGCGCCGGTCGACCCCGAACCGGCGCCGGCCGAGGACCCGGACGAGGACGGCGACGCTAGTGACGACGCTCCGGCGGACAAATCGGCTGTGCTGCTCGACGAACAGCCGCCGGCTGACGATGAGCCGGAGTCTGACGCCGATACCGCGGCTGACACCGACCACAGAGAGGGCGACGATCTCGACATCTTCTGAATAGCCGGGAGCTTAGGCGATGGAGGAGCATCTGACCCACGTGGAGTTGTTAGGAACCTCGTTCACGATCCGGAGCGAGGAGGATCCTGCCTATCTCAACGAAGTAATGACCTACTATCGCGAGCGGCTTGAGGCCACCGCGGCCCTGGTTTCCTGGAGCGATCCGCTCAAGGTGTCGATCGTTGCCGCACTCAACGTGGTCGACGAACTGTTCAAGGAGCGCATGATCAACGGGTCGGCGACCGAAGACGCGCGCAAGACCGGAGAAATAGCCTCACGCCTCATCGGGCAGATCGACCGGGCGCTCACCCTGCCGAAGGACGCAGCGCCGGGCATTTCTCCGCCCGGCGCTACGGACGCCGGTCCGGCGCCCGATTCCCCGCCTCCCTCCGACACCCGCAACGTATAGGCGACGGTGGCGAACGCGGCCGACGAGTAGTATCTTTGCTTTCATGGCGGGGAATGACGCGTCGAATCCGCTCGCGCACATCGCATACATCTCGCTCCCGGAGGACTTCGAATACGAGTTCGCGGATTTCAAGGTAGACCCGTCGATTGCGCTGCCGGTAGAGCTGGAGCCCGACGTTACGGGGGTGAGCCCGGAGGAGCTCACCTGGGATGCTACCATTGCGGCCATGCTCAAGGTCCTTGCCTATCATCCGCACCATGGTGACGCCGCGTACTTCCGCCGCTTCATCCGGGCCGCCAAGCCGACCGTCGCCGCGGAGCTCACCGAGGCCGGCATCATCAAGGCGCACAACGGCGACTTCGCCCTTTCCGAGGAACTGTTCCTGGCGCTGACCGGGCTGAATCCCGACGACACCAGCGCCGGGCTCAATCTCGCGTTCGCATACGAGCAGCACGCGGATGCCGCCGAGCGAACCAACACCGAGGAGGCGGCAGAGACAGCAGGGACGGCAGACGAACTGCGCAAGAACGCGGAGCGCGCCTACTTCCGGGTGCTGGATCTGGATCCGCTGCACGCCGAGACCCACATCAACCTGGCCCACTTCTATCTCGGCCAGCGCCGCTATGCCGACGCCCGCCCGCACCTCGAAGTGTATGTCCGGCACGGCGAAGACGCCGAGCGGCGCGCCGACGCGCAACGAATCCTGCGCCAGATGGCCAGCGACGGACTGGCGGAACAGAGCTTTCGAGCGGCGTACGACCTCATACGCGGCGGTTCCGAGGCCGAGGGCCTGCGCAAGATCGAACATTTCCTCGACCTGCACCCGAATGTCTGGCAGGCTCACTTCCTGCGCGGCTGGGGATTGCGGCGCAGCGGCGCCTTCGCCGAAGCCAAGCTGGCGTTCGAGTCGGTCCTGACACACGGCCGGGAGGCGGATGCCGCGGGGCTGGCGGACACCCACAATGAGCTGGCAATCTGCAACCTCGAGTTGCGCTGCTACGACGATGCGGAACGCAACCTGCGCGCCGCATTGCAACTTGACCCCGAGAACACCAAAATCATCTCCAACATGGGGATCCTGGCAATGAAACAGGGCCGCCTGGACGACGCGCGCCGTTACTTCACCACCATCCGCGAGTTGGACCCCAACGACCCGCTGGCGCCCAGGTATCTGCACCAGCTCGAAGCGTAGGAGGCGGTCGGCGTGCTGGACATGGGCCGACAGATTCTGGACGCCGCCCTCGCGGCCGGCCACTTCGAGGTGATGTGGGGCGGCGGCGCGGCACTCGTCTGCGGCATCGTGGTTCTGGTGGCCGGCGGCACCAAGGTCAGCGGCGACCGCCACCGCCGGGCGCGGCGGGTGGGCCGCAGGGCGGGCCTGACCCGGCGGGAAGCGCGGGTGTTGGATCACCTCGCACGCGCCGGCCACCTCCGCCAGGAGGCCGAGCTGTTCCGCAACCGAGCGCTGCTCGAAGGCGTCCTGCGGCGCGGCAGCGCCGCCCTGCGCGGCGGCGCTGCCCAGGATCGCGCCCGCTACCGCCACCGGCTGGCGGGACTCCTGCCGCTCAAAGCACCCCGGGGTGCCGGGCGGCCCGCGCCGCCGCTGCGTGCCGGCAGGCGGGTCACGGTCCGGCCGGCTGCGGCCGCCAAAGGCGAAGGCGGCATCGTCGCCACCGTGCTCGGCCGCGCCTGGGTTGCCGGCCAGCCCGCCCTGCTGCTGACCCGCCGCGCCACGCTGTC
>MKWU01007189.1_pt1 | contig 10817 bp, 15 predicted proteins | sample 809101 | NCBI WGS metagenome assembly MKWU01 (sample SAMN05860141, study PRJNA318959) | sponge metagenome | host: Aplysina aerophoba | place: Slovenia: Piran, Adriatic Sea, Gulf of Piran | collected 2013-05-07
CAAGGGGAGGGGCGAGGGGAGGGCAAGGGGAGGGCAAGGGGCGGGCTACGGAGAATGCTAGCAGTAAAGAGTGAACGTTAATACTGTCCATTGGTGCATTTTATAACCACTCAACTCACCCTCTCCTTCCACCACAGCTGACAGCAGAAGGGAGACCACCAGTAGAGAACAGACAAGACCTGACTGTCTTCTGGACTGAGTCTTGTCCACTGGAGAACAAGGCAAAGACACACACACACACCTTCAGTGCTGCACCATGTCTGTAATTCTCTCTGAGCCTCCACTCCCTCACCTTCCCTCCAGCCCACCAGTGGCGGTAGCAGAAAGTGACTGCACATTTTGGCAGTGAACTACCGCAGCAGTCTCCTCTGCAGCATCTTCCTCAATCTCTGAGTGCGGTGAGCAGCTCTGGTCTGTCACATAGTGCTTCTTATACCCCTCACAGTCTGAGTCACTGCCGATAGGGGCCATGGCAGCCATATTGGGTGTGAATGCAGAGATAAGGCCTTGTACTCTAGTGTGGTAATGGGATGTGCTGGAAGTATTGGTCTTAGTTGGGTTTGAATGGAGGAGGTAGCCACCGCAGGGTGTGGGCAGGCCCTGAATGGGTCCTTGTGGTGAGCCCCCCACATGGATCTCAGCTCAGTTAGCTGGCATCTGGAAGAAGGGACTTCCTTACACCAGTGTATGGCGTCTGTACTGGGAAGAGGCCCTGCTTGTCTTCATGTACCAACTGGTCACCTGAGTCAGCACCCATACATGCGCAATTCAAGTCATTACATTGACTTGTACACTTATGTGTGAGTACATATACATATATATATATATATATACATATATATATGTATAATATAATAATAATACACTGAGCCATTTCCATATAATGTGTATATATTGCTATACTTATGTACCGCATTATATAGTATTATGCCCAGTACATGGTATGCAGTGTACTACAGTACAAACCACTCCAGCCACACATACTGAAATCTTATACTAGTTACACTCATATAGTATAGTATTATAATAACAATCAGATGTAAGTGTAATCTCCTGAGGTGGGCGTGTCCACAATGGGTTGGTAGGCGGGACAATCATCCATTGAGATGTGATCACCAATAGCTGATGTGTTGATGTGGGGTGTGTGAAGGGGGTGGGGCTGATGGTGAAGGTGGGAGGGGTCCACATCCAGACTCATTGGCTCATAGTAGGTTTTGGAGTTGTCTGTCATCTGAACACTCACACTTCTGTTGGTGTCGGTATTCTCATAGACACGCCTCTTGCTCTGCCTCCTGCATACTACCATTACCATGACAACCACTAGCCCCACCACCACCACCACCACCACCAGCAGCAGCACTGTGGTTGCTACCACTGCTATCACAATGATCATCAGCTGTGACGGGGGAGAGCCAGGAGTGGACGTGGACTGTGAGTGTGTGGGGGTGCTGGGTGAAGTGGGAGAGGGAGTCAGTCCTGTGCTGCTGTCAGGGCCTGAGGTGGCAAGGGAGAGGTGGACAATGAGGTGAACCGAGTACAAATGCTGGCTGTAGTTGTTGTGAGTGCATTCTGTGTTCACAGTGTGTGCTGAAGTGGTGATCACTTACTGAAGGTGACATCTATCAGAGGTGGAGCAATCACCTGTGTGGTGAACCGACTGCTGTCTGCTGTCCTGGCTACTTCCGGCAACTGTGACACAAATTCACTGAAGGTTTCAGATAAATTCCAGTGAATGTGTGCCTCAACTTGTTCTGATGTTGGTGACAAGTTGATGTTCTTGTTAAACACCACTGAGTTGTTTGCTAGTACAGCAAACCCAATGAAATCCCCTTCTGTGACAAGCAGTGACAGATTGAGAGTCTGCCAGATTTCTATGAATTCTTGTGTTGAACCATCGAAGAACATCAGCTGCTCAGTGTTGTCTCGGTTGAGCAGAATCTGAGTGACACTTCTGTTTGGTGCGGTCAGCTCATCACGGAAGAGGAGGAAGTAGACCCACACTATTTGTTGTTGACCACTTTGCAAACCCTCAATGACGTCCATTCTCATCCTGATGTCAGTGATGCTCCCATCACAGCTGAAGTTCATTGAAGGAAAGACGTACAGCGTGCTAGCTGAGGTGGAGAGTAGCTCCTCATTCCTTGAACCAGGTCCGTACATGTTGACTGTGTCACTTGATGGAAATCCATGAACACACTCTGTATTGAGACATGAAACAGGACCAGGGTGGGACATAGCGGGATGAGCACAAGTTATAAATAACAGGACACACACAGGACACAGATGCATCACTCTGTAAAGGGTAGTGAGAGAAGGTGTAGATGTGCTCTGCAGTCTGTGTTTGGGACTACTGCAGCACAATCATTGGGATCAACACCTATCTCTCTCTCCTGAGATGGACAAGTGTGTAGAGTGCTGCCAACCTCTCTTGTTCTACTGTAGCTTAGTCTAGGTGCTAGCCCCTACCTTGTCTTTGCAGGCGAAGACAAGGTAGGGGCTAGCAGACTGTACACAGTCATTGTGCAGCTGTAGCTATGTTGAAAACAGGCAGACCAATACAAAATAAAGTATACACAAATTGAACTAGCTACGCTGTATGTATGTATATACCTACACACACACTAGTCTCCCGCTAATGCTCTGTAGAACCCATTTACCTTTATGCTCTAATGGACCGGACCGGAACGACTCCTGTGGTCTACCAAACAGTATACATTTGCCTAACCTCTCTTGTTCTAGCTTAGTCTAGTTACATGTGCTAGTTAGTAGGTGCTAACCACTAAATTGTTGCTGCTGTGTAGAGAAGGCAAGGCAGCTAGGGGCTAGCAGGCTGTACACAGTCATTCTGTATGTATGTTGGAAACAGGCGGACCAGTATATTGTATAGGGAAGTATTGTATACACACATGCCAAAGGTCAGCGGGATGAGCACAGTTGGAACAGAACAAGTACAGATCCATCACTGGTACTGATGGGCAGTGAGAGAAGGTGTAGATGTGTTGTACAGCCTGTGCTATGGACTACTGGAGCACACACATTGGGATCAGCACACCTCTCTCTCTCTCTCCTGCCTCCCTCAACAGACTGGAAGGACAACGGTTACGTGAGATGGACAAGCGTGCATGGATGTACGTACCATGTACACATTCATGGCATGTGCTGAAGAATGCAGAGGACAGCAGACGAACCACCCTAGCTCAGTATGACCTAAGGATTACATACAGTGGCTTCAACATGATTGGGCAGTCTCTTACTTAAAGGTGATATAGTGTATGTACGTATACACGTACCCACTACAAACACCTGTGAATGTTCAGCTTGTACAGTTAGTGTGAAAGTCCCATGGAGGTCCTAACAGTGGACCCACTCAACTCACCCTCTCTTCCCACCACAGCTGACAGCAGAAGGGAGACCACCAGTAGAGAACAGACAAGACCTGACTGTCTTCTGGACTGAGTCTTGTCCACTGGAGAAGGAACAGGGTCAGTGCACACAAGACGAACACACTGACCCTCTCCAGTTGGGACTCAGTGAAGCAGTGACAGAGGACCTCACCTTCTGTCCAGCCCAGCGGCAGTGAGAGAGAAGAAGGGACCATCTTCATCATCTGAACTAGCTGTGGTACTAACACAAACACTTGTCTTTCCTGTTAATGTTGGAAGCCATATGCTGTTATAACTCAAATTGAACTGAATGACCTCCTGTGATTGAACTGAATGACCTCCTGTGGTCCCTTACAGCAGTAGACAGCCCCCAACCTCTCTTGTTCTACTGTAGCTTAGTCTAGGTGCTAGCCCCTACCTTGTCTTTGCACGAGAAGACAAGGTAGGGGCTAGCAGGCTGTACACAGTCATTGTGCAGTTGTAGCAATGTTGAAAATAGGCGGACCAATATGAATAAGGTATACACAAACTGAACTAGCTACAGCTGTATGTATGTATATATTCATAACACACACTCCTCCTACTAAATACAAACACTAGTCTCCTGCTAATGCTCTGTAGAACCCATTTACCTTTATGCTCTAATGGACCGGAACTGAACGACTCCTGTGGTCCACCAAACGGTATACATTTGGCACCTGACCTCTCTTGTTCTAGCTTAGCCTAGTTGTGCTAGTTGGGTGCTAACCACTAAAGAAGGCAAGGCTGTAGGGGCTAGCAGGCTGTACACAGTCATTGTGCAGCTGTATGCTGGATCAGGGATATGTTGGAAACCAGGCGGACCAGTAGGAAATAATGTGTACACACATGCCAAAGGTCAGTTCAGACCACACGCAGGAGGCTAAATGAAGTAGCACTTGTGCATGGACACATGCACCAATCCAGTGATTGCATTGTAATAATACCTGTGTGTATACAATACATGTAGATCTACAGGAATAATACTATCCATCTTCACATATATATATTGCATTGCTACTTACAGCTTTTGTATAGTTCTATATGCTCACAGTATACAGTACATGACAGTCTGAAGTCTATACATACAGCCACACATAAAGTTGGTGGTATTTTATAAAGCAATCAGATGTAAGTGTAATCTCCTGAGGTGGGCGTGTCCACAATGGGTTGGTAGGCGGGGCATTCCTGCATTGAGATGTGATCACCAGTAGCTGATGTGTTGATGTGGGGTGTGATAAGGGGGTGGGGCTGATGGTCAAGGTGGGAGGGGTCCACGTCCAGACTCATTGGCTCATAGTAGGTTGTGGAGTTGTCTGTCATCTGAACACTCACACCTCTGTCAGTGTCGGCATTCTCATTGACAGGTTCCTTGATCTTCCTCCTGCATACTACTGTTACCATGACGACTACTAGCACAACCACCACCACCAGCAGCAGCACTGTGGTTGCTACCACTGCTATCACAATGATCATCAGCTGTGACGGGGGAGAGCCAGGAGTGGGCGTGGACTGTGGGTGTGTGGGGGTGCTAGATGAAGTGGGAGAGGGAGTCAGTCCTGTGCTGCTGCCAGGGCCTGAGATGGCAAGGGAGAGGTGGACAATGATCGAGGTGAACTGGGTACAAATGCTGGCTGTAGTTGTTGTGAGTGCATTATGTGTGCACAGTGTGTGCTGAAGTGGTGATCACTTACTGAAGTTGACATCAATCAGAGGTGGAGCAATCATCTGTGTGGCGAACCGACTACTGTCTGCTGTCCTGGCTACTTCCGACAACTGTGCCACAAATTCACTGAACTTTGTACTTAGCTGGTGAGTGTGTGCCTCAACTCTTTCTGATGTTGGTGACAAGTTGATGTTCTTTCTAAAAAACAACGTCTCATTTGGTGGTATAGCAAACCCAATGAAATCTCCTTCTGTGACAGGCAGTAACAGATTGACAGTCTGCCAGATTTCTGTGAGTCTTTGTGTTGAGCTATCATTGTACCGCTCAGTGCTGAGCAGAATCTGGGTGACACTTCTGTTTGGTGTGGTTAGCTCATCATGGAAGAGGAGGAAGTAAAAGGCCGCAAATTGTACTTGACTACTTTGCAAACCCTCAATGAAGTCCATCCTCATCCTGATGTCAGTGATGCTCCCATCACAGCTGAAGTTCAGTGAAGGAAAGACGTACAGCGTGCTAGCTGAGGTGGAGTTTAGCTCCTCATTCCTTGAAGCAGGTCCGTACATGTTGACTGTGTCATGTGATGGAAAGCCATGAACACACTCTGTATGGGGACATCAAACAGGACCAGGGTGGGACATAGCGAGATGAGCACAGTTTGGAACAGGACAAGTACAGATCCATCACTGGTACTGATGGGAAGTCACTAGAACACTCCGTAAAGGGCAGTGAGAGAAGGTGTAGACGTGTTGTACAGCCTGTGCTATGGACTACTGCTGCACACACACACATTGGGATCAACACACCTCTCCCTCTCTCTCCTGCCTCCCTCAACAGACTGGAAGGACAACGGTTACGTGAGATGGACAAGTGTGTAGAGTGCTGCCAACCTCTCTTGTTCTACTGTAGCTTAGTCTAGGTGCTAACCGCTACCTTGTCTTTGCAGGCGAAGACAAGGTAGGGGCTAGCAGACTGTACACAGTCATTGTGCAGCTGTAGCTATATTGAAAATAGGCGGACCAATATGAATAAAGTATGCACAAACTGAACTAGCTACGTAGCTACAACTGTATGTATGTATATACCTACACACACACTAGTCTCCTGCTACTAAATACAAACACACTGCTAATGCTCTGTAGAACCCATTTACCTGTATGCTCTAATGGACCGGAACTGAACGACTCCTGTGGTCCACCAAACGGTATACATTTGCCTAACCTCTCTTGTTCTGCTTAGCTTAGTCTAGTTACATGTGCTAGTTAGTAGGTGCTAACCACTAAATTGTTGCTGCTATGTAGAGAAGGCAAGGCAGCTAGGGGCTAGCAGGCTGTACACAGTCATTGTGTACAGCTGTATGTATGTTGGAAACAGGCAGACCAGTAGGAAGTATTGTATACACACATGCCAAAGGTCAGCGGGATGAGCACAGTTGGAACTGAACAAGTACAGATCCATCACTGGTACTGATGGGAAGTCACTAGAACACTCCGTAAAGGGCAGCGAGAGAAGGTGTAGATGTGTTGTACAGTCTGTGCTATGGACTACTGCAGCACACACATTGGGATCAACACACCTCGATCTCTCTCTCTCTCCTGCCTCCCTCGACAGACTGGAAGGACAACGGTTACATGAGATGGACCAGTGTGCATAGATGTACGTACCATGTACACATTCATGGCATGTGCTGAAGAATGCAGAGGACAGCAGACGAACCACCCTAGCTCAGTATGACCTAAGGATTACATACAGTGGCTTCAACGTGATTGGGCAGTCTCTTACTTAAAGGTGATATAGCATATGTACACGTACCCACTACAAACACCAGTGAATGTTCAGCTTGTACAGCTAGTGTGAAAGTCCCATGGAGGTCCTTACAGTGGACCCACTCAACTCACCCTCTCCTCCCACCACAGCTGACAGCAGAAGGGAGACCACCAGTAGAGAACAGACTAGACCTGACTGTCTTCTGGACTGAGTCTTGTCCACTGGAGAAGGAACAAGGTCAGTGTACACAAGAGGAACACACTGACCCTCTCCAGTTGGGACTCAGTGAAGCAGTGACAGAGGACCTCACCTTCTGTCCAGCCCAGCAACAGAGAGAGAGAAAAAGGGACCATCTTCATCGTCCGAACTAACTGTGATACTAACACAAACACTTGTCTTTCCTGTTAATGTTGGAAACCATATAACTTTATAACTCAAATTGACCTGAACGACCTTCTGTGATTGAACTGAATGACCTTCTGTGGGTTAAGGTTAGGGTCCCATTACACACATTACGTACATATATACAGCTGCCTATATAATGTATCCTGTTCTGGTCTTAGCTACAAACCGCTACTTTGTCTTTGCAGGTGAAGACAAGACAGCTAGGGGCTAGCAGGCTGTACACAGTCATTGTGCAGCTGTAGCTATGTTGGAAACAGTATGTATAGACATAGCTACCAAAGATCAGTTCGGACCACATACAGTAGGTTGAATATATTAATTAAATGAAGTGATTACGTGATTATATACCTATGTGTATGTATAAAATACCTGCATGTACGTTGTTCTATAGGAATAATACACTGAGCCGCTTATATCATGCATTGCTATACTTGTAGCTTTTATATAGTTCTATGCTTACAGTATACAGTACATTATAGTATGCAGTACAGTACAGTACAAAGAACTCCTAACTCATGATATATGCATCCACATATTATACTGAAATTTTGTACTATTTATATACACTTGTATAGTATGTATACAAAAATCAGATGTAAGTGTATTCTCCTGAGGTGGGCGTGTCCACAATGGGTTGGTAGGCGGGGCATTCCTGCATTGAGATGTGATCACCAATAGGTGATGTGTTGAGGTGGGGTGTGATAAGGGGGTGGGGCTGATGGTGAAGGTGGGAGGGGTCTGCGTCCAGACTCATTGGCTCATAGTAGGTTGCAGAATTAAGGGAGTTGTCTGTCATCTGAACGCTCACACCTCTGTCAGTGTCATAGACAGGTTCCTTGCTTCGCCTCCTGCAGACTACTGTTACTATGACAACCACTAGCCCCACCACCACCAGCAGCAGCAGCACTGTGGTTGCTACTACTGCTATCACAATGATCATCAGCTGTGACGGGGGAGAGCCAGGAGTGGGTGTGGACTGTGGGTGTGTGGGGGTGCTGGTTGAAGTGGGAATGGTCTCAGTTGGTGGAGTGGTGCTGGTTGAAGTGGAAGAGATGGAGCGGACAGAGGAACCACTTGAGTGAGCCGTGGGAGAGGGAGTCAGTCCTGTGCTGCTGTTAGGGCCTGAGGTGGCAAGGGAGAGGTGGACAATGAGGTGAACCAGGTACAAATGCTGGCTGCAGTTGTTGTGAGTGCATTCTGTGTTCACAGTGTGTGCTGAAGTGGTGATCACTTACTGAAGGTGACATCAATCAGAGGTGGAGCCATCATCTCTGTCGTGAACTGAGTGCTGTTTGCTGTCCTGGCTACTTCTAGCACTCTTCCCTCAAATTCATCGAAGCTTGGAATTAGCGGATAAATGTTTGCCTCAAGTCTTTCTGATGATGGTGACAAATTGATGTTTTTGCTGAACACTGTTATTCTGCCAATAACTGGTATAGCAAACCCAATGAAAGTCCCTTCTGTGACAGGCATTGAAAGAGGGTCACTGTTTCTCCATATTTCATTGGGAGACTCCTGTTGTGTGTTATTCTGGTTGAGTAAAATGCGTGAGACTCTTCTGGTTGGCGAGTTCAGTCCGTCATGGAAGAGGAGAATGGAGACCAACACTTTTTGAGTTGTATAAGAAGGAAGAAATCTCATCCTGATGTCAGTGATGGTCCCATTGCAGCTGAAGTTCATTGAAGGAAAGACATAGAGACTGCTAGTAAAGGCGAAGGGCAGTTCTTGACCTGAGGAACCAAAAATGCTGACTGTTTCTGTTGGCAGTATTCCTTGAACACACTCTGCAGTGACAGTGGACACAGACAGACTGGTTCATGCATGCAGTTGTGGAGTGTATAACTACTTGTAGCCACATGTGCACACAACCAGTGTAGTACCATGAATGAGGGTCCTTACAGTGGACCCATGCACTCAACTCACCCTCTCCTCCCACCCCAGCTGACAGCAGAAGGGAGACCACCAGTAGAGAACAGACAAGACCTGACTGTCTTCTGGACTGAGTCTTGTTCACTGGAGAAGGAACAAGGTCAGTGCACACAAGAGGAACACACTGACCCTCTCCAGTTGGGACTCAGTGAAGCAGTGACAGTGGACCTCACCTTCTGTCCAACCCAGCAGCATCTTTCCTATCTACAGTATCTCAGTCCTTGCTTTACTAATTGAGGCTGGAACCCTGTACTCATTATACCAGCTGTGCCACACCTGTGAGGTTTGAGTGATGAAAGAAGATGTGTGACATGCTTAGCCTGCTGTGGTTTCCTGTATTGACACTGGAACCTTACATTTCAAGTGCTGCATGCATGGTGTTTACCTGAGACTGCCCCTGGCAACTGTACTTTGAGACAATCTTATGATTGTAGATATAATTTTAATTATACTGCCCTCTTTCTTAGAACATCATTTTGTGTGCACATTTAATAGGCATGGCATGCAGAAACATGAAATGAAATGTTCTCTTAATGGTATTTCCATCACACTAAGGGAAAGACTCGTTGGCTTATTCCTCTCTTTCCACTCGATCCCACATATCAGGGCCAGTGTACACCCTCCTAGACCCCAGGTGGGCGTGTCAATGCAAGAAGGATATAGTTAACTTGTATGTATTCTGTTATATTTCACTGGGAAACTCCTGTGCTGTGTGTGTGTTGGGTTAGGTGCATGTGTGGATACTACCAAGGTTCACCTGGTACTAGCTGCTATATGTGTACGTATATATAACCACTAAATTGTCTTTGCAGGCGAAGACAAGATATAAATGTCCTTCACTCGGTCAATTCTCGGCAGCCCAACAGCCTACAAACCCACCTACCTGCAATCAGAACTGCACCTCTGGGTCTTCTCCTGCACTGGGGCTCATGTAACCTTACACCCTTGTATCAGAGATACAATGAGTTGGCGGAAGGCCCGGGTGTGCAGTATCAAGTGAGGCCTGTAAGATAAGCAACTCTCAACAAGTCCAAAAATGCACAACCCAAACAATTTCCCATGACGTAATGGCATAAGAGGTGGCCCTTCATGAGGCGGTTGGAGACTCCTTGCCCATCGGGTCCGTACAGGATGTCTGATGGACATTACGCAAAAGTGGTCCACTCAAATTCCATTTCCAGGACCACATTATACTGTAGCTGGTGGTTTTGGAATGGGATTTTAAGCCACATACTGCATACCCTGTGTAAGGCCTGATCCCACCGTGACACGGTGGAGAGACACACAAACCCAAAGCAAGCAAAAGACTGGAGCTACACTCTGAGAGATGCCACCAGATGAGCATCCTTCCGTGGAATGTAGGCCCAGGAAGATCCCTGTCCTGAGTAGATCCTCCTGTACTGGGCTACAATATCAAACTCAAATGAAACAGGATACCACATCACGTCGTCAGTTGTGAAAAACTGAGAAGTGCATGAAAATTTGAAAACTTCTATACCAAATGGAAAGAGAATATTAATTTAGAGGGGGAAAGCTTATTTAACTACCAATACCCGCCAAAGGGTGTCAAGCAAACCCAGGAGCAGAACGGCCAAGAGTCCTAATGACCACCTAGCCCTAAAAGCTCTAACTCTCTAAGCCAAGCCAGGAAG
>MKWU01007190.1_pt1 | contig 10817 bp, 8 predicted proteins | sample 809101 | NCBI WGS metagenome assembly MKWU01 (sample SAMN05860141, study PRJNA318959) | sponge metagenome | host: Aplysina aerophoba | place: Slovenia: Piran, Adriatic Sea, Gulf of Piran | collected 2013-05-07
CCTCCAGGATCACGATCGCGCCCTGCTGATCGGCGCAACCACGTACGGGAAGGGGTCCGTCCAGTCGCTCTTCCCGCTCCCGGGGGGCAACGTGCTCCGGCTCACGACCGCGCGCTGGTTCACGCCGGCGGGCCGTTCGATCCAACGGGACCAAAGCGCGGGGGCCGCACTCCTCGAAGACGCGCCGATCACCCTGCAGGGGAACCTGGCGGAGCGCCCCGATCTGGCCGACAAACCCCGTTTCACCTCCGCCGGAGGACGTCTGCTGCACGGCGGGGGCGGCATCGTTCCCGACCTGTGGGTATTGCAGGATACGCTCACCTCGGGCGAACGGACCGCCTGGGACGAGATCCTCGCGTCCGGCTACGGATTTTTTGCGGCCCTGCAGAACTGGGCGGTCAACTACCTGAGCGAGCACCCGGATCTGGAGCCCGGCTTCGTTGTCACCGACGGGGACCTCGGGAGCTTTCACGCCGCGCTGCAGGAACGGGGCGCCGAAGTTCCCCTGGAGACGTTCATGCGCGCACGCAACACTCTGGCGCTTCGCCTGGGCAGCGAAATCGCGTTGCTCGCGTGGGACGACCTTGGACGCTTCAGGCGCACCCGCGAGCACGACGCCCAGCTTGGCCGGGCGGTGGAACTGCTGCTCGCGGCCGAGAACCAGGCCGAACTCTTCGCGCTCGCGGGATCTCCGCTGACTGCGACCACGCCGGCAGAGGGTGGACCCGGCGCGGGGGAGGGTCCACGCTGAGAAGGGCGGAGCCAGGCTGGACTGACCGCCTCGGCCGGACCCCGCGCCCATCGCACCATGGCAACGCCCGCCCGCTGCCTCCAATGTTGAGCGTCGCCGGATGCGCCCTTCGATGAGACCGGGCGGCGGGCCCCTGACGGTTTCGGTGCGCAGGGGTTTGCTCCTCGAATCGACACACCGGGTGCATGCGGTGGTCGCGGACGCCGCGGGACGCATTGCCGGCAGCTGGGGAGACGCCGGACGCTCCACGGTGCTGCGGTCGGCGGCAAAGCCGTTTCAGGCCCTTCCGCTGGTGGCGGACGGGGCCGCGGACCATTTCGGGCTTTCAACTGAGGAGATCGCGCTGTGCTGCGGTTCACACAATTCGGAGGAGGCACACCTTGCGGTGGCGCGCTCGACGTTGGCGAAGGCGGGCGTGGCCGAGTCGCTGCTCGTCTGCGGCCCCCATCCTCCGCTGCTTCGCGAACGCGAGCGCGAACTCGCCGCCGCGGGCACGCCGCGCACCTCGATCATGAGCAACTGCTCCGGGAAACACGCGGGAATGCTGGCGCTGGCCGCCTTCCATTCCTGGCCCCTGGAGGGCTACGAAGACCCTGCGCACCCGGTGCAGCTGCGAATGCGGCGCGAACTCGCCCGCTGGGCGCGGTGCGATCCCCGCGCGATTCCGTCGGCCGTGGACGGCTGCGGCGTGCCCACCCTCGCGATCCCGCTCACGGACCTCGCCGCTGCGATGGCGCGACTGGTGGCGGCGGCGGGGGAGGGTGGTGCTCCCGGCCGGGTGGTCGGCGCCATGGTCTCGCACCCCTTCATGGTGGCGGGCACCGACCGGCTCTGCACCCGGCTCATCGAGGCGGAGGGGGGCCGCGTGATCGCCAAGACGGGGGCCGAGGGGGTCTACGCGGCCGCCGACCGGGAGCGGGGGCTCGGCGTCGCGGTCAAGGTGGAGGACGGAGCGTGGCGGGCGGCTCCGCCTGCGCTGCTCGCCGTTCTGACGAGGGCCGGCATCCTTTCGCAGGACGCCGCGGGGGCTCTGGCGGAGCATGTGGAGCCACCGCTCGCCAACACGCTGGGCGACGTGGTGGGCCGCCTGGCCGTGGACCCGTGAGCGTGCGCGGGGAGGGGCTCTAGATGTTCCTGGATTCGGTGACGATCGAGGTGCGCGGCGGTCCCGGCGGGTCGGGGGCGGAGGCGTTCCGGCGCGAGAAGGGGGTCCCGCGCGGAGGACCCTCGGGTGGCGACGGGGGGAAGGGGGGCGACGTGCGGATGGTGGGGGACCCCGGGCTGACCACCCTGAGCGATTTCCGCTACAAGCGACACTACCGCGCGGAACGGGGCATGCACGGCTCAGGCTCCAACCGGACGGGAAGGAGCGGGCGCGACCTCGTGTTGCGAGTGCCGTGCGGCACGATCGCCGTAGATGACGGCAACGGTGAGGTGCTGGGCGAACTGCTGGAGCCGGACGCGGCCCTGGTCGTCGCGCTCGGGGGCCGGGGAGGACGCGGGAACGCCAGCTTCACCTCCGCCACGCGGCAAGCGCCCCGGCGATGGGAAGCGGGCGGCGAAGGAGAGGAGAGGAAGGTCCGTCTCGAACTCAAACTCCTCGCTGACGTAGGCCTGGTCGGCGAGCCCAACGCCGGCAAGTCCACCCTCCTCGCCCGCATCAGTCACGCCCGCCCGAAGATCGCGGACTACCCCTTCACGACGCTCACGCCCAACCTGGGGGTCGTCGAGCTGCCCGGGTATCGCTCCTTCGTGGTAGCCGATATCCCCGGAATCATCGAGGGGGCGCACGAGGGCAGGGGGTTGGGCCACCGCTTCCTGCGCCACATCGAGCGCACCCGCGCGCTGGTGATCCTGCTGCCCGTGGATGGGCCGGACCCCGCGGGAACGCTGGCCGGGCTCCTCGACGAACTGGAGCGCTACGCGGCCTTGCACGCCCCCGGGCTCGCCGATCTTCCCTATGCCGTGGCGTTCTCGCAGATGGACCTCCACGCCCCCGGGGGCGCGCCGCCCGCCGTGAGGGCGCCGGGTGCGTGGGGTGTCTACCCGATCAGCGCCGTCAGCGGGGAAGGCCTCGGCGAGCTGCTGGAGGGGTGCTGGCGCCAACTCGCTGCGACACCCGCCGCGACTGAACGTTCGGACCGGGAGGAACCGTGATCGAGGCGCTGACGCTTTACTGCGTGCCGGGGGTCGGCCCCGGGCGCTTCAAGAAGCTGGTCGACCACTTCGGCTCGCCGGCCGGGGCACTGACGGGAGACGGCGAGGAGTTCGCGACGGCGGCGGACCGGCGGGCCGGGAAGGGGGGCCGGGGAGGCGGCCCCCACACGCGGCGGCGCCAGCCCCCGCGGCGGACCGGCGGGCCGAGAAGGCGCGCCGTGACGCCGCACCCAAACGGCGTGCGCGCCAGCTCCTGCGGCGGTGCACGGAGGCGGGCATCGGCATTCTTGTCTACGGAAGCGACGAATACCCCGGGCGGCTCGGCAACCTGGATCATCCGCCCGCGGTTCTCTTCACCCTGGGAAGAACGGAGCTGCTGCATGGGCCGTGCGTCGCCGTGGTGGGGTCCCGCCGCGCCACCGCGTACGGGCGCCGGGTGTCCCGCGCGCTGGGCGCCCGGCTGGTGGAGCAGGGTCGGTGCGTGGTATCCGGGATGGCGATGGGAGTCGACGCCGAGGCGCACCGGGGGGCGCTCCCCGGGCCCACGGCCGCCGTACTCGGTTCCGGGGTGGACATCCCTTCGCCGGCGAGCAACACCAAACTCTACCGGGAGATCCGCAAGCACGGCGTGATCGTCTCCGAGTTCGAACCCGGGGCGCACGCCGAGCCGCACCACTTCCCCAGGCGCAACCGGATTATTGCCGCGCTCGCCAGCGACGTGGTGATCGTGGAGGCGTCGGGGCGCAGCGGCGCGCTCATCACCGCCGATCACGCCCTGGAGCTGGGGCGCGAGGTGCACGCCGTGCCGGGGCCGATCGATCGCGCCACCAGCCAGGGTACGAACCGGCTGATCGCGCAGGGGGCCGCCATCGTAACGGATACGAACCTGAAGGGCGATTCCTTCACCGTGGAGTCCGCGCCCCGGGAACCGGAGCTGCGCGATCTGCTCGCCGCGGTCCCCGCCGCCCCCGTGACCGTCGAGGAAGTGGCGGAGGCGGCCGGACGCGCCGCGGACGAGGTGGGGGCGTCGCTGATGATCCTCGAGATCCGGGGGTATGTGATCTCCACCCGGGACGGGCGGGTCATGCGGACGCCGGGTGGCCGGCCGGGGATGGTGCGGGAGGGGGCAGGGTGAAGGCCCCTGACGGGGTCCGCAACGTGTATGTGCACGCGCCGTTCTGTGCGCGGCGCTGCTTCTACTGCGACTTCGCCGTGGAGGTGAACCGCCGTCCGGACAGCGCGGATTGGCTGGCTGCGATCAAGACCGAGCTGGATTGGGTGCAGGAGTCGGGACCCGTCCGGCTGTCTTCGGTCCAGGAGACCCTCTACGTGGGTGGCGGCACACCGTCCGTGCTGGATCCCCGCCATGTGGCGGAGCTCGCCGCGGTGGTGGGACGGCAACGCACCCGGGCGCCCGGTTTCGAGTGGACCGTGGAAGCCAACCCCGAATCCTTCACCGGGTCGGTCGCGAGTCGGTGGGTGGAAGGGGGAGTCAACCGCGTGTCCTTCGGCGTGCAGAGCTTCAGCTCTGCGGCGCTGCGGTGGATGGGCCGTCTGCATTCGGCCGAAGACGCCGGCGATGCCCTGAAAGCGGCGAGGGCGGCCGGGATCTCCAATCTGTCCGTCGACCTCATCTTCGGACTTCCCGCCTCGATCTCCCGCGACTGGAAGGGCGACCTGGAGCGTACGCTGAGCCTGGAGGCTCCGCACGTCTCCCTGTACGGGCTGACCGTGGAGAAGGGAACGCCGCTGGCGCGCGCGGTTGGTGAAGAGCGAATCACCCCCTGTGGTGAAACGCGCTACCGGGAAGAATACCTTCTCGCCGCCGAGACGCTGACCCGCGCCGGCTACGAGCACTACGAGCTGTCGAACTTCTCGTTGCCCGGATTCGCCTCCCGCCACAACACCGCCTGCTGGAAGGGCGCGCCCTACGTGGGATTGGGAAACGGCGCGCACAGCTACTCGGACGGGCGGCGCTGGTGGAACGAACGCGACTGGGGGACGTACCGGGACCGCGTCGCCCGGTCCGGAAACGGACGCGCAGGAGACGAAGTCCTCAATCCGCGGCAGGCCCGGCTGGAGTCGATATGGCTGGCGCTGCGGACCAGGGATGGACTGCCGGCGGATTCCCTGGACCCCGCCGCATCATCCGTCGTCCACCGCTGGGAAGCCGGGGGTCTCGCCGAGCGGGAGGACGGCGCTGTGCGCCTGACACCTGAGGGGTGGCTCGTCATGGATGCCGTAACCCTGGAACTCGACGGCGCTCTCCACCGAAGCGGTCCGGAGGGGTCGCTTGCCCCACCCGCGGCGTCCGCACCGGTTGACGGCAGCGGTTCAGGGGAGATTTTCAAGTACCCAGGGGTTTGCCACGGAACGATGTGATCATGGACTTGCCAGACCGGACAAGACACCCGCCGCTCTCGGAACGGGAGCGTGCGGTTCTCGAGGCGGTTATCCGCAGATACGTCGAGACCGCGGAGCCGGCGGGGAGCCGCACGCTGGCCCGCCGCTACAACTTCGGCGTTTCCCCGGCCACGATCCGCAACACGATGGCCGACCTCGAGGAGGAGGGCTACCTGACCCACCCGCATACTTCGGCGGGACGCGTTCCCACGGATCTCGCCTACCGCTTCTTCGTGGACAGCGTCGTGCAGCCGGAGAGCCTGACCGATCGGGAGAAGGCCCGGATCGAGCAGGAACTGTGGACGGGGGACTTCACCCTGGAGCGAATCCTGCAGAATGCGACGCGTGCGCTCGGGATCCTGGTCAACGAACTCGGCGTCGGATCCGTTCCCCAGCTTGACCAGGCCCGCCTGGAGAAGATCGACCTGATCCAGGTGTCGTCGCACAAGGTGCTGATGGTCGTCACGGTCCGGTCCGGGATGGTCCGCACCGTGTACGTCGACCTTCCGGGCGAGGCGCCATCCGACATCCTGGACCTGATTCGGCAGGTTCTCAACGAGCGCCTCGGCGGCCTCACCTTCGTGGAGATTCGGCGCTCGTTCGGGGACCGTCTCAGGGACGCGGTGGAGGACCCGGCCGCACGCGATATCCTCAACTTCTTCGTCGAATCGGGCGAGGAGTTCTTCGCGGGTGAAACCGGCAGCGAGGACCGGGTCGTACTGGGTCAGACATCCTCGATTGCGGCGCAGCCGGAATTTTCGACCAGCGACCGCCTCAAGGACCTGATCGCCCTGACGGAGCAGAAGGAGCTCCTTGGCAAGGTCCTGGGCACCCGCGTCGCGCGGCGGGGACCGTTCGTCACCATCGGGTCCGAACACGCTCCGGAACTCGCCGGGTTCACGCTCGTCACCTCGGGATACCGATTCGGGCGGCTGCGCGGAATCCTGGGCGTCATCGGGCCCACGAGGATGCCCTACGAAAAGGTTATCGCCATCGTGGACTACACTTCATCCCTCGTCACCCGCATGCTGGAGCCCTAGCGCCCGTGGACAAACTCCCCGCGGGGTTGCAGCGGCGAAACATGACGGCCGGATAGCGGCCCATCACATTTATGTCCGACTACTACTCTCTGCTGCGCATTCCCAGGACCGCCGGCCAGGACGAGATCAAGAAGGCGTACCGCAAGGTGGCGCTGGAGTACCACCCGGACCGCAACGCGGGCTCCACCGAGGCGGAAGAGCGCTTCAAGGAAGTCACCGAGGCGTACGAGGTGCTGAGGGATCCCGACAAGAGGGCCCGCTACGACCGCTACGGAAAGGAAGGGCTGCGGGGACAGAGCGGCTTCGGGGGCGGAATCGACTTCTCCGACGCGCTGGAGGTCTTCATGAGGGACTTCGGCGGCTTCGGAGGGCTGGAGGGGCTGTTCGGGACGCGCAGGCGCGGCAACCGGCCCACCCGGGGCAAGTCGCTGCGGATCAGGCTGCCCCTGTCGCTCAAGGACGTTCGTGACGGCGCCAGCAGGAAGGTGCGGGTGTCGGTCCTGGACAAATGCGAGTCCTGTTCCGGCACGGGGGTGAAGGACGGCGCCCGCCCGCTGACCTGTCCCAACTGCAACGGCGCGGGTGAGGAGCGCCGCGTCGAACGTTCGGTCTTCGGCCAGTTCGTAAGCGTGACGCCGTGCCGCCGCTGCGCGGGGGAAGGGACGATCATCTCGGAGAGCTGCCATCGCTGCCGGAGCGACGGGCGGGTGCGTGCCGAGCGCGAGATCGCGGTGGACATTCCGGCCGGGGTCTCGTCCGAGAACTACATCACGCTGCGCGGCGAGGGCAACGTGGGGCCGCGCGGCGGACCCCGAGGGGACATCATCGTGATGCTCGAGGTCAAGGAGGACGACCGCTTCGTGCGGCAGGGAAACCACCTGATCCTCGAGGTGCCCCTGACCTTCAGCCAGGCCGCGCTCGGAAGCCGGATCACCGTGCCCACCGTGGACGGGAGCACCTGGGTGGACGTGCCGGCCGGGATCCAGAGCGGCGAGGTGATCCGGATCGAGGGCGAGGGTGTTCCCGAATTGAATGGTCGTGGGCAGGGCGATCTGCTGGTGCGGTTCGTCGTCTGGGTTCCGACCCGGCTGAGCACCGAGCAGGAGACCCTGTTGCGCAAGCTCCGCCGGATTGAAGACGCCCCGCCCGAGAAAATCGAGCGGGGGCAGCGGCGCGGCTTCTGGTCGAAGGTGAAGGAAGTGCTGAGCTGATCCTCGGGAAGGGTTGACAGCCGTGGAAGGACCCAGCGTCGCGCCGGGGGCAGCGAATACTCATTTCAGGACTGCCAGGTGCGCCGCCTCAGCCGGTGGGGGAGCCGGGGCCGCGTTCCGAGGGCGATCGAGCAGGCGCGCTCGGCGTTGCGTGCCGTGCGGATCCAGCGGCACACCTCCACCCTGGATGCCGTGTCCAGATCCTCTGCCAGCGCCGCGAGGCTCCGCCAGAGCTCGGCGGCGATCTCTGGCCGGCTCGGACGGTCTCGCGGGTCGGTGAGGAATACCCAGCTCTCGACGACCGTGCGCTCCGGATCATCCAGTCGCAGCTCCAGCAGCGCGACGCGGCCTTCGGACTCGTCGATGAGGTGTTCGAGCCTTTGGCGCGTCAGCAGGACGGGCGGGCGGGACCGCCGCAGCTCCGCCTTCAGTCTTTCCGTCGACAACGCGCCGGGACCGCCCCGGCGCAGGATGTCCACCACACACTCCGTTGTCCAGACCATGATGCTCCCGTGTAGTCGGTTGTGTCCGAGGGGACATGTAGGGTACCACTCCTGCAGGGGACCTCGTATGGCTCGATGGGACGCCGGGTCCGGAATCGGCGGCCACGGCGGTCCCCCGGGTGGTTACCGGGTCCCGCGGGCCGGGTGCGTCTCCCCCGCGACGCCTCCCTGCGGATATCTTGAGGGTTCGTTGAACGGGCTCACGGACGAGAGGAGACGACGGCATTGAAGGGTTCCCTGAAGGAGAAACTGAGGTCGGATTTGAACGAGGCGCGCCGGGCCAGGGACAAGGTCCGCACTCTGGTCCTCTCTACGACCCTCGCCGAACTGAGGAACGGGGAGATCGAGACCGGGGGTGCCCTGGACGAGGACGGGGTGCGCATGGTCGTGGCCAGGGCGATCAAGCAGCGCCAGGACGCCGCCGCCCAGATGGAGGCGGGGGGGCGCGAGGATCTGGCGGCGCGCGAGCGGGAGCAGGAACAGGTGCTGAAGGGCTACCTTCCGCCCGACCTGGGGGCCGAGGATGTGCGGGGGATGGTTCGTGAACTCATCGACGGGGGAGCGGGTCACATCGGAGCCGTTATGGCCGGGCTGATGCCCCGGATCCGCGGCCGATTCGACGGACGGGCGGCTTCGGCAATCGTCCGGGAAGAGCTCGGGTAGGATGTCGGGCCGGGCCCTTCAGGTCCTCGAATTCGACCGGGTCCTGGAGTACGTTGCGGGCCTCGCGTCAACAACGGCGGGACGGGAGATGGTCCGGGGGCTCCGGCCCTCCTCCGATCCCGAAGCGGTCAGGGCGCGGCTGGACGCGGTGGCGGAGACGGTCCGCTTCCTGGAGCCGCGCAGCGACTGGGCGCTCCCCGCAGTCCCCGATGCGCGGTCCGCCGCGGCGCGTCTGGAAGTGGACGGCTCGGTCCTCCCGGCGGTTGAACTGGCGCGACTGGGAGGCGTGCTGGCAGCAGGGAGCTCCCTGGACCGCGCTCTGGCGGAGGGCGCCGAGGGACTGCCGGTGCTGCAGGAGCTGCGGAACCGTCTGTTGGCGCACCCCCGGCTGCAGGCCTCGATCGAGCGCTCGGTGGATCCGGACGGGACGGTCCTCGACAGCGCGAGCAGGGACCTCGGCAGGATCCGTGCCCGGCTGCGGGGCGCCCACAACCGGGTCGTCCGGCACCTGGAAGGGTTGCTGACCGGCATTGACGAGCGCTACCGGGTTCCGGAGGCGTCCGTCTCGATTCGCGAGGGGCGCTACGTGATCCCGGTGCGCAGAGAGGGCAAGAGGGTGGTGGGGGGGTACGTCCACGACGAGTCGTCCTCCGGCGCCACGGTCTTCATCGAGCCTCCTTCCGCGATCGACGAGATGAACCGGGTGCGGGAACTGGAGCGGGCCGAGGTCCGTGAGGTGCAGCGGGTCCTGCGGGAACTCACCGAGCGGTGCCGCCCCCTCGCCCGCGGGTTGGCCGACTCGCTCGCGGCGCTCACCGTGATGGACGCCCGGATCGCCCGTGCGCGCGCCGCGGTCGGCTGGGACGGCAACGTGCCGGAGATTACCGGCAGCGACGCGGGCACTGCCACGGACATGGGGACGTGCATACGTGAGGGACGCCACCCTCTGCTGGTGGCCGCAGGGACCGACGCGGTGCCCTTCGATATCGAACTCGACGCGCAGGAGCGGGTGGTGGTCGTTACGGGTCCCAACACCGGCGGCAAGACGGTCTTCCTCAAGTCGGTGGGGCTGATCGCGTCCCTGGCCCAGTCCGGAGTCATCCCCCCGGTTGGGCCCGGCACCCGCATCCCCGTTTTCGACTCCTTCCATGCCGATGTGGGTGACGAACAGTCCATCGCCGATTCCCTGTCCACCTTCTCGGCGCACCTCCGCAACCTGCAGGAGGTGCTGCTCAGCGCCGGGCCGCGCTCCCTGGTGCTCATCGACGAGCCCGGCGCCGGCACCGACCCCAAGGAGGGCGAGGCGCTGGCGCGTGCCCTGATCGAGACGCTGGCGGGGCGCGGCTGCCTCGCGGTGGTGACCTCGCACATGGGGGGGCTGAAGCGCCTGGCCGCGCCCGGCAACGGCATCGTCAACGCCTCGCTCGACTTCGACGGGGAGCGCCTCGCGCCCACCTACCGCTTCGCGAAGGGGCGACCCGGCCGCAGCTACGGACTGGCGATCGCCCGCGGACTGGGCTTCCCGGACGAGGTCCTGGATCTCGCCGACGGCTACCGCGACCGCGCGGAGGCACGCCTCGACGACCTCCTGGAGACGCTGGAGCGGAAGGAGCGCAACGTTTCGCGTCTCCTCGCGGCGCTGGAGACCGAGCGCCGCCGCGCCCGCGACCTGGAAGCCGAGCTGGCGACGCGCGAGGCGGCGCTCCGGCGCTCCGAGCGGGACGCCGCGGCCCGGGCCCGCAAGGAGGCGCGCCGGATGCTCCTGGAGGCGCGCCGTGAAGTGGAGGCGGCGATCGATGGCCTGCAGGAACGGGAGCCGGATGGCGTTTCCGCGCGTGAGGCCGCGCGGCGGGCCCGCAGGACGGTAGAGGAGGCCGCGCGGGCGCTCGAGGAGCCCGCGACGGATGGGGAAGGACCGCCGCGGGAGGACGGTGGGCTGGATGCGCCGGAGCTGGAGGCCGGTGCGGCGGTCCGGATGAGCGACACGGGGGCCGAGGGCACGATCCTGGGGGTCGAGGGGGACCGGGTGGCGGTCCTGGTGGGCGGCGTGAGAATGCGGGTGCCGCGCAGTCATCTGGGCCGCGTGGGA
>MKWU01007191.1_pt1 | contig 10814 bp, 8 predicted proteins | sample 809101 | NCBI WGS metagenome assembly MKWU01 (sample SAMN05860141, study PRJNA318959) | sponge metagenome | host: Aplysina aerophoba | place: Slovenia: Piran, Adriatic Sea, Gulf of Piran | collected 2013-05-07
GAGCAGATCCAGACCGTGCTGCTGGTCAAACCCGTCAAGTCGGAAGAAGGCCACTACAAGTTCAAGCGCACGATAACCAAGTTGACCCCCGAGAACAAGAAGGCCCTCGGCGTCTGAGACCAGGCCGCCCCCGGAACCGACCTCCCTTCAGTACCGCAACGGACCGCGTCAGAACAGGCCGTTGACGAGCGTGACCCGTTCCTCCGACAACTGCAGTATGCTAAGCAGGTTGTTGACCGCATGGATGGCGAGAGGGACATAAAGCGAACCGGTGCGTTCCCGGGCGAAGCCGAGCAGGATGCCGATCAGCGCGATCAGCACGAGGAAATACTGGTCGTACTGGCCGACGTGCAGCAGCGTCCACAACAGCGTTGTGACCGCGATCGTACCCCACGCGCCAATCCTCGTCCGGCGCAGCCCTTCGAACATAAACCCCCGGAACAGCGCTTCTTCGAAAACCGGCGCGGCGATCACGAGCGCGACCCAGAGCAGCGTTGTGTATCGCGTGGTTTCCATGATCGTTTCCATCACCGGCGGCACGGGCGAGCGTCCGAGTTCGACCGTGACCAGGTCGGCGAGTTGCAGCAGCAAAACGGCGAAAACCAGCCAGCCAAGCAGGGCCGCGGGACGGACCGGAACAAGAGCCAGCCAGGATTTCGGGTCGACGCCCCGCGCGAGACCGAGGGCGTGTAAGACCAGGAAAGTGCAGGGTACGGCGGAGAAGATTACGCCCAGGGCGACCAGGTCACCCATGCGCGCCGCGGGGTCCAGCCCCAGTATGGCCATCGCCGCGACGGTGGCGGCGATTTGCAGCACCAGGTACGCGCCCAGGATCAGCGCGGTGGAAACGAGGGTGTACCTGAGTCGGGGCGGAGCGGAAGGACCTTCCGGTTCAATGGCGTTCAGGGGTGTTTCGTTCATGAAGAATTGCCCGGGGTATCGGTGTCTAAGACGGGCCGGCCAGGGCCCGATACTGGCTTACAGTATGGCCCGGAAAATGTAGAAAAAGACGATTGCCAGCAGGGCGCCGACGGGTACGGTGATGATCCAGGACGCCGCGATTCTTCCGAGGATGCTCAGGTCGAGGGCCTTGACGCCCTGGGCCAGGCCCACGCCCATGACGCCGCCGACCAGGGTCTGGGTCGTCGAAATGGGCAGGCCGAGGCGGCTGGCCAGGACAATAGTAACAGCCGCCGCGAACTCGGCCGCATAGCCCCGGGTGGGCGTCAGTTCCGTGATCCTGGTCCCGATGGTCGCCATGACGCGGTATCCCATGGTCGCCAGCCCGATGACGATGCCGACGCCGCCGACCAGCAGGAGCCAGCTGGGTACCTGGGACTCGGGGTTGACCACGCCCGACTGGCTGATATTCACCACCGCCGCAAGCGGTCCGATGGCGTTCGCCACATCGTTGGAACCGTGGGCGAAGGCCACGGCGCAGGCGCTCATGATCTGGAGCACGCCAAACATCTTCTCGACCACGGCCATTTGCCCATCGCCAGAGGACGGATCCTCGGATTCGGCTGCCCTCCGGTTACCGATCATGCCAAGTAAATAGTGGCCCGCGATCACCGCGAAGAGGCCCAGGATGCTGGACCAGAGCAGGGATTCCATCAGGGAAAGATCCAGGTCTATATTCTTAAGCCCCTTGAACAGGGTGACCAGCGAAATCACGATGACGACGCAGAATATGTAAAGCGGCGCCCACTTCCGGGTCCGCCGCACCGGGTCCGGATGGCGGAGGATCGTCCACTTTATCGCGCTGAAAATCAGGTAGGCCAGGATGCCCGACAGGAGGGGTGACACGATCCAGGAAGCCACGATCTGGATCAGTTGATCCCACTGCACGACGCTGACGCCGAAGGCGACGATGCCGAAACCGGCGATGGCGCCCACGATCGAGTGGGTAGTCGACACCGGCCAGCCCAGCCGGGACGCGACAACGAGCCACGTTCCAGCGGCCGTTAGCGCCGCGAGCATGCCGTAGACGACGAGTTCGGGTGCAGCTGCGGAGATCTGCGGGTCGAGAATGCCTCCCCGCACGGTCTTGGTGACCTGTCCGCCTACCAGGAAGGCGCCGAGGAATTCGAGCACCCCGGCAATGAGGATGGCCTGCTTGATGGTGAGCGCCTTGGAGCCCACTGAGGTACCCATGGCGTTCGCCACGTCGTTCGCGCCAATGGAAAAGGCCATGTAAAGGCCGAGTACCACGGCAAGAATCAGCGTAAAGTCGGGCCCCATGGTCCCTTCTTACTCCCTGTTTGCAAGGTACGATTTCAGGATGATGTTCCGGAAGGCATAGGCCGGAACCCTACGGGCGGGTACAATATAAAATACGGGACCGGGAGCGCCACGTTTATTTTGTATCTGAACCCGGGATACCGTTCAGTACTTCAACCCGGTGTACAAAGACTCATCCACGTGGGCGACCAGGACACGCGCTTCGCGGTCGCGCACCCACCCTGCGACGGCGTTGCGGGTTTCTTCCAGTGTATGGACGGTCTCCGCGCCGACCCCGAATCCTTCGGCGACCCTGACCCAGTCCACCGGTGCGAAATCGACGCCGGTCTCGGGCAGCCCCCGCGCCTGCTGGGCGATCTTGATGACGGCCAGCGAAGCGTCGTACAGGACGACGAGCAGGGGCGCCATACCGGTCCGATTAATGGTTTCGAGTTCCTGTACCATCATGGCGAAGGCGCCGTCGCCGGTCACGGCTGCGACGGGACGGTCGGGATGGACCATCGCGGCGCCCATGGCCGCGCCTACGCCGTAACCCATGGAAGAAAGTCCGTTGGACATGAGCAAGGTGTCCGGCCCGGGCGCCAGCCATCGCTGACCCATGACGTTCTTGTGGGCTCCCACGTCCGACGCGACGATGACGTCCTCCGGCAGGGCGTCTTGCAGGACGCCGACCAGGTGATAGGGCGACATGCCGCCCGGTCCCGCCGTCGCCGGCGGGTGGTACACCGCGTCGACCCGCGCGCGCAGGTATCGAATATCGTCGTCCGTCCACGCGCTTCGCCCGGTGTACTCCGCCGCGATGCGGTCCAGCAGGACGGAGACGTCACCCACGCAGCAAGCGGGTGGGCTGTAGGCGCCGAAGCTCACGGGGGCGTTGGAGACCACGTGCAAGGGTGCGTCGAAGTGCCAGAGCCGGGAGATCTCCACGGGATCGAAACCGATGCCCAGGACGCAGTCGCTTTGCTCGATCCGTTCGATAATGCGGTCTTCGCCCGCGGCCGGCGCGATCGTGCCCAGGAATCCCTTCCCTCGTTCGTCCGCGATCCCCTTCGCCTGCACGGTCGTGGTATGGGGTATGCCCGTGTCCCGAAGGAAACGGCGCACGGCCGGCGCGTCCCCCGGGCCGTCCATCGCGATGCCGACTACGGCAATGGGTCGTTCCGCGCCGTTCAGGCTGGCGAGTATACGGGGAAGATCGGATTCGTCCGCCTGGACCGGCGGAGGCGGACGGCCTGGTCCGGCCTGCCCGGCGGCTTCCTGGAGAACAGGATCGGGACCGGCATCCCGATTCGCGGAATCGTCAGAGACCGGCTTCCCCGCCAGGTCGGACGGAAGGGCCAGGTAGACCGGGCCCCGCGGCGGGCCGGCGGCGACGGACAGGGCGGTTTTGACGGTGTCTTCGACCCGGGCTTCTTCCAGGTCGACGGACCAGCGGGTGATGGGCCTGAACAGATCGACCAGGGGCAGGTTCTGCTTGTTGCTGCGGTGGTGCCGCCCGGTCGCCGTCCGCGCGGAAATGGCCAGTACCGGGTCCCGGTCCAGGTAGGCGGTACCGGCGCCAAGGACCAGGTTGCAGGCGCCGGGGCCCAGGGTCGCTACGCACACCCCGGGGATTCCGGTCAGCCGACCCGCGGCGGCGGCCATGAACGCCGCCGTGGATTCGTGGCCGGTCAGGACGAACCGAATGCCCGCGCCTTCGAGCGCGTCGATCAGCTCCAGCACTTCCCCGCCGGGATGCCCAAAGGCGAAGCGGACGCCGGCGTCATGCAGCGTGTGCGCGATGACCGCCGCACCGGTTGGGGCAGGATTCAATCGGTCGTCCTTGGTAGGGGTCCTTCAATCCGTATTTGACGTTTATGGAAGGTACACGCAAAACGACCAGGCCATGAACCCGGAGTGATGCCGAGGCGCCGCCGTCCGATGCTTTCAGTCGGAAGTGACCAGATCTCCCCGCCGGAGATGGATCCGGTCGAAGCTGTCGGAGGAGATGACGTAGTACCACTGGGCGAAACGTGCGTTCAGGTCGGCGGAGGTCCGGCGCCCCGAATCGACGTTCCGCTGCCACGCTTCGTGTCTTTCCTGCAGGTCGGCGTTGGCCCGGTCGGCGTCGGTCCAGAGCGAGTCCGGCCGATTCTGGAATGTCAGGTCGTCCGGCCTGCGCGGCTCCGGGAACGAGGCGGCGTCGAAACCGGTCGTGATGAACAGGTACCGGTTCTCGCCCGGTCCGACCGGACTGCCGGTCCCGGCTGGACCCGTGCCGGCCGTAAGCCCATCGCCGGCGCCGTACGCAATCTCGCCGAAGCGCAGCGTATATAGCACGCCGTCCCTGGTGCGGACCTGGGTCTCCCCCTCGTTGGAGACCAGCTGGCCGTCCCGGGTAAAGAAGTAACCCTTTTCCTGCAGGGAGGCCATATCGCTTCGCGTGATTTCGATGCCTTCGTCGTTGCCCTCCAGACTCCTGGAAAGGCCGGCGGGCTTGGGACGGACGCCCACGATGGTCAGTTCGTCCAGGGCCTTGAGCAGGTCATCCATCTTCACCCCGTCGACCTGCTGCCCGCTCCGCATGCGGTTGGCCGTCCAGTCGGTGTCCCCACGGGTCAGGACGATCGTGTCGCGCTGGTTCAGGACCCTGGTGCGTTCGTCGATGGAGTAGTCCTTCAGGGTCACCTGCTCGATCCGGTCCGGATCCACCTCCAGCAGGTCCTGCTCGATCCAGTCGCCGAACCGGGACGAGACGTCCACGTCGAAGCGCGCCGCGTAGGTCCTTTTCTGGCCCGGCACCCGGAGGTAGCGGTACTTGCCCTCCCGCCCGGGCACGTTTATTCCTATGATCAGGTCGGCGAGCAGGTTGTCGTTCCCGTCCTTGATCGTCACGCGCTTGCCTCGTCCGGCCAGCGAGGCGACGGACTCGTCCAGCGGATCCACCACGCCCAGGGCCTCGTGGTCCGAGGCGACCTCGGCAACCACGTCGTCCTTGCGGACCTCGATGAGACCGGCGGCGGTACGGGCCAGACGGTCCCGGTCATCCGCGGGGTAGTTGTGGTGGGAGGGGATCCGCCAGCGCGTACCCTTGAACACCACGTTGAATGCGTCCACGCGTCCGGTCACCTCGTCGAAGCCGATGACCTCCAGCGAGGCCGCTTCGTTGGGATCGGCGAATGCCGGAAAGAAGGACTCGCCACGGTCCGAGAAAGCTTCCGGCGTAGGGTCCGCAGGCGCAGCCAGAAATGCGGCGACGGTCACCACCGCGGCGGCGGCGACAAAGGCCAGGGTCTTTCGGATTTCATTCATGGCAGGTTCAGCTCCTCAACCGGCGCGCGGCGGCTGCGGCTTCGTTCTCCCGCCGCCTTCTCCTTACGAATATGAATACGCCCAGGAGGAAGACCGGCACGGGCGGCAACAGGGCGGCCAGGTTCTTTATGGTATTCTGAATCAATCGGATCTGGCCTTCCATCATTTCCTTGCTGGCCTGGATCCGCGCTTCCTTTTCGGCCTCGATATTGGTCTTCAGGGTCTCGAAGCGACGGTTTTCCAATTCCTCCAGGTTGCGGACCATGATCATCCGGGTCTGCTCGTCCAGGTCGGTCCGCTGGCGGACCTCGTCCACGCGGGCTGTGAGCCGGCGGCGGGCCTGGTCCAGGGCCGCCTGCGCCTCCTGTTCGGCCGCGTCCTCGTCGGTGCCCCGTTGCTGCGTGTACGCCAGGGTCTGCCTTTCGACCGTCTCGAGCGTCCGGTACCGGACCCGCTTGCTGCGCAGCGCGATGAAGGATTCGTCCCCGGCCAGTACGTCCATCACGTTCAGGAAGAAGGTCACGTTGTCGAAATTCAGTCCCCCGGCGCCCATGCGGCGGATATCGAAGAACTGCTGCGATGCGAAATCCACGTCGGCCACGACCACCAGGTTGACGGGCGCGGCCATCCCGGTGTCGAGCCCGTTGACCGTACCGGAGTCTGTCTCGTCACCGCCCGCCGCGCCGCCGGCCTCCGTGAAACCCGTACCGCCGGCCTCCGCGAATCCGGAGCCGCCCGCCGCGCCCCCGCGACTCCCGTCACGCGAGCCGCCATCGTGTAGGCATGCTCGCTCACCCGCCGGGGCACGTTGGAAAGGACCAGTTGCGAGCCCCCGAAGAAGTTGCGCTGCACGAGTTGGGAATAAGCTGTAAGCCCCGATGCCACTCCGCTCTGCACGAGGGGCTCGAAGGCGTAGTCGCCGGTCCCGGCGGGTTGCAGCCGGCCCGGGAAGATGAAGACGAGTTCCTGCAGCGAGGCGGTGCTGGCCGCTTCTCCGTTGAACGTGTCCGGGTTCTCGTTGCCCGGAGAGGCGAAGACCACTTCCGGCGGCAGATGAGCCATGCCCGGGTGGGGATTATAGCGGTCCCACACGATCAGCCCGGCATTCCATTCCACGCCGAACCGGCGAAGCAGACCCTGGATGTCGCCCTTCGGCGTTGGGGGCGGCTGCTGGTTGCCCGCGAAGGGGTTGGCGCCTGCGCCCTTCTGCTCCGAAGGGGACAGGGTCAGGTTGAACGACGGCAGGGGATCCACGAGGAGGAGCGTGGGGTGTCCCGCCGCGATGTAGTCCGAAAGCCGGTCCATTTCTTCCTGCGCCAACGTGTTGGGCAGGGCGACCATGAGCGCGTCGAGATCGTCCGGATAGTCTTCCTGCGGCTGGACCTGCACCACGTCGTATTGCTTGCGCAGCTCCTCGGTCATGGCCCAGGGCTGCCGGCTCTGCATGGTGTTGAAATCGAATCCTCCGAAAAGCCGGACGTCCGTGGTTAATATGCCGATTTTCGCGCGGTCCGCGCGGGCGACCACTCGCAGGCTGCGCACCAGTTCATATTCCACGGGCAGCCCGGTATCCAGGAACCCGATGACCCGTTCCTCCGGACCGCAGGTGACGGCTATCCCGGCGAACACATTTGTAAATCCCGATCGGGCGCTTCGAAGATCCGGCAGCTCTCGGGGCGTGATGCCGAATCGTTCCCGGGCTTCGCGGGCCTCCGGGGTATACATCTCGGTTTCCTCGATCCGCACCTGGACGCGGGAGCCTCCCGCGGCGTCCAGTTCCTTGAGGACGTCCACCAGGTTCGAACGGGTCTGCACGTAGGATTCCGGCACTTCGGGGCTCACGAAGGCCTGGATGAACACGGGCCGTTCCGGGTCCAGTTCACCCAGCATCTGCACGGTCTCGTCGGAGAGCGAATGGAGGCCTTCGGCGGTTACGTCAAGGCGCAGGCCCGCCCGGCCCAGCATGACGTTCAGTCCGATGACCGCTGCGACGAGCGCCGCCGTCCGCACGCCATGATGAATTTCCATCCGGTAGCCCCCGGCCTGCGCGGGCCAGTGGCGGCGGCTGATCAGCACCACGTTCAGATACAGCATGAGTCCCGTGACCGAAACGAAATGGACCAGGCCGGAGATACTCACGACACCGCGCGCGAAGTCGTCGAAGGCGCTGAAGAGGCCTAGAGGTGAGAGCAGGTCGCGCAGCCCCTCGCTGATACCGCCCGTTATGGAACCTATCAGCACGAAGGTTGCGCAAAACAGTGCGCCGAGGATGAAGGCGATGGTCACGTGCGCGGTCAGCAGGGACGCCAGCATGCCGACGGAGATGAGGGCGGCTCCGGCGAACCAGTACCCCAGGTAGTTGCCCGCCATGAGCCCGAGGTCGGGACTCCCGAGAAACAACAGTACCAGCACGTGGGTCAGCGAGAGCGCGAGCGAGGCTGTATAGACGCCCAGCACCGCGAGGTATTTGCCCAGGACGATTTCCAGGTCCGTGGCGGGCAGGGTAAGCAGCAGTTCATCCGTTCCCTGCCGTGTTTCCTCGGCCCAGACGCCCATGGTCAGTGCAGGTACGAAGAAAAGCAGCAGGTAGGGGAACACGGCGTTCAACTGATCGAGATTGGCCAGGTTGTTCAGGAAGAACTGGACCTGCCAGAACGCGGCGGCCGCGCTGAGGAAGATGAACAGGGTGACGAAGACGTATCCTGTGGGATTGCTGAAGGCCAGGCGCATGTCGCGGCGGGCGATGGCCGCAACAACCCTCCCGTTGAGTCGGCCGAGCAGTCCGAAGTTCATTCGTCCGCCTCCCCGTTCGTCGCCTTCGGGTTCGCCGCGCCCCCGTTTATTTTGTCCCCGTTCGCCGTGCCCCGGCCCGTCGCTTCCCCGTTCGCCGTGTCCTCACCTGCCAGCCCGGCGGCGGTTTCGTCAATACGGGTCTCCTCGCCGCCGGCTTCGGACGATGCCGAACCATTCCCGGTCAATGCGTAAAAGGATTCTTCCAGCGTACCTTCCCGCTGCAGCGTGTCGGGCGTGCCGTCGAAGACCAGCCGGCCTTCGTGGATCAGCAGCACACGGTCGGCGATGGCGTCCACTTCCTGGAGGATATGGGTAGACAGGAGTACGGTCTTGGTTTGCCCGAGCAACCGGATGTCCTGCCGGAAGTCCCGGATCTGGTTGGGGTCGAGGCCGGCAGTCGGTTCGTCCATGATGAGCACGTCGGGATCATGAAGCAGGGCCTGAGCCAGGCCGACCCGCTGTTTGTTGCCCCTGGACAGCTTGTCTATCGGTTTTTCGAGGGCCTGATCCAGGCTGCACCGGTCGATGACATAGTCCAGGCGCCTGGCCAGGAGCCCGCGCTCGAGACCCCGGGCCTCGCCGAAGAACCGCAACAGTTCCAGCGGCGTCATGTTCTGGTACAAAGGACCGTTTTCAGGGAGGTAGCCCAGGTGCCGCGACATGGCGAGCCGGTCCCGCCGAACATCAAATCCGGCGATGGACGCGCTGCCGGCGCTGGCGCCCAGGTAACCGCTGAGGATCTTCATCGTCGTGGACTTGCCTGCGCCGTTCGGACCCAGGAACGCCACGATCTGACCGTCGGGTATCTGGAAGGTGATATCTTGTACGGCGACAAAGGAACCGTAGAATTTGCATAGTCCCTTTGCTTCGATCATTGTTCTTTCGGACACCCCGGTTCTCGCTCCTTTGCTTGCGTCATAAGCAGATGTCCGCATGCTATTCGCGTCTTTTTTTCGCGGCGTCGAATAATAACAAAGGGTCTTACGCCGTGTCAAGTCTGTATTCGCGGAAGCAGCGAAAATACTTGACATAACGGCTAAAATAGCGTAATTTCGGAGACTGAAATACCATAGAGAATTCTGCTCAAGTTGCACAATCTTTGGATTGGTCCACCTACCTCGGGACTGGTCCATCTACTTGGTGACGAGTCCGGTATGAAACTCCTTACGTTCTCCTCCATCCTGGTATTTGCCTTTCTTCTTACCAGTCCGCCGCATCATTGCCACGGACTGGAACCGGACTCCGCAATAGCAGACCAGTGCCAGGGTTGCCTTTTCAGCGGCGCATCCTCCGCGGTGCTCGAAAAGTCGCCTTCTACGCTCCTTGAGCACGAGTATATCGGCCCCGTGGCCGACGCACCTGAGCCTGGACATCCCCAGGCACGGAACGCGCAGCACCGGAACCGCGCACCGCCCCTTTCCTGACCTGACACCCCGCAGGATCCGGCCGATCGCCCGACCCACAGGGCACGGCCCGCGACCACTTCAGGACTTGCACGATTCATATCGTCCAGTCCTCTGTCCTCATCGATAGCATTAAGACCGTTCGGATGACGCCGCTGGCAAGTGGTCGAGGGTGAATTTCCTTCGAAGAATCCAGTGTCCATTCAAGCGGCTTAAACGAATTCGGTACCTGATCCAGCGGTTTTCAATCAGGTCATCCCGGGCAGGCCACCGGTTTGAGCAGGCGAGCCTTGACGCCCTCCTCTCCGACGGGTTGAAACCGATGTAATGAGCATGATCTAAAGAGGCAGTTCGATACACAAGGCAGAAGCAGTTCAACTTACACAACGCAGCAAAAAGAGAGGAAGTTCGATATGTTCAGGCATCGCTGGAACGTACTGTCAATCCTGACCGCCGCGGTATTCGTCTCCGCCGCGCTGACGTTTGCATGTGCGGACGATGACGACACCAGTCCGACCGGTCCTTCCGAACCTGACGGACATGCGGAGGAGGACGACCATGGACCGGGTGAAGAAGAGCTCATTACGACGCTCAAGATCACGCTGACGCCCAGTGGCGGCGGCGCGCCGCTCACGGTGCAGTTCCAGGACCTGGACGGCGAAGGCGGAAACGCGCCGGTCGTGGACAGGATCGTCGTGGATGCGGGTATGGTATACGCCGGCTCGGTTCAGGTGCTGAACGAGACCGAAAGCCCGCCGGAGAATATCACCGAAGAAGTGGAGGAGGAGGCCGAGGCCCACCAGTTCTTCTTTGACACCCTGGGCGGTTTTTCTCCGGCCACCGTTGCCTATTCGGACAAGGAATCCGATTACGTGACAAACTCGGGCGCGGATCATCCCGTCGGAATCAAATTTGAACTTTCCGTACCTGAAAATGCGACGAACGGCCAGCTTCGGGTCAGGTTGAGTCACTATGATGACGCACCGAAGGACGGGACGACCTTGAGCGACGAGACGGACATCGACGTGACCTTTAACGTGGAAGTACGTTCGTAACGGGTAATCGGATGTGACCTAATGCGCGGAA
>MKWU01007192.1_pt1 | contig 10813 bp, 10 predicted proteins | sample 809101 | NCBI WGS metagenome assembly MKWU01 (sample SAMN05860141, study PRJNA318959) | sponge metagenome | host: Aplysina aerophoba | place: Slovenia: Piran, Adriatic Sea, Gulf of Piran | collected 2013-05-07
AATGGTCGGTGACTTCCGCCGCGACATGGCTCGTCACAACAAAGGCGTGGGAGGGGGCCGCGAAAAGATCAACGCGGTCTATGCGGAGAAAATTGATGATTACAGACGTGTCCGCAACGATAGTCGCTGACCGTGCATTCACCTGAACGAGTGTCATTCGCCGAGCGTGATTTCAGCAAATTGGAAGAGCCTGTCTCCCTCGACTCCGAGGGTTCTGCTTAGCTCCAGAATCCGACCCCGGGAAATTTCCCCACGGCTGTAGGCTTCGATTGCCAGATGCGCGATTTCTTTGTTAAGTTCCCGACCCCCATGTGGCTCGCTTCCTCTTTGGTCACCATCAATGAACATGTCGAGATACTGGCGCCCGAAGCATTGCTGTTCACGAAGGTGGCTGCACTCTCGGCCGGATACATAGCCTAAGCTTTTCAGGCGATAGGCTGCTGCTGGATAGCTTACGCCAAAATGACGCGAGAGCATTGCGTTGTCCTTGTAGTCGATGCGTTGCGAGCGCGGCTGCATGCGCTGAGTTGCATTGACGTGGGACCCGCTCGCTGCATCAAAGATCAGATGATCGCGGCGACTCGGCAGGCCTTTTCCCAAGCCGTGCAGAAAGGCGCGGACTCCCTCTCGAGGCATGAGAAAGGCCGCAGCAAACGCGTTGGCGCGTATCTCGACTGGACTGGACTTTTTGGCGGCAACGGAAACCTGGGCGATGCCGTTCCTATCAAGCAAGGCGTGAGCGTATTCGTGCGCGTAGGAAAATCGCTTCCGACCCCTTGAATGCGAGTAACTTGCGAGAATTGCCATTCCGATGCTGGAATGCTGCAGAAACATGCCGGATATGTGGCTTGGAAGCGTAATGCTGGATGCCCAAATTCCTTGTTTGCCGATGAGACCTGAAATGTCGGATATTGGCTCGTTGGCAATCCCGAGCCTACGGCGTTCCTGCTCGGCCACTTGTTCACCTTGCCAGACCGCGTCACCCGAGGTGCGGAGAGGTTGAGCTTCGTATTTAGGCGCGGACAAGCGGTTCTCTCTGTGCAACTTGTGCCTGAGCGCGACACCCTCCCGAAACAGGGCAAGGCAACGGTCGATTTGTTCGCGGGTGGCCGGGTCATCGTTCAGTCCAGGAGCAATTCTGTGCAGAGCCACGAGGACGTCCTGTCCAATGTCACCTGAGTTGTGGCTCAGCAGGTCGCCGACTTGGACAAGATAGAGCTCTGCCATTTGGACAAGTTCGAGCGTAGATACAGAACGTTGGCCAGCTTCGATATGCGTAATGGCGGTGCGGGGAAGTCCCAGTTTAAGTGCAACGGTTTGTTGGCTCAGGCCTCGGGTCTTGCGAGCGGAACGTAGACTTGCTCCCAAATTCTTTGCGTTCATGGTCATGCTTCCTTTCTCCAGTACACCACCGCAACGGCAGTGGAATGTCAGACTAGAAGTCGAACATTACATGACACAACTTAACATAAGTAGTTCGATAATCACACCACAAGCTTGACGTGAATGTTAGTCTTCAATGGTCATGGAGAGATGTACCGCAAGGCGACGAGAACAGGTGGGTCTCTTGAAGGCAATCAGTCGTGAAAGATGAAGGATGTGGATAGAGTTGCTGCGACGGTCGGAGGCGATGCCAATCGTCAAGGGGACAGTTTGGTTGGAGGGTGAAGACTACGAACGATTGGACACGCCAAATGTCGCCTTTGGTTCTGAGGCCAATCCCCTTCCACAGCCTTCGAAGCTGCGTGCAAATTCCCTGACCCTTCCAGTCCCGAAACTCGCAGTCGCGCGTTCCAAGTCCAGATATGCATCACACTGAACATTGGCCTGCTGGATGACAACTAGCCGCAGCACGACCTTCGCTGGATCGGACACAAATGCGCACTTGACGCCAGTGCCTTCAAGGGATGCACCGTGCTTTCGGCAGTACATCCGCAGCGGGGGCGTTGCACTGGCGCTTCCCACTACGATCTACATGGTTGAACTCGCTAGCGCACTACACGCCATTCGCGCGGTTACGGCAACGGTCTCCTGAACTCTGACCAAGGAAGCGGCACTTGACTTTGCACTGTCGGAGCAATTCACACCCGCCTCGATCTCTTGTTCCATCCTGTTGTCAGGCAATGAAGCGGGAAAATCATGTCAGGCAGGAAACTCACATGTGCATCCGGGCAACCGACATTCGGTTCGAAAGGGTCATGTGAACGACGCACAAGGAGAACCGACCGCAAATGTAGTTCACACAATCACCGCTCGAATTCTGGCGTTCAACTCTTCCTGGAGCACCTCCTCCTTTCCGCGCTCCCAAAGTATGCAATTGTACTGTCTCAAGTCAAAGTGGATATGCTCGACAACATCCCTGCGGCAGGTCCAGATAACGGTCTTGCCAAGACCGTGAGCGAATCCAGCCTCGTAATAGACACCGCCTCTTGCAACCGGGGTCTTTCCTGACTCTGCGTCAGGATCATCCAGCAGACTCGAGGTCAAGTCGCAGACAATGAAGCGTGACCGACGGATCTGAGCTACAATCTCATCGTCGATTTTGCCGACATGATGCTTCCGGTCAATGCGGAGCGGTGCAAAGCCTGCGTTCCTAATTGCCGGTTCGATTCCTTGCTCGAACGCCATGCTGACATCATCGTCGAACCACATGGCGACAAACGCGTTGTTCGAGACCAATGCCTCGCCTCCTGTTTCAAGGCGATGAAGGCCCTTGAGGGTCAGCATGTACTTAGGAATGTGTTTTTCGCTACTGGTGTTGCGGATGAGTCCGGCAGCCAAGAGCTCATCGAGCAGCCAGTTCATTTCTGCCAAGTCAGTGCCACAACAAGTAGCTGCCTGGAACAGCGATGACTCGTTCTCATTCGTCCGAAATTCGCCATTGAGAAACCCTATTGGTCCTTCCAAAGCTCTTGGCGGCTCTCCGATCTCCCACAAGGCACGGTCTATCCGTTCCTCGGTAGATGGAAGCGATTGCGCGGCAATTTCGCGGGCGAGTTCTTCTGATATAGCTGGCATTTCTGCCCGCTTGTTCTCACCAAGCTTTCCAAAGGCATTGTTTCTCTGCCAGATCCAGGAGGAGACCCGCTTCTTCGATTCAATGCCCGTCCAAAAACGCCTGGCTCGAGAATGCAGCTGGAAGAATCCGCCGGCTCGGGGAGACCAGTAATAGTCTCTGGAAGGCAAGGATACAGCATATTCGTGACCCAGTGCGCCTTTGTTATACCAGACAGGGCAGTTGCAATCTTCGCCCTCTTTGCGCGTTTGACTCTTGAAATTGTCGAATTCTGCCTTGGTCACTTTTGGCATCGGCCAACCACGCTCCACAGTTAATCTGGACTATCTCTGCGAACACTTTCAGGGCTCATTGGACCAATCATCCCAACGGATCCCTACAAGGAATGGAACTGATGTCGCCACCGTTTCCGCCGACATCTTATGAGTCTGTCCGTGAATGGCTGCAGGACACGGGTTTCCATTGCAGCGGTTCCAGCAACAATATGGAGCTGTCAATGGCTTGGATCAAGGCAGCTCGGAAGCGCTTTGGCATCCCGACGAATGCGCGCGATCCGGTACGTCCATTGCGGAGCGGAAGATCAACAAGCTGTACAATTCCAAACAGAGGTGCATGCGCCTTCCCCGCACCAAGGGTATTCGCAGGGTTGCCGAGCCAAACTCTCCATGCCGTCCAGCGGAACGACGTTGTTGCGCAGACACGACCGGTCTTCGCCCATAAAGTTGGTGACCTCCTCGTTGAGAACGTCGTAGCCGCAAACGATACTCTGAGCGCGTAGGGCCACCAGTGCAAAATGGGGCGGTGCTTGTTGCACTCTCGTACTCGATGGTCGGTGCGGGAGGAAATTCGCTTGATGATTCTTAAGCGCCAGGTTGCCATCGGAGCTGATGGTTCCACCGTTAAGGTCGGCTACTTCGCTTCTCTTGCCATGAAGTTGCAGGGAGAGCCTGTCTCGCCTTTGGAGTCTACAAGAGGCATGTCTCCTTGGCTTGGAAACGCAATGGTTTCTGTTTTCTCTGCAACCGGAATCCGTCCCCTTCGAGCAACCTCCTGTGAATTCTATAGGTCAAGGGAGCAGCAAGCTGCACGGGACGCCAATGCCGGATGAGGATCTTCCAATTGTGGGCTTGGTTGATGAAATGCCAAAGGCCTCCTCCTCGCTCAGAAGGACAACGCTTGCTTGGCAGAAGGGTCTCGTTTCCGCTTGGACGGAAACCCGCAAACACAGGCAACAAGCCTCTGTTCAACCCGAGAGACATTTGCAAGGTTTCAGTCAGCAGTCGTTGACGTGTTTGCCGCAAATGCTGAACCGGCGATTGCTCATGAACCGCGGACATTGGCAATTGGCGAACAACCGAGCGGAAAACAGGACGACCTGCCATGGTTCAATGTGCAAAGATCCAATCATCATTGCTGTAGCGCATTGGCCAGCGGCGTGCCGCATCCCAAGTGTTTGTTTGGTTCCCTTTGGCCATGAAACTGGATGAATTCGCGCTTTCTCAAGCTGCGCCATTCGGCGTGGGGAGTTCACCACAAACTGCTACTGGACGGATACCTACTTGATGCTCCCGTCCAACAATCTGTTCTGCAGCATCGCTGCCTGCTTGAAGTTGCTGTGCAACGACGCTTGCATCCAGCCGTTGCTTCTTCAACTCCAAAGGTGCCACCCATCCCTTTCATTCTGCCCTTCGGCAACCAACAAGAAGCTGTGTCGCGTCAGGAATTGGTCACGCGGAGATCCTGGCTCGTCACATTCCAAAATCACATTCGGTGTGGGTGCCTCTTCAATGTGACTTTGCAATCTGGCCTTGTTATGCGATGCCCCTTGCGACAATTCTTCAAGACGAAGTCGCAAGCACGTTTAACCAAACTCACTCTCTCTTGCCCTCGACTCTACTGGCAATGGATGCCCACTCGTTGTGCAACGCCGTTGCGACGTCATCGAAATCAGAAGGATACAGTCCCGACTCATCAATTCGAATCTCGCGCACAAAGGAGCCTTTGGGCCTGCGCCTCTTTGCAAATTGCCAAACTCCCACCTGTTTCGGATCAAGTGCAGGACGATCCTCGGCACTCTGGCCGTTGACCTTTGGGAGCTTCGAACGTTGCACGATGTTGGCAAGTTCCTCCAGCAGCCACTCACTGTGGGTCGTTACAATGAGTCTAACTCCAGACAGAACCAATTCAGCCAGCAAGCGCGTGAACTCGATCTGCATGGCCGGGTGCAGATGCGCCTCTGGCTCCTCGACTATCAGGACGTTGCCTGGCGAAACCAAATGCCGAATGTAGAGAACAACCGGAGCAAGGTCAGAAACCATGGAAGAAGCGTTCAAGAGGGACCGGCTGCGCTTCTTCCAACCACGCGGAATGTACGAGAACTGCAGGCAGTTTGTCGCCTCCGCCCCGTCAACTCTAACGTTCCCGTCGAGTATGCCTTTCTCGATCTTCGAGCTGAGGTCCGGCATGCCTGTGGCTGGACGACGTCTCCTGTTGTCGGCAATCTCGATCAACTGTTTCAGGAAATCTGCGTAAACTCCCGAAAGCATTGGTGTTTGCGCAGTCGGGCGCAGGCCGCCTGCCATTGGTGCGTGTCCAATTTGCGCGCTGACAACCGCACTGAGAGCTTTAAGTACGCCCGTGCGGGCCGCTGGAAGATAGAACGCAGGCTGATGCAGAGGGCCGACAATGTGCGGCGTTGCTTCGTCAACCTGTAAGTTCAGAATTAGCCAGTCCACTAGAATTTTCGCGCGAGCTTGTTCCTTGCCTTTCTTCAAGAATTGTCGAAACAGTTTCTCTTCATCAGTAACGCTCGAGGGCACAATGCCCTGTGGGATGCTTACCGCGAGTTCGCAGGACTCTGGGTTGAATGTCAGCGTGCTTGTGCACGCTTGCGTTTCATGCGTGCCACGCCTCTTCAGGCGTACATGAGATTTGGCTGCATTTCTGTGGATCAACGACGCAATCGACTCAACGCCGAAACAACGGCAAATTTCATGAGCAATTGCGTCTTGTCTCGAAGCAAAGCATTTCTCCAGCGCTTGGATTGGCAGTGTTGGAGTATCGCCGCTTTCCTTACGCTGCCCATCAACGGCAACAGAGTGCCACTCTGCCATTTCCTCAGCAATGGCTTGTATCTTCGGATCAATTCGACCTCCAAGACCAAATGACTTGAACATGTGGTACAAAGAAGGCTGCGATGAACGCCAGCTTTCCGAGTAGTCGGAAAACGACCGGTGGAGGGCATATATCAGCATGGCCAAGCAAGACTTGCCGGTGTTGCCTGGTCCTACAAAGACCGTCAATGGGCGCAGTTCAACGGTTGCCTCCAGGATCGGACCAAAGTTCTCAACGCAAATTTCCAGATCGTCAAGAGTCCTGGATGTGGATCCAGCACATTGAGAAGGAGTTCGTTTCATCTTGCTCAACCAAATGTGGAATTGATGCCGGCACAAGCCTGATTTGCACCCAACAGGACAGCATGTCTGCATATTCTCCAGCCATTCCAGCTTTGGCTCAACCGCAAGAGCCGCTGCAACAGCATTTCTGACTTTTCCGTGAAGCCAGTAGTGTTGCTTCTTCTTTGCCCAAGATCCGTTCACAAGTCCATTTCTACTGTTCCCGAGAGTGGCTCTTCAGACAATCTGCTGCTACCAAAGCGCCATCGCACGCCGCCGCGGTCCCGACCAACCCGCACTTGCCTGTCTGGACGGGCGGCCCGATCAGGCGGTTGCCCGCCGGATGGGGTTGGTTGACTTCTGAAGACTCATCGCCACCGACTTGAAAGTCAGCTCGCTCCCCGCCTTCATATTGTCGATGTAAAGGGCTTGGTTGAACAAGAGACTCCACTTGAGTGTGTCGAAGATCCGCTCAAGGACTATGCGCTTGCCCGACACAAAGCGGCTGAAACGCCTCTTGCTCTCCCTGAAGGCTCGCGGGCATGTTTGAGTCGCTAGAGTGACTGGAAGTTGTGCTACACCGTTGTTGACAGGATCCAACTAATTGTGGACCTTGATATGCTCCCTCTCAATGGTCGCCCTTCAAATGCTCCTTGGCTGGTCAACAGAACGGCCAATTATTGTTAGCGCATTTTCTACGTCAATCTCAGTGGTAAAACGGCCGAGACTCAGCCGAATTGACGAGTCCGCTTGGGCACGGGTTAGGCGCATAGAGCGAAGAACATGCGAACTTTGCGTGGTTGTGGCGTCGCACGCCGAGCCCTTGGCAACTTCAATGCCTTCCCAAGCATCAATCAGTGCATCCGATTGATGGCCGGGAAACCGGATACTTAGACAGCCAAGTGCACGAAACTTGGGATGCCCATTGATTCTTGCACCGGGAAAGACCCTTTGAATGCCCTCCACAGCTTCAACTCCAAGTCTGCTGCTCGTTGGGTTGATGCCGGACTATCACATCTTCAGGCACCCCGAGCTCTTGCGCTGGCCCAAATGGCATCATTGAAACATTGCGAGAATTACGACCCCCAAAAAACCTGCTCAGCATGCCAAGAAAGATACTCCTCCGCAGGTCGATCCTTAGTGCGACTAGGGACTATCGGAAGTTGTGCCTGATGGAAATCTGTGATCGGGCTCTTTGGGACTCGCTCAAGAACTGCATCTGCAACCTGAATCCGCAATGAATTGGGTTCTATTGTGAAGAGCCCCCGATCGAACAACTCGCGGTGGAGCACGCAAAGCGAGAGTCCGTTATTCGGATTGTCAGGGCCTTGGTGACTTTGCCACTTGATGTGAGCGGCTTCCAGAGCAGGCCAGCATCCGTCTGGGAATTCAAAAGAGAAATTGCATACTGCACAACTATTTCTGTATATTTCAATCACCCTCTCTTGGAACTCGAAACTGCGGGCACGCCGGGCAAGTGTTGTGTTGATGTTTGGAAGATGCTCGCTCTTGTTGATGACTGAAAGCAATGACACTGCCTCAAATGCGTAGTCTCCAAACGTGGCAACGAGGATGTCTTTGTGCTTGGATGTGCAAAAGTGGGCGTCCAATATTCTTTGGGTGATCATCAATGCCAGACCGACGTCAAATTTAAGACAATCGTATATTGGTGCCGGGAAGCCGCCTCGAACCTTGTGCTTTCTTAGTTGTTTGGGATAAGCGCTGCCGCGAGAATCCAAGCTAACTTTGTGGGCTTCGGTAACTTCCCAGATCCTGTCCTTTCGCATGCGCCAAAACGGCTCATAAGGCTTGTTGCTCGTTCCACCCGAACCAAATTTCCGCAGAAGTAAACCGATGTCCCTTTCGACTATGTCGTATGTAACGAGGCGCTCTCGTCCCTGCAAACATCTTCCAATAGCCCACAGCGAGAGTAGAGGTTTGTGCGGAGCGCTTTGATCGCGTCTCTGCCAGGTGTTCAGCTCGTCAAATCGCTTCACCAGGTCAGGTCTCACGCTTAACTCCTTCACCAAATGGCACAAACGTTGTTAACCCGCCTATCCATTTCATTGACATAATTCAAGAACGACAATGCTTCGACTCACCATGTACCGAAGGCCATGCGGAAACTGTTTCCGGGCACAGTGGTTTGGCATGCCAGCATCAGCGAAGTTCAAACTAACCGATCAAACGCTTGGGCAATTTCAATAATTCGCCTACAAATGCAACAATGCACTCCAAACAGACTCGGCATCTGCATCCCATGGTGTCAAGGCGTTCGGCCGCGCGATAGCCATGCCCAAGCGGCCGTGTCTTTCCCGGCAGACTTACATTGGTTCACCTGCCGCCAAACAGCCCGAATTAAATCCCACGCAGCAAAAGTCGTGCTGTATCAGAACCAAGCCCTTCAAGTTAACGTGTGCGCCATTGCGGCGGATCCATGCCAGCCGCGCTGTCTGCTGCCTGGATCGCCAGGCAACAGCTCAAACAGCCCCAACACGCCTGCCATGCGGCAAATGTGGCGCAACAGGCACTCGAAAGAGGCGTTCTTGCAGCCGCAGATAGCCCCTTTCACCGTCGCCAGCCCCTGCAGGGCGCGCGGCGTGCCGTAGCCGAAACGCCCGGACATGAGCAGGCCAAGGTTGAAGGCGGCAGCCTGGAGCAGCATCCGTTTTTGGATCTCCTCCTGACCGCCGCTCCGCAGCAGGTGCGCAAAGCCGCGCTCCGAACCGATGCCCTCGAAACAACCAACCAGCAACATGCGGAAATACACGCCGGGAGGAATGCCTGGACGTCCCCGCCTCCCGGCATGGAACTCGGCGCATGCCTCTTCTGCAAAGGCGTCGAAGTCAGCTTCGCCAAGAATCTTGTTGAGGGCACGGTAGAATGGATGGCCCGGCGACTTGATGTCGGACGTCGCCACAAACAGCGGCTGCTGAAAGTCCTTGCAATGTCTGCCCAAAGCCATCGCTTCGATTCCCAATTGGAAACTTCCGTGTGACAGCCATCCTTCTAAGTTTTGAATCGACTGCCAAGGCGACTCTATCCACGGGCCACTAACCGAAGGCAGCCGCCAAGCAGCTCTACTGGAGCGAATTCTCCCAGAACCCCGCGCCAACATGCCAACGCCGCTGCCGTCAAATTGGAACCAATGTAAGCCTGATGCAGCTTGGTCGCCGCCCCAGGAATGTTGGCTTCGATAAAGTGAAGGAAGTGGAATGACCTTGCTCTATCGAACCAGCAACCAACACGGTCTGCAGCAAAATATGACAAAATCACCTTGGCAAGAGCGAATTCACACTTGAACAACCGGCTCGGGCAACCACTCGAAGTCTGACGGGGCGTCCCCGAAGTTTAACTAGCACAACCTCGGCTGATTTCAGAGCATCGGTTCGAGCTTCGGTGTCTCTGTGGCGGACCAAAATCAGTAGTTGCGGAACAGTCTTCCAAACGCCGTCCATATCAGAAAGATGGCACCCGCGCCACCAAATGCCTTGGCACCTTCAGCGATGATTTGAATCGCGGTGTGGGCTTGATTGTCGGATCCGAAGAATGCCATGCCTAACACAAACGACATCATGGCGATGAGTGCTATGCCACCAAAAACGATTACGATTCGAATCAATGAGCGCCGACCATTTGTTATTCGCTCTTCGGAGGCAAGGCGTTCGGACTGAATTTGACACTGTCGTTTGTCAGCACTTTCGGTTGCCTCCACAATTTGCCTGAGGATCTTGACGCGTTCTTGCTGAACTTCAAGCCTCTTGTGCTCAAGGCTAACAGCCCTCTCAATTACTTCATATTGTTGATTGGAGTTCGGCTGAACATCTTTCGGAGACTCTGCAACACTGGTTGTTGGCAGACCGCCAGTGCCATCCTTTTCCAGAATTTCCGGTTCCGAGTTCTCTGCAGAACCGGAACGGGTCATCCTGAATACTCATTGAACGAGCAGTCTTTGCTCGGGAAGACCAATGGCATTCCGTCAAGGTAATGGGCGGACATCAAATCGACGTACAACTCCTTGTCGATCACGAGGATGTCATATCCTTGATAGGGGGACTTAACGATTCTTACTACGACAGCGCCTTCAAATTCTTCTTTAAGGCGATACTTCTCATCCAACGCTTCCTTGAAGCTTTCGGTATGGAACCGTTTCATGATCATTTGTCCATTCATCACCACAATCCTTTCCTTCAGGCCTTTCGCATGGAAAAACGATTGAATGTTCAGGAGACCGTCACGCTGGAGTCTTCGCCAGAACGACCATCACTTTCGGAAGGATGTTTTTGCGAAGTTCACCGGGAATCGAATCTCATAACTGAACGTGCCGTGGCCTGCACCAACGACCAATCCTGCGTTGACCATCATTCCATTTTGATTACTGCCAATGCCGACAATAGCGACT
>MKWU01007193.1_pt1 | contig 10813 bp, 13 predicted proteins | sample 809101 | NCBI WGS metagenome assembly MKWU01 (sample SAMN05860141, study PRJNA318959) | sponge metagenome | host: Aplysina aerophoba | place: Slovenia: Piran, Adriatic Sea, Gulf of Piran | collected 2013-05-07
AAACAGCAACCAAATTGGTTCCCCCAGGAACCAATTTGGTTGCTGTAATTGGGCCCCCTTGACTGTTTTGGTTCCCCCCTCTCTAAACTATAGTACTTGTATGTATATGACTGTGTAAGGTATAAATAATATGAAGGTCACAGGAGAACACATGTATGAGAAGTACAAGCTGCTAACAAATAGTTAGGGAAGTATATTATAAATTAAAAAAGGAGTTAATAGTAGAGACAGCATGCAACTTTTGTGGTACCATTGGGAGCATACAGTACACTGGTATGTGTCATCTTGTCCAATGACCCAGATCACTCTGCATCTTTGAACATCCCTTTCTAATAGAACCTCTACGTACTTCACGCGGTTAAAGGTCTTCTTTACTCCGAAGTGCCAAGATGTTGGAGCTGAATGCCTCACCTCCAAGACCCGTATCTGCTCTTCTCTACTCTGTATCATTCTAACTTCAGCGCTGTTCTTCTTCTTGTACATCACTTCCACTCCCTTCATTATGACTCTGTCAGCTCTCTTCCTAACAGATCGCTTCATATTCCTGTCCCATCCTTCAGGATACTTGTACTGGTTGCCTTTGCTTCTCGCAATAACGTATTTGATCGATAATTCCAGAATTTCGTCCTCTCGAACGCATTCTTCATGGTTATCCTCGCTAATTTCGCATTTACAATTGATTTCGTTCGAAGAAACGCCGCTTACACCTTGTATAGCCGTCGCGCCCAGCTACCGTTCCGGCCATTTTTATAAAGGCAGGAAGGGGGGCCTAATTTGGCAAAGCGGAATCGATTCGGCAAGCGCTCCGTTGCCGTTTTAGGCCCGGGGGAACTAATTCGGCGGGGGAACTTTTACGGCATGACAACTGTCCATTGCTGTATTGGCAGACTGGCACCAAGCATTGCTTTGTGCGAAGTGCTGTAGCACACTGGATCTGAAGAGCTGTGCTGTATGAATGTTCCATGCCTGTACGTATGTATGTATGTATGTATGTAGTTCCCCAGGACATGTAAAGTATCGCAGGCAGCTGAATTGTAGGATGGTACCATGTCTTGCACCTCCATGCAGCAGAGCTGTGTTGTGTGAACTTCAATTATACCTCTAATCAGGGGTGGGCGGTATTGATAAATATAGTACCTTCTTGAAAAAAATATTGCAGTATTACTACATACCTACTATTGGAGTAGCTGATTTGCAAGCTCCTCTCAATAACATGCTGCAAACTTCATAAGACTTTTAATGATAAAAATAACATTTTCTCAACGTACATATAGAAAGAGAGCCTTTAACAATAAAATAAGTTACTGTGTCTGAGCTTCTTGAAGGATAATGTTGCTTAGGAGTCTAATTAAGATCTTGCTTGCGAGTTACAACTCCAAATGTTACTGAGGCTAAATAGTTACGTCACGGTATAATCGGTATCCGGTTTCCGGTATGACAGACATACAAATATATACCGGAACGGTATCAATTCAGTACGCGATACCACTACATACCGGTTTACCGCCCACCCCTGCCTCTAAGATGCAGCCATGCTTATACGTACATACTTTCACTCAGCCATTTACCTTGTGTATAATCTCTTCCCCCTCCTCTCCCTGTTCTCCTCCCCCTCCCTCCCATCCCTCTATCCAGTACCACTAGCAGCCATTTTCCTATGGGTCACACTTGCGCTGCCTCCTCCTGTTGCTGCCATTACATGCTACTCCAGTGATTGCCCCACCGGTAGCAGCGACACAGTGTGCCAGGTCGTTTGTTCAGAAAAATTCCACTTCTGTTCAGCCTTTTATAGGGCATTGCCTTCGGGAGGACTAGAGGCCTTTATCTTTGGCTGTCTGGGTGACTCGTTGGATAATGAGGTTCCTGATACTTGTTCTATTTCAGAAATCTCCCCTGACCAATTGGGGTGCTTCTGCAATACTAGCCTGTGCAATTATTTTGGCATTCCAATTAACACTACACCCTCGCCCCCCACTTCGTCTGCCCCAACGCCTGCACCTGGCTCTGCGCCAGTTCGTACCGAGAAACCAACAGGGCTTGATCCAAGTGAGTGTGACATGTCTGTAATTTAGATGTATGTAGCTGCATGTATGTTGCCACATACGTAAATGTGTGTGCATGTGTGCATGCGTGTGTGCAAGGAATGTGTGTGTGATGTGTGTTATGTGCATACAACCATGTGGGCATGTGGGCATTGCAGGTACAGTAGAACCTCTTGATAAAGGACACTGAATAAAAGGTACCTCTCTAATGAGGACACTGTCTGCTGTCCCAACCACATAGAGCTGTGTACAAATCCTCTGAATTACGGACACCTCTCTATACAGGACAGCCAGCTGGGTCCCATTGGTGTCCTTTATAGAGAGGTTCCACTGTATACAGGACAGCCAGCTGGGTCCCATTGGTGTCCTTTATAGAGAGGTTCCACTGTGTGTGCATTGAGCAGTCCACAGTGCCATGAATGAGACAGCCCTTTGGATATCTGCATTGATCAGACAATTGTTGTGCTATATGTACATACATACGTATTCACATACGTACGCACGTACATGCGTACGTACCACTGCACCTTTCTTCTGTCCTTTGCTCCAGGTACACTGTACTGTCGGCATTCATCAGGTGGTAGTGATGTAGGATACCAAGTGTGCAGTGACGACCCTGCCTTTGCCACATACGACGCCCATCATCGTGGCTGCTTTGGCTTTTACAGGGTGGAAGAGAATGGCACACTGACTGCTCAGGAACAGCGCTGCATTGACCGGTGGTTTGGGTTCTGTAACTTTTCTGGATGCCGGTTGAGCACACAGGCAGGAGACACCACCCTCCATACCGAATTTGTCTACTGCTGCTGCAACTCTAATGAGTGTAACATGGATTCGCCGGATTTTCATCCCGACCATCCCATCTATCCCGACCATCCCCCCCACAAACCCGGTAAGTGCTGATGCAATGAAATTGGTAATCGCCTCACACCTCCCGTTGCCTTCAATTACTGCAAACATGAATCAGGGGTACTCAGCTACGGTACGGTTCATAAAGTGCGTAGATGCAGTGTGGAAGGCTTTGTGAATGCAGGGGTAATTTTATTGCATGACTTTAACTGCGCCAGCCAAGAACCTGGTACACTCAGCTCTGATACGTACATTGACAGTAAAGTTACTCGTGATCATTGGGACATAGTCATTCACGTCAATCACCGTCACCCGCACAGTCGTGGACCCTGACAATCACATGGGACTGCCAAAGTCTGTGGCTGTAACAGTGACAGTGTAAAGATCCTGCTGCTCAAAGTCGAGTTGATTGATGACGCGAAAGGCCCCAGTGCTTGGATCCACTTCAAAGGTGTTGCCACTGTTGCCAGAAGAGACGGAGTACTCAACACGAGAGTTGTTTGTCCCAGGAGAATCTCCATCTGTTGCCGTAACAACCAGTAACTCACTTGGTACATCCACATCCTCTCTGACAGAGATGTCTTCATATGTATTGCGGAACGCAGGTGCAACGTCGTTGACATCGCTCACAGCACGCACACACTCACTCTCGATGACATACGAAGTGATCCTCCATCACGAGCCTCAACAACAAAATTGAAAGAGTCACGCTGCTCCCGATCCAACTCTTGAATGGTTGTGATTTCACCTGAGCTTGGATCAACTTGGAATTGGGGTGAGGCAGTGAGAAGAAGGTACATTGAATGACTAATCACTGGTACTATTAACCCAAACCAGCCTGCTACACTGAAACAGTGTTTAAGCAAGCTGGGGGGCGGTAACTCCGCCCTATTGACTGGTTTGGGGTAATAGTACCAGTGATTAATCATTCAAGTATCCCCTCCGAGTGTGATACTCGTCAATCTCCTCCTCAATCAAGGTACATTATAAGTCCATTTGTACCAGAGTCCTGGGCCTGTTATCATTTTCATCCAGAACTCAAACTAATATAGATGCGGTTGATGACAGCCCTCCACCAGTAGGCCATCCATGTTGAGGTGACCCTGTGCATGCAGATTGCCGATGACGAGTTGGACATTCTCTTTGCATTTGCGTATTGACGAAAGCACTCTGCTCTGCACCAAGTCCAACTAGTCTATGTTTGAAGGCCTATGCGACAGATGCTGCTGGCGACGTGTCTGTAATTTATTGTTCACAGGTTGCAAAGTGCATGCATCTAGAGCTACGTAGTTTCATGGCATACCCATAATGCCTTGTGAAAGTTATTAGGAATGCTGAATGAGTAGCAATAAACCTGATCCTTCTTTGGACGATCGAGCATACCATGAAAACACTTGACAATTCAATGCAACATTTCGCCCATCACAGGCTTCGTCAGGCATACAAAATCTTAACCTTAAAAACTTAAAACTTAAAAAAACGTAAGAAACTTGTATGCCTGACGAAGCTCGTGACGGGCGAATGTTGCATGGAATTGTCAAGTGTTTAGTGTGCTACTTTGTGCTGTACCCGTAGTGCCTTGCACAATAATGGGTACAATTGAAGGTCAGCGTGCTACATGCACATCCTCCACGTAGCTGGCCCTCTTGAGTTCTGCCTGGTTAAATCATGTGAACGGAGCCTGTTTGGTGATTCACTGGTGTTTTCTGATACCCTGGAATGGCATGAACCACACATGCAGTGACTTCTTTACAATGGCAGTGCATGCGTACAAAAGACCACTATGGACGTGGCAAAGGAAATTCTTTTATATGCGTATGCTTGCTTGATACATGTCATTTTTCTGTGGACTTGTTGGTTATGTACATAGGTGTTCTGTGGCTTACTCCATGGGAGAATGCTGACCTCTTTGTAATGCCTGCAGAATACTGTAGCTTGATACTCTGTAGAACGTGGGCAGGGGAACACTGTGGTCGTGAGTGATGTACCGGCCGAGCTTATTTTGTATGCTTCTCTAAGAGCCTTGCTCAATAGGAAACGCACATACGTACGTACGTACAGGTGGTGGTGCACCCCTTAAAGGCTAAGGAGGCTCCTACCTGTTAGGGGTGGTTCCTCTGGTTGGCTCATGCCATGATACACGTAGGCCTGGGGCATACGTAAGGCATGCAGGCAGTGGGAGAGTGAGCTAGAGGACAGTCTAGCTATGCATGATTCCTTTCCACACTGACTGGAGGGTACATTACATTAAAAATATGTCAGCTTGACTGCACAAATTTACATGTATTTGATTTAATTCCTGTTACATGTGGCTTCTGCCTTCCCTCCTCCTTCCACTCCTCAGAGGAACATCAGATCTGCCAGTTCACCAACTGCAGTATTAATCATGCCAATCCTGTTCGAGAGATACACTGCATCAACGGTTTTGTTGTTTGTAGTGAGCACAGTGTGGTTGAGACAGGCCTCTTTAAAAGCAACAAGTCTCACCACGCGTGTGTAAGCGTTGAGGAACCAGTGCAGGAGAACGGCGTTGTGCAGTATGATTCGGAAGGAATGGTTCTTCTTCAGACTGTGTTTCGAGGCTGCCATTTCTCAAGCACAGATTGTATGGGGGACTGTGTTCTTGATGGGCCAAGTGAAAGGGGCCTCTACTCCTGCTGCTGCCAAGGAACACTGTGTAACAGGCATACAATACGACCAAGTGTAACAACGGTTACACCCTCACCCTCACTCTCACCCTCACCCACTGCACCAACTGGAAGTGAGTTCAGATAATGCTAAACTGTTCTGTGTACATGAAGTACTGTAGAACTAGATGATGCTGAGCTTACATGTACGTAGCAACAATTTCAGTGAGAATAAGACGTTTCGACCACAAAGGCTTTCTTTAGTTACATATTGTTTTGTAACTGGCAAAGGCCCTTGCGGGTCAAAATGTCGTGCTCTCACTGAAATTGTTGCTGTGTGCATGTAAGCTCACATTATTCTAGTTCTATGTATACCTTAGCATGAGCCTCTACGACATCATGACATACTGTATGGACTACGTATGCGGTCATGCTAGGTTGCAGTCATGCTAGGTAGTACACCTAGTAGCCAGTTACAGCAGTACTGGTGTGTTAGTGAGTCATGGGGACGTCGGTACTGACAGCTGGGTCACTAATGTATCTCCTTAATGATTGATATTCATGACCTGATTTGACACCAGTTGCATAGGGACTGTACATGTATATGTATAGGCCCTGTTGGTAGAAGTGCAGTGCACACACACTGCAACAAGTATAGGGGCTGCTACAGTAAGAAGTATAGTATAAAGTACATATGTTCAGTGTACATAACATATTCATACATGCATACATGCATACATATGCAGTTAATGCAGTGTACTGATATGCATGCATACATATGTACATAAAACAGTATGTGTGGGCTTTATTTTATGATGTTCTTCATCTCACTGCAGCTGGCGAGCCTGAGCCCACCCCTTACATTACCCTTATCATATTTGCCGTTATCATGTTAGTATGTCTCCTACTTGTCGTGGGAATGATATTTGGGTTCATCGTCTGCTTTATGTACTCCCGCAAAATCACCCAACGCCTGTCTGGCAGCCGCAATGGCACTGTTACAGCCACAAGCGTAGCATCAAGTGAGTACCCCCTGCTCAGAAACGACAACCTGTACACTCGCTGTTCACTGGTGGAACGGATTGGTCATGGACGCTTTGGCAAGGTGTGGCGGGGTCACTGTGGGACAGATGTGGTGGCAGTGAAGGTCTTCCCTCATGAAGACTACAGCAGCTGGGAGAGTGAGGTTAACATGTACGAGACGGATCATTTGTCACATCCACACGTACTCCACTACTTGGGCAGGGACATCAGGGAAGAGTACCCAGGTCGTCCAAGCTACTGGATCATCACAGAGTATCACGAACTGGGGAGTCTAATGGAGTATCTGCAGAGGAAGACTGTCAGTTTGCGGGAGTTCACTCTCATGTGCGAGTCAGCTGCCGCCGGACTAGCTCACCTACACCTGGAGAAAACCATCAACGGCACTTTGAAGCCCTCCATCGCCCACAGAGATCTAAAGAGCAAGAACATATTGGTGAAGCGCAGTGGTTCCTGTTGTATCAGTGACCTTGGTCTGGCCGTGAAACTGGAGCCCGGAGAACTGGGCACTCATGCGGAATACCAGTGTCAGGTGAGAGGGGGCTGGTATGTTCCACTAGCATGACAGGGGTGGCACAAGTTAGTGAATAAGCTAATTGCGTTTCAGATATTACGTATGATGCTCACACCAAACGTGCGTACACATAAGAATGAGAAAGATGTTGAGTGAGCGGTAAAGGGCTCTTGCACGTACGTACATCAGCTGGAAATGGGCTGACAATCTTGCCAACCTTTCGACGAGTATGATTTGTTCTTCTTCAGGGCGAAGATAGAAGCTAGCATAAAGATGTTCTACTTACTTCTACGTAGCTATGCACACACATGTCTTCATGTACGTATGTCACTGTGATTTGTGTGAGGCTCATCAGTGAGTGTCACCGGAAGTCACTGAATGGCACGGTTTGGAGATGTCGAGTGTTAGTGAAGCCGATTGAAATTGCACCTGAAACATTGGGAATCGAATAATTGGTAGAATCCGTATTGGTGCAAAATGTGGGAGTTACGTATGTTAGCATACAGTATGTACTACATTGCAGCTACACCGTACGTATACAATGAGGCCAACGTGTGCAGCTAAACTTCGGTAACTTGCAATGCACAAGCTACGTACGTGCGTGCTCTGCGTATGATGCATGTGAGTTTAGCTGCAGTGGGGGTACGTACGTCCTTATGTTGAGGGCTGGTGCAGCCTCAGTATACGTACGTAATGTCCCCGACTTACTGGCAGTGATTGACCTTTGACCTTTGACCCTTGCTGTGCTTGGTGTCAGGTTGGTACTGCTCGGTACATGAGTCCAGAGGTGTTGAGCGGTGCCATTAGCTTCAACCGAGAGGCCTTCCTGAGGATTGACATGTACGCCCTGGGTCTGATCTGCTGGGAAATAGCCATGAGGACCGACACTGGTGAAGGTGGGTGTAAGTATGTAGGTGTGATTGTGAGGGTGTGGTGGGTGTGATGGTGAGGGTGACTGTGATGGTGAGAGTGAGTGTGTGTGTGATGGGTATAGGACTGGTGAATTGGATGGGTGAGAAGGTAGATGATGTGGTTGTGATGGTGATGGCATGTGTCAGCTTTGAAGGTTCACTCCAGGAAGCTACATATGTAGCTTTCATCAAATGAGCTTCTAATTTTCGAGAAGTGTGCACATACGTACGTACACAAGTGAACAAGTATGTGTATGTTAGCGTTGCAGTAGCCAACTCCCTTCCGCCACGAGGAGGCTATGGGCAATATTCCATATCTAGGTCTCCACAGACGTCACACTGTCCGGTGGTCTGGTGCAGTGGGTGGGTGTGGATGGGTTAGAAGACATTTGTTGGATAATTATATCTTCGGAAGTGCTTAGTCAGATGTCCAGGTCAACTGTGTAGGAGTACTGTCGGAGTGTCGTACCACTCACAGGCTTCGTTTTTCCTTTCGGTTGTAACGTTCCTGTGACCGACACCTTTGAGTGGTAAATTCTTACTTACGTACAGCCATACGTTTCTGTATGGGTAAGTACAGGTACGTAATGCACAGGGCGTAAGTAGATGAAATGTGAGTTGCTCACTGGGTGTGTGTACGCCTGTAGGCAGTAATTTTTCTCTTCCGTGTAATCCGAATAAGCACACCAAAATCTTCAGTGCATTGAAAGATCAAAAACTGTCTTCACATACGTACACTGACCATAACAGTGTTAATGTATTGTGTGGAGAAGGCTCAGTTCTTGGCTGTTCAGCGAACTGGGACAACTGCGTCTAAGTCTCCAAACTTGGTGCTTTTGCTACATATGTACATATGTCTATGCCCAAGGCTTTCCAAAAAAGGAAGTGAAGAAGAAGAATGAAAGAAGCAACTTACTGCTGCTTTCAAATAGTAATTGGTGACGTCTAATTTGAAGTTTGAGTATATCATTAGCGGCTTTTACCCGCCCTGCAGTGTCATTTTGTGTGGGTGTGTCCTTTCAACTTATCTCATTATTTTGGAGAAGCTGGTAGTAGATCAAAGTAAGACTTATGTTTGCATTCCTGTTGCCATTGTATATATGTGACATTTAGCATATCGATTGTGGCCGCTACACTTGAGAATGGCTGGTCTCACTTCGCTCACCTTCCATGTCACGTTGAATGTCCTAATTGCTTCGAATGATCATTGACCAATGCTCTTCTTACACACTAGCGGCCAAATATTCTCAACCCCCCCACTGTCCCTGTGTCAGGTAGATATGAACACTGGACTGCTTTCGTCTGCACAGATTTGGACCAGAAGTGATGTACACACGTACATACGTATGCATGTAACTGATACACACATCCTTGGTCTCTTAGTCTTTGAAGTGAATTCGTTCCAGTGATATGCATTCTTGTACAATGCCTGTGAGCAGTTTCGATCTTGTAAGTGAATGCCAGTGCTGTTCAGCATACGTACGTACGTCAAAGGCCCATTGTACTACGTAATGGTGCCTGTGAAGGGACTGCTGTGGTTGCAAGTATGCGTAGCTAGGGGACCTTGGCAATCCATATAATTATATGTGCACGTATGCGAACAATGCAAATCCTCCTTAGGGACTACATATGCAGAACTGAGTGCACCTGTGGATTTCACAGCGTTTTCACTGTTTTCTTCGTCTATTGATGTTTTCAATAGGAAGCCATCGTGCCTGAACCCTATGGGCTGCATGGTTAATGGTTCTGCCCAAGTTGAAAGCCATCCTGAATTGAGTAACAAAGGAAGCCTTGCTGTGTGTAGTTGACCCACCTTGCTATTGTGCGAGTATGGTGTTTTTTCAGTTATTGATGGCTTTATATGGCAGCATTTTAGCAGTATGGGGTATGTGTAAATTTGCTGTTGGCACACACGCTTGCACGCATGCATGCACGCACGCACACAAGGGTATCTCACAACGCACCTTTCCTACACAGATTACCAGCCGGTTTCCTAGTGGCCTAAACCATTTACATTAGCTTACCACCTCTCACATCTCATCCCCCACCTTTGGGTTTCCTGGCTTACAGCAGGTGGGCACTGTAGACACAGCTGTCTTCCTTCAGTTTAGCCTTAGGTCAACTGGTGTAGGACAGTGAGGGGGAGGGTTAGTTCACTTGAAGAAGGTGTGGGTTTCCTCTCACCCCCACAAAGAACAATTTTCCCGCAGTCTGCCACCCCCACTCTGGTGCACAGCGACATTCAGAGCTAGTCGCTCACTGTTTGGTAGAATTGATTTGAGCTTGCTGGTTTTCCTACACCCCATACGCACCCAGCCAAGCTTGTACATATTCATTAGATACTGCCACACCTGATTGCCACAAAATTAAACGGAGGAAGAGGTCTACCGTTTCACAGTTCCACTGTCTCATCCTTCACCAACTGAGAATAGCAGAAGAGGATGCAGAACTACTGTGGTGAATGAAGGGATCTCCCGCCCCTTCTTTCATCACTACTGTAAATATTCGCACTGGTAGTCTACCATGAAGTGCTAATACTGGTGATGACCAGTGTGGCAACGTACATATCGTGGTGTTGCGAATTGCAGTGAATGATTGAAGGTATGATTTTCAGGCTGTGATCAATTATGTGCGTCCAACTTTCATGCACTGTGGAGAAGTGCAAATTTTGTCAATGGTCTCACCTGGGCTTGGAATGTGTGCTTACAGACCTTTGAGTAGGTTTTGAACGTATAGCGGAATTGACTCACACTGACTGGTGTGAGAGAGTTTGTCTGTCTGTCACGTGTGTGTGTGTGTGTGTGTGTGTGTGTGTGTGTGTGTGTGTGT
>MKWU01007194.1_pt1 | contig 10812 bp, 14 predicted proteins | sample 809101 | NCBI WGS metagenome assembly MKWU01 (sample SAMN05860141, study PRJNA318959) | sponge metagenome | host: Aplysina aerophoba | place: Slovenia: Piran, Adriatic Sea, Gulf of Piran | collected 2013-05-07
TTGCAGCGTGCCACAAACTTTCACTTAGCGTATCGCCAAGCCTACCAGATTTGCGAACAATGCCAATAACTTCTACTATTAGTATGGTAATCCAAAATGCCAGTACAGCCTTTGGTAAAATCAAATTGTTGGCTATCAGTATTTCAGATAGTAACCAGCATATTAAGGCTGTGTAAAAGAATATGGCAAAGAAATTTTCCATCCCTACCAACTTTGGTTTTTGTTTATTCATATTTAAAATTCAACATTAAATTAGATACCACTGCAATTTGCCAAACATTATGAAGTTTCTCCAGGTCGCTAAATATCTCATGTTCAAGAGCATCATAAAGTAGGTTTAACTCCACATCCAGACGATGGTAACCATAACCACCTATCTTTTTCAAATAACTCTCCTGTTCTGGAGTCGCATTTTTAATGTTTAGTATATCCATTGTTTTCATTTTTAATCTGAATCTGGGTATTTAGATACTATAAACTCAAAGGAATGTAGAGCATGTAATTTATTGGTATGAACCATAAACGAAAATATCTTATTCACTTTATTGGCATGCTCCTCAAACTTATCTTTAAGTTCAGTAATTACAAGATCAACGTAACCTGCACGATACTTCTTCTCTGATTTAATAAAACCCTTTCCCCAAAGTTCTTTATTTGGATAAGGATTATTACATTTCCATCGTTTACAGATAAATCCTAATTCCTTAAAGACCAACTCGTCTTGATCCTTGCAGACTGCTCGTTTCAATTCTACCAGTGTACTAATATCTTGTAGTAATTGATGGATTACGTCGGTATGCTCAAGATATTTCTTTTTCAAATCCGCAAGAGACATCTTGTTGTAACCATCTAGTTTATTAATGTAAGGCATATTCTAAAAATTTATTTTGTTTTTTTCTTATCCACAATAGCTATTATTTTATCATTAGTCCATTCCCTAATTACAAAGCCATCAGGAACTTTTATAATGACTCTTCTTATATTTTTATGTACACCTAACTTACTTATCATTAGTATCTTATAAGGATAATTGGGATTTACTACATCTAAACATGAAACTACGTGCATTCTGTGAATTATCATATCAGCTTCTAAATCTTGTACCAAAATATCTTTTGTCATGACTATCTTTAAAGTTTATCTTTAATACGCTCAAGGTTATGTGATAGTTGTAGCAAACGCCTCGAATAGTAATCAAGAGTACTATTAGTTGCCTCTAAATGCTTTCTGTATTCAAGCAGATCCCACTTACCATCCTTATATTCATTCTTAATCTTTAACATGAAGTTACTCCAAGAATGCAGTTCCTCCGCACAATTATTGATACCAAAAATCAAATCATGGATCCTTTCCAAATCTTTATCCTTATTTACCAACATATTTTATGGATGAATATCTTTTGAAAGTACCCAAATCTTTATCTACTTGGTAGATACGCTTTTCTAAATCCTCTTTAAATTTTTTGGCATTCGCCATCGATTGCTTCCAGCGATGCTTGTAACCATCGTAAGGTCTGCTTAGCCTTTTTTTATGGGATTCAAGCATAACAGCATAATTCACTTTTTTTAAATAATGAATATCGTTTTCCACATCACTTAATTCTCGTGTCAAAAAGTCCAATTCTTGGCACTTGTAATACTTTAAAAGTATATCATTTTCTTTCAATAGAATTAATGATTCATGCAGGTTTATATCCAAAACCAAATAGTCTTTAATATGCCCGTTGGTAATGTCATACATAATGATATTGCCAGTCTCTACATCTGATTTAGCCCAACGAAGCATATTCCCTACCAGTTCATTGTGTTGTTTCTCAAAGAACTCATCACCATTAATCGTTTTCATCTTTGGTTCCACACTAAGATTATCAAATACTTTGGCAATTAATTGTCTTTTCGGCAATAAAAAATAATCGCCAGGTTCAACCATATAACTATGACTTATTCTTGAAATAGTGAGGTCTTTGAAAAGCATATGGCGAGAAGCCTCTGGGCTTATTTCCATCTTCTTTTGATTTACTTCTGATTGTAGAAGTTTAGGTTTTCTTGCATATCCCATTGTAAATTGTAAATTTTATACAATAATAATGCAAATTTTCCTAAAAGTGGTAAAAAATAAAAAATAATTTTAACGCTATGTCTTACAGCCTTTTAAACCTGTAACGCACTACTTTTTTAAAGTCTGGTATCTGTTTTTTTTGAAATCTTCGTACCGCATTGACGCTGTTTTTCAGGAAGTTCTTACTTTTTCCTGTCGCTTTTTCATCGGGCTCCCAGTACGGAGGTTTATCACTTGGATATCTTGCACCATGCTTTTCAACATCACCGGGCACACCCCAATCAGGACCATAGGGATGAGCAGTAAATTTATATGGTGATGGTACTGCATTTAAACCCAGACGTGCTAAGTAGGCCTGTCTTGTAGACTGACGTAATTTTAAACCTATACGGATTCCCCCAACTTCTGGTTTCTTGTACAATGACTGGTACAAGGGACCACGCTTATGTGGCAAACGCTTTTTGATGGAATACTCCAGTTGCTGTGCACTCTTTACAATCAGTTCCTTGCGGACATCAGTAAACAGATTATCACGCATTGCTTTGAACTTCTTTGCTGTCTTATCAACACCTTTGAATTGAACCTTGAACATGATTACATTCTGCCTGTATCGTTATATTCATCGTCAGTAGTTACTTCATCAGGTCGTCGTTCCTCCAATGCAGATCTTGGATTACCCACTTTGGGAATCATATTAACATCTGTCAATTCATCGCCTTTTTCCATAGCATGAAGGTTAAGCATAGCCCTGCCCTCATTCAGCGTCATTACAGGTCTGCCTACTACCTGTTGAATAACCTTTGCCTTTGCAAGTGTTTTTTCAGATAAAGCATCTATATGCGATAAGTCGTATTTCAATTTATATTCCGTGCCATCCATATCATATGTAGGCATTAACCATGAGTTAAAACCTTCCTCAATTTTCGTCAATATAGGGATGATGGCATCATTCCATAACGCTACGTTCAACTCCCTTAACTCATTCATACCCCCAGCAATATCCGATGGGTAAATCAAATTAAACGGAACATGAGCTACTGAACATATTTGCTTGGCAGCTGCAATTCTTTGATTGAGCATAAGGATTTTGTTCATGTCAATAGTCAAGTCAACCATGCCCATTTTCTCACTGCTAATCGCAGTCTTGACGATATTGGGTACGCCTTCCAGAGTTTGTAATATCTTTTTCCGAAGCCCATCGGCTTGGTTTTCATTTAACTGCGAATCATTGTCAACATACAATAGTTTGGTAGCACCGATATTCTTGAACGAATTGACACCCAATTTCACACTCTGATTCACAGTAAAGATTTCTTCTAATACCGATTCAAAAGGACTCTTACCAATGTTGTACTCATCACCATTTCCATTATTAGGATTGGGCATCCTGATATGAAGCACATGATTTTTGTTGATGTCACGACTGAAATTTCTATAAAGCCCCAGTGTTACTCTATAACTATTCAGTTGCCCATCGATGTAGTAAGGTATGGTTTGAAATGCAGGTAAGGGATACATATATGAAACTCGTGAACGATCTGCCCCTATCTTTCCTTTCTCTGCCCTGATATACAAATTTCCATCCAGTAGTAGTGTGGTAACACAATCCTGTATGAAATCTGACCACCTCAAATTTGGTGCTGGTCTCTTCAGGAGTGGATTAGACCTACCTGAATTTAGCCCATCAATTTCACATTCTTTGCCATCTTTATCCAAGACATGCCAATTAACCATTGTGCATTTCTTGGCTATTAAATCAACGATAGCCTTTACGATATAGCCTCGATCGTAGCCATATAACTTTACCCTTTCGTCTCCGCTACCATAACTTCCTGAATATCTATTTGCAAAATATACGTCTGATTGTCCTTTGGGATAATTCTCAACTTTGGGCATTGATTTTTTAAACCACTTATCCCAAAAGTTTACTTTTTTTTTGTCCATGATGTATTATTACCCTCATCGACAAATTTAGTATATATTATTTATTAAAAGACAAACCAAGAATTGGTGAGAAGGAAGTACTCGATAGCATAGCATAAACAATCCACAAAATCATCATGGTTGGCAGTTGGAAAGGAAGTTACTTCATGTAAAAATTCAGGATGCCAATAGCCATTACCTTCTATCAGATAGACATGACCTCCTGCTATCTTTACCCTTGATTCCTTAGCCTTAATCAATTTATCTTGTTTGCTCCACCTACTTTTGATTTCCGCAGCTGAAGTACCTGAATCCCTAAGCATTTGCACCAGTGATTTGCCAACTGCTTTTGGCTCTACAAATACCATTTCGCAATTATAATAAGCGGATAGTTTTTTTGTATATGCCAAAAGTCTTGGAAACTCAAAGTACTTTTTCTTGGCATCAATGATGTATAGCCTTCTTTTTTTGGGGTCAAAAGCAACTACGATTATACCTGTTGGATCGTTAGTAATGTTCTCGGTATATGCTCCATCAATAAACATATATTTATCCAAACCCTTAACATTTTCCATTTGTGCATATTCAAAATCTTCCTTTTTGATGATGTTACCTTTTGGGTTTGAGGGCTCTTGTAAGTACAATCCTGCAAACTCAAAGGGGTCTCGCAGTTCAGTTACTCTGGCTGTCCTGAAATCAATAATTCTGGGGTATATCGTATTTTCTGAACCATCCTTAGCATATACAGGTATCTTTAATAGCGACCACCGATTACCTTCCTTGCCTGACAAACAATAACCACTAAAATCTTCCTCATGTAACCTCTGTTGTATCACAACGACTGGGGTACCTAAGTTTGCTGATCTGGTGCTGAATGTATTTTTCCAGTTTTGAATAACCGCATTTCGTTGTAATTCAAAAAGTATGTCTGATGGTTTATTGGGATCATCGAGTACCATTACGCCTCCTGTACCGCCACTAAAGCCTCTCCTACCAACACTGAAACCAATAGCCTGTCCTTTGACTGTTGTACTGAACTGCTTACCTCCCTGAACAGTTGCCCACTCTGCCTTGCTATCCTCTTTTTTGTCAATTTGTATATCCGTGTATTTCTGAAACAACTCTGACCTTATATAATTCTTGACAATCACATTCTTTGACCTATGCAGACTACTGGTAGAGCATATCAATATGTTACGTGCTTTTGGGTTGTTAAATAGCACATACGCTTGAAATAAGGCAAGTATTTCACTTTTACCATGCTGGGGTGGCATATTGATGATGAGACGCTGTATTTCGCCTTCATATACTTTTTGTAGAGCAATGAAAATATCCTTGTGGAAATCCATTACTTCAAAATTCTCTTGGTATAGCGATTTGAAAGCTGCTACTGCAAACAGATAGAAGTTCTTGGCTAGTAAAGCGTGTGTATCGTCCTTATAACTCATCGTCCATACTCATGTTACTATTGGCTTCCTGTTCTTTAAGGAGGTCTTCACCGCTCTTGCCATGCGATAAATAAAAAGTTTCCTCATTGGGTTTTATTTCAGGGATATCCATGATTTTATAAAACTCCTTTTCCTTCATCTCAATATGCTTTTGATTGTATTCCTTATACGATACCTCCTGAATTTCAGTAGTTTCTTTTGGAGCTACAATCTTGCTATGGTAGTACAGGGCTTTGATTTTGGCACTGATATCCAACTTTCTATCCAATAATGCTTGGGCAATCAAACGTACACCCATACCAAAATCTGTACATTCTGAAACAAAATTAAGTTCCTTGTAAGTCAGGTACAGCATGAGCTCACCTATCTTAAAATCGGATTCAACCCAAGCAGTCCAGCCTTTGCTATCAAAACTATTTACTCTCTCTAAACTCATTTACTCAAACATATCATCCATATCCCTGCCCATTTCAGCATCAAAGTCAGAGTCAAGTATATCATCATAAGTAGATTCCTTTGACTTTTTGCTTTCAGTCTCATCACCTCCTGTTGGGTCTACGATTTCACTGGCAATTAGTTTATCAAACCAAAATTCCATTTCAGGGCTTTCCCCAAATTTAACATAACTCTTACCCTTTACTTGCCCCATTTCACAACCCTTTGCTTCCAAAAAAGATATGAAATCTTCCATATGAGGCATTAACTTTTCAGAACGAGCATCAACCTTTTCATTTTTGATGGCATCTTCCAAGTACATATTTTCAACATGATCCTCATCGCCTAAGTTATTACGCTTCCTTGCCCTGTTTTTCCAATAGGTAATATCCCTTTTGTGGTCTATCCTGTAAAAACAAATGAACGATTCATAAACCTCCCTCAATGGAAAATTACCTTTAAAACTTGGTGAGTAATGATTTTTCTCCGCATCCAGAATGCTATACCATTTCAGCAAGGGATGCCTGCCCTCTTCGATTACCTGACCGATTAAATGGTAATGACATATGCTCTTGGGTATCTCCTTTGTTTTGAGCAGTTTACTCAAACAAGACATGAGCATCAAAAATACTTCTGGCAACTCTTTTTCCCAAATGTCTTTTTCCTCTGTTTCAACCGCATTATCAGGATGGGTTTTATCCGCAAAGTTGTGCTGGAAATAATTAACATGAACACGTATATCAAAGGCTTCATCTTTGCCCATCGGAGGTCGACTATTGGAGTTGTAGTATAATACACCATAATTACTCGATTGGATATAGTCTTTGTTCTTAACATCAGCATTGATGGTATCTTTTGAAGATAAACTCTTTAAAAATTCTATGCCAATGTTGCTGATATAGTTTCCACTTTCATCGATAAACACCCAACGCTTCTTGAAGATCAGCTGTAAACTAAATTGAGATTTCGCTCCATACAGCTGCTCTGATTTCACAGTGACTACCAGTGATGGAAACAATTTTTCCATGATTTTAGCATGCGTACTCTTACCAGCACCAGAAGGTCCGTAGTTCCAAAACAACTTCTTTAAATGAAAGCCAGTACTCTCCGCATTTTTAATTAGCCCATATGCTAAACCAGTTAGCACACTTTCAGCATTCAACCACTTCTCGTGGTCAGTAAGCGTATGCGGATTTTCTAAGTCGAGATAGTTTCTTTTAATCAATAAGGTAAGACGTAAAAACCGCTTGTAGTTGGGGCATTTCAAGGTCTTGATTAAATCGATGGGTTCTGTATCGATTGCCCTTTGGATATCTTCTTTATTGCACTCTATGTCCAGTACATCGATAGCATAGTCACTTGGTTTTACGTTATCCTTCAAATTGAAACCTAATTCCCCATCATGGTAGGTTAATTCAATGACTCCGCCATTACGTGTAACAAACATCATCGACTCCCTTTCCTCATCATACCTGTACGGATCTATCGCTTTATAGAAATCAACAAAAGACCTTTCAAATGCACTATCAAATGAGGTGCCATTAAAATTTATTTTGGGGTTGTACATAGCGAAATCCCTAAACACTTCCTTATAGAATTTCAAGATAACTTTGAAATCTACCTGAATCCAAACCAAATTGCAGAACACATAGTAGGAGTTTGACTTCTTTTTGGTTTCCTTTGGAGACCAGCCAAATAGAAAATCCTTTTGAGCATCCCAACCATCTTTATTTTTGACAAATTGCACAATAAAATGATTGACAATGTTGAGCATACCCAGAATAAATTGCCTTTCATTAGGTTTATTTTGTAGCAAAAATGATTTGTACATCTTCGCAAATAATGCCAATGCTTCTGTTTCACGCTTCCCCTCTGTCCGTTTGAAGTACGAATCAAAAAATTGATCGTACACTTTCGACATTCGTTCTTTGATATCGACATCATCAATGCCACAACCTGCATGAAAAACACATAAATCGCCATCCCCATATCGCTTCTTGACATACTTGGGCAACATCTGTTTGATATCCCTGAAGCATTCCGCATCCTCAAAGTTTTCAATCCCAATCTTTACAAACTGCTTTGCGAAATCTCCAAGTTTACTCATTTGGTAAATCTATACATTTAATTAACTGATCTGTTATTTCTGAAATAGATATATTCGTACGTGCTTTGACGCGCTTTAACACCTTGAAACTATGCTCCGTCATCCTTATTGTTCTGCGGTTTAGTCTTGCGATATCCGCAATTTTCTTGTTTTTGTATTCCAAGAGATACCCCCCTTTTTCCCCCTTTATTTCAAGCAAATTCTCGAGCCGATTATCTATAAGGTATTCCAAAATTTGAGAATAACTTACAAAATACTTGTTCTTGACTGCTTCAAGCAGGTCAAGAGACTCATTACTAAGGGTAATTGAGCGATATACATTCCGAATACGGAATGCCTTTTTTTTATCCGATATGCTCTCAATCGATACATCAGTTATGATTTTCATAATACCATACAAAATTTGATGGTAAATATACATTTTTTAATCAATCATATACAAATTTATTTGAAAATGTAAATTGTAGTGGATATATCTATAAATATATTTTAGAATTTTTTTCTTATACATTTTAAAATAATTCACTGTGGATACATATATTGTATATATACAATTACAGTGTCCACTCTCATCATTTTTATAGTATATAAGGAAAAAAATATTTTCCGACGAGTAAAACTTGAACAATCCTGTGTAACTCTTTGAATAATAGAGGTCTGAAAAAATTTTGCTGACAAATTGTCATTTTGGGTTTAAAAAAATTGGCTAGGACCGAAAATGGGTTTGAAAAAATTGGGCGACGAATCCCGGCGAAAAAGTTGCGTTTGCCCGAATTTCGGACAGGGCAGGATCGATCGCCCCCTTTTCATTACTGTATAATGAAAAGCAGGAGGCATCGGTTTTGGGTTTGAAAAAATTGGGCAGCGAATTTGCTATATATATAAGACAGGGCAGCTGGTTTGCTAAAAATTTGTTGCATTTTTTTTATATAGGGGTTGACATTTAGCAAAAATGTTGTATTTTTGCCCTTGCTAAGCACAAATTTTATGGAGTAGTAGATGCCCAGATGGCAGGTTAAAATCCTCAAAGTCAGAATTTTACGCATTGTTTTCACTGATTTACAGGATGCCACGAAAAACAACCTAAAAAGAGCGATGCAAGTCAATTAATAATAATTTTTCTTAAATAAAATGGAAAATAAAAATTTATCACCGCTTTCAGTTGTAAAGCGTAAACCTGCCCTCGACATATATATTGAGGGTAATGCCGATATAATAATCGGTAAGCAACCCACATTCAGGGCAGTCAAGAAAGACCTTAAAGACAAAATCTGGTGGGGAGTGAAATCCTATCCCTACCACATACATGATAAGGGGTTGGATTTAGCAATAGTGGTGGATTTCTTTCAGCACGTACACATAAGAATTGAAATTGAAACAGCACGTAAGCAGACAGGTACTTACAGGACTTATGCTGATGTAAGCATTTCAAACTACGACTATGATTATAGGGATTCCTTCGAATATGTGCTTGATACACATCACAACGAGGAATTATTCTTGTTTCTTAATTTCAGTAATGAGACTGATTTTATCAAGGATTTTGATTATAAGCGAAGCGATTACATAGGGTTGGTATCCGATCAATTTGACGATCACAGCACTTTTGAGATTGCTTTTAAAATTGTAGAAAATGCGGTTAAACATTTAATTGAAACAGATGAAGACGATGAGTAGCATAGGACTTTTGATTGACATAAAAGAAGCAATCGAGCACCGCATTGAGGACCTGCATGACATTGCTGAAAATGATTTAACCAGGTATTGTCAGGCAATTTTTAAAAATGGTAGCATTGAGCTTGAAAATGCTTTAAGGATGAAGGATTGTGAATTGATTTATTACTACCAATTTCTACGTATGGTTGACGCAGTACTTGAAGGCAAAATCGATGGCAGTAAAATTGCCAATCACATTGCCACCTACTTAGGTTTTGGTGATAGCATAGTAATGGTGTTACTGGGGGCAGTACCAAAGAAATTTCCAGGGGATGTGCTTTGCAAACATGGTATCTGGGAGCGCGCAAACAGGCAAAGTGATTTCGATACATCACTTTATTGGGGATTTATTGAAGCATTTGAAAACGATGTAAAATGAGGAAAATGACATTCATGCAATCAGCTGTTAATTACCTTTACCTTGAAGGAAATACACATGCTACAAGCAGTCCGATGGTTAAGTTTTACAGGGGATTTATTGGTAGTTACAACAGTAGAAAAGGTAAGTGTAACCAGCAATTTGAAAGGCTTATATTGTCAGATCTGGCTAACGGTTTGGCTCAATTTGGTTACAAATGTGAGTTACCAGCATTGGAAAGAAATTACAAGCATTTTACCAGTGTAGCTGATGGGGGCTTTGCTACTAAGATGAATTTTCAATACTTTTTCCTAAATTTTGTAAACGTCCAGACCTGGCATCTGGATGGCAAGAAAGTGGATCGATATATCATGGATTGCCATGATGATGCTAGGCATTTTGCTGGTGTAATTTGGGAAGCATTTATAAAACCAAAAACCAAGCCTAAGCGTTAAAAATCGCACAAAACGCATTAAAACCCACCTATCAGGTGGGTTTTTTTTTTCGTTTGATTTACATGTAAATGGATTCGACTTTAAAAAAATTGGGCAACATCGTTTTTACCCCTTTTTTTGGGCAGAATTGATGCAGAATCCGAGCGAAAAGTTGCATTAGTAAAGTGTCGCCTTTCTATTGCAATGGGTTGGGAGTCAAAATTATACATTTGATTACCCAAAAAATACATTTTTTTTTTGCGAGGGGGGTTGACAAACGCAAAAAATGTACTACCTTTGCGGTTGATAAACCGCACCACTATGTGAAAATTC
>MKWU01007196.1_pt1 | contig 10809 bp, 7 predicted proteins | sample 809101 | NCBI WGS metagenome assembly MKWU01 (sample SAMN05860141, study PRJNA318959) | sponge metagenome | host: Aplysina aerophoba | place: Slovenia: Piran, Adriatic Sea, Gulf of Piran | collected 2013-05-07
GCGACGAGCGTGCCCCGGATCTCCGCATCGACATCGAAGGCCCGCGCCCGCGCGACCAATCCGTGGTGCTCCCCGGCGGCGTTCTCCGGCGCGACGCCGAGCGCGACGCCGCCCGCCTCGGTCTTGTGCGCGATGTCGGGAGAGAGGACCTTCATCGCGACCGGCGCGCCGATGGCGGTCGCAGCGTTCGCCGCTTCTTCGGCACTGTCCGCGACGCGCGTCTGCACCACCGGAACGCCCCACGTCGCGAGGAGCGCCAGCGCTTCGTGCTCGTCCAGCCGGTCGCCGGAGAAGGGCCTGCCCGCGGGGTGAGCGTCCGGCTCGGCGCCTGCGCACGGTCCGCGCGCGAGACCTTCCCGGACCCTGGCCAGCGCCGACACCGTGCGCACCGCCCGCACCGCATCCTCGAACACCGGCACGTTCAACGCCTCGTAGGGGGCGCTCGCCTCGTCGGAGCCGACCATTACCATGACGATCGGCCGATCCGGATGACGCGCGCGGGCGCCGGCGATTGCCTCCAGGGCAGGTTTCGCCATGAACTCGACCGACGCGACGTAGGTCAGGAAGACGACGACCGCCCCGTAGTCGCCCTCGTCGAGCATCGCGTCGAGAAACGTGCCGACGAGGCGGGGCGCGTTGAACACCTGGGCGGTGAAGTCGACCGGGTTGCGCGGTGTCGAGATCGGGAGCATCTCCTTGAGGCGGCTCTGGGCCGCATCCGGCATCGGGGCGACCTCCAGCCCCTGCGCGGCGGCCTCGTCGGCCATCATCACCCCGGCCCCGCCGGAAATGGTCATGAGCCCGATCCGCCGGTTCGAGGGCAGCGGGGCGAAGCTTGCGGCGTACGCCGCGTCGAGCATCTCCTCGGTGCCGCCGGTGCGGACGATGCCGGCCTGCGCGAGCATGGAATCGAAGACCGCGTCGGCACCGGCGAGCGCGGCGGTGTGCGAGCGCACCGCCTCGGCGCCGGCCTCGGAGCGCCCCACCTTGGTGAAGAACACGCGCGTGCCGCCCGCGCGTGCCGATTCGAGCGAGGAGAGCAGGGCGTCGCCGTCCCCCACCCCCTCCGCGTAGGCCGCCACCACCTCGATTTCCGGGCGCGCCGCCATCCAGGCGATGCACTCCGAGACCGTCACGTCGCACTCGTTGCCGGTGGTCACCCACAGTCCAACGTCGATGCGGCGCCGGCGGGCGAGCAGGCCGAGGTGTGACCCGTACGCGCCGCTCTGGCTGACGATGGCGACCGGGCCCGGTCGCGGCCGATGGATGTCGAGGGTGGTGGTGAACGTCGCGTAGTATCCGGTCGCCGCGTTGTACACGCCGAGACAGTTGGGACCCAGGATGCGCATCCCGCTCGAGCGCGCGATCTCGCCCATCCGCCGCTGGCGGGCGGCGCCGTCCGCATCGGTTTCCGCGAATCCCGAGGTGAACACCACGGCCGCCCTCACGCCGCGCGCGGCGCAGGCTTCGACGGTCTCGAGGGCGATCGTGGCCGGGACCGCCACGATCGCGACGTCCACGGTGCCGGGCACGGCGGCGATGTCCGGCCAGGCCGGCAGCCCCTGCACCCGGTCGCGTCGCGGATTGACCGGCCGAATCTCGCCCCGGAACCCGAGCTCCCGGAGGTGGCGCAGCGGCCGGCCGCCGATCCGGGTCGGGTCTTCCGAGGCGCCGACGATGGCCACGGAGCGAGGGTTGAAGAGGGCATCCAGCCCGGACCGCGGCTTGTTGTCGTCCATGAGCGAAAAGTCGTGAAGGGCTCCCCGACTATACACGCTCGCGGCGGACGAGGTGGTTGCGCCGGACGCAAAGGCCACGGGAGGCGGGTACCATCGCGACGGACCGCGCCGCCGTGATCGACGAGAGGAGCCTCCGCATGGACGACGTCCCCCACATGACGCCCGACGAGTTCCGGCGCTGCGGGCATGCACTGGTCGAGCGCATCGCCCGCTACATGGAGGAGATCGACGGCTATCCGGTGCTCTCGCAGGCGGAGCCCGGATCGATCCGGCGGCGACTCCCGCGGGCCGCGCCCGAGCGGGGGGAGCCCTTTGGCGACGTGCTGCGCGACGTCGACGAGATCGTCATGCCCGGGATCACCCACTGGCAGTCGCCGAACTTCTTCGCGTACTTCCCCGCCAACGCCTCGGGCCCGGCCATCCTCGGCGATCTCCTCTCCTCGGGACTCGGGGTCCAGGGCATGCTGTGGGCCACCAGTCCCGCGTGCACCGAGCTCGAGACGCACGTGCTGGATTGGCTCGTGGACCTGCTCGGCCTGCCCGAGCGGTTCCGCTCCACCTCCGCGGGCGGCGGCGTCATCCAGGACACCGCCTCCAGCAGCACGCTGGCCGCGCTGCTCGCGGCGCGCGAGCGCGCGAGCGCAGGCGCGGTCAACGAGCACGGCGTCGGGTTCGACGCAGGGACCGGACGGGGGCCGAGGCTGACCGTGTACACCTCGGCCCACGCGCACTCCTCGATCGAGAAGGCGGTGAAGATCGCCGGACTCGGGCGCGCCGGCCTGCGGCTGGTCGACGTGGACGCCCGCCACGCGATGCGGATCGATGCGCTGGAGGCCGCGATCTCCGCGGACCGCGCGGCCGGGGCGGCGCCCGCGATGGTGAGCGCCACGGTGGGTACCACGTCGTCGGGGGCGGTCGACCCCGTGCGGGGCATCGGCGAGGTTTGCCGCCGCGAGGGCATCTGGCTCCACGTCGACGCCGCGCACGCGGGCAGCGCCACCATCTGCGCGGAGCACCGGGGGCTCGTCGACGGGGTCGAGCTCGCCGACAGCTACACGTTCAACCCCCACAAGTGGCTGCTCACGAACTTCGACTGCAACTGCTTCTGGGTGGCGGATCGGGCCGCGCTCATCGGCGCGCTGAGCATCCTTCCGGAGTACCTGCGCAACCGGGCGACGGACTCCGGCGCGGTCATCGACTACCGCGACTGGCACGTGCCGCTCGGTCGCAGGTTCCGCGCGCTCAAGCTGTGGTTCGTCATCCGCCACTACGGGGCCGAGGGTCTGCGCGCGCACGTGCGCCGCAGCGTCGCCCTCGCCGACTGGTTCGCGGCGCAGGTGGAGGCAAGTGACGTGTTCGAGCTCGCGGCGCCGGTCTCGGTCGGGCTCGTGTGCTTCCGCCACCGAGCGGGCGATGCGTTCAACCAGGCGCTGATGGACCGGCTGAACCGCTCCGGCGCGCTCTACTTCACCCACACCAGGCTCGACGATCGCCTCGTGCTCCGCCTCGCGGTCGGCGGTCCGGCGACGCGCCGCGAGCACGTCGAGGCGGCGTGGGCTCGCATCGTCGAGACGGCCGGACGGGTCGCGGCCGAGACGCAGGCAGGGTGAAACGGTTCCCGCGTGTGGCGGCCTGGAGTGATTCGGGCACTCGTGCTGCAATGACCTGAACGGAATCCGACCGCAGGAGGTCCCGGATGCAGCACGCCACCCAGGTCGCCCTCGCGAGGGAATTGCTCCGCCACCTCGACGCCGGCACCACGGCGATGGCCGGCGATGTGATGCGCAACCGGGTCGACGTCTATACCGACCCGGCCCGGTTCGAGCGCGAGTGGTCGATGATCCGCCGCGCCCCCCAGTTCTTCGGGCTCTCCTCCCGGCTTCCCGAACCGGGCAGCTACGCGACGGACGACGAGACGGGGATTCCGGTGCTGCTCGTGCGCGGCGACGACGGACGCGTGCGCACGTTCCTCAACGTGTGCCGGCACCGCGGATCGCGGGTGGCGTCCGGCCACGGGACCGGCGCGAAGCTCGTGTGTCCCTACCACGGCTGGACCTACGACTGCCGGGGACGCCTCGCCGGGGTGCCCGATCGCCGGAGCTTCGACGGGGTCGATCTGTCGGATCGGAACCTCGTCGAGCTGCCGGCGGTCGAGTTCGGCGGCATGATCTGGTCCGGGCTCGCCCCGTCCGCCGCGTTCGACCTGGACCGCTTCCTCGCCGGGCTCGGGCCGGAGCTCGCCTCCTACCGGTTCGACCGCCACCTGCACTACGCGCGGCGCACGCTGGTGCGGCGCATGAACTGGAAGATGGTGATCGACACGTTTCTCGAGTCGTACCACTTCGGGGTGCTGCACCCGCACACCGTCCATCCCCTGTTCTTTGCGAACGTCGGCCTGTTCGAGCCGTTCGGTCCGCACCTTCGGGAGGTGTATCCGCGCCGGACCATCGTGGAGCTGAAGGACCGCCCGGAATCGGACTGGGACCTGGTGACGCACACCGTGATCATCTACGTGCTGTTCCCGAGCACCGTCATCGTGATGCAGGCGGACCACGCCGAGATCTGGCGCATCTTCCCCGACCCGGACCGGTCGGACGCGAGCGTCGTCCATCTCGACTTCTACATCCCGGAGCCGGCCGAGACCGACAGCGCGCGCCGCCACTGGGACCGCAACCTGGATCTCGTGCTGCGCACGGTGGAGGAGGAGGACTTCCCCACCGGCGAGGGCATCCAGGCCGGCTTCCGCGCCGGCGCCCAGACCGAGGTCGTCTACGGCCGCAACGAGCCGGCGCTGCAGCACTGGCAGCGCACGGTGACGGAGGCGCTGGCGAACGACGTCTGCCGGTGATTGACGCGCACCGTGAGGCCGCCGCTGGCCTCGGGCATCCGGAATGCCTTCGGTTCGCGCGCGGAGGCGGTCGTCGCGCCGGCGCTACCGGCGGCGCGAGCCATGGTCAGTACCGCAGCGGTCCGGTCTCGTCGCCGAAGAACCAGGGCGGCCCTTCCAGCTCCAGTGCGAGCCGGCGCAGGTCCCGAAACACCATGCGTTGCGGCTGCGCCATGTCGTCCAGGTTGCGATCGACGAAGCGCACCAGCGCCGAGATGTCGGCTTGCGAGGTCGCAATCGCCACGCCGCTGCCTCCCGGATCGATGCGGGCCACGGGGTGGCCCAGACCGCGTGCGGCCTCCAGCACGTAGAGGACGGTCAGCTCCGGCTCCTGGATCCAGTCGTCATCGTTCGCGTCGTACCCGGGCAGGACGTCGCGCAGCGAGGCGAAGTCCACGAGCCTCACGTCCGCCTGGCGGAACGGGAACGAATGCCGGATCGCCGAGGGGGTCGCGTCGAAGCCCGGGAACAGGTCGCCGAACGCGACGGTCTCCCCGTTCTCCAGCGTGAGCCGGGTGTCGGCGAGGTGCGTGAGCACGACGTCTCCCCGGTAGGTGGACGGCTTGCGCAGCTCGTTCGACGCCGCGCATCCCGCGAGCACGGTGGCGAGGACCGCCGTCGCAACGCCGGCGACGATTCGTCGGGTCTCGTTCAACGCCGCTTCTCCCGGGCTTGCGCCCATCGCGGACGATCGGGTCCGCCGACGTGTCAGACCCCGGGCGCGTCCTCGCGTTCCCGCACGAAGGTCAGAAGCACCATTCCGATGACGAGCACGACGATGACCGACAGGATTCCGAGTCGCGAGCTGCCGGTGAGGAGGCCGGTCACCGCCACCAGAGACGGTCCGATGATCGCCGCGAACCGTCCGATCATGTTGAAGAACCCGAAGAACTTCCCGCTCTGCTCGGCCGGAACGAAGCGCGCGTAGAGCGAGCGCGAGATCGCCTGCACTCCGCCCTGCACGAGCCCGACAACCACCGCGAGGACGTAGAACTCGGTCACCGTGGTCATGAAGTACGCCCACACCGTGACCGCGACGTACACCGCCACCCCGAAATAGAGGGCCGGCTTCGGGCCGACCCGCGTGGCCACGATGCCGAACACGAGGGCGGCGGGAAACCCGACGAACTGGACGATGAGGAGGGCGACGATCAGGCTGTCGGCGGGGAACCCCAGCGCGAGCCCGTAGTCGACGGCCATGCGGATGATGGTGTGGACCCCGTCGATGTAGAAGAAGTAGGCGAGCAGGAAGAGGACCGCCATCCGGTGGGCCCGGTACTCGCGCAGCGTCTTCACCAGCGAGCGGAGCCCCACCGCGGCCGCGGAGGCGCTCGCGTCGATCCGGGGCGGCTCCGGCACGTAGCGGAACAGCGGAATGGAGAACACGAGCCACCACGCGGCGACCGTGATGAAGGAGAGGCGAACCGCCTCCGCCGCTCCGGCCAGCCCGAACGTGGCCGGCGAGAGGGTCATCGCCACGTTGACCGCGAAGAGCAGGCCGCCGCCGATGTAGCCGAGGGAGTAGCCGAAGGCGGAGACCTCGTCGTACCGGGAGGGGGGACTGACGGACATGATGAGCGCGTCGTAGAAGATGATGGCGCCGGAGAAGCCCACCGAGCCCAGGACGTACACGATGGCGGCGGTCGACCAGTCGCCCTGCCCGACGAACCACAGTCCCGCGGACGCCGCCACGCCGAGCCCGGTGAAGGCGGCGAGGTACTTCTTGCGCGACGCCCCGCCGTCCGCGATCGCGCCGAGTATCGGCGCCGCGATCAGGATGAAGACGCTTCCGAGGGAGTTCGCGAACCCGAGCTGTGCGGTGCTGGTGACCGCGTCCGTGCCCGAGCTCCAGTACTGCTTGAAGAAGACCGGAAAGAACCCGGCGATGACGGTGGTCGCGAACACCGAGTTCGCCCAGTCGTACAGCGCCCACGAGAATATCCGCCGGTCCCTGAACAGCTCCCGTATCCGTCCCATGCCCTTGCCTCCCGAACTTCCGGAGTCGAACGACGATCCGGAGTTCTTCGTCGCGGCGCCGGCGGTCCGTTTCCGTCAGGAGCCGGCGGGTTGCGGATGCATCCACTCGCGCAGCTTCGACCACCGCCTGCGTCCGGACGCGGCCCTGACCGCGATGGCGATCGCCTTGCGCTGGCCGACGAGGACCACGAGGCGCTTGCCGCGGGTCACGCCGGTGTAGAGCAGGTTGCGCCGGAGCATGACGTAGTGCTGCGTCATGAGCGGAATCACCACCGCAGGATACTCCGAGCCCTGACTCTTGTGGATGGTGGTCGCATACGCGGGCACCAGCGCGTCCAGCTCGCCGAAGCCGTAGGCGACGGCGCGGCCGTCGAAGCGGGCGGTGACCTCGCCGAGCTCGGGGTCCACGTCGTCGATGCGGCCGATGTCTCCGTTGTAGACGTCCTTGTCGTAGTCGTTCTCGATCTGCATGACCTTGTCGCCGCGGGCGAAGGTCCAGCCGAAGCGCTCGACCTTGCGCTCGCCGGCCGGGTTCAGCACCGCCTGGAGCTCGATGTTGAGGGACCGCGCGCCGACCCCGCCGCGGTTCATCGGGCACAGCACCTGGATGTCGCGCACCGGATCGAGGCCGAACCGACGCGGGATGCGGGTGCGGACGAGCTCCAGGACCTTGGGCACGGCGCCCTCCGGATCGTCGGCCGGGACGAAGTAGAAGTCGCTGATGGCCTCCGGCGGCTCGAGCTCGGGGACGTCGCCGGCGTTGATGCGGTGCGCGTTGACGATGATCCGGCTCTTCGCCGCCTGCCGGAACACCTCGGTGAGGCGCACCACCGGGACCGCGCCCGAGCCGATGACGTCGGCGAGCACCTGTCCCGGCCCCACCGAGGGGAGCTGGTCGATGTCCCCCACAATCAGCAGGGCGGCGCCGTCCGGCACCGCCTTCACCAGCGCGTGCATCAGCGGTACGTCGACCATCGACGCCTCGTCGACCACGAGCAGGTCGCAGTCGACGGGGTGTTCGGCATCGCGCCGGAAGCCGCCGGATGCGGGGTCGACCTCCAGCAGCCGGTGGATGGTGCGGGCCTCGAACCCCGACGTCTCGGTCATGCGCCGCGCGGCGCGGCCGGTGGGCGCGCACAGCAGCAGGCGGGCGCCCTTGGCGGCGAGGATGCGCAGGATGGCGTTGACGATGGTGGTCTTGCCGACGCCCGGACCGCCGGTGATGACCAGCACCTTCGACGAGAAGGCGAGCCGCACCGCCTCGCGCTGGCTGTCGGCCAGCGCAAGGCCGGTGCGCCGCTCGATCCAGGGAAGTGCCTTGTCCGGGTCGATTCGCGTCCAGGGGAGCGGTTCCGCCGCAATGCGGCGCAGCCGCTCCGCGATTCCCTGCTCGGCCCGGTGCAGTCCGGCGAGGAAGACGCACGGTGTCTCGCCGACCCGATCGGCGACGACGTTGCCGGCGGCCATCTCCTCGTCGATCGCGGTACGGACGAGATCCTCGGGGGCCTCGAGCAGCTCCGCCGCCCCCGGCAGCAGCTCCGCTGCCGGCAGGCCGCAGTGCCCGTCGTCCATGGCCTCGGTCAGCGCGTGGGAGACGCCGGCGCGCAGCCGGATCATGGCCGACTTCCCGATGCCGAGCCGCATCGCAATGGCGTCGGCGGTCCTGAAGCCGATGCCGCGGATGTCGCGAGCCAGCCGATAGGGGTTCTCCGACATCACCTGCACCGCATCGGCGCCGTAGGTCCTGAAGATGCGCACCGCGCGCGCGGTGCCGACCCCGTGCCCGTGCAGGAACATCATGATCTCGCGCACCGCCTTCTGCTCGGCCCACGCCACGGTGATCCGCTCCGCCCGCACCGGCCCGATGCCGCCGACCTCGCGCAGCCGTCCGGGGTCCGACTCGACGACGTCGAACACCTCCTCTCCGAAGGCGCGTACGAGCTTCTTGGCGTAGACCGGTCCGATCCCCCGGATCATGCCGGAGCCCAGGTACTTCTCGATGCCCTCGGTGGAGGTGGGTGCGGTGGCCCTCAGGAACCGGGACCGGAACTGCGGGCCGTACGTGCGGTTGTTCACCCACTCGCCGGAGGCGGTGATCCATTCCCCGGCGGCGACCGCGGCGGCATGGCCGACGACGGTCACCAGCTCCCGGTGCCCGCGCGCCTTGACGCGCAGGACGCAGAACCCGCTGTCCTCGCCGTGGAAGGTCACGCGCTCGACGGCGCCGGCGAGGACCTCCAGGCTGGATGACGGTGGTTCCTGCTTCATGCCGGTGCGTCCCGGGGAGCGGTCCCGTCCGGCCGGTCGGGAAGTGCGGGCTTCTCTCGCACGCTCGCTTCGCCGGCAGGGCTGTCCGCAGGAAGTATGACCGAAAGCCGATTCGGATAGACCATCGCCGGACGGGTCGCGGCCCGCTTGACACGCCTGCGGCGCGATCGTCTCCTTCCGGCTCCCTTCACGGAGTCCTTCCATCCCATGTCCGCCCCCGTTCGACGACGTTCGCGCAGGGACCGGCGTGAACGCCGCAGCGCCGCGACCGAAATCCGGCGCCTGCCGTGGCGCACCGTGCGCAATCCGCACCCCCCCACGCGAGTCCTGAGCGAGGACCAGATCGAGGCGATCCACGAGGCGTCGCTCCGCGTGCTGCGCGACATCGGGATGAAGGTGTTGAGCCCGGAGGCGCGGGCGCTCTACGCGGGCGCCGGGGCCAGCGTCGACGAGGACGCCGAGATGGTGCGCTTCGACCCCGCGATGATCGAGGAGCACATGGCGAATGCGCCGCCGTCGTTCACCATCAGGGCGCGCAACCCGTCGAAGTCGCTCGCCTACGGCGGCAACGTCATCAACTTCGGTCTCGTCGGCGGGCCGTCGTTCGTCTCCGACCTCGACCGCGGGCGCCGCGCCGGGGACTACGAGGACTTCCGCAACTTCATGAAGCTCGCGCACTCGTTCGACATCTTCCACATCGGGGGCGCGGCCCCGCTCGCGCCCCTGGACCTGCCGGCGCCGACGCGGCACCTGGACATGTACTACGCCGCGATCACCCTGCACGACAAGGTCTGGGGCGCGTCACTGCTCGGCGGGTACCGCGCGCACGACGCGGTGGAGATGGCGTGCATCGCGCACGGGGTGACCCGCGACGAGCTTCCGGCGCAGCCGATCGTCAGCGGGAACATCAACACGAACTCGCCGCGCCAGCTCGACGCGAACATGTCCGACGGGATGATCGAGCTGGCGTCCGTGGGTCAGCCGATCATCGTGACCCCGTTCACGCTGCTCGGGGCCATGGCCCCGACCACCATCGCGGGCGCGCTCACCCTGCAGAACGCGGAGGCGCTCGCGGGGATGGTGCTGTGCCAGATCGTGCGCCCGGGCACGCCCGTCGCCTACGGCGGATTCACCTCCAACGTGGACATGAAGAGCGGCGCCCCCGCGTTCGGGACCCCCGAGTACGCGAAGGCGACCCAGGCCGGCGCCCAGCTCGCACGGCGCTACCGCGTGCCCTTCCGGGCGAGCAGCACCAACGCGTCGAACGCGGTCGACGCCCAGGCCGCGTACGAGAGCGAGATGTCGCTCTGGGCCTCGGTGATGGCCCACACCAACATCGTCAATCACGCGGGCGGCTGGCTCGAAGGCGGCCTCACCGCCTCGTACGAGAAGCTCGTGATCGACGCCGAGATGTGCCAACTCCTCGCCGAGTACCTCGAGCCGGTGGTGGTCGACGCGGACACCCTGGCCGTCGACGCCATCGCCGAGGTGCCGCCGGGCGGCCACTTCTTCGGGGCGACGCACACCCTGGCGCGCTACGAGAACGTGTTCTACCAGCCGATCGTGTCGGACTGGCGCAACTTCGAGACGTGGCACGAGGCCGGCGCGCATTCCGCCGACCGGCGGGCGAACGCGATCTGGAAGAAGCTGCTCGCGGATTACGAGCCGCCGCCCGTCGACCCGGGCGTGGACGAGGCGTTGCGGGAGTACGTCGTCAAGCGCAAGCGCTCGATCGAGGCGGGGGAAGTGTCGCTGGAGCAGTAGCCGCCCGCCGGCAGCGAGCCTCGCGCGACATGCGTGCGGATCCGGCGGGCAGGGACATTTGACGCTACGGTTCCGACGGGACATCGATACGGGCAGGTCGGATTAGCGCAGCGCAATCCGACAAATTCGGCGTTTACGGCTCGGCAAAGTGTGTGTCGGATGTCGGATTACGCT
>MKWU01007200.1_pt1 | contig 10802 bp, 21 predicted proteins | sample 809101 | NCBI WGS metagenome assembly MKWU01 (sample SAMN05860141, study PRJNA318959) | sponge metagenome | host: Aplysina aerophoba | place: Slovenia: Piran, Adriatic Sea, Gulf of Piran | collected 2013-05-07
TTTTTCAAGGGGTATCGGCCGCAGTTTTATTTTCGCACGACGGATGTGACGGGGGAGGTTGAGTTGCCGGAGGGAGTTGAGATGGTGATGCCTGGCGACAACATCCAGATGCGGGTGAAGTTGATTGGGCCGATAGCGATGGAAGAGGGTTTGCGGTTTGCGGTGCGCGAGGGTGGGCGCACGGTCGGGGCCGGCGTCGTCGCCAAAATCATCGAATGAATCAAATGGCAAACCAGATAATCAGAATTCGGCTAAAGGCTTTCGATCACAAACTGATCGACCAATCGGCGGCGGAAATCGTCGATACTGCTCGGCGGACTGGAGCGATGGTTAAAGGACCGATTCCGTTACCGACGAGAAAGGAGCGCTATACGATCCTGGTATCCCCGCACGTGAACAAGGATGCTCGCGATCAGTACGAACTTAGAACCCACAAACGGATACTCGATATCGTGAATCCGACCGACAAGACGGTTGACGCATTGATGAAGCTCGACCTTGCTGCCGGTGTGGACGTGCAAATCAAACTGAACTGAGTGCAGGGCAGGACGAGATGCCTATTGGACTGGTAGGACGAAAGGCGGGCATGACTCGCCTGTTCACCGACGCAGGAGAATCTGTCCCGGTGACAGTCGTCGTCGTTGCGCCGAATCGCGTAGTCAGTCTAAAGACGCAAGAGATGGACGGGTATCGAGCCGTACAATTGACCTCGGGAGCGGTGAAACCAAGACGAGTGTCAAGGGCTCAAGCCGGGCATTTTGCGAAAAGTGATGTTGAGGCAGGAGAAGGGCTGTGGGAGTTTCGTCTCGGCGATGGTGAAGGCACTGGATTGATGCCCGGGCAGACCTTGAGCGTGACGGTATTCGAGGCGGGTCAGAAGGTTGATGCAACGGGAACGAGTATTGGCAAGGGATACGCCGGCGTGGTCAAACGGCATAACTTCCGGACACAGGATGCGTCGCATGGAAATTCGCTTGCGCACCGCGCCCCCGGCTCCATCGGTCAGAACCAGACTCCTGGGCGCGTGTTCAAGGGCAAGAGGATGTCTGGCCATATGGGTGATGCGCGCCGAACTGCGCAGAATCTTGAGGTAATGCGAGTAGACGAGGGACGAAATATCATTTTGATCAAAGGTGGGATTCCGGGTCCCAAAGGCGGACGAATAATTGTACGTCCGGCTGTGAAGTCACGTTGAGAGCTACGGAAGGGTATCGAAATGCAGGTCGACCTTGTATCGGACGCAGGAGATGCGGATTCAGTAGATCTCGCGGATTGTACGTTTGCGGTGGAATACAACGAACCCTTGGTGCATCAGGTTGTATCTGCGTACTTGGCGGGACGGCGTCGCGGGACGAAATCGCGAAAAAGCCGTGCCGAGGTACGAGGCGGTGGAGCGAAACCTTGGCGTCAGAAGGGGCTGGGACGCGCGCGGGCCGGTAGTATACGCAGCCCGATCTGGCGTGGGGGTGGAGCGACATTTGCGGCTAAACCGCGGAGTTTTGAACAAAAGGTGAATCGCAAGATGTACCGCGGGGCAATGCGCTCCATTCTTTCCGAGCTGATTCGCTGCGAAAGGCTTCTCGTGGTTGATGATTTTGTATTGGACAGAGCAAAGACAAAGGATATGGTGGCGCGACTTGAGCGATTGGGCCTCGCCGACGTACTCATTGTAACGGCCGAGGAAAATGAGTCGCTCAATCGTGCGTCACGAAATCTGTACAGTGTAGCGGTGCAGAATGTTTCCGAGGTAAATCCCGTGAGCCTGCTTTCCTTCGACAAGGTGGTGATGACTGTGGACGCCGCGAAACGAATTGGGGAGCGATTCGCGTGAACGACGAACGATTGATGAGCATTCTCGTCGCTCCCCATGTATCCGAAAAGAGTACTCGAATAGCGGATGGCTCTAACCAGGTTGCTTTCAGGGTGCGGACGGATGCACGTAAGCCCGAAATCCAGCAAGCGGTTGAGAAAATGTTTAACGTTGAGGTCGAGTCGGTTTCCGTGTTGAATGTGAAAGGCAAGAACAAGGGATTCCGGGGTAGAAATCGTGGTCGGCGTCCGAGCTGGCGAAAGGCCTATGTACGATTGAAGGCTGGCCATGATATCGACTTCGTGGGACCTGTAGAGTAGTCGGCACGGAGTACGGATTTATGGCAGTCATTCAAGCAAAGCCCACTTCTGCTGGTCGGCGGTTCGTCGTCAAGGTCAGCACGGACGGATTGTACAAGGGAAAGCCGCACGGACCCTTGCTGGCCAAGAAGGTTCGTAGTGGTGGACGTAACAACAAGGGCCGAATTACGACGAGGCACCGCGGCGGGGGTCACAAACAACGTTATCGAATGCTGGATTTCAAACGGTTGAAGGATGGAATTCCGGCGAAAGTGGAGCGAATTGAGTACGATCCGAATCGCAGTGCTCACATCGCGTTGCTGCTGTATGCCGACGGCGAGCGCCGCTATATCATAGCTCCACGGGGTATTGTGAAAGGTGACCAGTTGATGTCGGGCCGCGGTGCGCCCATAAGACCAGGAAACTGCTTGCTGCTGAGTGATATACCGGTGGGCAGTACAATACACTGTGTGGAGTTTAGACTGGGGAAGGGTGCGCAAATTGCACGAAGCGCCGGCGCGAGCGTGCAATTGGTAGCCCGGGAAGGCAGGTTTGCGACATTGCGGCTTCGGTCTGGTGAACTGCGCAGGGTTCCGATTCAGTGTCGTGCGACAATAGGTGAAGTTGGGAATTCCGAGCATTCGTTACGTTCACTCGGGAAGGCGGGTGCGAAGCGTTGGCGGGGGCGTCGACCGACTGTTCGAGGGGTTGCAATGAACCCAGTCGACCATCCACACGGTGGTGGAGAAGGTCGTTCCTCGGGAGGACGTCATCCAGTCACACCATGGGGGGTGCCCACTAAGGGACATAAGACGCGCCGCAACAAGAGAACGTCAGCGTTGATCGTTCGTCGACGGAATCGACGCAAGTAGGAGGCTTTCATTGTGCCACGTTCGATCAAGAAGGGTCCGTTTGTCGACAACCATCTTCTACGAAAGGTGGAGTCAGCGCGGGCTGTGAACAGCAGGCGACCTATCCGTACGTGGTCGAGACGGTCAATGGTGGTCCCGGACATGATTGGGCTAACGATCGCGATTCACAACGGCAGACAACATGTTCCTGTGCTGGTTACTGAGAATATGGTGGGACACAAACTCGGTGAATTCGCTCCGACTCGCACGTTTCGAGGCCATGCGGCCGACCGGAAGGCCAAGAAGTAGGACGACGGGAGCGACTTCAATGATGGTATCAGCAACTTTGCGACGCGCGCGGATGTCTCCACAGAAGGCGCGACTCGTTGGGGACCAACTTCGAGGCATTTCAGTGGAGAGGGCAGTACAAGTCCTGGCGTTCGGGAAACCCAAGGCCGCGTCTGTCTTGAAGAAGGTACTGGAGTCCGCGATTGCGAATGCTGAACACAATGAAGGCGCGGACATTGACGAACTTCGGGTAGCGGCCGTCCAGATCGATCAGGGACCGACCTTTCGTCGGCACCGTGCCCGGGCACGTGGAAGAGCGGGTAGAATCACTAAACGCACGAGCCACGTCACGCTGACCGTGACCGACGAGCGGGGATGAGGGATATGGGTCAGAAAGTACATCCAATCGGAATTCGGCTCGGAATCGTCAAGGACTGGTCGTCGACCTGGTATGCGGAGCGCGGCGAGTACGCAGACAATCTCAATACTGATATCGCCGTACGGGACTTCATTCGTAGAAAACTTGGACATGCATCGGTCAGTCGCATTCACATCGAACGACCTGCCAAGAATGCTCGGATAGTGATTCATACTGCACGACCAGGAATTGTAATTGGCAAGAAGGGCGAGGACATTGAAGCCTTGCGGTTGCAGATTTCCCATATGATGGGAATTCCGGTGCACATAAGCGTCGAGGAAATCAGAAAGCCGGAGCTCGATGCGTACTTGGTTGCCGAGAGTGTTGCCAACCAACTTGAACGCCGGATTATGTTCCGGCGTGCAATGCGCCGGGCCGTGACGAACGCAATGCGGCTCGGTGCGGAAGGAATCAAAGTTCGTGTCTCCGGCCGTTTGAATGGGGCCGAAATAGCGCGATCGGAGTGGTACCGCGAGGGACGGGTTCCACTACATACCTTGCGCGCGGACATTGACTACGGTTTTGCTGAGGCGCGGACGACGTATGGGGTAATCGGCGTCAAGACCTGGATCTTCAAAGGCGAGATCTTTAGTCGCAGGGATGCAAACAAGGGATCACAGTCCGAGGTTGCAGTCGCCTAGGAGGGCAATTGGTCATGATGCAGCCGAAGAGAACAAAGTACCGTAAGCAACAAAAGGGTCGGAACAGAGGGTTGGCGACAACCGGGAACCGAGTGAGTTTCGGAGAGTACGGGATGAAAGCGGCGACCCGGGGCAGAATTACGGCTAGGCAGATTGAGGCCGCACGACGTGCGATTACTCGCAAGGTAAAGCGCGGAGCGAAGATTTGGATTCGAGTGTTTCCTGACAAACCTGTTACCAAGAAGCCGCTTGAGGTCCGTCAGGGTAAGGGGAAGGGTAACGTAGAGTACTGGGTTGCGCGTGTTCAGCCTGGTCGGATGCTATACGAAATGCAGGGCGTCGACGAAGATTTGGCTCGCGAGGCATTCCGGCTTGCCGGGGCAAAGTTGCCTGTGCAGACATCGTTTGCAAGTCGGACGGCAATTTGATGAATGCGCGGGAGCTGAGGTCTCGAAGTAGCGATGAACTCCGCAGCGAGTTGATTGCGGTGCGCCGTGAGGCCTTTAATCTGCGAATGCAAAAGGGAATGGGACAGCTGTCGCGGCCTGACCAGATGAGGAAATTGCGACGGGACGTCGCGAGGCTGAAGACGATCCTGAAAGAGCGGGAACAGACGTAAGTCGAACGAGCATGCCGAACATGGATCTCAATAAACCGAAGGCGACCATACGTCCGTTAATCGGGCGGGTGATAAGCAGCAAGATGGACAAGACTGTGACTGTATTGGTCGAACGTCGCGTGAAACACCCTCTCTACAAGAAGTACATTCGGCGTTCGACCCGAATACATGCTCACGACGAGATAAACCGATGCAGAGTCGGGGACGCTGTGTCGATTGTACAGTGCCGACCAATGTCCAGAACAAAATCCTGGCGCGTCCAGGACATTGTTCTACGGGCAAAGTAGTACCTGCACGCAGCGTCCGTGGTAGAGGTCAACACATGATACAAATGCAATCGATGCTTGACGCGGCCGACAATAGCGGCGCCCGACGGTTGATGTGTGTCAAGGTGCTTGGCGGGTCAAAGCGCAGATACGCACATATTGGTGATGTCGTGAAGGTTACGGTAAAGGAGGCGATACCCCGCGGAAAAGTCAGAAAGGGAGAGATGTACAGCGCGGTGGTGGTTCGTACACGAAAGGGTGTGCGTCGTTCTGACGGTTCGCACATCAGATTCGATCGCAATGCGGCGGTGCTGTTGACAAACCAGTTGCAACCCATCGGTACACGCATTTTCGGCCCCGTGACTCGAGAACTGCGGCGTGAGCGATTCATGAAGATAGTGTCACTGGCGCCTGAGGTACTTTAGGAAATGGCAATTAGGAAGGTTAGAACGGGTGATGAGGTGATCGTTCTGACGGGTAGAAACCGGGGACAGCGAGGTAAAGTCCTGTCCGTTGATGCCGGCAGGAGTCGGGTTGTGGTAGAAGGGGTCAATGTCGTGAAACGACATACGAGACCGAATCCGCAGAAGGGAACGTCAGGTGGGATTGTAGAACAGGAGATGCCGATACATGTGTCAAATGTTGGTACCTTCAATTCAATAACAGGTCGAAGTGACCGGGTTGGTGTCAAGAAATTGGAAGATGGACGAAAGGTCCGCACCTTCAGGTCGACGGGAGAAGTGGTGGACATTTGACGTTAAGATGGTGACGGACACCAGTTGGTGCACCTTGGGATGTGAGAGAAATGGCAAGACTTAGACAACTTTACCGAGAGCAAGTTGCGGGCGCACTTGAATCCCAATTTGGCTACAGTAGCATCATGCAGATACCGAAGGTTGAAAAGGTCACACTGAACATGGGTGTGGGCGAGGCGGTAGGAGACAAGAAGGTACTAGATAACGCGGTGAATGACATGGCTCGGATTGCCGGACAGAAACCGGTAATTACGCTTGCGCGCAGGTCTGTTGCGGGGTTCAAGATTCGAGAAGGTTGGCCTATTGGATGTAAGGTAACATTGCGGAAGAACCGAATGTACGAGTTCCTTGACCGGCTTATCAATGTGGCGATCCCCAGGATTCGTGACTTCCGGGGATTCAGCGTGCGGGGATTCGATGGTCGGGGTAACTTCAATCTTGGTATAAGGGAGCAAATAGTGTTTCCGGAAATTGATTATGATCGAATAGATACTATTAGAGGATTGAACATTTCAATTGCTACTTCAGCGGTTACGGATAAAGAGGCGGTAGCGCTGTTGCGTGGACTGAATTTTCCCTTTCGGCAAAGCTGACAGGAAATGGGGTGTAAAAGATGGCGAAACGTTCGGTGATAAATAGGGAGGCAAAACGGCGCAAGCTAATCGCCAAATTTGCGGAGACACGACAGTCCTTGAAGGCGATCATCAAGAGTGGTGATTCGACATACGAGGAACGCGAGGATGCACAGATGAAATTGAACGCATTGCCGAGAAACTCGTGCCCGGTCCGTGTCCAGAACAGATGTCGCCTGACCGGACGCCCGCATTCATATTACCGTAAGTTCGGGCTCGGTAGGAACAAGTTGCGTGAGGCGGCAATGTGTGGTGACGTGCCCGGGTTGGTCAAGGCCAGTTGGTAGGGAGTGCACTCAAGTGGAGGTATAATCACAATGAGTATGCAGGATCCGGTTTCGGATATGTTGACGCGAGTACGTAATGGTCAACGCGCTGGAAAGGTACGAGTGGTTATGCCGTCGTCAAAGCAGAAAGTAGCGATTGCGCGGTTGCTGAAGGATCAGGGATACATTCGTGACTATTCGGTTGATGAACTGTCGGAGGGGCCGCAACTGGCTGTATTGTTGCGGTACTTTGAAGGCAAGCCTGTCATAGAAATGTTGAAACGTGTCAGCCGGCCAAGCCTGAGAGTGTATAGGCGTAAGGACGAGCTACCGACCGTAATGGACGGTCTGGGAACGGCCATAATTTCTACTTCGAAGGGGCTGATGACCGACCGGGAGGCGCGATCGGAGGGTCATGGTGGAGAGGTTGTCTGTTTGGTCGCATAAGTAACGGAATGTTGATATGTCCAGAATTGCAAAGATGCCAATTGGTGTTCCGACCGGTGTTGAGGTATCGATTGGCGATGGAAGCGTGTCGGTCAACGGACCCATGGGTGGAGGGCAAATGCCTGTTCATCCATCGGTAGAGGTAAGGTTTGCGGATGATTCGGTTGAATGCGTCCCTCGGGACGGGGCACCTGGATCGCTAGCTCACGCGGGTACGGTGAGGTCACTGATAGCGAATATGGTAACGGGTGTGAAGGTGGGCTTCGAAAAAGAGTTGCAACTGGTTGGAGTTGGGTATCGGGCGCAGATGCGGGATGGAGTTTTGCACTTGGCACTGGGATTCTCTCATGCAATCGAATTCGTAAGCCCATCGGATGTGAGAATCGAAACCCCAAGTCAAACGCGGATTGTCGTTCGGGGTGTCGACAAGCAACGGGTTGGGCAGACTGCGGCGGAAATCAGAGCGTACAGGCCCCCGGAGCCATACAAGGGGAAAGGCGTTAGATACGCAGGTGAATTGATTGTAAGAAAGGAAGCTAAGAAAAAGCAGAAGCAATAGGCAGATGACTCGAGACCGGAAATCAGCACGCATCAAGCGTGCGAAGCGCACACGAAAGCGAATCCAATCGCTTGGGATGTACAGAATGAGTGTCCATCGCACCCCTCGTCACATTTACGTACAAGTACTTATGCCAGGCGGCGAGACAACAATAGCGACGGCGTCCACGTTGGAGAGTGGTTTGCGCAACGAAGCGGGATATGGGGGAAATTGTGCGGCTGCGGCGGTAGTCGGCCGCGCAGTAGCGGAGCGTACCCTTCGAGCAGGTGTTAGTAGGGTGGCTTTTGATCGATCTGGATTCAAGTATCATGGACGAATAAAGGCATTGGCTGAGGCTGCAAGGGAAGCGGGTCTCGAATTTTGACGTAGCGCGGAGTACTTGCCACACAAACACAAGAGATGTAGGAGTTGTTGACGATGGCGGGATATCAGAACTCATCGGGCGAAGATGACCTCCTGGAGAAGTTGGTGGCGATTAATCGTGTCGCGAAGGTGGTAAAGGGCGGGCGATTGTTCGGATTTACCGCATTGACGGTAGTAGGTGATGGGAAGGGCCGAGTGGGAATGGGACGCGGTAAGGCGAGGGAGGTGCCCGCAGCGATTCAGAAGGCGATGGAAAGTGCGCGCCGAAATCTGGTGGGGGTTCCGCTGAAGGGAAGCACACTGCAGTATCCGATTATGGCACGTCATGGTGCGGCTCGGGTGTACATGCATCCCGCATCGGAAGGTACCGGAATCATCGCAGGTGGACCGATGCGTGCGGTGTTTGAAGTACTTGGAGTAAAGGATGTACTTGCAAAATGTATCGGATCCAACAATCCGATCAATGTAATACGGGCGACAATTGGTGGTCTGGAGAGAATGCGCTCGGCGGAGCAAATGGCGGCGAAACGTGGAATTGACCTGAAGGAAATTCGGGGCTGAATGATGGGCCGGACGGAACGAAAGGGCACTCTCATCGTCAGGCTCAAGAAGAGTCTGAATGGGCGACTAGTTTCCCACCGAGCCTGTGTGAGGGGACTTGGGCTTAGACGGATACGTCAAAGTGTTGAAGTTGAGGATACAAGATGTATTCGGGGAATGATAAATAAGGTCTCCTATCTCTTGGATGTTGAGGAACGTTAGGGTGCGACTGAATTCAATACATCCCGGCGTAGGCGCAAAGCGCGATCGGAAGCGTCGTGGCCGCGGAGTGGCATCTGGACTCGGCAAGACTGGCGGACGTGGACACAAGGGCCAAAAGTCCAGAGCTGGTGGAGGCGTTCGAAAGGGTTTCGAAGGTGGACAAATGCCACTTCAGCGCAGATTGCCGAAGTTCGGATTCTCGTCCCGCAAGTCGTTGGCGCGAATGGAACTTCGCGTAGAATCGCTGGAGAAGCTTCCGGGCACCAGGGTGTCGCTCGAAACACTTCGAGCCTCGGGACTGATTCGTCGAAATGTAAAGTATGTCAAGATTTTCGGAGTAGGTCGATTGGGACGGACGTACGAAGTGTCGGGAATAGGGGTTACGAAGGGTGCCCGTGGGTCGATAGAAACCTCTGGTGGCCGGATCGAGGGCATATAGACCGTGGCAAAACGACAATTGCAATCCCGAATGCCGTCCGGTGGTGGTGCCTCGGTTGAACTGAAGCAGCGCCTTTTGTTCGTTCTTGGAGCGTTGGTGGTTTTCAGAATTGGTACGTTCATCCCGGTACCGGGTATCGACCCGATTGCACTCGAGATGCTGTTCGATCAGCAGCGGGGAACGATCCTCGACATGTTCAACATGTTCTCAGGTGGTGCATTGGAACGATTTTCGATTTTTGCGATTGGGATCATGCCATATATATCGGCTTCCATTATTATGCAACTTCTTACCCATGTTGATCCTCGGCTCAAGGAACTTCGGAAGGAGGGGGAAGCAGGGCGCCGGAAAATTACGAGGTACACGCGTTATGGGACCGTAGCGTTGGCGATGTTTCAGTCACTTGGTGTAGCCATTGCTTTGGAAGCACAGCAGGCAGGTGCGTTGCCGGTGGTTGTCGACCCGGGTTGGAGTTTCCGGATTACTGCCGTTACTACATTGGTTGCGGGTACAATTTTTCTCATGTGGCTGGGTGAGCAGGTAAGTGAACGCGGCATAGGAAATGGCATATCTATTATGATTTTCGCCGGTATTGTAGCGGGACTCCCCTCGGCGATAGGCGGTACGCTTGAGCTGGCGAGGACTGGTGAGTTGCATGTAATCATGGTTCTGGTCTTGCTCGCACTTGCGCTTGCGGTGACCGCGTTTGTCGTATTTGTGGAGCGTGGACAGCGGCGCATCACAGTCAATTATGCTCGTCGCCAAGTTGGACGGAGAGTATACGCAGGTCAAACCAGCCATCTACCGTTGAAGCTGAATATGGCTGGAGTTATTCCACCGATCTTTGCATCCAGCATTATCCTTTTTCCAGGTACTCTTGCGGGTTGGTTCGGGAGTGCGGAAGGCATGACATGGTTGAGGGACTTGTCAACGACCATGCAGCCGGGGCAACCGATTTATGTCATGCTCTACGCGACTGCAATAATCTTCTTTTGTTTTTTCTATACGGCCTTGGTGTTCGATCCCAAGGAAACCGCTGACAACTTGCGAAAGTCCGGCGCATTTATACCAGGTAGACGTCCGGGAGAACAGACTGCAAGGTATATTGACGGAGTGATGACGAGATTGACAGTGTTTGGAGCTGGCTACATTGCGCTGGTGTGTTTGCTTCCAGAGTTCATGATTGTCAGCTGGAATGTGCCATTTTATTTCGGCGGAACGTCGCTTCTGATTATTGTTGTAGTGACAATGGATTTCATGGCGCAAGTACAGTCACATTTGATGTCGCACCAATACGACGGCCTCTTGAAGAAGGCGAATTTGAAGGGATATGGCCGTGCAGGTGTGCCGCGATGACATGACAGAGAGTGAGTGTGCAAATGAAAGT
>MKWU01007201.1_pt1 | contig 10802 bp, 5 predicted proteins | sample 809101 | NCBI WGS metagenome assembly MKWU01 (sample SAMN05860141, study PRJNA318959) | sponge metagenome | host: Aplysina aerophoba | place: Slovenia: Piran, Adriatic Sea, Gulf of Piran | collected 2013-05-07
GTTGATGTCGTGGGCTAAGCCGATGCGGGCGCCGCGGTAGGTAGCCTCGTTCCAGTCGTCCTGCACCAGGCCGTCGTTGCGGGCGCTTACAACCGAATCGGCGCCGGTGAGCCTGGGACCGAAGCGGGTGAAGTCGTTGCGGTCCACCACCTCGCCACTGGGCGTGAACACATTCGCCACGTTGTCGATCCAGCCGCCCTGGGTGTCGCTGTAGACTGCGACGCGCACGGCCGAGCGATCGCCCAGCGGCAGGTTCAAGTAGGCGTCCACGGCGCCGCTGTCGGCGCCTCCCGCGGTGGAACTGTACTTGGCGTTGAACCCGGTCTCGAACAGTCCTTGCTGTGGCTTGTTGGTGATGAGCCGCAGGTTGCCGGATTGGGAACTGGCGCCGAACAGCGTGCCCTGGGGCCCGGCAAGCACCTCCACGCGCTCAAGGTCCACGGCATAGACATCCAGGTTGCGGGCGCCGAACGACACCGGCTGCTCGTCGACGTAGAGCGCCACGCCGGGCGCGGACCCCTGTGCCGGGGCCACCGTCACGCCGGACTGCTCCGTGGCGCTGCCGCGAATGTAGAGCTCCTTCTTGCCCGGGCCGTTGCCGGTGGCCACCACGTTGGGCAGGAACTCGACGTACTGATCGAAGGTCTCGACCCGCAGGTCCCTCAGATCGTCACCGGTGACCGCCTGCACGGAGATCGGCACGTCCTGGGCGCTCTCGGCCCGCCTGGACGCGGTGACGATGATTTCCTCGATCTGGGCGTGGGCGATGCTGGCTGAGGAACTGGCGAGCGCCGCGGAGACGGCGAGGCTGGTTTTCTTCCTGGTCCAGGACATGGCGCTCCCGCGTAGTAAGAAGTTGACCGAACCCTATGGGAACGATGGCCCATTTGCAAAGCGGCTTCGACCGCACCCGGGGAAGCGGCAACCCCCGTCCCGGGAGCGACCGGCGCGCTGGATGGAAGCGGGCGCGAGCAGTCCCGGCGAACGCTCACCCCATGGAATCTCCGCCCCCACCGTCTCCATCGCCGGTGTCGCCGTCATCCTCTGCCTCCTCCGGATGCGCCCCGTAGTAGATTTTCAACCGCCACCCATCCAGGTCCCCCGTATCGTCCACATCGGCGTCGAAGACCTCGATCTGCCAATCGCCGCCGGGGTCCTCGCCGTAGAAGGCGTTGCTCAACAGCCGCCAGCGGATTGGGTCGATATCGACCGCCAGCGTCTCGTTGTATAACTGGTTGACGACGCTGCGGGTGCCGCCCGGGGAGACCAGGTGGATACCAAGGTCGTTGGGGAATTCGTGGGAGATATCCACTTCCAGCAGAACCGCCTCGACGGTGGCGTCGTCCGGCAGTCCGCTGACGTTGACGGTCTGCGTCACGCCCGTGCCGTCGTTGTCGGGGATCGAGACGGACGTGGTTTGCTCGAACCAGGACGTCTCGCGGAACTCGCCCAGTGAGTCCGGCGTGTAGTCCTCGGCCATCTCCACCGCCGCGTCCAGGTCCACTGCGCCGAATCCATACCAGTCGTGGTACTTGAAGCCGGCCGCGTTCTCGGTCCACGCCAGGCGCAGGGTACGGCTGACGGTGCCGATGGTTTCCGACACCGCGGCAATGTCCGGGTCGATCTGCCGCGCGGTCCCGGCGAGGATGTACTTGACGTCGCGCCAGGTCAGTTCGGGCTGTTCCGACAACAGCACCGCGACGGCGCCGGTCACGGTGGCCGCGGCCGCCGACGTGCCGTTCATCCGGCCGGTGTAATCGCCGTCGGGATTCACGGTGGATTCGTCGTCCAGCGGGTTACCGGGCAGCACCACGCCGAAACCCCGGTCCCAGCCCATCTGGTCCACCGTCAGCAGTGACGGTTTGGCGTCGCCGTATTCTCCGCCCGGGGCGCTGATCCAGAGGTTCGGGCCGGCGCTTGAGTAACTAGACCGCACGCCGTCGGCATTGAAGGCGCCAACCGCGATCACGTACGGAAGGTTGCTCCAGTCGTCGCCGTTGGACGAACCGCACCCCAGCGATTCGTTGATGTCGCGCATCAGCGAGGAACAGTCCCTGAAGTCGTTGCCGACCGCCTTGACGAAGATCGCCCCCAGGCCCGAGCGAAGGTTCCTCACGCCATGGGTAAACACCCGTTCGAAGTAGACATCGATGTTGCTTGGTTCCGGCGCAGAGCTGCCGAAACTCATGTTGAACACGTGCGCGTCGGTGGAGTCGGGGAAGTAGGTGCTCACGCCGAGCGAATTGAGCAGCCCGCTGAACTGCCGTTCCGCGTTCAGACCGTTGTAGCCGCGTAGCTGCACCTCCGGGGCGATGCCGCGGCCGCCGATGCCGTTTTCGGCAGTCGCCGCGATCAGCCCGGCGATGCTGTTGCCGTGCCCGCCGGTGGATTCGAAATTGAACGGGTCCGAGACATCCATCCGGACCAGCGACGCCCTGTCCGAATCCGCCAGCGCGGCGTCGGCATTGAAATTGAACGACGCGCCGTGTTCCACGCTGTCGCGCAGGTCGGGATGGCAGAGTTCCAAACCGGTATCCACCACCGCCACCTTCACGCCCTCGCCGTTCGGCCCAGAGGCGAGCACATCCTCCATCCCAAGGTCTTCGCCTGCGACGCCGCCGGCATCGGCATAGGCGGTTTGGGCCGTATTGTTCAGGTGCCATTGGCCGGCCAGCAACGGGTCGGTGGTGCCGGCAGCGCCGCTACGCCCCGGTTCGACGCAGACGTGTTGCACGCGCTTGAGGCTGTCCAGGGTAAATCCGGTAAAGGTCCGCGCGATGCGTTCGGACTCTTCGGTGACCTCCGTACCCTCGTAGACGACAAGATCCACGTAATAAGTCGCATTGGCATCCAGTTGAAGCGTGCCCAATTCGAACTGTGCCGAGTAGGGAGCTCCCTTGGCGTCCAGCGCGGGAATCGGGTTGGCGAGCCGTATCTTGACGTCGGCGCGCAGATCGTCGGGGTCCGGCGTGGTGGTGTCCGGCACCAGCGTGAAGACCGCGCCTCGAAGCGAGGCGGCTTCGGAATCCGCGCCGCCCGAGTTCCGTACGACGAAAGGCACGGCGACGAGGGCGGGGTCGCTCGGCGTTCCATAACGCGTATACATGAATACATTCGGAGTCAGCGCTTCCTTGGCGTTGGCCGGCGCCTCCCCGGCCCCCGGCACGGAGAGCGGCCGAACGTCCCTTGCCAGAACGTTCATCGGCCGCCGCGCCGCCGGCTCGAACAGCACGCTGGCATCCCTCAACCGTGGATCCGCATCCAGGAATTCAACCGCCTCGGCCGGGTCCGCCTCCACGGGCAGTTCGATCAGCGCAAAGCCCAGTTGCGGGTAGGGTTTGGCCATCAGCGCGCCGCGCTCAAGTACCAGTTGATCGAGCACGTCGTAGTCGTCAAGCTCCACGAGGATCGTGGGCGAGACGGTCCGGAAACGGCGCTCGGCGGTGTCGAAGGCGAAACGTGCGGGCGGGCCGGACATGTTGGCGTACGCGGTGTACGTCCTGCCGAGGTAGTCGGCCCGGTACGTCAGCCATTCCCCCTCCCTGGATACCTGGACATCGACGCCCGCCAGGGAAGACGCTCCGGAAAACCCGGGTTCCAGTGGCAACTCCAGTCCCCCGGTCAGTCCAGGTCCTGCCGCGGGCATCATGACCACCGTCCGGTCTTCTACCAGGGTGGCCCGAAGGGGCAGTTCCTGGGCCGAAGCAAGCGGCGCCAGTCCGATCAGCGTCGCGGCAAGCGCGACACGCGTCAAGTGTTTCGAGAGCATATTTGAATTCACGTTGGGCAAGGGCAAGGGCGGCAGACTATAGCGCAGGCGCCCATCGGTTTTTGCCGGAACCCCGTCGTTCGGCGAGTATCAGGGACTGCCGGGACATCGAGGGTCGGAACAGGAGTGTGGTAAAGTCGTATTACGTTTTCTTGATCGATGGTGTACGCCGTGCAACAGGTGACAGTGTCTCCGAAATTCCAGGTTGTTATTCCGAAAGCCGTGCGCGAGCCGCTCGGGATCCGGCCCGGCCAACGCTTGCAGGTCGTACCGTACGGTGATCGCATTGAGCTCGTGCCGGTGCGCGATATCGGTGCAATGCGGGGATTCCTCGCGGGCATGGATCCCGGTTTCGAGCGCGAGCCGGACCGTGAACTCTGATGATTGCCGACGCGAACGGGCTGAACATCGTCGATTCGTCAGGCTGGATCGAATACTTCACCGACGGGCCGAATGCCGGCCGATTCGCTGGACCGCTGTCTGATTCCGATACGCTTGTCGTTCCCACTGTGACCATTTATGAAGTCTTTCGGGTGGTACTGCGCCGACGCGGCGAGGACGATGCGCTTCGTGTAGCGGCCGCGATGAGCCAAGGCCGCGAGATACCATTGACTAGCGCACTTGCGTTGGAGGCGGCGCGCCTGGCCCACCGGATGCGCATGGCCATGGCCGACGGCATCATCCTGGCCACCGCACGGCTCACCGGTGCAACGCTGTGGACCCAGGATGCCGACTTCGAAGGCTTGGCGAACGTCCGGTACATCCCGAAGCTGCCTGGTTGACATGTTGAGCAAACGCGCACTGCATGCGACCGTGACGCTCATGAATCGTTTCCGCCGTCGCCTCGCCATGCTCGCGGCCTTCGTGCTGTGGAGTTCGGCGGCTCTTGCCGAGCACTACACGCTACCGCTGTTCGTGACCTCGACGACCGTGGGTGCCCCTCAGGGCGTGCTGCGGATACTCAACGACACCGAAGCATCCGGCTCGGTGGAGATCCACGCTATTGACGATGCCGGAATGCGCCACGGTCCGGCCACCGTCACCCTGAACGCCTGGACGGCGGTGGAATTCGACGCCACGGATTTCGCTTCCGGAAATGCCATGAAGGGGTTGTCCGAAGGGTTGGGGACCCTGTCCGGCGATGTGCGCCTGGAGATCGAGACGGACTTGCAGATCGTGCCGTCGGCGTACGTACGCGCAGCCGATGGCACGCTCGGCGCGATGCACGATACCGTGCGTGCCGGTGTGGCCGCCGGGGGAGGGGGCGGATACCGGTACCTCGTACCGATTTTCAATGCCGCGTCCGAGGTCACCCAGGTGAGCCGGTTGCGGTTGATCAATCCGGGGGATGAGCCCGCGGCCATCACGATCGATGCCCGTGACGATACGGGCGCGGCGGCCACCGGGGGAACCGTTCAGCTCACCCTGCCGGCCGGTGGCGCGCGGACCCTGACCGCGCAGCAACTGGAGGCCGGGGATAGCGGATCCATGGGCCAGGCCGATCGGAACGGCGGTACCGGCCAGACGGATCAGACTGACCCGGTGAGCCAGTCGAACCTGACCGGCCGCCTGGGCGCCGGCGTGGGCCGTTGGCGGCTGTCGGTGTCGTCGGACCGGTTGATCCAGGTGGTCAACGTGGTGACCGCCACTTCGGGCCACATGGTCAACCTCTCCACCACCGCCGTGCGGGGGGCGGCACCCGTGGATCACCAGGCGTTTACCGAGCGCTTCAATACCAGTGGGATCGAATACCTGAGGGGCGGGGATCGCTCAACCTTCAATTCGCAGGGGGAGGACCGGTTCACGGAGTCCGGAGAGTCCGGTGGCGTCGCCTTTACCCACACGGGCAGCTTCCGCTACCAGGGTGTAAGACCCGATGCGGGCCTGGTGACATTGATATATGACGACGGCGACGTGTGCCGGGCGAACCTGTACTTCGAGTCTCCCGCGGACGGCCGGTTCGCCTCCAGGTGCACCGGCATGGACAACCCGGACGGGTTCTGGTCCGGCGGAAGCTGGTCCACGGTCGAGCGCGACGAGACCATGCCCGACGAGCCGACGGGGATGCCGCAGGCAGGCGATTGCTATCCGGGCCTGCTGGTGGGGATCGGAGCGAGTTGCACGTATCCCGGCACCACTGACGAGTTCACCGTCAACGTACGTGGCCGAGGCCGGTTCCTGGACAGCCTGGCCGGCATCCGCATCCGCATCGACAACGAAACGATCGACGGGCGCGTCTACGACTTCGAGGCCTCGCACCAGGGTGACGGTGTCTGGCTGATCGATCGGGTGGCCGGCAGGACCGAGGAGCCGAGCTTCGGCGCGGCAACGGCTCCGGACGACCAGACCTATACGGTCGGTACCGCCATCGAGACGCTGTCGCTGCCGGAGGCAACCGGCGGTAACGGTACGCTGAGGTACAGCCTGTCGCCCGACGTACCGGGGTTGAGCTTCGACACCGGCACGCGCCAGCTCACCGGCACACCGTCGACGGCCGGTGTATACGACATGACCTACACCGTAGCCGATGCGGACGGCGACACCGATTCGCTCGGCTTCACCATCACGGTGGAGGGAGGCGATGACGGTGAGGGCGGCGGCAGTAATGGCGGCGGTACCGGAGGGGGCACAACCAATCCCGTATCCGTGAGCGCGACGTGTGACCCAACTCGTGTCGACCCCACCAGCGTTCGCGTGGACTTCACGGGTACGGTGACGGCGCATCAGCAGTTGTTCGCCGTGCGCGTCGCGGGGTATGTCGACGGCGAGTATGTGGGCGCGGATTTCCTGGGCGACATGCCGGCGGGGGGGACGAGAAGCTTCTCCCTTTCCGGCATTGCCACGACCACCGCGAGCAGAATTAACTGCACCGTCCGTGTCTTTTTCTCAAGTTAGGGCGCAGATAGGGCGCGTCTTACTCCAACACCGGTAACTCTTGTCGCAGGACCTCCACGCCCTGCCCATCCAGGATCACGGCCTGGCGAACGGGACTTGCCGGGACAGGCGTGCGGGCAGCCCAGCCCGCCTCGTCACTGTGGCTGAGAAGGCTGACGGAAAGCGGCTCCCGGTACAGTTCCGCGTCGTCGCCGTCCATCAGGATCAGCGTGAACTGCCCCTCCGGCGCCGGCGCCCTGGGGCCCCGGTCGGTGCCCTGGGCGTGCGTCAGACTCCATTGCCCGGATGCGTCGATCCGTCCCGAAAGCGCCAGGCCGCCGTCGGCATCCGATTCCGGCGTGAGCAGCGGTGTACCGGACGGCGATGCGCCGGCCGAGCCGGATGCTCCCTGCGGCGTAGCGGCCGATGGCTGCCCCGCACCGCCCGATTGTGGCCCTGCACCGCCTGCTAGCGCCCCCCAACCGCCCGACTGATGTACACGCGGCGTGCCCGCCACCGAGAAACTACGCGGCCGCCGGCTCGAAGCGATTCGATACTGATAACCGGATATGAACTCGTACCGGCCGCAGTAGGACATCAGGTCCGTGTAGTCTGCGTCGTCGCTGGAAACGAACCGCCGCCAGTTCAGGTCCCACCCGGCCACCGGCCCCAGGGCTCCGTTGGCGTAGGGATAGCCCGGGTCTACATTGGTCGCGCCGCAGCCCGGTGGGTGCCGCAAGCTCAGGTTGTGTCCGAATTCGTGGGCGATGGTAGCGGATGACGAGAGCGTGCTCACGGCAACGTTGCCGGACACTTCCGCAATGCCGGCGGTGCGCACACGGCCCGATTCGCCGCTTCCCGGCCACGGAAAGAGAAAGACGCCGTGGTAGAACTCGTTCCGATCCCCTTCGGCATTCCAGAGCGCGCGAATCTCGTTCAGGAGTTGCGTCAGGCTGGTGGCGCTCGACTGGATCGGTGGCGCGACTTCCACGTGGTAGTCCTCGGCGATGGGCATGTACGCCCGGGTTGCGAACATCAGCGATTCGGCATCCACTTGCGGCGGTGGGTCGCCCGGGTAGTGCAGCGGGAAGAACGTGGCCCGAAAGGGTTCCAGCCGGTCGCCGTACAGCACGATCGGCTCGCCTGTGTTGTCTTCCTCGTCGGTCTCGGCAAGCTCGTCGTCCGGGTCGATGACGTGAACAACCCGGTTGCCGGCCCGGTACAGGCTGCCCGGCAACTCGAACACGTACTCGGTACGCCACCCGCCCGAGCCGGTGGACTCGGTGGTTCGCGGCGCGGCTTGGTCGAGGCTCTCGGCCAGCACGTCGCCCTCGCTGTCCAGCACACGGGTGATGACCGGGGGCGGCTCCGCCACGTCGTGCTCGATTCTCACCGCCAGCGCCGCCCAGCGCCCCAGGATCGGCCGCTGATGCTCCCTCGGAACGCCCTGCCAGTTCCACTCCCACATCAACGGTCCCTGGTAATAGGCCACCGAGTGGTGCGCCGCGTTGCCGTTGTCCGCGGCGCTCCCCGACCAGACCGGACGCATGCCGTCCTGCAGGGGGCGCTCGAACCCTCGAAACGTGTTGCCGTCGTATCGAATCAGGAGTTCCCGGTCCATGATGCGCGCCCACAAGGCCCGCGGCACCGTCCCCGTCAATCGATTGGACTGGAGATGAAGTCTGCGCAGATTGGTCAGGTTCCCCAGTTCCGGCGGCATGAATCCGGTTAACCGATTGCCGGAAAGGTCCAGGGTCAGCAGGTTGGCCAGGTTTCCGAGTTGCCAGGGGATCGGCCCGGAGAGCTCGTTGCCGGAGAGATCGAGCACCGTCAACTGGAACAACCGGGCGAGTTCCGGCGGGATGGAGCCCGTCAGTCCCCCGGGCTCATCCGCGGTCCCGGCCAGTCGAAGGGCGGTGACGCGCCCGCCGATGACCTCGATTCCGGACCACGAGCCGATCCGCACCTGCGCGCCCGTGCCCCATTGGCGCAGCGCGTGGCCGGCTGGCAGGGTGTCGCCCTGGGCCTGGAAGTTGGCAAACCCCACCAGGATCCGGCAATCGTGAACCAGTCCGGGATTGCCCTCCGGGTCCGCGACCGCGCGCCCGTCGCCGCACCGCTCCAGCGTGCGCGAGGTGTTCAGTTCACGGTCGCAGTGGTCGCTCACGCCGTCGCCGTCGGCGTCGTCCGGGCCGCCGACGCACGGGTCCAGGAATGGCGGTCGTATCGAGCTGGTGGACAAGTTGGTCACGTGCCCGGCCGGATCCTCCACCAGGCTCATGATCTGGATGTCCCGGTCGGACTGAACGTCCAGTCGCCACGCGCCTTGCCCCTCGCCGAGGCTCCCGCTCAGCCCCCTGGCACCGTCCGACAGGGACTCGGCGCCAACGGATGTGGAGGTGCCCGGGGGCACGATGAGGCTCACCGCCCCCTCGGGCGCCGCATCGCCGGCATCGTCCCATGCCTGGATCAGGACCTGCGCATCGCCCTCCGAAGGATTGACCAGCCGCAACCAGCTCCGCTGCCCCGTCTCACCGCCAGGGGCCTCGCCGGCGGGATTGAAGAACGGGACGTGATGGCGCCGACCGCCCTCCGCGGCCACGTTGTGGGCGGTACTGACCACCCCGTCCGGCGACCGGGCATATGCGAAAACGTCGAGACTCAGCTCGCTCTCCAGCACCAGCCGCCAGTCGCCCTCGCCGGCGCCGAGACCGATCGGCAACCCTTTCGCCGCGTTGCCCGTTTCCAGGTCATTGGAAGTGAGCGTCACGGTCCGTCGTCCGCCAACCCGCAGGGTGACCGGGCCGAAGGCTTGCCCCGTGTCGTCCACGCCGTGGACCCGGACTACGCCGGCTGCCGATCGATTGGTGATGCGCAGCCGCCCCTCGTGCAGCGCGTCGCCGGCGGAGAGGAACAGCAGGATCGCTCCTTCTTCCGCCTGGGCCGCGGAGAGGTTGGAGAGGGGCCCTGCGGCCGTGTCCAGTACCGTCATCGCCTCAATGGCCGCGTCGGCAAAGATCAGAAGCTGCCAGTCGCCGGCCCCGTCGCCGAGCCGCCCGACCTGCCCGGCCGTGCCGTTCTCAAGCTCCCGCGCCGTGACCGTACGCGCCGCCCCGGCCGCCAGGACCATGGAGACCTGCCCGGAAGCCAGCGCATTGGCGTCGTCGACGCCGAAGATGGTCACGTCCGCCCGGGCGTCCGTGGAATTGATCAGCCGCACCGCACTGCCGTGGGGCAGACCGCTGTCCGGCGCCAGCAGCGTGACCCGATGGTAAAACGACCGGCGCGGCACCATGTCGTGGAGGCTGTCCACGAAACCTGCCGCCGTGTTGACGTAAGCCAGCGGTTCGATATCCAGCGGCGTGTCCAGGACCAGCCGCCAGTCCCCCTGGCCACCGCCGATGCCGGTAGCGATCCCCACCGCCTCGTTGCCTCGCTCGAGGTCCATGGAGCTGAATCGAATCGCCTGGCGGGCGCCAATCTCCAGCGTCACCGGCCCGAAGGCAAGCCCCGAATCGTCAATGGCCGTGAGTGCTACCTGACCGGATTCGTCGGAATGGTTGACGATGCGAACCACCCCCTCGCGAAGGGCATCGGATGCCGATGGCAGCAAGGGGAGGCGGTAGGTGTCCGCCTGGGAAAAGAGCGGAACGAAGAGCAGGAAAACCACCAGGGCGCTGGTGCCTGTGTGCCGAAGAGCCGACATTAGCCTGTGCGGTGCTCGGTGCGATTCAGCGTTCCATCGGGGAGGCGTTCATGGTCTTTGTAAATCCTACCACGCGGGCCGGGAATGCAACTTCGCGAATCCGGGCAATTCGGGCAATCCGGGCAGATTTGCGTCTACCGGTTCCGCAGTTCTGCACCGCCCTTGCCCCCGGAACGCAATCGCCCGGAACCTTGTCCCCAACAGGGACTCCAATCACGTAACTGACACATCTTTTATCAAGGAGATGAACCGTGATAGCAATGAAACATCTGTATGCACTTTTCGCGGCCCTGGGCATCTCGCTGGCATCCACCGGCCTGCATGCTCATTCGATGGACGACGCGCAGGCGCTGGCCGACCAGTGGGCGCAAGCCTTCAACAGCCGCGACGCCCGCGTGCTGGCGGCGCTCTACCGGGACGATGCCGAGGTGTCGCAGCACAATGTGGCGACGC
>MKWU01007203.1_pt1 | contig 10802 bp, 11 predicted proteins | sample 809101 | NCBI WGS metagenome assembly MKWU01 (sample SAMN05860141, study PRJNA318959) | sponge metagenome | host: Aplysina aerophoba | place: Slovenia: Piran, Adriatic Sea, Gulf of Piran | collected 2013-05-07
CGGCCTGGCGGCGGGTGTCCGAGGTCATGTCCATGGCCGGGATCAGCGGTCCGCAGGCGAGCCCGAAGGGCCTGCGGCACGGGTTCGGGGTTGCCGCCGTGCAGGCCGGGATCCCCCTCAACATGGTTCAGAAGTGGCTCGGTCACGCCCAGCTCTCGACCACGGCGATCTACGCCGACGCCGTCGGGGCCGAGGAGCAGGCGATCGCCGAGCGCATGTGGTCGGCCGGCGCCGGGCCAATGTGACAGGGCAGCGCGCGGCGGAGTGAGAAAGGAAGAGGATCTGAAGGACCAGCGGGTGCAGTTGCGCGCCGATGTCGAGGCCTGGCGCTCCGCCGCAATGCAGAAGCACCTCACGTGGCGCGGCCTGTTCGGGGGTGGTGAAGGCGGAATGAAATAACAACAGGAAAACTAAGCGATGAGTGGCTGAACATCCCACGTTCCATGCCAGCCATCCTGAGGATTTTGGATGACCTGACGAAAAGACAGCCTGTGTCCGCGACGTATTTCGAGCTTTGGTGCCGTACCTACAACAATGGCTTCGTGAGGGCGAACCAGCCACGGGACATGGCTTTCTTTTCGGGGTTTAGCGGGGAGCGCGCGGAACGCACATGGCTTTCCAGAATCGAGAAGCTTCATGAACTCGGCTTCATTGATATCAAGGAGGGGCCGAGCGGTCGCGTGGACTACATCCTCATCGAGAATCCTTACGCTTCTCTGAAAAGGCTCCGAGACCAGAAGAAAATTCCAGAGCGTTTCTGGAACGCGCTGCTAGCCCGGATGGACGAGATCGGCGCCGAAGATCTTGATGACGACACCGAGGACGCGGATGAAGGCCGCGAGCAGGCCGAGGTCGAGCAAGCGGCCAAGGCCGTCGCTTAAAACCCGCGTGGATCACCCACGGCGGTCGGAGTCGCAGGTTCAAGTCTGCCGCGCCGAGGCCCTCATGGCCATGCACCGGCTGACCAGTTTCCTTTTGCGTGTGCGGAAGGGATAGCCGGCCCACCAAACCTGGGCCAATTCGCGGCAGAGGAGAAGTGGTGGGTGATCACCCCGATAGGGCGCTCGGGACGGGCCGACCCCACGAAAAGATTTACCCCGGCCGCGTGCCGAAGGCAGAGACGGTACCGGGGTATCCACAGAGAAATCTAAACTCTCGCCGTTAAGATGACAACCCCGGAATGAGGGTATGCGCCGTGGTCCCCGATTTTGAAGCCACCTTATCTTTTGAGCGTTTTTCCAGGTATCTCGGCTGGGCTGCTGACGATCGTGACCGTGCGCTCGATCTCTATGCTCTGAACACGCGTCTTTCCGAAGCCCTGTACACGCCTCTTCAAGTGCTCGAGGTCACTTTACGCAACAGGGTACACGTGGTGCTCACTGAGGCAAGGCACGACCGATGGTTCGACGACGACGGGTTTCTCCTCGTTGAGAACCAAATCCTTCAGCTCGCGAAAGCTCACGAAGACGCCCACCACAAAACCACGGAGCCGACGCCAGGAGATATCGTGTCGTCGCTCACCTTCAGCTTCTGGACCTCGATGCTCGCGAAGGAGTACGAGGTGTTGTGGCAGACGACTTTGAACCGGATCGCACGCCAAGAAGATGGCAGAGGCCAACCTCGCAAGGACTTGTCCGGTCCGCTGCCCCCAATCCGGACCCTGCGCAACCGGATCGCTCACCACGAGCCGATCCTGCATTGGAATCTCGACAAACACTACGCCAACATTCTTCGGATCACGGGTTGGTTATCTCCGGCTGCCGCATCGTGGTGCAAGAGTCATAGCCGGTTTCGTGAAGTGTGGCCTGTCGAAAGAGTTACACTTCACAAGTGAATTGTAGGCCTTTGACCAGCGGTGAGGGAAAAGATCAACGACTTCATCTTCCGCCTCCCGTGGGCGGACCGCCTGCGGGAGGCGGAACTTGGAACGCGGGCGGCAGTTACATGACTCCCGGCGATCCCGACAAGTTTGCAAACGTTTGCAATTTCCACCCTGTCGTCGCTCACGGCCCGCCCTTCCGCGCCCGCCGCCGCCTCGTCCCGCTTGTCGTCGTGGACCTGGGGATCGTCCGGTAAGGGCACCTTCACGGAGAAAAATATCGTACCGTCTTTCCGATACAGCCGAACCCCGGCATTTTCGCGGGGCGGGCGCGCCATGGCCGACCGTCCGCAGAGCGATCCCCCAACGGACAGCCTCGGGGAGGTGAACGCATGAGAGACGAGGGCGCGACGTGAGGGACGGCGCCCAAGCGAAGGGCCGCCGCGGCCGGAAGACCGTCCTCACCGCGCATATGCCGACGGATATGCCGCAGCATCTGCGCGAGCTGGTCCGGAGCGTAATAGCCGCGCTCGATCGCCGCTCTCCCAGCCGGAGGAAGCGGCGGCGTCAAGCCGAACTAGCGGCGCAAGACGAGTTCCGCCCGAGGTTTACCCTGAATCCCGCCGACGACGGCCCGCTCCTCCTCCCCATCCTCGGCGAGGCGGCGGCGGAGCTGGACGCGAGGATCGCCGCCGCCAGGGACGCGCTCGACGAGCTCGAGGCCTGCCTCGCCGCTCTCGAGCACAAGCTTCACGCCGACGCCGACCGTGCGCACGCCGACGAGGCGCTGGAGGGCCTGGGGTACGTGGTCGTGCAGCTGGCCGCCGAAACGGCGGACCTCGGGCGTCGGCGTGACGAGATGGCCGACTGGCTGGCGCGCTGCCGGCAGCCCGCGGGAGACCTCAGGTTCCGGCCCCGGCCCTGCTTTTCACATCCCGAGATCAGGCTCGTCGAGGTCCGTGCCGAACTGGCCAGGCCCCGCACCCGCATCGTGGCCGCGCTCCGGCACCGGGCGAGCGGCGCGCCGCCGCGTCGCACCCCGAACAGGTCGAGGAGGAGGTGACATGAGCGGCGACAAGAAACCGACGTCCTCGACGCCGCCTGGACCGCCTGGACCGGCCGGGAAGGGCCGCCGCGGCCGGAAGACCGGCCAGAACGCACATACGCCGACGCCTATACCGCAGCATGTGCTGGACCGGGCGTGGAGAACGACCGAAGAGGCCCTCTTCAACCCGCCGATGCCGCCGCGCTACCGGGCGCGCTACGAGCGCCTGGCGCGGGAGGCGGACGCGCGGAAGAAGGCCGAGGGGGACGGGACGGACGACGAGCGGGACTAGGCGCGACCGGCGCTGACGCGCCGCCCTGCGGGCAGCTGGTCGCGCTCGAACGCCGGCGCCCGGTCCACCGGCCGGCTGTCCTCGCGGGCCGTTGCGGAGCCGGCCCGATCGGCGGATTCGTCTGCAGTGAAGTGATGGAGGGGGCTACCGCTCCATCCCGCCGCCCTGCGACGGGCCTTTGCGCGGTTTGGCGGGTTTCTTCTCTGCGGCTTCGGTCTTGTCCGGCGCTGCCGGTGGCGGAGGTGACGTGTCCTTGGGCTTCGCCAGCTCGCGCAACCGCTCGATGGCCGTTCGGGCATCTTCGCCCGCCGGTGTTATTTCTCCTGCCCGTGCTCCTCGGCCGGCGTCCTCCACCACGTCAGCCGGAGCGTCACGTAGCGCTGGCCGTCCTCCCACAAGATCCCCGTCACCGGCTTGGTCCAGAGTTGGAACCCGCTCAATAGCGCCATCATCATTCCCATGACGAGAATCGCCGCCATCGCCGTCCGGGACACCGGCCACGTCCACCCCGTCTGCTCGCCCCACCACGCCGGGGGCGGCGCGGTCACCCACCACTTCAGGTGCCACGGGCGCGGGCGGCGCGGCAGGCGGGTCGTCAGCTCCGCCCGCAGGGCCGCGATCTCCGCTGCCAGCACCGTCACTTCCGGCATCGCCGCGCGCTCGTTCCTGAGCTGCGCCGCCGCCGCTTTCGTCTCGTTGCCGACCTCCGTCAGCAACTCCGCCGACGGCAAAATCCGCGCCGCGACCAGGCGCGCCAGCTGCTCCAGTTCCTCGTTCGTCATGTTCCCGCTCCTCCCGCCGCTTGCGGCGGCGTTCCTCGCGCTCCTCGTGGTAGGCCGCGAGGATGCGCAGCTGGACGGCGGGATCGTTCTCGTAGTCGCCCTCGATGCGGTTGCGGCCCGCCACGTCCGCGAACATCGGCCGCTGCGCGTCCGTCAGCTTCAATGGCTGGACCTGCGCGCCCTCGAGCTCGTTGACCCGGTCCTCGGCCTGGTCGGCGCGGACCGTCTCCTTGTCCCGCTCCGCCTCCACCCTGTCGAAGTGCCGGTACCAGAAATCGCCGCGGACCTGGAGCCGCCCCCGCTTGCTGAGCGGACGCCCGTTTTTCCAGTAGCCGTTCCACTTCACCGAGGAGATGCGTTTCCGCCCCGCCTCCCGCTCCTCCTGTTTCACTGAGCGGCGCTCCGAGCTGACCACGCGCGCCGCGGCCGCGATCATCTCGGCCTTTTCCGGAGCGCCCGTGGCACGGGCCGCGCGCAGCGCGAGGCGCACCTCGCGGTAGGGCCGGTTCGGGATCCGCGTCTTCGGCTTGTCCTCCTCGCGGCCGATGTCGCGGAAGCCGCCGGGGTGGTACGGCGGTTTCGGATCGCAGGTGCGGTTGACCAGATCGGCCACGATCCGGCGCTCGGCGTAGATGTCCGGCTTCGCACGCCACAGCGACCGGCTGCGGTCCACCGTCCCGTCCGGCAGGATCGGCCGCGCCGCGACCTCGACGTGGAGGTGCGGCTGTGCCGCGCCCTTGTCGTCGCCGTGGATGTGCACGACCGCGACGGCCTCGTGGCCGCGCTCGCGCCAGTCGGCGACGAACGCCTCGGCGCACGCGGCGCGCTGCTCGGCCGTCGACTCCGCGGGCAGCTCGACGACCTGCGTTCCCAACACGCGCTCGGCCGTCCGCCCGCGGCGCACGCGGGCGGAGGCTTCGATCCGGTCGGCGTGGTCGACGACCGTGTCCCGATCGCCGGCGGCCGCCTCCACGTCGGCCTTGTCGTCCTTGTACTGGCCCTCGCGCAGCACGTAGGCGAGACGGGTCCGGGCCGTCATGCCGGAGCCCAGTTTCACGCCGGCGAACCGGGCGTGAAAACAGCGCACGATCCGCACGCCGCCGTCCGCGCCCATCACCCTTCCGACACGGTGATTCGTCACGCCGGGGACAAGGCCGATCCTCTTTTCGTGCGCTGCCAGGGGCATGGCGGGGTCCGTTCGGATCATTTTCTATGGTTTGTGGAAGCCCAAATTGAAGATGATATCTTTCATCTATTTGGGCTTCCACAAACCATAGAATTTCTCTACCCTACCACGGTCGCGATCGCAGCGTCCAGGAGACGGATCTCGAAAGCCCCTCCATCACTTCACTGCAGACGGATCCGGCCTGGCCACATGCGACTGCGGATCGGCGCGACCATCTGCCCGAAGGGCGGATCGCGTAGCGGGCCGGTCGCGCTTGACGAGGACCGTGCCGCAGCCTGCATGAAGTCGCCCGCGGCTAGCGGGCGGCCGTAGCGCGAGGCTTGCCGAGCGCTCTGTGTATAGATTCTTGGTTCTGTTTCTGATTCCGCGCCTCGCAGCCCTTTGATTTCAAAGGGGAAATTTCGAGTTCGGGGTAAGATTGCGCGCCTACGGGGTAAGATTGCGCGCCTAAAGGGTGGAATCGCGCGTCTGTAGGGTAAGATTGCGCGCCTAAAAAGAATTGCTACGGGGTAACAACTGTGTATCGTTACCCCATGACGAAGACACTGACCAAAACCACGGCCGTCATCCGCGCCGCTGATGACAAGCCCGACGAGGTGATCGTTGCCGGCGAGGTGGCCGAGATCCGCTTCCCGAAGGGTGCCAGCCTCTCCCTGCTCGCCAGCAAGCTCTTCGTGCAGCTCCTCGATGCGGCCGGGGCCGATGTGACCGAGGACCGGGCGCACCGGGCGACGCTACGCAGCCTCAACTGGTCGCACCGCGAGCTCGGCGAGCTCGAGGACGTGATCGACGAGCTACACGCCACCAAGGTCAGCCTGACCGTCAACAGCCGCAACGGTCGCCGTCGCCGCACCGGCCTGGTGCTGGCCGATGTCGAGCGGCCCGAGGACGCCACGTCGCAGGGCGAGATCGAGTGGTGGTTCTCGCGCACCTTCCGCGCCGTGATCGCCAACTCGCGCCACTGGGCGGCGATCAGCGCCCGCGCGGTGCTCGCCATGGAGTGCAAGTACTCGCCCTGGCTCTACCAGCTCGCGGCGCTCCACGCCGGCCGCGACCGGGTCTCCGAGGACTGGGAGCTGGCCGACTTGCGCGAGCGCCTCGGCGCCAGCGCGCCCACGCTCCGCCGCTGGCAGGACTTCAAGCGCCATGTGCTGGAGCCGGCCGCCGCCGAGATCAACCATCTGACGGGCATCGGCGTCGCCTGGGAGCCCATCAAGCGCGGCCGCAAGGTCGTGGGCGTGCGGCTCTCGACCTGGCGCAAGGGCCGCGAGGAGATCGCCGCGGCCGCCGCCGAGCTGGAACGCCACCGGGCCGGCCGCAAGGAACGGCGCGAGGGCCTAGTCGAGCGCCTCGACGCCGAGCGCGAGGAGACGCGGGCGGAGATCGCGGCCAAGCTCGCCGAGATCAACGAGCGCCGCGCACATGATCGCGTCGCGAAGGCCGAAGGAGATCCCGGCCAGCTCGATCTCGAGGAGGCGATCGCCAAGGCCGGCGTGAGCCTGACGCCGCCGCAGATCCGCGTCGGCGCCGACCAGGCCCTCGCGGAGACCGGTGTGCGCATCGACGCCGAGGCGGCCTACGCTGACTGGCTCCGGGCCGCGGCGCAGCGCAGGGACCGGCTGCGCAACCCGCCGGGCCACTGGATCGACTATTGCAAGCGGCGCGCGCGGGAACAGCGCGACGGCGCAAATTAATGTAAACCGTTCTCTCGAACACCTCTAGTAGTGTTCTCTCGAACGAGAGGAAACCCTTCATGTACACCCTCGGACAGGCTGCGAAGGCTACGGGAAAGAGCAAGTCCACGATCCTGAAATCGATCAGAAACGGCAAGGTTTCCGCCGAGAAGGATGAGAATGGCTACTGGCGGATCGACCCGTCGGAGCTCCACCGCGTGTACTCTTCTGTTTCTCAGGAAACCGTTGTCCACGATGCACCGAGAACGCCAGAGAACACCGGAGAACACAGGGTCGAGCTGTTAGAGACCGAGCTGCGCGCGTTGCGGCGCGACAATGAACGTCTCGAAAGCCAAGTCGAGGATCTCCGCACGGACCGCGATGCCTGGCGCGAGCAGGCCCAGCGCAAGCGCCTCACGTGGCGCGGCCTGTTCGGCGGCGGGCACACGGAATGAAACATCAACAGAGGAAAACTAGGCCATGAGCGCTCCTAACTGGCAGAACCGCACGCTGTTCCACCATGACAATCTCGCGGTGCTGCGGGGCATGAACAGCGAGTCCGTGGATCTGATCGCCACCGACCCACCGTTCAACAAAAACAAGGACTTTCACGCGACCCCAGACAGTCTCGCCAAGGGAGCCAGCTTCCAAGATCGCTGGTCCTGGGAGAAGGACGTTCACGAGGAATGGTCGGACAAGATCAGGGACGAGGCGCCGCCGCTCATGGAGGCTATCGAGAGCGCCCGCTATGCCCACTCCGACGGGATGGGCGCGTTCATGTGCTTCATGGCCGTGCGATTGATGGAAATGCACCGCGTGCTGAAGCCGACGGGCTCGATCTACCTCCACTGCGATCCCACGGCCAGTCACTACCTTAAAGCCGTCATGGACGCAATTTTCGGGTGGGGTAGCTTTCGCAATCAGATCATCTGGCGGCGGACGGGATCGCACAATTCCGCCGACAGGTTCGGCCCGATTCATGACGTGATCCTATTCTACGCCAAGCCGGCTTACCGGCACACCGTGCGGTTTGGCCCCTATCTCCGGGGCCATGTCTCTGAATACTTCAAGAAGTCGGACGAGCGCGGACGATATTGGACCAATTCGGTTCACGGATCGGGCACCCGGAACGGGGAAAGTGGGAAGCCATGGCGGGGGTTCGACCCGACATCGTTTGGTCGTCATTGGGCTATACCGAGCGACTTGGTGCTAGCACTCGGCATCGATCCGGCGTTGCCGCAGCACGAGAAACTGGATGCCCTCTACGGGTTCGGCGTCATCGACCTGCCGACCTCTCAATCGCGGTCGTTGCCGACCTATCGCCAGTATCTCAGCGAGAGTCCGGGCCAGCCACTACAGGACATCTGGGCTTACCAGCCACACACCAGCGGCGTTCTGGAAGGAACAGATGATGAGATCGACAGAGAAGTCAGATGGATCCCGAAGCGCGACAAGAAGGAGCGCGTCGGATACCCGACCCAGAAGCCGATCGGTCTCTATTCCCGCATGATCTTGTCATCCTCCCAAGAGGGAGACGTTGTGCTCGATCCGTTCTGTGGTTGTGCCACCACTTGCGTCTCAGCTGAGAAGCTCAGCCGCCAGTGGGTCGGAATCGACATATGGGATGGGGCCTACGAGGTCGTGTTGGAGCGCCTAAAACGGGAAGGATTGGCCTCCGATGGTGATAGTGCTGGCCAGCTAGCCTTTGGCAATATTCATTACACGACGGCACCGCCGGTCCGAACCGATGATGGAGTCGAGGCCGCCCCGTTCCTGCGCACCAAACTGAAGGTTTTCGAGCCGCCCGGGCCGAAGATGAGCCGGGCAAAAATGTACCGCTACCTGGTAGGCCAACACGGTCCGCGCTGCCAGGGATGCGATCGTGTTTTCGATGATCCGCGCTACCTGGAACTCGACCACAACACGCCGCGGTCCGACGGAGGGCTCAACCACAGAACGGAAAGAGCAAGACCACGATCATGCGGTCAGCCGAACAGGTCGGCATGGCTGCCGGTGCGGGTCAGCACGAGGGCATCGTCCCGGACATGCCAGATGAGCAGCCAGTCGGGTTCGATATGGCATTCCCAGGACCGCGCCCATTGGCCGGACAGCCGATGGGCGCGGTGGCGCGGTTCGAGGGATTTCCCGGCCAGCAGCCGGTCCACAACGGCCCAAAGTTTGTCGAGGTTCTTGCCGCGCCTTCGGGCGCGCCGGAGATCCCTTTCGAACCGGCCTGTCGTGAGCAGGCGCATGCTTCAGCCATGCGCGGCCCTGAGAGCATCTAAGCTTTCGTATTCGGTGAGGTCTTCACCGTCATAGGCGTTCTGTAGGGCCTCACGTGTTTCAGCGTTCGGGATTTTCACGGCGAAGGGGAGGCCTTGCTGGAGGGTCACCTGTTTGTAGAACAGCGTGATGGCCTGGGTTACCGAGAGCCCGAGCTTAGAGAACACGGTTTCGGCTTCCTGTTTAAGTTCCGGTTCGACGCGGGCGCGAATCATTTCGGATTTAGTCATTGGGGGCCTCCTGAAGCCTCAGTATGTATCACAAACGAGGTACGCCGAGAAGCCTGGCATCTCCGGTAAATTCGAGCCCGTCTGGCAGACGCCCAACAATCTATATCGGATTGACCCATACCCTCCTTCTTTTTGGTGAAGTACGCGAGGAGCAGACGATGCAAAACGACCATCTGCCCATTCCTAAGGGCAATCCTCAAGACTGGTCTATGTCCCAACTCGAGGACTTCGGCCGCTTTCGCCTGTCAGAACACTTTTTCATGCGGGACATGCTCTACAGCGAAGTGGCAAGCATTCATGGCTTGAGGAACGTCCCGAACAATCCCGCACTGGCCATCGAGGTCGGGGAACAGCTCTGTACTACCCTTCTCGAGCCTCTGCATGCGACATTCGGCCACGTGTCGATCCGATCGGCCTTCCGCTCGGTCGAGGTCAACTCCTTCGGCGAGAGGTACAGGAACGTCGCCCAGACCAAAAAAAATCACGCGCGGCATGTCTGGGACCAGCTCGATGGCAATAACAAGAAGGGCGCAACCGCATCAGTGGTCATTCCCTGGTTCGTCGACTATCTGAAAGAACGCCCCGAAATGTCGTGGAAGGCCATGGCGTGGTGGATCCACGACCATCTGGATTATTCGGAAGTGGTGTTCTTTCACAATCGCCGGTTCAAATACGCAGCTTTCAACATCCGCTGGCACCAAACAGAGCTCCGCCGTTCCATCAGGAGCGCCAGCGCTGCGCACTGCACCCTTACCAGCGAGCGCCAGCCTGGCCACTCATCCCGGGACCACACCCGCGAATATCCGGGATTCCCGAAACTGGGACGCCCGGGCAGGCCGTGATCGGTGTAGATGCGCTCGAGGTCCACTCCGAGTCCCACCAGGGCAGAGCGCTGCGCCGTGCCTGAAACACTATTGCTAATTCTGTTTCACGATCGCGCCGAGATCCGCTAGGATTCGCCTCCCGGCCCGGCCCCGCCGGGCTTTTTCAGCACCGGAGTGAAACAGTTGTCGGTAAATTCGTTTCAACTCCACGACGCCACAGGGCAGCGCAAGTACCTCACCAGGGACGAGCGCGACGCCTTCCTCGAGGCCGCCGGGAAGGCCGGCAGGCAGGCGCGCACGTTCTGCATGACGCTCGCCTACACGGGATCCCGCGTCAGCGAGGCCCTGGCGCTCACCGCAGACCGGGTGGACCTCGCCGGCAAGACGGTCGTGTTCGAGAGCCTCAAGAAGCGCCGCGGCGGCCTCTACAGGGCCGTGCCCGTGCCCTCGACGGTCCTCGATGCCCTCGACCTGGTGCACGGGCTCAGGGAGGCGCAGCGCGGCCGCGACGAAGGCAGGAGCGTATTGCTATGGCCGTGGGGCCGCGCGACGGCCTGGCGGCGGGTGTCCGAGGTCATGTCCATGGCCGGGATCAGCGGTCCGCAGGCGAGCCCGAAGGGCCTGCGGCACGGGTTCGGGGTTGCCGCCGTGCAGGCCGGGATCCCCCT
>MKWU01007204.1_pt1 | contig 10800 bp, 8 predicted proteins | sample 809101 | NCBI WGS metagenome assembly MKWU01 (sample SAMN05860141, study PRJNA318959) | sponge metagenome | host: Aplysina aerophoba | place: Slovenia: Piran, Adriatic Sea, Gulf of Piran | collected 2013-05-07
CCCGGTTCGACGTGGCGATCTGGTGGGGAAGCGGTGACTGGGAACGCTACGAATGCCGGCCGCTGTTCCGCCGCGTCCGCGTGCCCGCCTGCGCGCCCTCGCTTGCCGGCGCGGCGAGCCCCGTCGAATTCGCGCGGCATTTCGACGCGATGACCCTGCTGCACGAGTTCGACTACCAGGACTGGAACGAGTGGCTGGAAGCATCTCCCATCGCGAGGAAGAAGGCGGTGCGGGGGATTGTCTTCTCCAGCTACGACTCGGTCATCGAGGCGGCCGTCAACGGCCTCGGCGTCGCGCTGCCCCTCTTGCCCATGCTCACCCCGCACGTGGAGGACGGTCGCCTCGTGCTTCCCCTGGGCACCGATCACGGCCTGCCGGTCACCTACTACCTGGTCTACCCCAAGGACGGGGACATGAGCGAGACGGCCGCGGCATTCGTGGACTTCGCGGCGCAAATCGCCGAGGTCTGAGGGAAAAGGCGTAGCCGATACGGGCTCGACGGGGTGAATCGGGCCCTCGGCGATCACGGATTCTCGGTCAATGGAAAATCCGACAATGGAACTGCGCCGTCGGCGGTAATCTGCACGAGTTGTTCCAGCTTCACGCCCTGATTGCCTCCGTCGGCCCCCATGTAGCTTTCGACGCAGAGCGTCATGTTCTCCTCGAACACGCCGTCGTAGCCCTTGGCCGCAAAGTCCCCGGGATAGGCGACATAGGGGTATTCGCCGCATAGCCCGGCGCCGTGCACCATGGCTCCGTATCGGTTGGGCAGGTAGAGGTCGGGCATCTCCCAGGAGCGCTCGACGAACTCCGAGAACCGGAGGCCCGGCCGCAACAGCTCCATGTTGTGGGCGATCTGCTCCATGGCCAGCGCGAAGAGTGTCTTCTGTTCGCCCGTGGGTCTTTCGCCGCCGGCGACGAAGGTGCGCGAGATGTCGGCGAAGTAACCACCCGGACCGATCATGTCGGCGTCCACGGCGACCAGATCGCCGGGCTCGATCACGCGATCCGAACACTCGCGGAACCAGGGGCATGCGCGTGGTCCGGAACTGAGCAGACGGGTCTCGATATGCTCACCGCCGTGGAGTCCGTTGACGCGGTTGAGTTCCGACCACGCCTGAATCTCGGTAATGCCCGGCTCCAGTGAATCGCGGATTGCGCCCAACGCGAGGCCGCAGACGTGCAGCGCGTGGGTCATGCCGGCGATCTCGTCGGGCGACTTGATGACTCGGGCCTGCTCCGCCGGTTCCTGGCCGTCGACGACCTCGATGCCGAGTGCGGCGAGCGCGCGTGCCCCCTCCGGATTGAGCTTGTCCACGGCAAGCCGGCGGTTGCCGCCTCCGTGGGCCACGACCAGGTCCGCGATCTCGCGTGCCCACAGGCGGGAACGCTCGCCTATCCGGGAACCCGACGTGAAGTAGAACCAGCTTGTGGCCGGCCTGATCTCGTCGATCACCTCGATTCCATCAAGCAGATGCTCGCAGCCCTGAAACTCGAACATCACCACCGGCCCCTCGGTAGCGACGAATACGTAACGCGCCGGCCGGTGCATGGTCCACAGTTGCATGTTCCTTGAACCGGTGGCATAGCGCACGTTGTAGGCATCGACGAAAACGCCGGCGGCCAGTTCGCGGGCCACCAGTTCGGCGCGAATTCGGCCGAGACGGTACTCCCGGATGCGCCGTTCCGCCGCCGCGTCAGTCATTGAATTTCCAGTCCATGCCCGGGTCCTTCCATAACATGGCGATCCATTCAGGGTCGCGTTCGATCACGCAGATCTCGGTGGAAAGGGTTGCATTCTTTGTACGAAAAAGGAAATTGACTGATTGACTTAAACGAACTAGCCTGAAGTTTCAACCGACCCACATCGTCAATTTCTTGGAACTGCGATCATGACACGCATCGTCGCGATCGGCGCTGCGATTCGTCGGTTGCAAGCGAAACGGGAGGCTCTCATGGCACGACACCGCAATTCCCCGACGTTCGAGACGTTGCCAAACGGCGAGCGCGAGCGCGTTGTCCGGATGGTAAAGTCGGGCACCACGCGCCGCGAGTTCATTGGTTGGATGACCGCCTTGGGCGCCAGCGCCGCGGCAGCCGGGTCGATCTTCGTGGACGCCCGGTCCGCGTGGGCGAGTACGCCCAAGAAGGGCGGCAAGCTGACGTTTGCATTCAACCAGCATGGGCCCGCCGATACACTCGACCCCGCCCTTCTTCAATCCACACTCGCCTACATCCGCGCTCGCTCGCTCTACGGTTCGCTGGTGCGGTTGACCAACGATTTGAGCTACGAGCCCGAGTTGGCCGAGCAAGTCATTCCGAATGCCGATTTGACGGAATGGACCTTCATGCTGCGGAAGGGAGTCGAATTCCACGACGGCAAGACGATGACCGCCGACGACGTCGTCTACTCGATGAATCGGCACATCGGCAAGGATTCCATCTCGAAAGCATCGGCGCTGGTCAACATGGTCGATCGCTGGGAAAAGGTGAACGAGCACGAGGTCCGAGCCGTGCTGTCCAGCCCGAACGCCGATCTTCCGATCGCGCTCGGCACGTTTCACTTCAAGATCGTTCCGGACGGCCACACCGATTTTTCAAACCCGATAGGCACCGGTCCATTTCGCAACAAGGAGTTCAAGCCCGGCGTTCGCCACGTGGTGACGGCGTTCGAGAACTACTGGGAAGATGGTCCGTATCTGGACGAATTCGAAAACTTCGGCATTTCCGACCCCGTGTCGCGAGTCAGCGCGCTGTTGGCCGGCGACATCGACGGCGCGCAGGCGATTCCGCCAAAGGCGATCGCGACGATCGACGACGCCGCCGGGCACGAGATGTGGACGGTGCCCTCGGGCGCGTACATCAACATCGCGTCCGCGTCGACCTGCAACCCTCGGGCAATCCCGACCTGTTGCTGGCCATCAAGTACCTGATGGACCGCGAACGGATCCTCAAGGGCGTGCTGAAAGGCCAGGGCACTCTCGGCAATGACCAGCCGATCGGCCCGGCGTATTTCGACCATTGCCCCGATATTCCACAGCGCGAGCTTGACCTCGACAAGGCAAAGTACCACTTCCAGAAAAGCGGCGTGGGCAATACGCCCATCCCCATTGTCGCCACCGAAGTGGGCCCCGGCACGGTCGAGCAGACCCTGATCCTTCAGCGCGAAGCGGCGAAGATCGGACTCAACATCGAAATACAGAAGGTGACGAGCGACGGCTACTGGGCCTCCGTCTGGCTGAAGGTACCGATGTGCGTCGTGCGATGGAACGCGCGCCCCACGGCGAACATCATGCTGTCCCTGGCGTACCACTCGCAAGCCAAGTGGAACGAGTCCTACTGGAAGAACGAGCAGTTCGATCAGCTTCTGGTCGCCGTTCGCGGTGTCGGTGACGCCGCGAAACGCAAGCAGATGTATTGCGACATGCAGACGATGATCCACGAAACCGGCGGCACGATCCTGTCGGCGCACCTGAATTGCATGGACGCCGTCGGTTCGTACGTGCAAGGCCGCACTGCGGTTCCGCTCGCCAATTTCGGCGGGTGTGAGAGCCCGGGGTACATGTGGCGAGACGACGTGTAGTCCGCCAGGTTCCATCGTGTAACGCACCCCCGCAGGCACTCTGCGGGGGTGTTTTCTTGTTGGAGACCCGTACCGGCGAAGGCCGTGTCGGCGTTTTGTGCTCCAACCTCGAACGCCCGCATACTCGGGCTGGCAGCCTTGCACTCGTGGTCGGGACCGGTTGTCGGAGAGGCACCCGCGCTGGCTGAATCGTCCTTCGAGCCCGAGCGATGATCCTGGCTGTCGAACGAAACGAGGAGCGGGGAACGTGAGCGACAAGGGTGTGGCGCTGGTGACCGGCGCAGCGGGGGCGATGGGATCGGCGTGCGTGCGCCGCCTGACCGGCGACGGATTCACGGTGGCCCTGATGGACATCGACGAGGCGGGGCTCGAGGCATCGCTCGCCGGGGCGGGAACCGGCGCCCGCTCGTGGTGCGTCGATCAGACCGACGAGGGCGCGGTGCGCGCGGCCGTCGCGGAGATCGAGCAGGGCATGGGTCCGATCGAGGTGCTCGCCAATACCGTGGGCTGGACCGCGGGCACGCGGTTCGCCGAGGAGAGCTCGGAGTACTGGCACAAGGTCGTCGCCATCAACTACATGGCCGCCCTGTACGTGACCCATCCGGTGCTGAATGCGATGATCCGCCGCAAGCGGGGGAAGATCGTCTACATCACCTCCGACGCCGCAAAGATCGGCACCGGCGGCGAGGCGGTCTACGCGGGAGCGAAAGCCGCAGAGTGTGCATTTGCGAAGAGCATCGCCCGCGAGTGCGCCCGGTACAACATCAACGTCAACTGCACCGCTCCCGGGCCGACCGATACGCCGCTGATGCGCGAGGTGGAGGCGCAGAACCCGGAGATGATCCGAAGGATGTGCCGGCTGGTGCCGTTCCGTCGGCTCGCGACGCCCGAGGAGCAGGCCGCCGTGGTGAGCTTCCTGCTCTCCGACGACGCGCGCTGGATCACCGGGCAGGTGATCAGCACCAGCGGCGGCCTGACGATGGGGTAGGCCCAAGAAACCCACCGATTCGCGACCGCCACGACGGCCGGCCACGGTGGCCGGGAGGCGCGAGAGCACCCGCGCGGACGCCGCCGGGCGACTGCCGGGCTCACCGGCGCCGGCTCGTGCGCGAAGCCCCTGTGCGACCGCAGTTATCCCCGTGGTTACTTTTTGTGATTTGTTCCCGCGCTCGACCCCGTCGTAGCATTTTCCGCCCGATATCCGAGGCCTTTGCGCCGTTCGGAGGCATCCTGCGCGGTCGCGGATGTACGGCGCGGGCCGGATTCGCATGCAGCGCGATGCAATCTGCGCAGAGGTATCCGCTTGCGCCTGCGAGCGGTCGATGCCCGCAGACCGCGCATCGCCGCTGCCCACCAGAAGAACAGGCCCACTGACGGCCAGGGAGGAACCATGAGCAACAGGCAGCACAAGCCTTACCGATTCGAGGACCTCTCTCAAGCGGATCGGAAGTTCGCCCTGAAGATGGTGAGGAACGACGTCACCCGACGGGAATTCATGGGCTGGATGATGGCCGCGGGCGCGACCGCGACGGTCGCCGGCTCGGTCTTCGCCGGCGCGCGCGACGCATGGGCGGCGACACCGAAGCGCGGCGGCAAGCTCTCGCTCGCGATCAACGTGCAGGGCCCCAAGGACACCCTGGACCCTGCACTGAACACCACCACCGCAGACTACTTCCGCGCGCGCATGTTCTACGGCTCGCTGGTGCGCCTGAAGGACGACCTGTCCTGGGAGCCGGAGCTGGCCGAAGCGGTCGAGTCGAACCCCGACGCCACCGAGTGGACCTTCAAGCTCCGAAAGGGCGTCGAGTTCCACGACGGCAAGGAGATGACCGCCGACGACGTGATCTACTCGATGAACCGTCACCTCGGCGAAGATTCCGTCTCCACCGGCAAGAATCTCGTCAGCATGGTGCAGGGCTGGGAGAAGGTGGACAAGCACGAAGTCCGCGCCAGGCTCTCCAGCCCGAACGCCGATCTCCCGATCATCCTCGGCACCTTCCAGTTCAAGATCGTCCCCGACGGCTGGACCGACTTCTCCGCACCGGTCGGGACCGGGCCCTACAGGGTCAAGGAGTTCACGCCAGGGGTGCGCGCCGTCGGCGCGCGATTCGAGAACTACTGGACCGAAGGCGCCTACCTCGACGAGATGGAGCACTTCGGAATCCCCGATCCGGTCGCACGAATCAATGCGTTGCTTGCGGGCGACGTCGACGCGATCAACGCCGTGCCGCCGAAGTCGATCGAAACCATCGAGGCGGCACCCGGCAAGGGGATCTGGGCCGTCGAGTCCGGCGCGTACATCAACATCGCCGGAAGGCTCGACATGGCGCCGTCCAACGATGCGCATCTCGTCAAGGCGATGCAGCATCTCATGGACCGGGAACGCATCGTCAGGGGCGTGCTCAAGGGCCAGGGCGGACTCGGCAACGATCAGCCGATCGGGCCGTCGTACTTCGACCACTGCGCCGACATTCCGCAACGCCACCTCGATCCGGACAAGGCGAAGTTCCACCACAAGCAGTCCGGCATCGGCAGTTCTCCGGTGGAGATCGTCGTCTCCGAAGTCGGACCGGGCACCGTCGAGCAGGCCACGAACCTGCAGCGCGATGCGCAGAAGATCGGCCTCAACATCGAGGTCAAGCGGGTCGCGAGCGACGGCTACTGGAGCGCGGTGTGGAGGGTGGCACCGTTCTGCGTGGTGCGCTGGAACATGCGCCCGACCGCGAACATGATGATGACGCTCGCGTTCCACTCGCAGGCGAAGTGGAACGAGTCGTACTGGAAGAACGAGCGGTTCGACCAGTTGCTGGTGGCGGCGCGGGCGGTCACCGACCCGACGAAGCGCAAGCAGATGTACTGCGACATGCAGACGCTGATCCACGAGACCGGCGGCAGCATCATCCCGGCCCACCTGAACTACGTCGATGCCGCGGCGGACCATGTCAAGGGACGGACCTACGTGCCGCTGAACAACTTCGGCGGCGCCGAGAGCGCGCCGTTCCTGTGGCGCGACGACGCGTGACGGAGCCGCAACTCCCGCACGGCCGGTCCTCCGGGTAGCCGTGCCGCGTGACGCCCACCCCTCGGGGCCTTGCGCCCCGAGGGGCCTTGCGCTCACTGCCGCTTCGCTCGTGCGCCGAAGCCGCCGATGTCCCCATCGGAGGCCTGCCGGGAGCCGCATCACCGGTTGAGTACAATCCCGTGGCGCCCGCAGGAATCCCCGCCGCATCCGCCCGATGTGGCGACAACCGAAAAACACGCCATGTACGGGCTCATCGCGAAACGGATCGGCATCGGCCTCCTCACCGTCGTCGGGGTCTCGATCATCATCTTCCTCGGCACCAAGGTGCTGCCGGGCGATGCGGCGCAGATCCGGCTGGGCCAGGAGGCGACCCCGGAGAACGTCGCGGCGCTGCGCGCCCGCCTGGGCCTCGACCTGCCGTTGTGGCAGCAGTACTGGAGCTGGCTCAGCGACTTCGTGCGCGGCGACCTGGGCGTCTCGCTCGCCGGCGACGTGCCGGTGGTGGACATGATGGCGGTGCGCTACCAGAACACCATCGCGGTCACGGTGCTCACCGCGCTGATCGGCGTCCCCGTCTCGCTCGTGCTGGGAATCACCGCCGCGATGTTCCCGGGAAGCCCCTTCGACCGGATTCTGACCCTGGTTGCGGTGACTCTGGTCGCGGCGCCGGAGTTCTTCACCGCCACCCTGATGGTGCTCGTCTTCGTGCTGGCGCTCGGCATCGGCAACGCGGTGGTCATCGGCAGCATCGAGGGGATGGGCGTCTTCGAGCTGATCGGACACTTCGCCCTGCCCATCGCCGCGCTCTGCTTCGTGATCGCGTCGCAGATGATCCGCATGTCCCGGGCCGCGGTGCTCAACGTGATGAGCTCGCCCTACGTCGAGATGGCGATTCTCAAGGGGATCCGGCGACGGCGCATCATCCTGCACCATGCCCTGCCGAACGCGCTCGGCCCCATCGCGAACGTCGTGGCGCTCAACCTCGCCTACCTGGTCACGGGCGTGATCGTAGTCGAGATCTTCTTCGCCTATCCGGGGCTCGCGTCGATGATCGTCCAGGGCGTGCAGACCCGCGACTTCATCGTGATCCAGGCGCTGGGCATGCTCTTCTGCATGACCTACGTGGTGCTGATGCTGGTGGCCGACGTGGTCGCCATCGTCGCCAACCCGCGGTTGAGGCACCCGAAGTGAGCGGGCGGCACCCCGCGCTCGGCGAGCACTGGGTCGCGCCCTTTCGCGAGGACACGACCTTCGAGGAGCTTCAGGACGCGGCCCCGAGCGGCCGGTTCCGGCTCTCGGTGACCGGCCGGATCGGTGCCGTGGTGGTGGCGTTCTGGGTATTCGTCGCCGTCTTCGGACAGCTCGTCGCCCCCTACGGCGAGAACGACCTGCCGTTTCCCGATGCGTACAGCGAGTACCAGGCCCCGCAACCCGGGGCATGGCTCGGAACCGACGTCGACGACCGCGACGTGCTCTCCCGGCTCCTGTACGGCGCAGGCCGCACCCTCGGGATCTCGCTTGCCGCGACGGTGCTCGCGTACGTCGTGGGCGTCGTGCTGGGGATCGGCGCAGCGGTGGCGGGACCCAACGTCGACATGGTCCTGAGCCGGATCAACGACACCTTTCTCAGCCTTCCGACCATCATGCTCGGCCTCGTGGTGGTCGCGGCGGTCGGCTCCAGCATCCCCGTCCTGATCGTCGCCGCGGGGCTGATCTACGCGTCGGTGGTCTACCGGCTGGCGAGGGCCATCGGCATGGAGGTCATGGTCATGGACTACGTCGAGGCCGCCAGGGTGCGGGGCGAGAACGTCTGGTGGATCGTCACCCGGGAGATCTGGCCGAACGCCGCGATGCCGCTGATTTCGGACTTCGGCCTGCGCCTGATCTACGTGATCCTGTTCACCGCGAGCCTGAGCTTCCTCGGGCTCGGCGTGCAGCCGCCCCACGCGGACTGGGGCTCCATGGTCCGGGAGAACCTCGGCGCGTTCCAGTCCTTCGGCGGGTCACTTTCGGCGCTGCTGTCGCCGGCCATCGCCATCGCCACCCTGACCGTCGGCATCAACCTGGTCGTCGACGACATCTCCGCCCACGCCGGCGGCAAGCTCTCTGAACGGATCTGAATCGGTGGACGGAGACATCGTCTTCGAAGCGCACGCCTTGTGCATCAACGCGGTGCGCGACGACGGCAGCGAGCTTCCAATCGTCAAGGATGTGAGCTTCCAGGTTCCCCGCGGCAGCGTCGTCGCGCTAATCGGCGAGTCGGGCTCGGGCAAGACCACCATCGCGCTCTCGGCGCTCGGCTACTGCAAGCCCGGCCTCCAGTTCGCGGGAGGCGAGGCGCGGGTACTGGGCCGGAACCTCATCGGGCTCTCGAACGAGCAGCTCCGCGCGATAAGGGGCGAGCGGGTCGCCTACCTCGCCCAGAGCGCGGCCGCGACGTTCAATCCGTCGCTGCGAATCAACGACCAGGTTACCGAGGCGCCGGTCCAGCACGGCGTCATGACCCAGGCACAGGCCGATGCGCGGGCGCTCGCGCTGTACCGCGCGCTCGAGCTCCCGGAGCCGGAGCGGATCGGCAGTCGCTATCCCCACCAGGTCTCGGGCGGCCAGCTCCAGCGGCTGATGGCGGCGATGGCGCTGTGCAGCGATCCGGACCTCATGGTGCTCGACGAGCCCACCACCGCCCTTGACGTCACCACGCAGATCGAGGTGCTGAAATCGTTCAAGAAGGTCATTCGCGAGCAGGGCGCAGCGGCGATGTACGTCACCCACGATCTGGCGGTCGTGGCCCAGATCGCCGACTACATCGTCGTGCTCTACCAGGGAGAGATGCAGGAGAAGGGTCCGGTCGAGGTGATTCTCGGCGATCCGCGTCATCCCTACACCCGGCGCCTGATGGAGGCGGTCCGGCCCGCGCCGACGGCCGGACTGACCGACGACGATACCGGCGACCATGTCCGCGACGCGCCTGCGCTGCAGGTCAGGGACGTGAGCGCCGGGTACGGGAAGATTCTGAACGGCCGGGCGCAGTTCCCGATCCTCGCGCACATCAACGTCGCCATCGAACGCGGCCACACCGTCGGCATCATCGGCGAGTCGGGCTGCGGGAAGTCGACGCTGGCCCGGGTCATCGCCGGCCTGCTTCCACCCGCCCGGGGCGACCTTCTCCTCGACGGGAACGCCGTCCACGGGTCGTACCGCAGGCGCACCGGCAACGAGCTGCGCAGGGTGCAGCTCGTCTACCAGATGGCGGACACCGCGCTCAACCCGAAGCACCGGATCGGCGAGATTCTCGGCCGCCCGCTGGAGAAGAACCTCGGGCTGCGGGGCCGGGCGAAGGAGGAGCGGATTGGGCAGTTGCTGGCCATGGTGGACCTGCGCCCGGAGTTCGCGGTGCGCCTGCCCCACGAGCTCTCGGGTGGACAGAAGCAGCGCGTCAATCTGGCCCGCGCGCTCGCCGCCGAGCCGGAGGTGATGCTGTGCGACGAGGTGACGTCGGCGCTCGACACCATCGTGGGCGCGAACGTCATCGACCTGCTCAAGCGGTTGCGCAAGGACACCGGCGTCTCGTTCGTGTTCATCAGCCACGACCTCTCCACGGTCGCCTCCTTCGCCGACGCGATCGTGGTGCTCTACGCGGGCCGGGTCGCGGAGCAGGATCCGACCGACCAGGTGCTCTCTCCGCCGTTCCACCCCTACACGCGGCTTCTCATCGCGTCGGTGCCCGAGATGCGGGTCGGCTGGCTGGAGGAGACGATGGAGACGCGCGAGGCCCTGGCCGGAATCGCGCGCGCGGTGACCATCACCGAGGTCGGCTGCCCCTTCCACGACCGCTGCCCGGTGTCGATCGAAGGTACCTGCGACAGGGTCGACCCTCCGCAGCGCATGGGCGCCCACGGCCACGTGATCGAGTGCCACCGCGAGATCGAGGAGCTCGGAGCGTAGCCGCCACGATGCACCGCTACCCGGCTGCGAGTCTCATCGGAATGGGCCGGTCCCGGCATCACGCGCCTCGGGCGGCGCCGGCGGCCGAGCAGCTCCGAACGCGAGGTCGGCAGTCGAGAACCGACGCAACGGAGAGACGGGATGGATCGCCACTATCGAGCGCTCGTCATCGGCGGCGGGGTCGTCGGATGCAACGTGCTCTATCACCTGACCCGGGAAGGGTGGTCGGACGTCGCACTGTGCGAGCGTC
>MKWU01007206.1_pt1 | contig 10797 bp, 10 predicted proteins | sample 809101 | NCBI WGS metagenome assembly MKWU01 (sample SAMN05860141, study PRJNA318959) | sponge metagenome | host: Aplysina aerophoba | place: Slovenia: Piran, Adriatic Sea, Gulf of Piran | collected 2013-05-07
TTTGTTGTTCTACCTTCACTGGGCTCCCTGGAAAGTAGTCCTACAGACTAAGTGGAGTACCAGTATAATAATTCAATACAATACAATACAAAGGTGGTAACGACTGTGGGCTATTTGCAGTTGCTGTGCTAACAGCCCTGGCATTTGGTGTCAATGTTACCAAAGTCAAGTTTGACCAAGGAAGAATGAGGCCACATTTAGTCAAGTGCATTGACTTAAAGGATCAATCAATCAATCAATCAATCATACAATAGCTTTTTTCTTCTATGTAGGAGGTAGCCAGAAACACATACAGTTGTTATACTATAGTAGTTATTATGATACTAAGCTCAGTCAGATCATTACTACCTAGCTACAAGTCATCTTCCCATCTTTTCCTAGGCCTCCCTCTCGGTCTCTTTCCAGGCATCTCTTCCATATACACTGTCTTGACTAATCTCTCCTCTGGCATTTCTTCCATCTTCCTCAGCCATTTCAACTCAAAGGAAATGACACTATTTCCCTCTTCATGTATCCCATCCCATGACACCATGCCAGCAAACGCTACAATGAAAACATTGTGCCTTTGATTTTGATCGTGTATCCATTACCTACATTTATATTGTATAATACCTGCAGTAGATTTTTGTGAGTATTTTGAGAATGGCTATTCATGAATACCGAGTGTGAAGTGTTTTGCGAGGAAGTATCAACAGCTTTTATACAGCAAATCAAATTCATGCATGTGCATGGACATCTGTCATGAAAATAATAATCACAGAGTAATCAATGTCCCTTGAGGCAATCAGTTATTCCACTACCGTTGAAACCATGCTGTAAGACTTCTGGGTGCTGCTTGAAATGATCAAACATTGACAAAAGCCATTGTGAGCACTAAGGGGTTTCATATGCTCAATCGCATGTCGACAGGATTTGTGCCTTTATCATCGTTGAGTTGACTTGCGAACTGCTCAGCATACCACTTCTGAAACTTTCCTTTCATAAAATCCTTCACCGGCTTGTTCACTGCTACATCCAAGGGCTGCAGTCGGTCAGTACAGTTCTCAGGAATGAGAACATGATGGATGTGGTGGCCTTCTAAAAATTTCAAGCACTGTTCCGTTGTTTGCCCCTTGAAGTGGTCAAACAAGACTAAAACAGGGTGACTCGCACTCAAGCCCAACTCCTCTCGCTTCTGTTCGATGAAAGGAAGTATTATTTTCTGTAGATACTGCAGTGATGTCTCCTCATTGGCCCAGTGTTTGGGTGTGTATGTAACATCCCAATCAGCAGGGAGCTTGTAGGAAGGCAAGCTGCATGTAGATTTGCCTTGATAGATCACCTGAGGTGGGAGGAATTCACCTGTCATTGAACATGCCAGTACGGTGGTAACTTGACGTTTATCATCAATGCCTGCAATGGGCACACGTGTACTGCCTTTCTTCTCCATGTTCCACAAAGACACTGGCACATAATGCAGAGCAGTGTGGTCCCAATTGACAATACGCTCTTGAAGAATATCCTCCATAATGACAGTGGTAAATACATCATTTAGAAAAGTGGTCTTTCTTGCCTCGAAGTCCTTCACAGAAACCTTTGCCTTTGTTGTGGCCTTCCTCTTCACAAACCCCATCCTGGATAAAAGAGACTTTGCCCAGTCCTTTCCAGGAGCCAGAATGTTAACTAGGGTCCTGTCCTTGTTGGCAATGATAGCCTCAGCACCACCTAAAACGATTGCAGTGTTCACAACACCACCTAGTTTTCTGATGTTCTCCACGTAGGCTTTCACTGCTGTGTCTAGCTCTTCTCCAAGGAGCAGTGGGCGACCTTGCTTGCGATTTGGCAGTGCTTTTATTGGCAGCGGTTCAGTCGGCTTCCTCTTTCGCAGTTCTTCGTTGTACTTCGACTTCCACGTCCTGACGGTACTTTCCTTGAGATCGTCGCCCCACTGCTTGGAGTACCTCACTATCGCCTGCTTATTCCCTGACTCCATCGCGTACCTAGCAACCTGGGCCTTCTGTTCAGGCGAGAACTTCATGTACGGGCCCCGCGAAGGCCCGGAGCCGTCATCCTTCGCGCTGGAATCAGATGCGAAGAGAGCAGATATCTTTTTGTTGGCACTTTCTATTGCCTGTGGTTTTACTGTGTTGACAAAGGGCTGTTAGGGTCAGGGAGAGACTTAGACTGAACGGAAAAGTACTTCAACAACGCCATGATCGCACCCGAACACTGTAACAATGAACAACTGGAATTTGCGATAGGTAGAAATTTTCGCGAATAAACTTTCACGAATTCGCCCAAATCGTAAAAAATGATAAATATAAACCTCGCAAAATTTTTCCGCTATACGGTATGGGATACTGTGTGACAGAATTCTCTTGTGCTATCATGTAGACTGTACATGCTGCCATTTTGCATGTAATATAACGTATATATGTATATATGTACTTTCTGTGTGAACTACTTTGGATGGCCACTTTCTCATATGTTGCTACTAGTTTTTAAATCTTGTTGTCCACCTTTTTGTTATAGCTTTGGATGAAGAGTTGAAGCAGCTTCAACTGACTAGTTCAGAACTAGCGGAGTCCAATTCCCTTCTTCGTCAGCATGTTGATGATCTGAAAGCAAATGTAAAGGCAATGGAAGAAGACATTGCAGAGCAGCAAGCAAAGAATGAAGTCCTTAGATCTCACATGGATTCAGTGAAAACAGAGCTTGTTGCTGTTCTGCGATCATTTCCACTGAGCAACTTTCCACATGCTCTGGATACCTCCAATGTAGAAGGTTACCTTCGTGAACTGAAGTTGTTGTGGCAGAAAGAACCTGAGCACTATGAGCTCATTGTGCGCAGAGTAAAGGATATCATTCTGGGTTCTTCCCGGACAATTTGAGTCAGTGACACAGTACCATGCAGTGTAATATACTGATATGCTGGGTTAGGTGTATAGAAACATGCAAGGTGTGCATTCTAAGGTGGAATACGGTGTTAGAATGTACAGGTGAACCTTCGTCAGGTGCAAATATCGTTGTTAGGCAGTGTTCCAGAGGTGTATATAGCCATGACACAATACCCAGGGGTACCGCCCTTGCTGAAATTAGAGGATTTGCTGAATTTTAGAGTCTCCCAATAAATCAATTTCGGCATGTCGGGGCAAAATTGCTGCAAGTTTGTAAACTTTAGATTTTCAATTTTTTTAGAATACGTATTTATGGTACAATCAGTACCTGTATACAAATGCATACTTAACTGAACAAGTGAAGAGGGATATATATGTACTACACACTAGTGCATGTGCATGCTGTGTATACCTATATAAGTCTGGTATGTATTGGGTGGTTCTTTTAGAAAAACACAATCATGAAGTATGTTCAAGCACAATCATTGTGGATATGTTAGACATGGTAGATATGTGGTATGGACCGACTTAAACATTCATAACATGCTACATGGATTGCCACAGGAGTACATGATATTATATATCATAGGATACTGACCTGAACTAGGAGAGTTGTAGGGGCTTACAATGCTGCTTTTTGGTAGAATGCAATTGTTTGATGAGGTGGATGAATGAGTGGTGGAGTCATTTATAGATGCCACATTCAATACCATTTTACAGACATTAAAATTACATATCTCTGTATATGACCTACATAGAAAATGACCTGTACTTATATATAAGTTGCTGGAAAGTAATACCACAAATGTGCTAGTCGATGGACTATAAAATATTGATGTATGTTATATCATTATGTAAGCCATGCACGTGATCAATACAATGTAAACACATTTCATGTTGCATGCATTATTATAATAACTCTTGTTTGGTACTTCCTTTCTATTTTATGAGATGCAGTATAAAATATCTTTCATAATCATGCAAATGCATGATAAGTGACCATAATTATATGTAAGTATACAGAAATACGTTACACATTCAGATTCAGAACATACAGTAAATTATTCCGTCCTATCTATATATAGGGCTGAGCGAGTGCATTTTCTACTCTCACGATAGCTGGGCTCACGAGGGCATGGCTGAGGCATTAGTCACAATATTTCGATAGTTTCACAAATGTTTGTTTACCAATACTGGGCCTCTTAATTCGATCTGTAATTGCTTATATTAATGCCAAAACACTATGACAATTGATCACCAATTGCTCACAAAATAGATGGATGCATAATTTCAACACAATAGAAGGAAGCAGTCTAAACCCAACAGCAGCTTGGGCATGTTTACTGCTCTCAAGACTTTGTATCTAGATCTGGTGGTGATGTCACAGAAAATGGCTGAACTGCACAAAGTGTTTGCTGAAATTGTTTTTGGAAAGCTCTTGAGGTGAACTGTCTTAAGAAGCGATCGATCAGCTATCTATACAGTGATAATCTTAGGAATCATAGAGATTAAGTTCAGGGTATTTATTGTTTACTGTAACTAGCCCCAGTATCGTGACAGCTCCCAGTGCACTTTCAATATCGCGATAGTAAATTTAAAAATCAATGCTCCAAATACACAATATACGTATGCTACCGTGAACTAGCTAAGTTGCAAAACTATAATGCAATGTAAGGCCAATAATAGTCACTGGTCACTCCTGAGCTGTGATGTCTTGCAGCGTACAAGTTACAGGTAATTCACTGGATATAATATGCCTACTGGCCAAGGTCATAATTGATGAGATCAAAGTCTATTCACAGCAGCCAGTGATTACCATCCCAGTCTTCCAACAAAAATGCTTTTGTCCAGTGAATTGCCATACATCACTTAGCCTCACACTGGGCTATAGTGTACAAGTCTTCCAATCTTGCCAGTATAATGCTTGTGGCTTCTTCAGTGGTGTGTACTTACTATTACGGTTGGTATATATTTTAATCAATTCACCTAACTATTATAGTCTACATACACTGCATGTGCATAAACTTACTGTTAGACTCTCTACATACACGGCACCTCCTCCTCATGATCAATTATTTTACTACATAAAAAATAGTATTGTCATGCTAGATATAGTATATATATACGTACTTTTATAGTGCCTTTGATGTTTGCATGTACACTGTCCCAACACCCTGAATTATACAAGATTGGAGGGTCAAATGGTATAAGGCAGTGTAAGGTAGGTCTATGGCTCCTACACTTGGTGGATTCCATACTCTCCTTGGTTTACATTCTAGGCATATGTGTAGCACATATACAAGACATGCCTCACGTGTATGCATGCAAAAGAGTATAATTAGCTAGGTTACATGTTAATCAGCAATAATAGCTACCAGAATGAAAAGAGAACTGAATACATGCATGAAAGCAATTAAAGAGAATGAAGCTGTACTTTAATATGTTTATGCATTCCAATTAACACTGAGAAACTAGCTGCATCGTGCCTGGTAAGAGTGAAGGCTCTGCAACTACGATCAGCCTTTGCCATAGCAAGCACACGCCCTCCCCCAGTCCACTGTCCGGTGGTACAATCGTGTATGTAACACAAGGGCAAGTTCTGATTAGGGCTTCTGCCCTTGTGCAAGCCGCAATGGTTGCTGCATCCTGCTCCTTGCAGTTCCCAAGATAGTCTTAACCCTTTACAACTAGCGCTGATGGTAACGGTGTTTGTCTTATCATCAACTAACAAAAACATAATTGCACTTGTGGTGGTCATCATGATCACCTGCAACTTGCACTGGTGCATGGTGTTTTTTCTGCCATCAACTAGTGCTAATACTGCACTTGCACTTGTGGTGGTCATTACCTGCAACTTGCACTGGTGCATGCATATGGTGTTTTTTTCTATGCCAACTGGCCCATTTACGTACTAATCTCCACAAAGACATTGGTGCGCTTTATTAATTTTAGTTTTTTTTATATTACATTAAATTACAATGGCATTTTGTAACTTGCACAGTATAGGTATAGCGAAATCTCAAATGGAACGCAATCATTGGCCGCGCTTCACTGGCTGCTGCTCACCACTCAGCAATTATATTCAGCTCGTTACTGGCATTTTAATTCTATGTAAAACCGTATGCATTGCAAACTGTGATAATCCAGACTTCTACATGCAGAGGAGTCAAAGTATACAAAAATAGATACATACAGTTGCAAGCACAATCTAAGTAAATAGTCTGACCCAGCAGTTCATACCACATTCACCACAGGAAGCATCTCGTTGTCATAAGGATTGACAGTTGGTATGCCACTGGAATCTGTGCATGTCAGCACAGGACATCTACAAACACTCTCATCTTCACCAGCACAGCACTAATGAGGTGGCAAATGGTAATTCCAATGAGGCATGTATTTGGCCATTGCTGGAGAAAGAGACCATACTGCATAAGATAAATATGGAACAAACAAAATTTGGGCTATTAGCTAATCCCTACTTAAAAAAGCTAGGCTTAACTGTGTGTATTTCCAGATATCTAATACTAGATGCGTAGCAAGTTTTGCATACATATATTGAAAATGCCCTATAGGTGAGTATACTTCCAATTTCACAAAGCGTCAATATAGTTTGCTTCAAGATTTTGTGACTTACTCCTTTGTGTGAATATGATGCAATGAACACTGCAGCAGGATAACTTGTACATTCACAGAAGGGTGTGCCTTGCTACTGACTCTTTGGAAGAACATTGCTGGACATATCTTTGTTTTATTTACGTAGCTGTTGCTGTGGCTACCTCTCTCAACACATGCTTCAAAATTTGCACTGATTTTTAAATTCACAAGATTAGGTCCAGCAAAAATGTGTACGCATGCAGTATACAGGATGGTGATTGCACAACCAAAGGAACATACACATTACACAGTAGTCCTAAACATGTATAACAAAAATGGTACCATGTTTGGAGCTTTTCAGCCGTCGCTGTAAACAACATAATATGTACACTCAAGCATTCTTTGCTATTTATAATTAATATTAACTGAATTCATTGGCTGCAACAGCCATGTTTTACACTGGAAGTAATACTATTGGACATGCAATGCTAACACACTCATGCCAGATAAGCAGGAATGCTAATACAGTGGATGTAACTACCTGCCATTGTCTGTCCCAGTCCAAAATAGTTGGAATGGCCCCAAGCCAAACTCCGAGTACAATCAAGGAGACCTGAAAGATATACTGCTTTTCACTAATGGACAGCTTCCTGTAAAATGACCATGTGTGAAATCACTATTCATATTGCATCCACACGGTACCAACAGCAAACAATATACCATAACTCTGGGCATTAATATGTGGTTCAATTACTGTGAAACTGTAATGTTCTGGTGTGCTTAGCAAGTATAATTCATCATTGCAAAACTATAACATAATGCAAGGATAAGACAGATTAATAACAAACAATGACAGGCAAGATTAGCTAGCTCCTCACTTTCTCCTCAACTTCATTACACATTAGAGCTTTAACAATTCCTGCTACAATAAAGGCAGCACTAACAAATCCAACTTCTGATAGTAGGCTGCGTAAAACCTAGTCAGGAGTCCAACAGCCCCCACTGCCATTCCCATTCTCGCCCCAGGCTACCCTCTGCTACACACTCGCATGTCAGCAGCCCTGCACCCACACCTGCTGAGCAGCCAACCACTCCCGATTTCTGCTGGTATCACCGCTCGGTGTTCCCTGTTCGAAGGCGGTAAATGCCTCGGCCAGTCGCTAATGGGAACAGGCATTAATAGCTTTTCACCCAAGTCGCCTTTTCTACGCCTCTGAATTCGCCCTTAGCCTCTGCTTCCTAGTTGGCGCTGGTGTGGAAGAAAGTGTACTACCTGCCTACCTGCTGATCGATGGCATTGGCAGGATCATCTCAGCCTACAAGCAGTCAACAGCACCTCCATCGCAATTTACGGGAAGCAATCCCTCACCTTCAACCGTACTTTCTGCCGTACCTTCATCATGGTCTTCATCCATGGCTCATGTCCAGAACCCAATCCTGGGTGCAGATTTCCTGTGCCACTACAGCCTTCTGGAAGTGCCTGTTGGTCACACTGACCCAGTTTCAAGTCCAGGGCATTCTGTCACATAAAAACGTCTCTCCGGCCTACCTTCAGCAATGTACACCCAGCCCAAGTATGCAGTCATACAGTCAGAGTTTCCAGCGGTAACACAGTCATGCTAGACTGAGAAGGGCCCGTGAAAGCAAGATGTTATCCACCACACCACTACTGTGAGACCTCCGGTCAATGCATGGACCTGCTGGCTGGCCCCTCAATGCCTGCACACTTCCCGGCAAGAGTTTGACCACACGTTGGAACTTGGGATCATCCGCCCTACTTCCACAACTGGTCCTCTCCTCTACATAAGGTGCCGAAGAGGAGCAGTGACTGGAGCATCTGTGGCGACTATTGGGCACTGAACAATGCAAGTGTTCCCGACTGCTACCCCATTTCCCACATCCAGGACTTCCCAGCTTCGCTCCACAGTACCACTGTCTTCTCCCAGATAGACCTGGTCAGAGCTTACCATCAAATCCCTGTGGAACCAGCCGACATCCTAAAGACTGTCATCACCACCACCCACCTATAGGTTGTTTGAGTTCCTCCAGATGCCTTTTGGCTTGCGTAACACAACCCAAACATTCCAGACATTCATTGACCAAGTCTTGCATGGCCTACACTTCTGTTACGCCCACGTGGACGACATCCTTAACGATTCATAATTGCCAGCACCACGCCAGATGAGCACAAACACCACCTACGTTTGGTCCTTCAGCGCCTGAATGAGCACTGCATCCTGATCAACCCTGCCAAGTGTCTGTTTGGTGTTACCCAGCTGGAGTTCTTGGGCCATCATGTGGACAGGCAGGGTTCCCGTTATCTGGAGAACAAGGTCAGGACCGTACGTCAGTTCCCACAATCCATGTCCCAGTGCAAGTTGTGTCAGTTCTTTGAACTGATCAATTTTACCACTGTTTTTATCCCAGGTTGTGCCTGCATCCTTCAGCCACTGCATGCCATGCTCACCTGATCCACCAAGAGCAATCAACCCCTCACCTGGACACCCGAGTTAGAGTTGGCATTTAGGCCAGCCAAGGATTCCCTTGCTGATGCCACCCTCCTTGTTGATTCTCAAGTAGATGCCCGTACTTGCTTGATCACAGATGCTTCTGATGTGGCCATGGGTGCTATTCTGCAGCAGTGCATCAACTGTGTGTGGTCCCAATAGGCTTACTTCAACGGAAGTGAGGTACAGTACCTTCAATCTGGAACTGCTGGCAGTTTACCTGGCCTTCGAGCAATGCTGCCACTAAGTGGAAGGTAGAGAGTCCTTTGTTGTCATTGACCACAAGCCACTTACGTTCGCACTTGCCCACCAGTCTATGTGGACAATTTAGTATTTCTCTTCTGGCAATGTAGCTCATAAACACTGATGAAAATATTTTACTAGGTCATCATGTGACGTTCAACAGGCTGTATTCATTTATGCATTAGAGAGCACCATGAGGTTATCATACAGAGACGTTTCGTACTGTAGCTACACGTGGTTCTAACACACAGTGCAACAACCTTACATGTCTTACTTGTTTTGGGCGGAAAATACTTTTACTCCCCATACTATAAAAGCATTGCCATTACAATTTGTAACTTTGAAGTTTGATTTAAATAACACAAACAACCCACAAATTTACATTTAAAAAGACTGCAGTATAATGTCCAGAATGACAGTACACAGAATTGTGTGTAAGTGTCTCCTATAACATTCACTGCTAACTTACCTAATGCCAAACAGTTTATTAAAGAATCTGCCATCCAGCTGAAGTTGTGCGGGTAACAACAGTAGAACATGAGTGGAAAAAAAGACTGCAAGAAGCACAGTGCACTCAAAGCAAACATACCTGCAGTTCAGAGAGAGACAAAAGATGCATTGGTATACCACATATCTAGGCCAGATGGGGAATTTGTACACTTACACAGTGTAGGGAATCAGTGACAAATGGGAACAACCACTGGATGTTACCACATAATCCACATGTCCATAAAATCCAGTGCTTACTACCATTTGTCAAATATATTATTCGAAGTACAATTTATGCAACCAGGCTCATACCCCAATGCTTTTGGGAGTGAGTACAAACAATTCAGGATATGGAGCCTTCACTGTCTCTGAGCAGAATGGTGCAACCAACCACATAATAATGATGGCTGTATCATACGTACATACGTACTCATTTACATGTATGTGCATGTGCACAGTATACTTGCTGACAGAATAGCTAGCAGGAGTGTCAGCTTCCCTCCAGCACAGTCACCAAATTGGCCTCATTGGAGGTAAAAAATCAGAACAAGTTTCAAACTACTCTATTGCAAGGAACAATTGGCAAAGGATGTCCACACACTGATAACATCTCAGGAAGCAACCAAAACATTCAAGCTGAAGACAAGTATGTATTGAAGAAGATGGAACTACAGTCTTAATGTTGTCAGTAAGTACTCACTGCATTCCAGCACAGAAGGGCAACAAAGAGCACCAAGCAAGAACAGTGGCTTTGTACAGAGTGTATGTATACTGCTTACATTGTATATTAGGCCAAGTGCATACGGGGTTGTCAACATGCAAACCGACTTCGAAGTGGTTTGAAACTGGATTGGAGCTATCACACCAAACTTGGATTGGGACACACTGATTTAGATCCAACTCACTTGATGATGCTGAAACAGGTTTAGCAGCATAGGGCGAAAGTCGAAAACATGGTGGCAATCATTGAAGCAGCACGGACAGACGTGACAACGAAACACTGCTGCCAATTTGGGGAACAGAATTGGTCCAGATGTTATTGGCAAAGGTCACTAGGAACACCTGCATTTATGAAATTGTTTTCAAGG
>MKWU01007207.1_pt1 | contig 10797 bp, 8 predicted proteins | sample 809101 | NCBI WGS metagenome assembly MKWU01 (sample SAMN05860141, study PRJNA318959) | sponge metagenome | host: Aplysina aerophoba | place: Slovenia: Piran, Adriatic Sea, Gulf of Piran | collected 2013-05-07
GTTCGAGTGCAACACAGCACGCCAGTGCTGAAGATGATTCCAGTGTGTGTCACGTATTCCTGCACTAGAGACAGTCGGATAACCTTAGCGTAGACGATTCACGGTCTTCGCAAAGCTTGTCGTTACTCCTGTCAATCATCCTCGACAGCGTGGTGAAGACCACTAGTCTACAAGTCACAGCGAAGATGATGAAAACAATATCGTGCGCTCACCGAGTTCAGCGTCGCTCTGGTCCTAAGGCAGTAATTCGCGTAATATTGAGCTTTTACGCCGTAGAACACAATGCCGTAGGCAAGAACACAACCAACGGTGACCTGGGCGATGTTCGAAGTCCTTTCAGTGCCGTCTCCCCTTCATGAACGCTAAGAAAATGGCTGCCTATATAAATGCTTCTCCCGCAATACTTCGCCTGTACTTTCCATATAAATTTCAGTGTAACAATACAACCGTAGCTTCACGTATTAGATATATATATATACCGACATATATATATATCTTACCGTAACATGAAGCCATACAACAAAATCGCCAAATGAAAACAAATGAACAGGGTAAGAGCAACTACGACACTTCCCACATGTGAACTCCAGGTTGCTGGTTTGCTGCTGTATCCTGTTGGAGTTGTTGAGCAGCCTCGCGTTGTTATCTGGGCATGCATCCCGATGCTGTGAGGCAAGCACCAACACAGATGTGACCTTCCATACCCTGGAGGATAAGGTTGTGAAGAAAATCTCGGGTAATGAGGCGCTGTTACATTTGTTTCAGAGTTGTGGGGTGTTCGTGTCTCAGACCATCTGATTACAGAAAGCAGTGGAATGATTGGATTGCTACAGCCCGGTGATAATGTCATGGCAGACTGGGGCTTTGATATACAGGACATGTTGGCACCGCTACTTGAACATCCCTTCCTTCCTGGATCAAAAGCCTCAGTTGTCAGCATGGGAAGTGACTGAGACAAGGCGTGATGCGGAGGTACTATTGAGAGAGCCATTGGTCGAATCAAGAACTACCGAATTCTTCAAGGAATTATACCTACAACTATAGCTGTCAGCGCCTCCCAAATTTTTATTGTATGTGCACACCTCACTAACTTTAGTCCTCCAGTAGTGAAATAATTCAAGTTCATTGACATTCAAGACAATATAATATTGTACTATATATTTATAGTTATGAGAGTGGCATGCAGTACATGTAATTCAAGATGACATTTGCAACTGCAATCTACGGCACAATATTTCAGGCACTACATGCCCTGTGTACCAGTACATAAGTTTAGGTAGCATTACAGATCTCCAAAGTTCTTTGTTGTAGGATATCTGCTCCACAAATAGACCACATTCGGTCCGAACAATGAAATCGCACCAGGGCATTCCTGTAATGGCCTATTCCCCCCTGAACGTAATATTCGTGTGTTCTTTTTAACATAGGCGACTCTTTATGCATTTCTAGACAGTTTTGTGCCAATGTTCCTGGATGTATGCTGATAGTGTCCTTCAAAATTGAAGAAGGACATGTATCGTCTAGCACACCGACACGAATGCCATCCTGGCTAACCCATCAATCTCCACTGGCACTGAGGTACGAATGATTGGTGTATAAGGATAAGCCACTCTGAACAATGTAAACAATTTGTCCGGAGGATTGACAATGTTTTACATATCCACTCTGTGTCTTTGACTCATTCGCTAGACCCCGTACCATTGCCTTTGTCTTAACGAAGGGATAAGGAGGAGGAGAAATATACCATGTTTACACTGACCCAGGTCGGTTTGGTTGTTAGTTCTGGAACGGTTACAAAACGTAGTGTGGATGAGGCTGAACCGTGCCAAACCAATCCACGCTGGGACCTGCTAACCGAGCCGGGCCAGCATGGTTAGGTTCAGTCGTTCGGTGAGTGTAAACACCTCTATAACCGTGCTAACTGTTTCCAATGTTACATACGTGTGACAAGCGGAGTGTGAAGTTCGCAATCGTTAGCAGAAGAGTACTACGAGTGTCGTACGAACGATTAATATTTCTTCTCCAAAGGTACAATAGACAGCGCGTGGACAGACTGAGAAGTGCACTGCCTCATTGACATCTGGGCCGACGAAGAAATTCAGACTCTCCTGGAATCAGCTAAACGAAACAACCTATTTTTTAAAGAATCGCTAAAGAAATGAGCAGGGCAGGCTACAACAAGACTGCAGACTAGTGCAGGCGCAAAATGAAAACAATATAGGGGCAGCCCCTAAAAAGCTGAAGCTGAAATACAAGACGATATTAAGGATGCGCAGCAGACATCTGGAGTAGGGAGACAGGACTGGCCCTATTTTGATGACATGGATGCAGTCCTTGGCACTCAACGTGGCTAGAAAGGGAACTCCACACAAGCTACAGTGTAATGATATTCATGACAGTATGAATATCATTATTCCTGTGTAACACCTAGGCCAGGTCTGGTTAGAACTTCAACAGCTCTCTCTGACTGGGTGGTTGTTTTACTACCCAAAATGTAGCAATCCACTGTTAGCACAGTGCTGTGACACAGTTGCTAGCAGTTCCTCAACAGTATCTTTGTCTACAGCATCTTTGTTCGCACTGACACTCACAATTGTGTCTGTACTCAAGCTCTCTTTGATGAAAGTGATTTTCCAAACTCTGGCTTGGGAAAGGCAATGTCCTTTACTGGCCGTGGCATGACATCACGCTTTGGGGGAACATGCCATTGCTGCAAGACACTTGTGCAGGATGTTGCTTTTTCTTGTGGTATCTGTTTGGCATTGATGCTCCAGGGTGAACAGCAGAGCAGCCACATGGCTGCATGCTTGACCAAGCCTTTAAAATAATAATGACCGAGAGAATCAACTTACCTGTGTGATGATCACTTCTGATGCTAAACAAGAATAACAATATAGGTGGAAGTATATATACCATAGTGCAACTATAGTGTTGAAGATAATCATAGAGTGATGACTCAGTGCATGCTCATCCAGCTTTGCAGATGCACTGTGCAGAGAAAACCACTCCTTCAATGTTCAGGCACACAAGAACAGCATACACCTTTGCTGCCAATGATGCCATGCACTGGCATCGACCATAGATGTACTTGGCACCCATTATGGCACTTAGCCACACATTCTTCACCAGTCCATCACTGAATACGAGTAGGCCTAAAGTGACTTGAAAGATCTGAGGCTCTTGTGATCGAATTCCTTGTCCTTGCTTTCGATTAGGTACGTGTAGGTGTCCATAAACGTGAAGTCCTTCAGACCAGACAAATCTTTTGCCCAATCCTGAACAGACTAGAACAGTGGAAGCTCAACAAGTTCCTGCTGTACTTCGTAGGTTAGAACAGATGGCCCTGCAAGAGCGCTATCCTCCGTGACAGCGAACAGCCCCATCTGAAGTGTCATGGTATATATGATTGAGATTCTGTGGTGTGACTTGTATTGTGAGGTAATCCCATGTGAGACAGATTTGAGAACCCAGCGGAACTAGGAAGAGTGATAGAGACTTACTACCAGTATGGCCAGTAATCCAGCAGGTGCTTTCCCAAGTAGCTCCACGATACAACTAGCGCTGAATTTCTATATCCAGTCATGTCCAAGCGTCTGAAGGCTGTGATTAATAGCCACTGAAATCGTCGAAGGCTGTCTCTCCACCTTAGGGAGCCCACAGCATGTAGTGTATGCATTTTGCATCTGTATGCATGGGTTTTGCATGATTTGAGACATTCAAGACACTTTTCCTGGCACTGGCTTTTGTAAGTTGTCTTACCTGGTAAAGTTGATTCATTCAAAGCTTCAATGCTTCAGCAACTGAGCAGCACGAGAGAATTAGTACAACTACATTGGTGACCCTGACATGGCAGAACAGCACCCCATAAACAGCTACTCCCCACCCAGATCGAGCTGCAGGTGCTACATCTGTCAACACTCCCTTCTGGCTGGCTGACCTGCAACTGAGGTTTTCTCAAGAAGAGGCCCAATTTAACAGCTGTATTCCAGGTTGAGCACGGATCTTACAGACCCTCCATGACCTCCTTTCCTCTGCCACTAAACTGTATGCACTATATTGGACAGACACCAGCCTTGCAGCCTTGCAGCCTTCAAGGCAATCAAAGAGGCCTTGGCTAATGTCTCCCTTCTGTCCACCTCCAGCCCCATGCCCCCACTTGGATCAGGACAGATGCCTCAGATGTGACCATTTGTGCAGTGCTGCAGCAACTCATCGGGTTAGCCTACTTCTCTAGGAATTTGACTCCAGCCCAGAGGACTACAGCACTTACAACCATGAGCTCCTAGCAATCTACCACGCAGTCCAGCATTTTTAGCCTTTTGTTGAAGGTAGACATTCCCAGATTGTCAGACCACTGCTCCAGACAGCAGTCCCCCGACCTATGTACCACCTAGATTTCATTGCCCAGTTAACCAGTGACATCCGGTACATCAAAGGGGCTGCCAAAACTGCTGCAGACACCTTGTCCAGGTTGGAATTTGATGGACACCTCATGAAAGTACCACCACATCATACTGTTTCCAGGAGATACCCATTCCAGCCACAACCACCACTCTCCTTTGCAATGTCCCTACCTCCAGGCTATCTGTGACCCCCAGTTTTTAGTGGCTGGTTTTTGACAGTCTGCATTCTCTGTCACACTCTGGCATTGGAGCACACAATGGCTATTCACCTCCAGATATGTCTGGCTGAGCGTCAACACAGATGTTCGCCAATAGACTTGCTCATGCTTCCAGTGTCAGCGTTCTAAGGTGTCACAGTGCAAAAACGCATGCACACGCCCGCTGGCTCCTTCGCTCCTTCAGATGCGCATTTTGCCCATGTTCACATTGACATCGTAGGACCACTTCCAACCTCCAAAGGCTACACCCGTTTGTACACAAAGACAGAGCAGTTCTTGAGTGACACCATCAGAGACCTCCTTGCTGAAACCATGACCGCAGCTGGGGAAAAGGAAGGCAAACTTGCCGTAGAGAAGGGTCACTACCACCAAGGCGTTGCAGCCATTACAGTAGTTGTAGATGGAGGGTGGTCGAAGCGTTCGCATAAGCACACCTAAATACCAAGAGTGGTGTTGCTGTTATTTTCGGACAACGAACCAAAAAGCTACTTTTTATTGGGGTTCATAACAAGTACTGTGCCGTTTGTTCAGTGGCTGAGAGCAGCAGGAACCATCACAGCATAGGTGTCACCGTAACTGGAGTGGCTCATCAGCAGCCATGGAGAGTGACATCCTTGTTGAATGCTTTTACTTGTCAGTACAAGCTCATGGCATACGCTACATGCGTGTAATTGGGGATGGCGACAGCTCACTAATGGCCAATCTCCAGCAATCGGTAGCATACTTCCATTCATTACTAAAATTGAGTGTGCCAATCACATTTGCAAAGTTATAGATTGAGGCTAGAGAAACTGGCAATAGACCATTCGGAGTTTTGAGGCAGAGGAGGTTTGACACAGAGAATAATGCAGAGGCTGATGGTTGGTGCTCGGCTAGCAATAATGCATAGTAAGACTGGTAATGTGACACAGCTGCGACATGATCTCCGAAATGGTCCAAATCATGTATTTGATGACCACAGCCAATGTAACCCTGCTTTCTGTAAAGTTGCAACAAAGGAGAATGATGACAGTGATGGTAGCAGTGACAGTGACAGTGGTATGCATGATGCTAATAGTGTAGATGCTGACAGGACACTGACTCAACAATTAGATTACATTATGGAATCTCAGCTAGACGACCAACCAACAGCAACTGATGAGCATGATGGATGCAGAGGTGGTAGCACAGTATTGAGCAATTTACCTATTGGACTGCTTGAGAAGGTGAAGGCTTGTGGTGAGCATTTGGTTATGTTGAGTAGGCAAGTAATAGACAACGAAACAAGTAACCTAGCAGAGTGCTACATGTCCATTCGTAGTGTCTTTGATGGTGGCAAACAGTGCAACTGAATTGAGTCTGATGCTTTTGAGGGGCAATGCCATGCAGCAGGATTACGAGTACAGGTCGGTCCAAATTGGCAACTACAAACACTGGAGCACACTACAGGAATCTCATCTGGCAAGGTACTGGAAGCAGCAGTGAAGAGGAAGGTAGCACAACTGGAGAAGGATAAGGATAGGAAGGCTACTGACCAGTGGAAAGTGCAACGCAAGTCATCAAAATACATTAAGACACCGTCCTTGCAGCATGACTATGGTCCTGACTCCCAGCAGCCAGATGTTACTCCTGAAGAGCTTGACTGTCTATGTTCTGAGTTCTTTGAACTTGACGACTTAACAGTTGATCAAGCTCGGAACATTGAGGAGGCTACAAAACAGCAGTCTGGCACACCAGAGTAGTACCATCAACGACGTCTTCGTCTCACTGCATCCAACTTTGGGAGGATTGCAAGGCGAAGAGACTCGACCCCAGTTGCAAATGTGATTAAGTCTCTACTGTACAGCCGTCCTTTTGATGCACCCATTCTTAGGTGGGTAGGACACATGAGGACGATGCCCGCAAAGCATACATACAAGACATGGCTGCCAGAGGTGAACATGTTGAACTTCTTCAGTCTGGACTTGTGATTGACCAGAGGGACCCGTGTTTAGCATGCAGCCCTGACAACTATGTTCGACTCCTAAGTGGTGAAGTACTTCCTGAACTTGTTTAGCCACAATACAGTGCCGGACAGCCGATTCGCAAACCTTTTCTGTAACTATATGTACTAGGCAGATGCTTACAGCATCGTGGGGGTGAGCCTGAGCAAGCTGAACATGCCGATGGCATGCAGCTATTTGCTATTGCTATCGTATAGCGTACATTGTAGATGCTGAAACGGACTGAGTGTTTGCTTGTATGAATGATATGTAGAGGCTAAGGCTGAGGCTAATGAAAGTTGGATGATGTTGTAATTGAGCAATGTTAAGAATCACGTGATCTTGGCGTATTTATATGTGTTCTTGTTGCGTAAGCCACGTGAAGAACGATTCTCAGAACCCTCAGCAGCGGTTGTGTTGCTGAGTGTTCTTCTTAGTGGCTTTCCTGTGGGCATTGTATAAAGGAGTGACCTGCTGACTATTTCGCTTAGGGTCCTGTGAAATTCTTGAACGTTGAAGAAGATTAGTTGGCGCTATTCCTTCTTCTGATGCCTGTGTCCTTGCCTGGGTGAGAGGTTGGAGTGTCCGCTTCGTGTCATACAATTTCCTTCTCGTTTGAAGCTGTTTGTGGCAAGTATTTGAGTAGCACACAAAGTACTACACAAAGGGCGGCCATCTTGTCCATTTTGCAAATGGAAATATACGGTAAGCCGTACGTACGGTGTATATATATATATATAGACGCGCCAGAAGCGAAACTTGTCAGTGTGGGGCTCGCTCAGGCTCGCCCCAATTATGCAATCACAAATCACGCAATGTCTTGTGACTAGCACGTGCGCACGACATTTTCCACATTTTTGCATCACAAGATACAACAACGTTCCCTTGGACATTCAAAAGTTTTCGAACAATTCTTTCCCACAACGTGAAGCTCCTCTCTTTGGTCCAGATACTCTGTGAAGTTGTTGAAGTAGCATACGTAAGAGCAACACTCAGAAACATATTGAGGTGCAGAAATAATTTAGCTTTCAAGCACCTCCAAGCTGCTCTGCGCTTTGCTGCCAGTTGCTTTGACTGACATTGAAACTTTCTCATCCTATTTCCATGCAAACGTTGGCAGAAAACAAGCAGCCAAATGAGTAGAAGCCGACGATTCATCTCTCCTCTATTTTCGTTCTATACTATGCAATAGTACATTCAAAACAAGTAACAAAACACAAGTAGGCAATTCACAGTGTAAACGTATTCAGCTTAACTGAGCTCATTCAAATGAACAATCTTAGAAACTGGTTTACACGGTTTAAGTCAGAGAGTTAGTTTATACACATTGCTTTGAGATTCCAGAATATTGTGTAGTGGTCTGGCCAAAGGCAAACAGCTAAACACCTCGTTATACAACAGACGTGCACAGGTAAGACTAGCTTAACAAATACCTAGACTTTAATTATTTGACTCACAATGATACTGACTGTCTTAAATGTCTGCAATTTCAAACAATAGCTATTACTAAGCGTAATATGCTATGAGGGGAGAGTTATATTGATAGTGCAGCTGCTGGAGTTTAAAAATGACCCTGCACAACTGAGAAAAAAGATTTACGGATTGAAACTTCACGAACATAGATTGTTTGTGAACTCCAGGGGCTGCACTATCGCGCAATACCACTCTCTATATATACACAGCAAATCAATATACATAAACTATGTTTCCACTTGGGCAGCTAGCTAGCTATATATAGCTAGCGAAATTACCTTGATAGCTAGCTATGATTTCATGGAGTATTGTGATGTAGCCCCTAGACAATTTAGTCCACCACATCATGTGGCAATGTTCTATATTCTTCTAATTGGGGGGTACTGTCATCTGAGCACTGTCACTGGGACGCCACTGTCGAAATGCCATAGCAGCCCGCCAAAGGTGGCCTTCTCTGCTAGTACAGAAATCTTCAACAAAGTCAATTAATTACAAACACTCACGTTTTAACCCAGGCACTCTTCACAAAGTATCTTCCATCATGGTTAGCATCAGGCTTTGTGAGGTCATCAAAGCTGAATTTTCCTGACAGAATCCCTCCGGCCAACTGCAATAGTTATGGAGGCAGGTTATGCACACCACTTATGCAGTGCAAATTGAAGATACATCACAAGTGTAATTACCTAATGCACATGAACACAATACTTGTACTTAATTTTGTGTACAAACAGGACAGTTTTTATTTAGGACCTCCTCCTCAGTCTTACTATTGTATGTATGTAAAAATTCTCATACAGCAATGGAGTGCCGATTCATACTGCCATGTTACAATAATACTATACGTAGTTGTGTACTGTAAGTAGTTACATACCACATGGCAATGTAGTCAGTGCTCTTTTGGTAGGGATGGTGGTGGTAGCTTGCATATTGAAATAGAATGAAAAACTAGTACTAGCGTTATATCCAGCAAACAGCAGATGAAACCGTTGAGGAGTAGGACAGACTGTACACTAGACAGTGCTAACTGCTCTTCCACGTGAAAACATCACAGTGTGTTGAGCCACTCAAGACATTCTCTGCAGTTAGTCACATTTTCGGGGTACCGAAAGTGCCCGTAAATTGATTCCATTTTGTTTTATTTGGATGGCTTCATGTTCACAATCATAGTATCAAGAGCACTGTAGCAGTGGTGGGTGTGTGCAATTCATTAGCTGTTGTTGTGGAGAGACAGCGAGGCGGGAGAGACTGGAGAGTCAGCAAACCCCGTACAAGCAGTATGAGGGCTGTTCAGCCTCTAGTGGGTTGGGGAAAAGGGCTACTAAACCGGTGATCAAGGTTTGGGGGGAAATGCTAGCAGTGCAGTACACCTGATCACTGGTATGGGATTGCCATCAGAGCCGACAACCTCAGGGTAACTAGCTGCCCTCAGCGTGTGTAGCCAGACAATGAGGGCAACAAACTGGCCAATACCTGTCGTCATCTTCTTGTGAAATTTACTAGCCAATGAGGGAATACAAAACTGGACGTTTTGGTAGCTACACAATTACCATCTTCAGTCGTTAGGCATTTTGATACAGTGTGACTACCTAATAGGTGTCTGTGACAGTTGATGATGTTGAAAAGAGAAAATGATTATTATGAATGGTTCGTAAAGTTTGAATGTGAGTTGAACAAGTGAATTGAATAAAAATAATAAATTTACACTCGTATGGTCAAGGGTCTCTTCGCCCATGAAGAAGGTAGGGCAGGATACAGGCTACTGCCTGGGTCCTGTTATTGAGACCGACGACTGTCACAATGAGGTGGGCTGGCCAGACCCGCACTCAACATGGTCAAGAGCAGGTGAAATAATAGTTATCTATTCTCAGTCCTCTGAGGTTTGGGGAGTAGGGCATGGCATACATTTAGTAGGGATCCTACTCGAACAGCCTACTCCCATAGTATTTGAAAGACCTTACAAGCCCATCAGCCAGTGATGGTGGTGCAAATCTTCTGTCAGCCCTCATAGGCCTCATTACTCTCATCATGGAAGGCAGAATCCCTCATCTATTTGCCCCCTTTTTTCTGGTGCAAGATTAACTACACTCACTAAAGGTGTGGCAGAGTCCACCCAATTGATGTATGGCGTACTTTGAGGAGACTAGCCTCGAAGAGTGCTTGCCTCCATGCTCTCAATACAGTTCCCCAGATCCTGGCCCCTCATCAACTGGGCTTTGGAATAGCTACTGAAGCTGATTCAGCAGTTCATACCAGCTAAGTTTACATTGAGAAACTGCCGTCTGCCAAAGCTGCGGTCATGGACTTTCAGAATGCTTTCAACAGCATCCACCGGGACAGGCTCCTGAAAGTGGTCGAAGACCACATCCCTGATTTACTTCCATTCGTATATTCAGCATACAGCTCCCCTTCCATTCTAATGTGGGATGATGCCCAATTGCTGTCCGCTTAAGGGCATCCAGCAAGGCAACCCTTTAGGACCCATGCTATTTTGCTTAGGCATTCACAAGCTTGTGTCCAGCCACTCATCTGCATTCTGTGTCTTCTACCTTGATGATGGCACCATTGGTGGAAATCCAGGTCGATCTAGAGAACACTGAGGACCATGGGAGAGCCCTCGAGCTACTTCTAAATGCGCAGAAGTCAGAAGTGATTTTTCACAGCCAATCTGCTGTAAGTATCCTACTTTCAGCTTTTCCCAGGCTTCAGTTAGTTCACACTGACCATGCCAAATTACTGGGTGTG
>MKWU01007208.1_pt1 | contig 10796 bp, 14 predicted proteins | sample 809101 | NCBI WGS metagenome assembly MKWU01 (sample SAMN05860141, study PRJNA318959) | sponge metagenome | host: Aplysina aerophoba | place: Slovenia: Piran, Adriatic Sea, Gulf of Piran | collected 2013-05-07
CTGGGCCGACCTCTCAACCGCCATCGGCCGGCTGTCGGAGGCGCCCATCTGGGTGGACGACAACCCGGCGGTCACCATCATGGAGATCAGGGGCAAGTCCCGCCGGCTGCGCAGCCAAACCGGCGAGTTGGGCATGGTGATCGTCGACTACCTCCAGCTCATGACCGGCCGCAACAACGCCGAAAACCGTCAGGTAGAGGTGTCGGAGATCAGCCGGGGCCTCAAGATCTTGGCCCGGGAGCTGGAATGCCCAGTGGTGGCGCTATCGCAGCTCTCCCGCAACCTGGAACAGCGCCAAGACAAGCGGCCCATCCTCGCCGACCTGCGAGAGTCGGGCTCCATCGAACAAGACGCCGACATCGTGATGTTTCTGTACCGAGACGAGATCTACAACCCCGAAACCCAAGACGCCGGCACTGCCGAGGTATTGGTGGCCAAGCACCGCACCGGCCCCACCGGCAAGACCCGACTAGCCTTCATCAAACACCACACCCGCTTCGCCAACATGGCCCGCTCCACCTGAGCGGATCTGCAATTCCGACAACGGCCGCTTTGTCTCACTAGATCTCAAGTTCAGGATGCCGCTCTGCGGCCTAGGACGAATACAGTAACCAGGCCAACCAAATCAACAGACCCCAAGATGATGCCCGCAGTGTCGTGGTCGGCGAGTACTAGCCAGACGGCTGCACATAGAAACAGGACCGCGATTAGGAACCCAGCGCGAAGACCGGCAAATGAGCGCCTTGACCCGAATTCCAGACTCTCTAACTCAACTTGCTGCTGATGGCTGATTTGTGATTCGGCCATCGTGACTATGCGGTCGGCAAGACCAGGCAAGACTTTTTCATATTCCCTTAGATCATCTGGTGAGGGTATAGGCCCTTGACGGCTTGTGACTTCAAGAGACTGTGAAATCAGTACCTCAGGAGAGGCAGCATCCTGTGATGGATCCTCTTCGACCGCCCCGACCGCTACTCCGGTCTCAGCAGGTTCCAAACCAACCGAGTCATCTTCGGTGTCCCGGCCGCGCTTTTCGCCGTTTTCCATCAGTCAGGAGACTGAGGAAGCTCATACCGTCCCATTGCAGTTTGAAGGGCATCTCCCACTGCCTGCCAACTCCGTGCAAGTGCATCGTTTGCAGCCTGTTGGTGATCTTGGCTCGAGTTGCGGCGAGGGCCGAGACTGCCCGTGAAATCGAAGATCGTCGCTACGCCGGTCAGAAGTGCTGACTTATTTGAATTCCTTCGGAGTTCGCTACGAACAGATGCGCTCACGTGGACCGCTCCTTATTGCCGACTGAGTATTACGTTACCAGCCCTCGCTCATAGCCACGCAAACAACTAGGACACACCCCGAAGTTGGCGAAGGCCGTTGTAGATGATCCTTCATGTGGTGTTCTCGCTGGAGATCAGCCGGGGCCTAAAGATACTGGCCCGGGAGCTGCAATGCCCGGTGGTGGCGCTGTCGCAGATCTCCCGCAACCTGGAACAGCGCCAGGACAAGCGGCCCATCCTGGCCGACCTGCGGGAGTCCGGCTCCATCGAACAAGACGCCGACATCGTGATGTTCTTGTACCGCGACGAGATCTACCACCCCGAGACCACCGACGCCGGCACCGCCGAGGTGATATGGTGGCCGAGCACCGCACCGGTCCCACCGACAAGACCCGCCTATTGCCGCTGGAGCGCCGTCACACAGCTAGTCAATAGACGTATCCGTTGACAACAGGTCTACCACTCCCCAGAACCAACAACCTCCGGAGCCGAGTGGTGCTTGCCCTGCTGTTGGGTTTTTTTGTGGTGCTCAGCGTCGTGGAAGTCGACAGCCATCCGCAGCTGGGCGTGGATGAGATCTACTACTACGACTACGCGCTGAAGTCGCCCTCGCTGGGCATCCGTATTGGCGAGCAGGTGGGGCCCGAGGCCATGGCCACCGCGGCCTGCCGGGGGATCGAGGTCTGGCCGGAGGACCTCATCCCGGAGTGCGGCGATCCCCGGCCCGATCCCAACCAGCTCTGGCAGTCGGGCTACAACGTGACCTTCCAGCATCCGCCCCCCTACTTCACGCTCACCGCCTGGGGGGCGAGGTGATGTCGTGGCTGCCCGGGGTGGACAACAAGCTGACCGCCTATCGGCTGGTCGGGGCGGCGTGGCTGGTGGCCGGAATGGCGCTTTTGTGGTACGCGCTGGGCCTGGCCAAGGTGGGGACCATGGCCAAGGCCGCCCTGGTCGCCTTGTTGGGCGCGCCGCCCGCCGCGCTCTACGCGTCGACCTCAGTACACGCCGGCAACGCCCAGTTGGTGGGGGGCGCCATCGTGCTGGTGGCCTTGCTGCTATGGGAGTCGAAGCGCTGGCCGTGGTGGTCGGTGCCGGTGGCATCGGGGGTGGCGGTGTGGCTGAACTTCAACAACGCCTCCGCGGTCGGCGCCGTGGTGGCCTACCTGGCCTACCGCGCCAGGAAAGACCGGGGCCAAAGAAGACAGCTGCTCTTGGCCTCGGCGTCGTCGTTCGCCGTCGCGGTGGTGTCGGTGATCGGCTGGCAGGCGTGGCAGAACCACCGCAAGCTGGCCGACGTCGAAGACCTGCCCATCCACCAGGTGATCTGGGGAGAGAGCGGTTTCCAGTGGCAGCAGATCGACGACGAGCTCCGGGCGGTGTTCACGCCGTTTCGGGATCAGTGGATACCTACCTACGACGTGCTCACCCCGCTCAACGGGATCGCCGACATCGGCCTGCTGGTTCTGATGGGGGCCACGCTGGCCGTCACCGCCCGAAGGTCCTCTCACCGCTACCTCACCGCCGGGGTGGTCACCGCCATGGCCGGCTTCGGCGTGGTGACCATGCTGAGCACCTACGCCGCGGGCTACAACTACTTCCAGCTCACTCCGGCCCGCTACGGCCTGGCCCTGCTTCCGCTGGCGGCCGTGGCCATCACACCGGCGGTTCGGCGACTGGCGCTGGCCCGGCTGGCCACCCCGGCGGTGGCGCTAGCCACCGCCGGAGCAGTGGCCTACGGGATCTTCGCCTCGGTCACGCCCACCCCCGACGCCGATGTGGCCGAAACCATCCGCATATCCCAGCAAGAGCAAACCATCGCCAACCAACAACAGCTAATCAGCGAACAAGAATGGCTCATCGAAGACACCGACGACCTACTCAACCATTACCGCTGCCAATCCGGCATCGACACCCACCTCGTGATCGAAGGCTGCAACGAGGGCAACTGAACCGAATCACATACCTAACCTTGATTTTTCACGAGCGCTGTGTGCGGGCTTGTTCGCGTTGGGCGGTTTCGCGGACCGTGTCGGGCTGGCCGGGGCGCTGTTTGCAGCAGTGCCTCCGAGGGGGGGACGCACTCGGGTTCATGACCGCGGCAAGGTGCTGGTCCGCTGCTCGGCGACGCTCGCACGCAAGCTGCGGGACCGCGACATCGGGTTCATGGTCTCAGCGCGCTCGAACCCTGCCCTCGAGGCCGCTGTCGGGCTGATGTTGGGCGAAACAAGCCGTTGGCACAGCGTTGCGGGCAACCGCCGCCTCAGACGCGACCGAATCCATTAGGAGTCTAGAGGGGCTTAGCGAAGTCGACAGCGACAAGGAACGAGATGTTCGATGCGCTGATGATTGCTACTTTCTCGTAGTCGACAGAGTTGGTGACATCCTCCGCTCCAGGGGTCCAATACGCCGGATAGTCCAGACAGATATCCCGATCCTGGGACTCTTCGTAATCATTGTTGAGCGTGGCTATGAACCCGGTGACTATCGACCCGTCTGTGAGGTAGCACTCGACATAGAGGCCTGATTTGAGGTGGTACATCCAAGATGACTTCGTTCGGCGCTCTCCTTGCACCTTGGTGACAAACAGCCCCGTCAATAAACCGAGAGTGCTGGAAATGGCGATCACCGCGCCAGTCCATCCGAAAATGTACGGAAGATGGTCGCGAAGGTAGTCGCTGCTGCCGTCTTTGAGAAGCGCTCCAATGTCTGGCGTGTCCGATGGCCGCCACCATCGGATTACGGCGAAAACGGTCAATCCGGCATAAGTGAACGCCAGGCCGGGGATCAGCAGCAGCGCGGTTTCACGGAAGCCAAGAGTCCGCTTGGCGGGATATTTTCGCTCTCTCCCGATTCGGTAGCTGAATCCCGGAAGGATGGCCAGACCGAGGGCGATGAGGCCGGTGAAAGCCCCGATCATCTATTGCGAGCGCCGCCGGTCCGGCTTTTGGCTTTGCGATCCCTGTTGGCGCCTGGGGGACCCAAGCTCTTCTCGTATCCGACGCGCATCTTCCTGGCTCACCCTCTGGCCGACTGTGCGCTGTCCGAAGATCTCTCGCTTGTCGCCCATCATTTCCTCCCAAGGTTCACAACCAAAATAGCGGGCCTTAAGTTTACAGGCGCGGTTTTTGTAATTACCCAGTTGCCCTGCTACTAGGGAAAACGGATTCTTGTCAGCACTTTTGTAATTTTGAGGTTGCATTTTATGGGGATGACCTGCGCTTTCGCCGTTTGCCCTTTCCGCCTGCGTGCCGCGCGGCGCCGGGAGTTTGGCCGACACCGTGATATCGGCCACCGGGCCCTGATTGAAGTCGAATACCACCGTGGCGGTGACAGTGGCCGGCGGAGTGCCGCTGTCGGTGATCGTGAGGCGGAACTCAATCGATGGGCCGTAGCGGGCGGCCAGCTCGGCCGATGGCACCTCGAATGAGGCGGTGGCCGAATCGTCATCGTCGATCTCAACCCACTGGTAGGCCTCGGTCACAACTTCCCACCGGTATGTGGCGATGCTCCCTTCCGGGTCGGGGTCGAAGCTGGCCGAGCCGTCGAGCTGAACGGTGGTCACACCGGTAGTAGCCTGTGCAATGCGTTATTGCTTTCTCCGCCATGCAGCTATGACGCACTAACACTAGTTCCCCACGGCATGAAGAAGGGCATCTCACCCGGAAGTCAGCACGCCGAAGAGAATGGCGGCGGCAGTGGCGCAGCCGAGGGCCCCGACAAGAACAGGGGCCAGAACGTGGCGGCGGAGCACGGGGGCGATGGCTGAGGGTTACAACGTCTCCACCAGGCAACCCTGGGGGACAGCGGCTTTCAGTGGGAGCAGATCTACGATGAGCTGCGGCTTCCCATAGCGGGGCTGGTCAGCTTTGCCCGTTGGAGTGGATTTGGAGGTGGTCGATGATGAGATCGACCTTGCCTTCCAGCGTTCCGAGCCGCATCTCGACACCGCCTATTTGTTCTTTGAGCACTTCGGCTTCGTCGTGAAGTTCGGCGATGCCGCGGTGGCACTTGTTCCAAGCTCGCATGAGTTGGGCATCAGTGATGGTGGTGTCCATGGTGGCTCTCCGTTCCAGCCATCTCGTTCACTCGGGAACGGGTTACGATCGTCATTTTATAGCCAAGACCAGCCAAACGGTGCAAATGATAGGTGGCCGTTGTCAGCAGTGGGAGCAGATGACTTGTGGAGCGCCAGCGAGGTTGGTTGGGGCGGCGGAGCCTGCCGGCAGTGTTCGCGGGCCTCCCGTATTAGTCGAGGAGGCGGTTGATCTCGTCCACCGGTAAGGCTGGCACAGGAGTTGGAACTAGGTTGAACTGCCCCGCTAGGCAGCTTCGGCAGAAGGATCGATGTCCAGTTTGGCTTCGATTCGGCCCAATCGCCCAGCGTGGTCTCGCAGCACATCGTGGACCCGGTCGATCCGCTCGCCCTGGGCTTTGAGCTCGCCGGTGAACTTGGTGTCCAAATGCCTGAGTTCCACGGTGAACTTCTCGATGAGCCTGTGCTCCAAGCCCTTGATTTCATTGAGGACGGCAGAAAAACCCCTTTCTGTGTCGGCCCGCAGCCTTTCCAAATCGACCCGCAGTTTCTCCGAGGCGGCCCGCTGTTTCTCCGAGGCGGCCCACAGTTTCTCGGATTCAGCCCGCTGCTCATCGAATCGCCGGTTCATGTCCTCGCGGTGCTCGGCGAAGCGCTGATTCATGTCTTCACGATGCTCGTCGAACTGCCGGTTCATGTCATCCCGGTGATCCGCGAATTGCCGGTTCATGTCCTCGCGGTTTTCGGCGAAGCGCTTGTTCATGTCCTCGCGGTTTTCGGCGAAGCGCTTGTTCATGTCCTCGCGGTTTTCGGCGAACCGCTGGTTGACGTCTATGCGCAGGTCGCCGATTCGGTCGCCTTTTTCTTTCCGCCTGTTCTTTACCGCCATGGTCGGTTCTTCAGGAGGTAGGGGTGGGCAGGGGGGAGCCGAGCTCAGGGGGTTCGGCTGGGGGATTGCAGGAGTCGACGGCCAAATCGTCGGGGTCGTCTCCGAAGTCGATGGTGCCGAGGGCGGCGCAGGCGAAGGCGAGGGCGGCCCCATACTGGGGATGGTCGGAGAAGGCCGCTTCTAGGGCGTTTTGGCGAGCGATGGCTTCGCGGCGGGTGTAGGGCAGCGAGCAGATGTCGGCTATTCCGCCGCCGTTGACGTCGAAGGGGTAGGTGACCGGCCCGCCCAGGCTGAGGTTGGTGCAGAAACTGGGCCCGTTGATGAACCCGGAGAAGAACACATCAGCGATGGCGGGATCGACCGGGGCCGGCGGAGGCGAAAGGGTGCGCTCTGGGTCTTCGTAGCGCGCCGCAAGTCCGCAGACGTCTTCGGCCAGGTTTTCCTCGGAGTCGCCCAAGTCGTCAGGGGCCTCGGCGCAGGTGCCCTCGGTGGACTCGTCTTCGGGAGTTTCAGGGTCGTCCAGCGCTCCGTGCAGGGAATCGAGGAAGACGTCGGGGAACAGGCCGGCCAGGGTCTCGAGGGCGTTCTGGCGTGCGACGGTGGCCCGGCGGGTGTCCCTGAGTGAGCAGGTGTCAGCCACGCCGTCGCCATCGCTGTCGAATGGATAAGTCTGCGGGCCGCCCAGGCTGCGGTTGGCACAGAAATCGGGGCCAGGAATCTGCGCCTGGGCGACAGAGCCGGGAGCAGCCAACACCAACAGGCCAGCTATCAGTGCTGTCAGAACGAAGGGTGACTTACCCACCACGTCTCGACTGTACCGCTAGGCAGCCTCGGCGGGGGGATCGATGTCGAGCTTTGACTCGATACGGGCCAGGCGCTCACCGTGGGCTGTGAGATGGCTGATGAACTTGTCGGTCAGCCTGACCTCTAGATCCTTGACCTCCCCGACGAATCTGTCAGTTTGCCTGATCTCTAGATCCTTGATCTCCCCGACGAATCTGTCAGTTTGCCTGATCTCTAGATCCTTGACCTCCCCGGTGAAGTGGGTGTCCAAGGATTGGATCGCGCTGGTCATTTGATCGAATTTCCCTTCGATCGTCTTCTGGTTCTCTCTTTGGACCGCAAGAAAATGAGCAGCCAGCGCGCCAACAACCGAAGCAAGCACGACTGCCGAGCCGCCGATCACCGAACTCAAGATGGCAGTGTTCATTCGTTTCTCCCTCAAAGAGGGTTGAAGAGGGGGAAGAGATTTGGGCCAGCCTAGCAGGGAAGTGACAGGGTGCAATAGGGCATCGCGGCTGAATCTAGGGCGTAGACGCGGAGTGGCCCGGCCACATGGGCCGGGCCACTCTCGGGTTATTGGCTCTTAGGAGCCAGGTTGATTGTTAGCTAGCCGGTCTCGGCAGTGCGTCACCCAGTTCAGGATCCCGTGCTGTCGGGCTGCACTCGTCACCAGCCAGATCGGCTTCGCTGTCACCGAAGTCGGTGCTGCCGAGTGCGGTACACGCTGCCGCTAGAGCCGACCTGTACTGGGGGTGAGCCTTGTACAGTTCCAGAGCGACCTGGCGGGCCACTGCCTCACGGCGGGTGTATGGCAACGAGCAGGTGTCTGCCACGCCGTCGTCGTCGCTGTCAAAGGCGTAGGTCCGAGGACCACCGAGGCTGGCGTCAGTGCAGTAGTTAGCACCAGTGATCACACCGGAGAAGAACACGTCTGCGGTTGCCGGATCGGGCGGAGCCGGCAGGCCGGACACCTTGCCCCCGTCGGAGCAAGCGTCTGAGGCCAAGTCGGCATCGGAGTCACCGAGCTTGTCGGAGGCTCTGGCGCACGTTCCAGTTACGGCAGCCACTTCGGGCACCGGAGGCACATAGTCAGGTTGTCCCTCGGTACCTGTCGCCGCTACCGCTTCGGCACCGGCCTGGCCAGTAACCAAGGCGGCGAAACCGACCTCAGAGGTGCGGTCATCGCCCCCACCATCGTCGTCGGTCCCGTTGGCACCAGTGTCGGTGCGGCTCAGAGTCGAGCCGATAGCAACCAGGGTCTCCAGAGCGTTCTGGATGGCCACGGCGCCCCGGCGGGAGGTGTTCAATGCACACACCTCAGCCACACCGTCACCATCGCTGTCGAAGGCGAACGTCTTAGGACCGCCCAAGCTCATGCCGGTGCAGAAGTTCGGACCGGACACGTTGCCGGAGTAGAACTTGTTGGTGATCGTGATGGTCACGTCGTCTTCGTCCGACAAGGGTGCTTCGTCACTCACAGTTAGCGTGAAGGTGAGCTGCACGTTGGCTAGGCCGTCGGCCACCTTGGGCGCATTGAAGTAGGGGTAGCGACCTGGAGCACCGGATAGCACGTCGTCAAGGGTTCCGGCTTCGGCGTTCGTGTCACCAGCCTGATCTGCTCCGGTCCAAGCCTCGTACCACGCATTCAGGTCCTTGAGGGCCTGGTCACGGACCGACTTCAGAACCTCCTTGGGTCCAGGCGTGGTCGAGATGTCCTTGATGGCCCACACGTGGCGTTCATTGGTGATGGTCTCACCCTTGTCGGGATCATTGCTGCCCGCACCGTTCAGCCGGACGAAGTCGCCAGGCTCCACGATCTGATCATCGCCGGCATCGGCTACCGGAGCCGAATTGGCTTGGTTGACTTGGATGCTGACAAAGGCAGTTCCGGTCGCTCCGTAATGGTTAAGCACCGCAAGGAGAATGATGAACGTTTCATTTTCGCCATCGGTATTCCCCAGTTCGGGCACATCGAACGACACGGTGTCTCCAGATGCTTCCAGGTCCAAGACCGTGCCACCGGCATCTTCATGGTCATCGGGGTCGATAGGCCTGAACATCGAGGCAGCGCTTACCTGGCTCCAATTGTAGATCAGCGAATTGGCGGGCTGATCGGGGTCGAAGCCAACGGCACGGAGTGTAATCCGGCCAGTTGGGTCGCCGTCAGCGTCAACATCACCACCGGCGTTGCCATCATTGGTTCCGGTATCTCCGTTGTCGCCCATTGGGGCCGGATTAGTTGCCCCTGGTGTTCGGGAGTCGAGATTCCGATTCAGGATCTCTGCGGTCGGCTCGGTGTTGCCGGCGACAACCTGGAGATCAACCGAGGCGGTACCAGTAAGCCCGCTGCTGTCGGTGACGGCCACCGAGACGGTGATGGTGGTGCCGTCCTCGGCGTCCCTGTCAACCTTGACAACACGCTCGGTGTCGCTTTCATCGACTGTGGCGGTGTCAGCGTCATCATCTTGAGTCTCGCCGCCAGTCCAGGTGTAGTCCACGATGGTGGTACCGGTACGGTCAGTAGCCGTGACAGTGTCAGGGTCATCGCCATCGGTAGCCGCAGCGGTAATTACCACGGTGCCACCGGGGCTGACGATGTACTTCGGCGTGTCGGACGGGAAGTTGGACTTCTGCACGTTGGTGGCGGCGTTGTCATCGTCGTCATCAGCAGTCAACTCCACCTCAGGGGTGGCGGGCTGATCCCAGATGACCAGCTTCACCACGGTGGCCGGTGACGTCACACCGTCGTTGTCGGTCACAGTCAGGGTGTAATAGGCGAAGAAGGGAGAGTTGCCAGTAGGGCCACCGCTCAGGTTGCCGATGGTCTCGATATCGCCACCATCGTCGGCATCAGTGCTCACCTCACGGCCAGTGGCGTCATCGCTCAGACCGATGTTAGTGGCGAGGGAGGCGCTAGCCGGATAGATCAGGTCCCAAGCATAGGAAACCACTCAGCCGTTGGCGTCGGAGCTGCCCGAACCATCGAGCACCAACAGGGCGCTTTCCTTGATGTCCCACTCGTTGTCGGCGTTGCCATTTTCGCCCGGACCGTCAATCACAGCGTCAACGCTGTAGTGGTCGATGTCGTCGGCGTCGCCGTCTTCTTCCAGCGTATTGGCGGTCACGGCGATGTCGGCGGTGGGTCGCTGGTTGACCTCAAAGATCAACGTAGTGCTGGCCGTAGCCGCCGGTGTGTCACCGTCGGTCACCGTGAGCTTGAACTCAATCGACTGCCCGTAGCGAGCGGCCAATTCTACTTCAGCCCGCTGCTCATCGAATCGCCGGTTCATGTCCTCGCGGTGCTCGGCGAAGCGCTGATTCATGTCTTCACGATGCTCGGCGAACTGCCGGTTCATGTCATCCCGGTGATCCGCGAATTGCCGGTTCATGTCATCCCGGTTTTCGACGAAGCGCTTGTTCATGTCTTCGCGGTTTTCGACGAAGCGCTGGTTGACGTCTATGCGAAGGTCGCCGATTCGGTCGCCTTTTTCTTTCCGCCTGTTCTTTACCGCCATGATCACCCAACCGATAAGGCCCGTTGCACCGGAACCGATCAATGCAGAGACAATCGCGTTCATGCTTCTCCCTCACGCGAAATGTGTTTTGCCAGGGGAAGCCGTAACAGACGATACAGCCCATTGACGGCGATTTCAACGAGCAGAAATCATGGGTTGGGGGCGCGGAGCGGCCCCGGCCGGGGGGCCGGGGCGGCTGTCGGGGTTTCCGGGTTGTGGGCCCGGGGTTTGGTTTTAGGTTTCCGGGGTGGGCAGGGGGGTGCCTGTGCCGCCGCCGGTGGGCGGGCGGGAGCACTGGT
>MKWU01007209.1_pt1 | contig 10794 bp, 14 predicted proteins | sample 809101 | NCBI WGS metagenome assembly MKWU01 (sample SAMN05860141, study PRJNA318959) | sponge metagenome | host: Aplysina aerophoba | place: Slovenia: Piran, Adriatic Sea, Gulf of Piran | collected 2013-05-07
AAATTTAATTAGAGTCACCGGCACCTCTAGAGGAGCTTCCCGAATTCTGCCAGAATGTCAGGGCAAAGATACACAAGCATTTTAATTGTTGATGTGTACAAACCCCTCTACAGTGACCCTGCAGCTGACAGTGCATTTGAGGAATCGCTGGTGTGGGGGTTTCAGTGTGAGCAACACCCTGGTGATGACACACACATCACAGCTTTTGAGGAAGACACGACTATGAATGTTGTGCATAATGCCTGCTCCAGGACTCCAGTGCTGTGCAACTTGTGACAGCCGCACAGCGGGTGTGGGACTTGGTAACATTGCTGTAGCTATATAGTGTGACAGTTACTTTGCAGCAATGCATCAACACGTAGTCTGTATATGTAGTGGATGTTCATAGGGTAGCTATATATATGTAAGAAGTTGCAGCAATTGCAAGTACAAGCGAGACAATACCTGTAATGTACACATGTGTACGTTCTCACTGTAACGGCTAGCTCATTGGGGAAAGTGCATGCATCCCAACCTACAACAAGTCCCAGGATGCACCAACAGCTGACCATTCTGTGACGACCTGACATGCATGAAGTACTGTGTTACATGCTCCTCCTCCTCCCTCCTCTGCAGAGCACACTTCCCGTCTCAAGGGTGGTGACCCACACAAGGACTCACAGCCAGACTGCTTCGACACTGAGCTCAAACTTACCAAATGTGTCACCATTCAAACCCATGGCCAGGAAAGGCCCACAACCAAGCCCAACTTGAACAATAAATGGATGCAATATCTGCATGTGTTGTCTGGGTGGGCTCAGCACTTGAGCGATCGAATTGCCAGCCAATGGTCATGTGTTGGTGTTGCACCTTGACATCCCTAGCCAGCAGGTGTACCCGCTCCTCCTGCTGATCACTCCAGTCAAGTGTGTCTACCTCATCTCGTTTGACCTGCCAGAGGAGAAGGAGGAGGGGAAGAAGGCATTGAAAGCAATCAGTGATACACTAAAGGATGTGTATGCGTACTCAAGTACTTGTGTGAGGAGTGGGGTCTAGGGGGAGAATTGTGTGACATAAACCCAGTGGTGTTCCTACTGGGCCTACAGAGGGAGGATAAAGGTTGGAGCTCTCTTTTCACAGCAGCTCAGCAGCATGCTGGAGACATGACCTTAGACAAGGCTGATAGTTGTTCCTCCAAATTAATGGCGCGAAGATCTTTTTTGGATCAACTGCACAACAGAACTGAGCATCCATGAGAATAACGATTAACCACGACTGCTGCTCACCCCTGCAGCCTACTCGCTGGTCACTTGCGTTCCACTGCGAATTACTACAAATCTTCAAAGGTAGTCCTTTCGTACTGTTTGAGGATCTGTAAGCTGCAAAGGCTGGTGCATTGGCTGTCATCAACAGTGCCAGTCTGGAGAAATCCCTGAAAGTGTTGCATGGTTAGGGATTTATATTCTATTGCCCACTGCCGGGTTTGAAGCAGTCAGATAAGGTAATCGTGTTGCAGCCACAGTATCTGCGCCAGCTCTTTGTCCAAGTGCAGGAGAGGAGCAAGCAGGGAAAGTGGTTTGACACTGAAGACCTGCTGGGGACTGCAGGGGAGCACATTTGGGATAAGCAGAAGTGGTTTCAGGCAATGTGCATGAGTATGGGCCTGGTTATTGAGCGGTCCATCAGAGGCCAGCCCAACCATGTATGGGGCTAGAGCGGGATTGCCATCTGCCCGAGTGTGCACACTACAGTGTTGATCCCCTCTTGGTCACATATAGGCCGGAGGATATGGAGCAAATGGACAATGATTACTTATTGCCCTCACCACTTTTTCCTGTGTTCATAAACAGTTTATTGAAGAAGTTGCAGGAGTGATATATACAAAAGCAAGAAAGTGCAAATTGCTATATGAAGCAGCACTAGCTACTTACATGTCAGCGTGCAGGGCTCCACACACATGCACGTGGTCAAACGAGATTCATTCATGGAGGTTGGACTGCAGCAGTTTCATGTGGGTGATTTGACTGAAGGCGAACAGTTGAAGAAACTACAGCAGTCGTGCCAAGATGGCTGTAGCATCCTTTCCAAGTCGGCCATAAGCATGGTAAATAGCTTGAGACTGGACAGCAACAATATTCAGTATGAACTTCTGTGCCATCTGGGAAACACTCCAGTATATAGTAGATCTCTTCCCAACTTTAATTCTGAAGACAAGCCGCCTACAGTTACTTGCATTTGTAGCTACTGCAACACCCCACAGCCCCCATCTATCCAGCAGCAGATTTGGTTCAGGAACGTTGACAGTGAACAGGTGTGCACTGTGACTTTTGTGACAGTATATTGAAAAGCAGCTACAGCATCCTGTGTTGGTTGGTTTTGCAAAGCATTCAGACACACAGTCATTTGGCATCTTGCACACCTGCATTGACACAGGTTCGATGCACCCACAATAGTGGCATGCTTCACTGCCAATCCACAGGAGAAGGAGGATGCAGTGCAGGAAGGGCTGATCAAATGGTGTGGAGGCAGAGGCACCCAACCCCCACATGGGCAGTGCTGGTCACTGCCAGAGGTATCCAGAGATTGCCCTACTGGGCATTGCAGCACTCACAAATGCACTTTGGTGGTAGCAAGTGTGTGAGGAGAACTGCAGCATATTATATTTGCATTGTATGTTATTATAATTGCTCCCCTTTTGTATATTATATATATATATACTATAGACTTGCATACAGTAGGCTTCAGTACATGCAACATTGTTTTTGTGTTTGTATAGAGCTCAAAATTGTTTATTTCTCATTCATATATATTCGTATTAACTCATATTATGTGTGTCATGTGTTTGTACTTCATTGTGTGTGGCTAAATCCAGTTTGGACTAGTTGGAGCTGAGGTGCGTGTGACTGAGTCTGCCACACCACGGCATGGGGTGGGCACAGCAGGTGGGCGGGGCTGCAGTGGGAGCTACTGGTACTTGTGCACTGCGACTGTGGGAGAAGCTTAAGTCATGCTTGCGGGAGAGCAGGCCAGGTCTGTCTGCTTCGCATCATGAGCCCATGCCCATACAAGGTGGTCCATGCATACCCAGCTGGCGTGCAGGACAGACAGGAGGTAGGGCTGGGCTGTCTTCACATGAGAGGAGGAGGAGGTGTGGAATGAAAACCCTTAAACACAAGAATGCTGGCTATCACAAGTGGGGTTTTACCCAGCACCAGCCTATGTGTAGAAATGTACACACTTGGAGCTCACAACACATGGCTTCATCACTAGCTACATTTCCAGACCCAATTCCCAACATTGCATGAAAGTGGTCTTAGAATGAGCCCTTAGCCCATGGTAAGCTTACCATACATGAAGGATTATGTGCTGTTGGGCATACAGTGGGGGCACAAGACTAACAGTGTGTTCGCCTGAAACTGTTTGGAGCAAAATTGAAGTCCTCTTTGTCATTAGCTAAGTATATGACCCTAAGAATGAATTCAGTTTGCATGGGCTTCCATTCACATTTGCACAACACAACACACTAGTACTGCAGTCCTTCACGTGGTTACTGACGGTCCATACATCAAATGGGGTCTTGCACTGCAATACCGTGACTGCTTGGGATGCTAGACCCACACCACACTGTACACGAGGGCACTTTTCCTGTGGTCTTAAGGGTGAGGCAGCAAAGACAAATCTTTCATATACGCTTCCAGAGGTTCCAGTGTAGTCTTGAACCCAGACCCATGCAACATCGGCATCCATCTTGTCTCCTCTCACCGAGACAGCTACACAAGCTCTCAAACACTAACTGCCGCTCAAACCAACATGACCCTAGTTAGATATAATGCTCAAACATGCACACTAAGTCCTGGCTCAGTGCAGTTTCAAACCTACCTCCTCTCCCCCACCATTTCCCTCAACTTTCGACCTTCCACCTTCATTCAGCACCCTCTCTCAAAATGTCTCATCCACACTTCCACTGCTTCCTTAACCTGCCTCATTACACCCACCTCATCATACACCTTACCAATGTCACTTGTCTTTTTCCGACCATCTGTCAAACCTGACTTCCTCACTACTGACCACCATCTCCTCGGGCTCCTTATCAGGCTTTCAAGCTCATTTTGCCTGCTCTCTTCAGCACTTCTTATAAGTTCCTCTCTTCTCCACATACTCTTTCTTTTCTCCCACTTTGCCTCCTTATCGCCACGTTTCAGCCACTCTCTCTCCGCCCCATGGAAGGCCTTCCGCTGTTTCCCAATCTCTTTGGTGAACCACTGTTGCCTACTCTTCCTCCTCCTCACCTTTACCGCCACCAGTCCCCCTGTCATCATTTTCACTAATTCCTCATATACTTTATCAATAACCACTTGGTCCTTCCCCACTGCCACTATTTTATCCCTCAACCTCTTTACCTCTTCCACTTCACTTTCCAGTTAGCCCTCCGGGACCCTGTACCTCTTTTCCACACCACTTTCAACTTCTTCCTTCTCTCTCTCACCAACACAATCCACCCCAACCTCCCCCCAAGACATCAGGGAGTGGTCTGGAATTCTGGTGACGACCCCCTTGCACCTCATCTCCACACTTTCCGACATGGTTGTCACCTTAAAGCTCTCAATCATACTGAAATTTTCATTTCCCACCACACAATAATCAAATACCAAGCAGCCATTGCAAGATACACATGTAGCTATAGGCATCCCTACTCTTTCTACCATTCACCACAACCATACTCACACCTTTTAGGAAATCCACAAAATCTTCACCTTGACTGTTTTCAGCACATCAATCACCTTCCGCAGTGGCACACCCTCACTGTGCACATTCAGAGTACCACACCTCGCATTAAAATCCCCACAGATTATCAGTGGGCCCTGTGAGCCAAACTTCTCCACCTGCTCTGCCAGCAGCTGCAAGGTTTCTTCAGCTCCCCGTCCACAGCTCAAGGACTGAGGTGGGATGTAGCACACTGCTAGCATCAGAATCTCCTCATTTTCTTGACTTAGCCATACCCCTAGCACATCTTCCACATCAGTGTCCAGGGCTTCCACTACACACCTCTCGAACACCTCTTCACACACCAACAAACCCCCTCAATGCCTTCCTAGGCACTGCAGGCTCCTTAGATTTCTACCAAACCACCTGTAGCCTTCCACAACAATCTCCTCCTCTCCCGTTAATCATGTCTCTACCAGTGCCACCACACCCGGTCTGTAGAAATCTATCACCTCTGCCCTCATATGATATCATGCCTTTCCCCCCTCATTTCCACCATTCCATTACCATCTTTAAACCACACACATACGTACATTCCAGCAGATCATGCTCAACTTCCCTTCACTATCAACCCCTACTTCTCCCTCCTTCTGCCCTTCCTCTGCCCCCTCCATCAAACTTGACCTCATCATGATATATACAGTCGTTTTAGGCTGGTTGCAAATTGCGGGCGAGTCGGCAATTCATGTGATATTCACGTGGACTGATAGAGTTGCATGCGTACCCTAGTGCGTATGTAGATGTAATTTCATTGGTCCAAATTACTGTCACGCGGAATGCCTAAAACCCTACATTTTTGCAACCAGTAGGTACCTGATGGATGAAGCCCAGCCTTGGATTCGGGCTCTAAAGAACTGTCTCCCTAAGGCTGAAAGTCGCTTAAATGTGAGACCGTTTCTCCCTGACCTTCATGCGAAGGGAATTCTAAACGATTATGAATACGCAGATGTAAACAAGGATGGGATTAACGAGATTGATCGCACAAGGCTGGTGTTCCATGCAGCTGAGCGAAAAGACACCGAGTACATTAAGATATTTGTGGACATTCTCGACGTTCCTGAGTCCAAGCAGTGGGCAGTCATGATAAGGAGAGAAGTGGAGGCCTTCTACCAGCCATCGCACGCTCCAGATCAAACAGGTGCGTGTTCGCCCGTCAAGCTACCTATCTAGTACGTTGTATCTGTGTGCAGTAAGCAGTAGCTGTCTTGTTTGTAGCATGAGTTGCTATGGAATTTGCTGGTAGACCACAGCTTCCAGCTGTGTTTTCTTGGCGTCAGCAGTGTGGATAATGTCGAGGTCACTGGCCGTGATCTGTTGGCTGCCATTTTCTTTACCTACCTGTGTAGCTAGCTAGTTGTCAGCCGTCTGTTTTGTGACTATAATTGCCACTACCATAATTAATAACTAGCATTTTAGTGTGGAACCTAATCTGAATGCTCATGATATCTAGGACATGTGTGTTCTTTGTGAGCTGGTAGTAACTTTTTAAACTCTGAGGAAACAACACAGCTCAGGAGAAAAGTGACATGGGAAAAAGGACAGACAATCGAGCCCCGAACCCGTGACCTACGCTCTAACGCGGAGTTTCAGCCACACGAGCTACAGAATTGGCCGCACTCCTTCATCCCACATCGCCGCTTATGTGCCAGTCATGGGTGTGCCGAATCCATGACTACTTAAACCTCGCGCACACCTGGCACACCCGTGAATGGCACATAAGCGGCGATGTGGGATGAAGGAGCGCGGCCAATTCTGTAGCTCGTGGGATGAAACTCCGCGTTAGAGCGTAGGTCACGGGTTCGGGGCTCGGTTGTCTGTCCTTTTTCCCATGTCACTTTTCTCCTGAGCTGTGTTGTTTCCTCAGAGTTTAAACATAACTAGGATAGTTGCTTTTCCCAAAAAAGTCAAACTTTCTAGGCATTTGTTTGTGCAACATTGTCATTTAGCATGAACACCACCGAGGTTGCCAACTACAAAAGCAATTGAAGGCAAACTGTCTATACACACCTTACTGGCTCTGTCATGATGTAGAATCACTACAGTAGGTATATTGTGTGACCACACAGAATGAGAATCAGAGGCTACGTAGGTGGCTGAAAACATCCCAGCAATGTACATATGTTCCCTTGCCATAATTGTTGACAATTGTTGCCTACTAGTAACAGCTGATCCTGTATCCAATGCTAGGGCTGCCCACTTTTGTACACCTGTAGGTGTGTCTCATCAGCGTACACCCGCAGGCCAGGAAGACATTGACCACTATGTGCCAAAGCCAGAGTTTGCCATACTCACTGCCAACGAAACAGAGCAAAATGTGGTGCGACGCTACCTCAAGCTCGGTGACAGTGGACGTGTATGGGAAGGGCTGAAGGAATATGACTGGAAATGCGATCCACTTCTACAGAAGAAAAATGTTGAGATGAAATCACTAGGGGGAACGGAGGATTATGAAGTGTTTGCTATTGGAAAGGTGACAGGAGTTCATGTGAAGTGCACTAGATATGGACCAGGTGGTGCCCAAAAGACAACATTTGACTTGCTGCGAAAAGCTAGTGAAGAGAAGTGGCCATTGAAGGTGATATTTGTAGTTGGCTGCTGTGGGGTGTCAATGAGCGATGCGGCAAAAAAGAAGAAAAACTGGCGCGGCACTGTTCTTCTATCAGATCTGGTGGATAATTATATGGACAGTGGAAAACTAGAAGGGGGCAAAGTTGTAACAAGGCACTATACTTTCACCCTAAGCCCTGCTTGGAGAAACTACCTGTCTGAGGTATCCATCGTGCGACCAGATGTGCAGGATCAGAGGTACAGGGATATTCCCTGTGAGAAGGTCGACAAATACCTATCTGGGCCACTAGTCATTAAGTCAGAAGAAGAAGGAAACAGATTTCGTGGAGATAGTGAAATGGCGGGCATTGAGATGGAGGGCACAAGTGTGCAGAATGTTGTAGGTAATTGGCCAGGGCAAGATACAGTAGAAGTGACAGTAGTTAAGGGAATTTCTGATTATGGTGCCAAGGACAAGAATGAAAAGTTCCCATCAGTGGTATTTGGTAGAGAGACAGAAAGGGAACTTGAGGACGAACATCGTCAGGAAATTGCAACTTTTCATGCAATCACTCTTGTTGCTCGGTGTATAGCCAGCCAAGCACATTTGTTTCAGTAGATGTGCCTAATATGTATGAACTAGCATGTAGCTACATTCGTATCTGAATTGATATATACTTATGGTCTAAGTAGTTTTTGGAACATACACCTCAATAGGCTTATAAGGCATGCTGTGCGTAGGTGTATAAAGGACACTACAGATTCTGTGATACATGTGTGTATAGGGTGTAAGATAATAATGCGCTCGATAAGTGTTACAATGCTTTTCGATGAGAGTTCACGAAGGGGGAGCCTGTTGATGTAAACATGGCAGGAAATGTAATTGACTGGAGAGCTGCACGCACACACACACACAATACATGCTGTCATTATGGGCTGTCCACACTAGAGGGGTGCGTGTCTCATCAGTGAAAGTTCACAAATGAAGAGCTAGGCTGTCCACATGAATGGGCCCGGGGATGCATTTGACTTGGGAGCTGTCCCAAGGCTCCATAGGAAGAGTTTAACTGTCGATGCACTCTAGCCAGCACGTGCACACACACACGCTGTCAGTATGACATACTAAATGCTCTGGTCCTCTGCCTTTGGTCAGTCTGAATTCTGTAGACCAGTTCTAATGCAGTTATAGATTCTTTGCAAAAGCATGCATGTGGGCATCAATTGCAAAAAGTGCTTCCTCTGGGTTGCCCCATACTGCTTTGCATTCAATGGTAATTTTCTTTGCAATGTTGTGGTACATTAATTGGCCATGGATTGCAAAACCACAAGTTACAGACAGCGCAAGTTGCCATCGTTCTCCCTAATTATTATGTGTCATTAATGCATTCATGGGCACGTGTGGGTATCACTAGCTATACCACGTTCAGCGTATATTTACTAGGTTCTATATACCCAGACCATCGGCATAGATGCACAATTTTGAGGACTTCATCCAAAATGGGGGATTTACCTGCGTACATATGAGACAAGGGAGTACCTGCATTGAATCCATGTGTGTGGCTATATATACATGAGGGGTAAAGGCAAATGCTATATATATGCGTATATATATACATTGCTGGAAAGAGCTTGAGACTTGTGTATATGTCTCACTGCTGCTGTGCAGACATAATTAAATAAGTTACGGCACATGCATGGTTGGAGGGTACTTTAATCTACACGGCAGCACTGCCTTGCTATGTGGTACTCCAAGGACATTGGCATAACCAGTGCGCTCTGCATGGGACCCAGAGTCAAAGCACAGGTGACACGACACACCAGAACATGATTGTAATGTTGTTGCATTATGTATGTACACAGTGTGTGCTGTGAGAGGAAGCATATGGCTGCATGTGTTATATAGCAATCGCAATAATGTGTCCATGTTGTATGTAGGATTGCGTTGCCTTGGTCACTAGTTTATCAAACAGGGGCAGTATGCTAGTGAGCTATGGATTGAGGATGTGAGGAACCAGCTGCAGGAAGTGAAGAAGCTTTGGAGGAGAAACACCTTCACTGACTTTACTTTGTGCTAATCCTGGAGGAAACCTGCAGGAGCCACAGCCATGCGAATGGACACAACACAGACGTTATGGCACTCCTTGGTACAGAACAACAGGATTTATAAAACCATGCCAGTAGCAAGCCGAGTTTACTGCTGTGCTGCCTTAGTCATGTTGCATGTTGCATGTGTGCAGTGAGATGAGGAAGTCCAAGTGCAGAGCATTGCACCTGTGCAGTCGATCCCTACGCCGCATGGCACAACATGCGAGTGATGACATGCACAGGCGTCTGTGCAGCTTCTGCTGCCTTTACACTTGCTGTATATACACCATCAGCAGCAGCCATCATTGCTCGGACATGAAAATTGAAGCCACTCTACACATATACAGACCATGTGAAACCACAACTAAAATTAATGTGTATAAGAAATTTTACAAAGAATACATCATATGCATGCTATGTCTCTTGCACCTAGGCCTGTCACTTCATGCACACCAAATCACACCTAATATAACATGTCATCATCAACAAGCATCTGGTACACCCATACATGCTTAGGGTCATTGTATGTACTATAGATTATGCCTACAAACCTTCAATTAGTTCATGATGGGTCCGGAGAACACCTGTTGGTACACTGACTTCCATTCTGGTTGTGGGTGGGGATTGGGTTGATCCTTATACGGTGTTAATCCCTTGAATGGTATAGCTAACCTACGTGTGTGTGTGACAGCCACATGCATGCATAGACTCAAACTGCCAATGCCCACCCAATCTACTGCAGACCATGGAAGGGCTAAAGCCATACTCTGTCCATCTTTACTCAGTCTCACACCTCCTGCTCCTAATGGCACTGGGTGGCACTGTGAGGTGTCCTGTGTACATTGGCCATGGGTGACTGGCAACAAGTGAAGGTGGAGGGAATGCGAGGAGAGCAGTGGTGCTGCATGGGGGAGGAGTGTGACGAGGCCGGCTAGCACAAAGGGGAATAACCCATATGCCCATGTCAATAATGCAAGCTATTTTCTTTATTACTTCTGCAGGAGAGGTTGTGTGCATGGTGCTATATATATATATTAGCAGTATATGTGTACATGTGTGACAACAGGATGGGCACTGGATTGGTGGACAGGTGGCCTGGATACGTATATATACGTATATACACTAATTCAGGGAGAGTCACAAGAGGAATATACATACATACTCCAGGACTACAGAGTGATCTGGACTCACCTGCTGCTGCTGATTAAGGTGCTTGGCAAATCCACCTTCCTGCAGAAGATAGACCACCACTTCTCTGCGCTTTGCATTTCTGGCCAAGGCCAGGCATGTGCGACCATCGTTGTCCTGTTTGAACTTCTTCTCGCCAAACAACGGCAATTATCAAATAGTGCAAAACGTAAAGGAGTACATCAGAACAGCTAGCACAATAAACATACACGTCAGGATGTACGTACGCAT
>MKWU01007213.1_pt1 | contig 10789 bp, 4 predicted proteins | sample 809101 | NCBI WGS metagenome assembly MKWU01 (sample SAMN05860141, study PRJNA318959) | sponge metagenome | host: Aplysina aerophoba | place: Slovenia: Piran, Adriatic Sea, Gulf of Piran | collected 2013-05-07
GTGCGTTAGAAGATGTCGATGAAATTTATGGGATACATGTCTTTCCGCTTTATGCTGTCGGAGAATACGCTACGTGTCCTGGTCCGATGTTGGCACAATCGGATACTTTTCAAATTACACTCACCGGCAGAGGTGGACATGCGGCGTTTCCGCACCTCACTGTCGATCCAATTGTTATTGGTGCGCAATTTGTGACAGCTCTCCAGTCTATCATTGCCAGAAATGTGAACCCACTCGACTCGGCGGTCATCAGCGTCACACAACTCCACGGTGGAGATGCGAACTTGCAAAACGGGCTTACGGGTGCCGCGCTTAACGTCATTCCGCCCAAAGTCCTGATAGGTGGGACAGTACGCACACTCCAAAAAGCAGTACAGACACGAATCCGAGGACAAGTACAGAGTCTCCTCGCGGGATTAGCAGCTTCACACGACGCAACCTATACATTCGACTACCGAGAAGGGTACCCGGTAACTTACAACCACGAACCGTGTGTCAACACAGTCGTATCCACGGCAGGGGGATTGGTTAGCGAGGACAAACTTATAGTCCCAATGTCTCCGATACTTGGGGGTGAAGATTTCGGATACTATTCACAAGAAATTCCAGCGTGTTTCGTGATGGTAGGCGCAGGTAATGAAGAGAAAGGCATTGTGAATATGTGTCACCACCCCCAGTTCGACATTGATGAAAATTGTATGATTTACGGTATGGCACTGCTCACAAATTTGGCGATGCTCTAATTCTCTGAGTTTTTCGGAAATCTGGAACAATGGATTTGAAGAAGGATAATTCTGTGTCAACACACAATCCACAGCCACATTCGTCAGTCGGCACTCTTACCTTGATGTTTACTGATATCGAAGGTTCAACACTACTTTGGGAAGCGCATGGTAATGAGATTATGGCAGAGGTTATCAATGCCCACAACACGATTTTGCGGGCAGCGCATTCGGTGTGGGGTGGCACAGAGATAAGCAATGAAGGTGATGCCTTTTTCTTTGTTTTTCCTACGGCAAGTGCCGCCGTTATGTGCGCGCTTGAGATACAGTTAGTACTCAAGGCATATCAGTGGCATGAAAACATCGAGCCGTTACGCGTCCGGATCGGTATTCACACCGGTGATATGATCCTATTAGATGACAAATATCACGGCATGCCCGCGAATCTTGCGAAACGAATTACAGATGCCGGACACGGTGGTCAGATCCTGCTCTCCGCTGTGACACATGCACTCGTTAAAACGCAATTTCCACCGGGGAGTTTTATTGCACTTGGCGAACATCGACTGAAAAACATTCAACATCCTGAAGCGATTTTCCAATTGCTTGCACCGCGGGCTTCTATTTTAAAAATCACTGGTGAAGAACGGTGGCAAGAAGCCTTCAGCAAGTCGGCACGGGGAGACACACTGCCGGATCGGACACCCGCAGACTCTCACCCTATCCCTGAACTACAAACCGAGTTCCCGCCTCTAAAAACCCTCAACAATTTGCCTAATAACCTACCAGCACCTATGAACAGTTTTATCGGTAGAGAAGTCGAAGTCCGCCGTATTGTGGAGTATTTCACCGATGGACAGACACGACTGGTAACACTGACTGGACCTGGCGGTATCGGTAAAACGCGTCTCAGTCTACAGGTTGCGACAGAACTCCTGGACACTTATCCTGATGGTGTATGGTTCATTGCGTTAGCTGATTTGAGACAGCCTGCCCATGTCATTACGGAAATCGCAAAGGCTCTCGATCTTCCATCAGAATCGGCACAAGATGTCATAGAACAGGTCGTTTCATATCTTTTAGGAAAAACACTTCTGTTGGTGCTGGACAATTTTGAGCACTTAATGGAAGCGTCCGAAGATGTCAATACACTGTTGCTCAGATGCCCCACGTTACGTTGCCTAACCACATCGCGAGAACCCCTAAAAATCGCAGGTGAGCAGCGGTTCGTGGTACCCCCGCTATCCACTCCATCTGAAGATGTGAACTCCGAAACGCTTCACGAGTTTGAAAGCGTCAAACTCTTTTTAGCGCGAGCAGAAGCAGTCGCCCCCGACTTTCAATTAACGACCGACAATGCCGAAACTATCGGCGCGATTTGCCGTATAGTTGACGGGCTCTCCCTCGCGATTGAACTTACCGCAGCGCGCGTCCGAGCTATGACCCCACAAAACATTCTCGCTCGCTTAAAGGTCCTACTTGACAACTCACCATCAAGTAAATCATCTACACTTCTTTCGACAAACAATCGAGACGTGCCAGCGAGACATCAGACCCTTAATGCGGTGATTGACTGGTCCTACGATCTTTTAGAGATAGAGGAACAACTCCTGCTTTGTCAACTCTCGCTTTTTTCAGGTGGATTCTTCTTGGAAGCCGCAGAAACTATCTGTAGCTCAGCTTGTATTCATGAAGAACAGGATTCTCCCTATACAGAAACAATCGACCTCATCTTTAATTTACACGATAAATCGTTACTCATCACTGAAGAATATCTGACGCAAACCCGTTACCGACTCCCTGTTCCGGTACAACTGTATCTCCGGGAGAAGCAACAGCCTCCTGGATTCAGAGAGGCGCATGCACACTATTACCTCACGTTAGCACAAGAACAGGATAGAAAGTTAGAGGGTCCTGAACAGAGCGATGCACTCTCAGATATGGCGATTGAGCTCGATAACTTTCGTGCTGTTTTTGGGTTTGCGCAGGAGAATAATGAATGGCTCCTGTTCGGACAACTTGCTGTCGCACTCTCGAAATTTTTCTATATACACGGGTTATGGACTGAAGGATTGGGATGGCTGGAACAAGCAGAGGCCGAATTGCACCAACGACTCAGCGAACATCAAGGATCAGAGGACACGTCTGAAACGAACGAAGCGTCGGTCCAGCTGACAATAGCAAGACTTCGAGTGGCTCTCGCAACACTCTATAATGAACAACAGGAATGTGAAACTGCTCGGCAATTATGCGAAAGTGCTCTACAAGTTTTCAGAACGATAGGGCAGCAACTCGATATCGTCAAGGCGTTAAATTGTCTTGGCATCATCGCAAGGTATGAAAAAAAACTTAAAGAGGCGGATACACACTTTACTGAAGCTTTAGAAATAGCGAAGGTATTAGGCAACAAATGGCATACCGTTACTGTACTAAACAATCTGGGACTCACGGCGTATAATTGTCGCCATTTTGAAGCAGCGAAACTGCATTATACCGAAAGCCTTCGCCTCGCTCGCGAACTTGGAAATAAACTGAGTATCGCCTACGCTCTCAATAATCTCGGGAAAACCGCGAACCAGCAAGGTCTACGAGAGGAAGCACAACGCTACTATACAGAAAGTCTACGTCTCACCCGTGGCCTCTCTACTTCCAACGTGGGGTTTCCTTATCTACTGGACAGCCTTGGGAAGGTAGCACTTCGTCACGGTAAACACGAGGAAGCGAGGGACTACTATACAGCAAGTCTGGAGTACCGCAAAGAGAACGGAACCCCCCATGAGATCGCAGACTCGCTCTATCAATTCGGACAGTTAGCGCACGCGGAAGGCGAATTTGAAGAGAGTTTGTGTCTCTTTTTTAAGGTCGCGTCAATCTACGCGGAAACAGACGCGACAACTCCATTTTATGTAAATGCAGTGAATAACGCTATCAAGACATTAGAGGTGGAACTCGGTGGTGAAAAAGTTGATAGACTCAAATTAGAGATGGAAACGCGAACACTTGAGGAGATAGTTAACACGTGTCTATCTCGATAAGAATGGGCAAGGCACAAGATCTTGCGGATCGAGATATGACCCCCAATAAAAAATGGAAACCACAATGCAACACCGAATCATCTTTCTTGCTATCCTATTCTTATTCTCTCTTATGACACTTGGGGATAGTTTACAGACCTTCGCTCAAGTCGAAGTTCTCCCGACCACTCCAAGCGTGAATCCGGTGTCAGACCCCGTAGAAACCGCGCATGACCATTACCACGAACGACGATACGCAGAAGCAATTAAAGCGTACGAAGAATTGATTGAAAATGGTGTTCTTGGGCTTGATGGTACTTATACGCCCCTTCGTCAAAGTCAAAAGGACTCGATTCGGTTGATGTTAGGACAAAGTTACGCCAAGGTTGGTGAGGATCCGGCGGCACATCGAGTCTTCAAAGAAATTGTTGACGAAAATCCGAACGGTTCTTATGCGACGCAGGCTGTTCATCGGTTGGGAAACCTCTACTGGCAACGCTATCAGTTCAAAGAAGCAATCAGGCAATGCAAGCAAATTCTCAAGCAACACCCCAACACAACTTCCGCCGCGACAGCCGCCTATCTCCTTGGAAAATACCAGCAAACAGACGGTAAATCCGAGGAAGCAATGGAAAGCTACAAGTATTTTCTTGAGACATTTCCGACTTCACCGTATCGCGTGAGCGCGTTTAATAGTCTAACTCAGCTTTATATGACCAATCAACGCTACACAGAAGCTGAAAAACTGATTCAAGAGCGGATGCGACACTATCCCGACGATATTACGCTGTTGGAACAATTAGCGGAACTCTATCAACACCAAAACGCCTATCCGAAGGCACTTGAACTCTACCGTAAGGCGATTGAACAAGACCCTAACAATACGAATCTCCGCAGGAAATTGGGCACGCTTTATGCCGAAACAGGTAACACCGCGCAAGCCGTAGCCGAATGGGAAAAAGTAACCGCAGATGAGGCAAATCAAGTTGACCAGCAGAAACAACTCGGTGCAATCTATCTCTCCCATAAGATGTATCCGGAAGCAATCGCCGTATATCAGCAAGCTATTCGCTTAAGTCCAAAAGATAGTTACCTTTACACACAATTGGCAGCAGCGTACAAAATTCAAGGACAAATTGAACAAGCCGCCAAGGTCTATATTGATGCTTTGCAAAAGGTCGGACTCACGGGGAATCAACGCGAAACTATCTGGAATGCGATGCTTGAAATTTACGAAGGCGATCACTATAAACCAATCCATGATAAACTCATCGCTCAACTTGAGAAACGAAGGGCACAAAATCCACGGAATTCCAACGTCGTCATGACCTTGGGAGAACTGTATTTCTATGCCGGAAAAGCATCGCAAGCACTCGCAGCGTTTACTCAACTCCATCAAATCTATCCGACTCACACTGATATGACGTTAGAGACATACGCACGAATGTTAGAACGCAACGAAAACCCACAAGCCGTAGATTTCTATAAGGCATTGATAACAGGTTCTACAGACAGCACACGCATAAGAAACGCCCGTTCCAAACTCGCAGGACTCTACCAAAGAACGGAGCAATGGAACGATGCCATCGTTCTCTTAGAAGAACTGGTTAGCACGCGTGAGGCTTCTATCAAAAACAGACTTTTACTCGGACAGATGCAACTGCACGGTATCCATGCCCCGAAAATCGCCCAGAAAACTTTTCAATTCCTGCTCACACAACGTCTGCTCACTACCCAATTGGTAGAAGCGCAATTGGGACTGGCAGAATGTCATATCCTACTGAAACGCTATACACTTGCGAGAGAAGTCCTCGAACCGATCGCCAACCGTCCTAACCGTTTTCGTGCCGTTGCCCGCAAACTGACTGGCGATTCCTATTTCTTTTCTGCCGATTTCGAGCAAGCGGCCAAAGAATACAATGAGGTTATCCGAATCTCAAAATCCGATCAGCTCACAAACGATGCTCTTGAGCGGATTGTCCTTATCCAGAATCACTCCGATTACCTCAAAATTCCGCTCACGGATTATGCCACTGCTGTGCAACTCTATCTAAGCGGACAGACGGCGGAAGCACTACAACAGTGCGAACGGAGCCTTGAGACCTATCCGCAAGCCACTATTATTGATGCGGTGTGGCTCCTCATCGGCGATATCTACCGCGAAGAAGCTAAAGATACTGAGGCAATCAACGCATACCAACAGGTAGTTGAGCGAGAAAGCCTTAGTATCCCGAAGGCGCTCGTAAACATTGCTGAAATTTATCGACAAAAAGCCGATTTCGCCAACGCCGCGGCTACCTATACCACGCTCATTACCGACTATCCTGAAAACGTTATTGTTGTTCATGCCCGTCAGCAACTCGATGAAATTATGAAACTTCAAGAAAAAAGATAACAAACGTATGACGGTCTCTCACCCATGCCCAAGAGCCGCCTCCAGAACAATTGAAATATAGCATCGACTTGTGGTAAAATAACAAGAAACAGTATATAACACAAAGGAGTTAGCAGATGCCCCAACCTGCTCACAATTTATTTAATACACACCGAACCCTTGAAAGCGATGGGTTTGCGTGTACCTATTATTCGCTTCCTGCTTTAGAAGAAGCCGGCATCGGATCAACAACCACATTGCCCGTCAGTCTCCGCATTTTACTTGAATCATTACTGCGAAATTACGACGGACACCAAATTACAGAAGATGATATTGTAAATTTGGCAAATTGGGACGCGCACTCTCCGAAAGCCTTGGAGATTCCGTTCAAACCGGCACGCGTGGTCGCACAAGATTTCACAGGCGTTCCCCTCGTTGTTGATATTGCTGCGATGCGTTCCGCTGTTGCAGAACTTGGCGGTGATGCTGGCATGATAGAGCCACTCGTCCCTGTTGATTTAGTCATCGATCATTCCATCCAAGTTGACGCTTACGGTTCAGAGAACGCATTTCAATTTAACACCGAACGGGAATTTGAACGTAATAAAGAACGTTATGAGTTCCTCAAATGGGGACAACAGGCGTTTGAAAAATTCAATATCATCCCACCCTCTATCGGCATTGTACATCAGGTGAATCTGGAATATCTCGCCAAAGTGGTCATGACAGAAGATTCTTTCGCCTATCCGGATACCGTTGTCGGTACCGACTCGCATACCACAATGATTAACGGCTTGGGTATCGTCGGATGGGGTGTCGGCGGCATAGAAGCGGAAGCCGCGATGTTAGGACAACCCGTTTATATTTTGACCCCCGAAGTACTCGGCGTTCACTTGAAAGGCGAACTTCGTGAAGGTGTAACCGCAACAGACTTGGTATTGACTGTGACGCAACGTCTCAGAGCCGCCGCGGTCGTTGACAAATTTGTGGAATTCTTTGGAGCAGGTGTAGAGGCACTCTCTCTACCAGATCGGGCGACGCTTTCTAATATGTGTCCAGAATACGGTGCGACTATAGGGTTCTTCCCGCCCGATGCGGAGACGATGCGATACCTTCGTCTCACTGGGCGCGACGAAACGCACGTTGACACGGTAGAAGCTTATCTTAAAGCCCAAGGCATCTTTGGTATCCCACGCCTCGGAGATGTTACGTACTCCGATGTTCTTGAAATCGATCTTGCTGACATTGAACCGAGTATCGCCGGTCCAAAACGCCCACAAGATCGGATCGCTTTGTCGGATGTCAAAAATACCTTTACTGAACTCCTCACACGTCCTGTAGCAGAGGATGGATTCGGTGTGGCAGAGGACGTGGACGATAGCGACCGCATAACACACGGATCGGTTGTCATCTCGGCAATTACCAGCTGCACAAACACAAGTAATCCTTCGGTGATGATCGGCGCGGGGTTGCTCGCTAAAAAGGCTGTGGAAAAAGGGCTACGTGTTCCCGATTACGTTAAGACCAGTTTAGCCCCCGGTTCGCGGGTCGTCACCGAATACCTACAGAATACCGGTCTACTGCCCTATTTAGAAGAACTCGGCTATAACGTCGTAGGTTATGGATGTACGACCTGTATCGGCAATAGCGGACCGCTTAACGACGTGGTTCAAGAGGCAATCGACACAGAAAACCTTGTTACCGCAAGCGTTCTAAGTGGCAACAGGAATTTTGAAGCGCGTGTGCATCCAGAGATAAAAGCCAATTTCCTTATGTCCCCGCCACTCGTCGTCGCATTCGGAGTTGCCGGGCGGATTGACATTGATTTCACGACTGAACCGCTTGGACACAACGAGGCAGGAGAAGCTGTCTACCTGAAGGACATCTGGCCCACCCGACAAGAGATTGCCGAGATGATCGCTGCCGCAGTTGATCGGCGGACGTTCCGAGAGATGTATGAATCGATCGGTAATCAAGCACCGGAATGGGAAGAACTCTCAGGCGCGACGGGAGTCCTGTATCCGTGGAACGAGAGAAGCACCTATGTCCAGCATCCCCCATTCTTTGAAGGGTTTGCACGCGAACCTGCTCCAATTTCAGATATTGTGGATGCCCGTATTCTCGGTATCTTCGGAGACTCTGTCACCACCGACCATATATCCCCAGCGGGTGCGATCGCAGCGGCGAGTCCGACAGGGGAATACCTCCAAGAACATGGGGTTGAAACACGAGATTTCAATACCTACGGATCCAGACGCGGGAACGACCGTGTGATGAGCCGCGGCACGTTTGCGAATCGACGTGTCCGCAACTTGATGACCCCCGATGTTGAGGGCGGATATACGCTTCAGTATCCCAATGGCACACAAACGACTATCTACGAAGCGGCACTCCAGTATAGTGCCAATGAAGTTCCAACCGTCATTTTCGCTGGACAGGACTATGGTATGGGAAGTTCTCGCGATTGGGCGGCGAAGGGACCCAAACTTTTGGGAGTCAAGGCTGTCGTTGTAGAGAGTTTCGAGCGTATTCACCGTAGTAACCTCATTGGGATGGGAGTCTTGCCCTTACAGTTCCAGTCGGGTGAGAACGTCCAAACGCTCAACCTCGACGGAAGTGAGATTATCAGCATTACAGGCTTTGCTGAAGACCTTCAACCCGGACAGATGGCGACGATGAACATCGTCCGCGCAAATGGTGAGACACAGACGACAGAATTGTTAATCAGGATTGACTCTCCTGTAGAGGTGGAATACTACAAACACGGTGGGATTCTGGATTACGTCATTCGGAATTTCTTATCCTCCTAATCGACTTTCCTAACTCTGGTAGGTGCGGTTTCCAACCGCACCCTAACCACCAGTCATTACGCTCCAGAATAACAACATTCAAATAAAGAAGAATGTCGCCTTCAACAAAACGCGTAGTCCCTATCATTTTAACACTTTCCCTCTTCATCACTATCGGATGTGAGACCGGCTCGGAATTCAAGAATCCGTGCGACGGATATTGGATTTCACGGTGCGGTCCCAACACTGAAGTTCTCATTATAGGACCCTATAGAACAGAGTGTCCAAGTTTCTCTGGATCAGATTGCTATCTTGAATTCAATGAGGAAAACCAAAGGTGGTTCTTTTTCTATGACGGGATACGGGGATTTGACTTTGAACCCGGGTACATCTGGACGCTGAAAGTCAGCCTTCATGAGTACAGCGGAGATATTCAAGATGTGGGAAAGTATGAGTATCGACTCATAGAGGTGTTGAGCAAGGAGGAGGCATCAGTAGATGAGAGACCGCCGCGGATTCCGTAGGCATCGCTAAAAGTGAGTAAGCGCACCCAGCAAATTTGTATGAGGCGCGTAAGCCTAATAAATTTTGCTACGGTGACCAATCCGGGAAACGCTAATCGTTCTCGTTTGCCTATTGAAAGTATAAATTATGCGATAATGTTTAGCAACTCTTAGACAAAATTTACCCCTATGTCTACCATGAAGTGCCTTATGGGGTCTATCGTCACAAGTTTCCTGTAGTTGCACCAATGTTTTATGGACTCTGGCACGGATTGCAGAGTCTAAACCTCGCAAATCCGCTATAGCCTCCGCGCTTATTTCCAGTGTATACAACCTATTCACCCTCAAATTCTTTGAAAACTTCTTCCAGTGAATAAGTCTTATCTCCTGCCTTGAGAGATGCGTCTACCTGATCTAATTCTTCGGCAAACGTAGGACTGATCTCTAAACCTTCATCGGGATCGTAGTGGTAATCTTCTAAGGCGAGTTCCAAAAGCTCATACGCGACGAAAAATTCCCGAAATGCAACATTCAATTCTTCAAATGAGACATTCTCTGCTAATAACGCAACAAGCTCCTCACGGACAGCAAAAAGTTCTTGCGTCACGAGATTGTAAAGCAGTTGACGGTATTCGTCTGGTGGCAGCGCAATAACTTTCTTCTCTGGTTTTGGGTCACTTTCTAAGTAAACCCCCATGCGTCTATAGCTCCGCTCCTTATGGGTAGTTTTCCTATTTGCAAGAATATAGTCACGATGCCGCTTTAACTTTTTAGCGACCGAGGCGTTTGGGTCCAAGTCCTTTAGTGGATCTTCTGTATAGGTCTCAAGCCAAACCCCTAAATCTTCGTAATCCCCGTGAAATTCCATGAATTCCGTATCCAGTTCTTCACGCGAACTATCCTTTGTCAGCAACCCGACGAGCCTTTCACGTGATTTGAAGAGTTCCTCATTGGCAAGGGTATCTAACAACTTTCGGAATTCAACTGGCGACATCTCTATAATATTTTTCATGTTTCTCATGGGATTGACTACCTACCATAAATCGCTTGCAGATCTAATCTTGCATCGACATTGTCGGAGACGGCGTTTGTCCAATCTACATCGTTAGTGCTTTGCAGACTCATCAGGGCAACGTTCACCAGTGGGTTTGAGATAGAATAGTTGAGCAGGAAACTGTCCACATCAACATTCGCCATCTCATTGGGGAAGCAGTGCTTCATGAGATTTTGGAACGCATTGCTGGTGGTAGAGCGCATCAGCACAATCCCCATCTCCTGTGCAACCGCATCAGGGATGACGCCGCGTCTGCCGAATGCATCACAAGTACTCTGGTACATCAGGTTGTAGTGGATCTGCATCATGTCAAACTCACCAGTGGCAATCAGC
>MKWU01007214.1_pt1 | contig 10789 bp, 7 predicted proteins | sample 809101 | NCBI WGS metagenome assembly MKWU01 (sample SAMN05860141, study PRJNA318959) | sponge metagenome | host: Aplysina aerophoba | place: Slovenia: Piran, Adriatic Sea, Gulf of Piran | collected 2013-05-07
CCGGCCGGAGGCACTTCGTCGTCTTCAAGAGCGCGCTCCGGCGCGCCGTCCGGCTCGGACTGCTGTACCGGAATCCCGCCGATGCCGTGGAACCGCCGCGACCGGAGCGCAAGGAGATGCGGACCGCCGACCTGGAGACGATCACGCGCGTGCTGGAGGAATGCAGACAGGACGATCTGAGACGCCTCATCTACTTCGCCGTCCAGACCGGCCTGCGGGCCGGGGAGCTGCTGGGGCTGACCTGGTCCGACATCGACTGGGACCACGGCCAGATTCGGATCCGGCGATCTCGCAATTCGTTCGAGGCAAGCGGCTTCGCCGAGCCGAAGGCCAGGAGCCGGCGATCGGTGGCGGTGTCGAAGGGCACGCTCGATGTCCTGCGCGAGCAGCGCGCCGCACAGAATCAGCAGCGTCTCGCCCTCGGCGGGCGGTGGGCACACCATGACCTCGTCTTCCCCCGGCGCGAGGGCTCACCGGAGGACGTGAACAACCTCGCCAAGCGGTGGGGTGCGCTGCGTGATCGGCTGGGCCTCACGGGCCTCCGGTTTCACGATCTGCGGCACACCAGCGCGACGCTGGCCCTGGAGGCCGGGGTGCACCCGAAGGTCGTGCAGGAGCGCCTGGGACACACCAATATCGGGATCACGCTCGACACGTACAGCCACGTGCTCCCCAACATGCAGCGCGAGGCGGCCGAGGCGCTCGACGCACTGCTGCCGCGTCCACGAGAGCGCGGCGCTTCGTAGACGCGCCGCCTCCATCTTGTGGTTGTTGAACGGCAGCACCGTGAGCGCTGCCGCCGCCGCGAGCGTCGCCCCACACGCTTCATCACGGCGTCCCCGGAACTGAATCCTCGGCGCGCGTGGATGCTGATACCGGACGTTCTCCCGCGCGAGGATCTCAACCGTTGACAGGGCCCCAGAGGCCGGTCCCGGCGCGTCACTCTTCGTCCCAATGAGAGCTCCCCCGCACGTTCCGCCGGAGGATGTGACAGCCCACAGCCCGGCCGTCCGGCATGCTGGCCATCGGCTCACCGGTAGTCTCCCATCCTCGTATCGGCGATGTGACTCAATCTGACCACTGAAGGCGTCGAACGCTCCGACGACCAAACGATCACAACCTCAACCGTCCATGCGGGATCGAGATCTGGCACGGCGAACGCTCCGCCGGTGACCATCTGATTCGGGTGCAAGACTATCCCCTCGAGAAGAAGCCTTCTTTGGCCAATGTCCCTGTATGGCCCCTTGTCAGCAATCCTGAGCCGTTCCCTCGTCCCATCCTGCCGAATGAGCTCCGCGCGCACCTCTACCCGCGGGAACTCCACAAAAGCGTTTCCATTCACCACGGCCAGCACACTGAGCGCACCGCGCTCGTCCTGCGTGCAGTTAACTGCAAAGTGGATTTGCTGCCGAGGGAACACCTTGTCGAGTTCTGCGACCCCCGCCGCGATGGAGACGACGATCCCCACAACCGCGATCCCCGAGAGCAGCGCCCCCGCTATCTGAATCCGCTCCGCGGCCGAGCTACTACCCCACACTGGCGGCCAGCCTGGCTCCGGCAGCAGCGCCCCCGCCCACACGAGTCCCACCAATACCAGAAGGCCCGCTGTCCATAGCAGCCGGCCCGGCCACGACCAGAGCCCCACTCTCGCGAACGGCCGGAGCCTTCTCCGCACCCAGTAGGGAAGATGCTCGCGCCACAATCGGAAGCGTGCTCGGCGGCCGGCTATCTGGTCCAATTTGGACTCCCCTCGGACTGTCGTGGAATCCGACCGGACCCCGCTTTTGCGGCCCCATGGCAGACTCGCTGCACTAATCGCCGCAACACTGGTCCAGTCATTGTCGACGAGCATCGACCCGCGATCGTATCGGGCGTGTCGTTCTAGTGACGAGTCATGTCATCTCACCAGCGCTCTCGTGCCATGCCATCCGACCAAGCATGTTCCCAAGATGCCCCGCATACGCGAGCGCGAGCGGCGATCCACGCCAATCTGGCCGCCGCGCCGGGGTCGACGCCCTCGCAGGAGGTGCGTCCAACCGGGAGGAGCACCGGTGGCTCGTGCGCGCCCGGTAGCCCCGTCCGAGGGGGAGACCGTCAGCGGCCCGCCACCCCGGAGGCCGCGGCAAGAAGTGGCTGCGAGGATCCGCTTCCTTCAGCCCCAGACCGGTGCGTTCCCCAGGGGAGAGCGACGGACCGGTACGCCGGGGACGGATCGAGCCGTGACGCTCTCAACGAGCTCGAGGAACCACGTACAGCTTCCACATGGCCACGGACTCGTGCTGGGCCCGGTGCCAGCAACTCACCACGATGGAGCGCCGGCTGCCTTTCGCCACCTGCTGGCTCTCCGGTGCTCGCGCCTCGCGGTGAGTCGACGACTCCCACTCCCTGATCATGTCGTGCAGAAGCGCGTTGCTGTGGGGCAGTGACCCTTCGAATTCATCGTCGACGTGGGCGATGCTCGACAGGAACAGTGTCCTGTTGTCCAGCATCGACATGTACTTCGCGAATCTCATGTACCTCCAGACTCCGCAGGCACCCGGGGGAGGGCGGGCGGTCTTCATCACCCGGCGGCAGATCGTGACAGTCGGGGGGGATCCGTTCGTCTGGGCCTCCCCGCGACGAGCCGCGGGAGCGGGGGAGACCGTGATTGATTGTGCCGAACCGCTAACGGTGCGCGAGGCGGCGGTGTTGCTGCACATCTCCCGCAACCTCGCGTACGAGCTCGTGGCTCGGGGGGAGATCCCCGTGATCCGGTTCGGGCGGGTGATCCGAATACCCCGACGGGCCCTCGACCAGCGGCTGGAAGCCGCATCGATCGGGGCTTCCCGGGCACGCACGCGAGTGAAGGGACATCGCCACGGCTCGGGCGCGCGGGCGATGGGAGCGGGGACCGCCGCTAGTCCCCGCCGGTGCTCCCTGCTCGAGACTGCACCCCGCGTCGATCGCCGGGGCCTGTCACCAGTGTCGCCCGCGAGTCGTGCCGCAGCGCACCATCCTTATCATCTTCTGGCCGGCACGCCCCGCGAATGGACGGAGCCCGCACGAGAGGAGCGAGTGCACATGGTCACCGCGCTCGATCGGTACCGAGGCTGCCTGCTTGGCCTCGCCGCGGGCGACGCCCTCGGCACCGCGCTCGAGTTCGCATCGCCGGGCACCTTCGAGCCGATCGACGACATGGTCGGCGGGGGCCCGTTCGGCCTGCAGCCGGGCCAGTGGACGGATGACACGTCGATGGCCCTGTGCCTGGCGACGAGCCTGATCGAGCGCGAGGGGTTCGACCCCGCCGACCAGATGGAACGCTACGTGCGGTGGTGGCGCGAGGGCTACCTCTCCTCGACCGGCCGCTGCTTCGACATCGGCAACACGGTGAGGGATGCACTCTCGCGGTTCGAGCGGGGCGGCGAGCCCTACGCCGGCTCCACCGACCCGCAGAGCGCCGGGAACGGGTCGCTCATGCGGCTCGCGCCGGTCCCGATGTACTTCGGGGACGACCCCCTCGCGGCCATCGGCAGGGCCGCCGACAGCTCCCGGACGACGCACGGAGCGCGGGAGGCCGTCGACGCCTGCCGCTACTTCGCCGGCCTCCTCGTCGGCGCCCTCGACGGCGTCGACAGGGAGACGCTGCTCTCGGCGGGCTACTCCCCGGCCGAGGGCCTGTGGGAGCACGAACCGCTGGTCGAGGGGATCGCCCGCATCGCCGGCGGCTCCTTCAAGGACCGCAGCCCGCCTGAGATCCGGGGCACCGGGTACGTGGTCGAGTCACTCGAGGCCGCGCTCTGGGCCTTCCACCGCTCGGAAACGTTCCGCGAGGGCGCCCTGTTGGCCGCGAACCTCGGCGACGACGCCGACACGACCGCCGCCATCTACGGCCAGATCGCCGGCGCCTACTACGGGGCCGAGGCGATACCGGCCGCGTGGCGGGAGCAGCTGGCGATGAGCGACGAGATCACGTCCATGGCGGACGACCTCTTCTCCAGCGCTCCCTCGGGCTTCCGGTTGGAACCGAACGACATACGCGAGGTCGGCACGGTCACCGAAGAGTCCCTCAGGATCGCCGGTGTGCAGGTGCGCTGGGTCCGCGTGATCGTGTCGGGCCACACCGTGGAGCAGGTGCTCTCCTACGATGTCGCGGAGGCGGAGGCCGTGTTCCACCGGCCCTTCGACGACGCGATGGACACCGGCATGCGAGCCGCGATGTACGCGGTCGATCGCATCTGGCTGGGCGACACGCTGTTCAGGGCCGCCGCCGCCACGAGCTACGTCCTCGACGGGAAGTGCGTCCGGACAGCGAAGATCCCGCACTGCGACGACATCGCTCCGGCCAGCGCTGCGTGGATCATCACCCGCGCCGACGGCACGCCCGTAGAGCGCGAACCGTGGAGCTGCGTCCCCGGCACGCCCCCCATGTCGCACCTCGTGCTGGCGGGGCTCGGCGCCGCCCCGAGCGACGCGGGCGAGAATGCTGGCGAGAGCACGGTCACCGGGCTGCGTTACGTGACCAGGCCCAACGGTCAGCGCGTCCCGATCGACGACCAGGGATGGAGAGTTACCGGAACAGGGATGCGGGACCGGCGATATAGGCACCCGATCGGTCCTGCTCTGGCTTGAGCGAGACCACCTGAGAGGCTCGATCGACCGTCGCGGATAGCTGCGTGGCCGGCGTTGGACTGACGGGAGTCGCTTCTCGTCACTTCACGGGCGGTGTTGACACCTGCGACTCGGATCGCGAGCCCCAGTCCGGCTCGATGGGGCATCTGTCATGCCTCGAGCCGACGTGTCGCGTCGTCCAGCTGCTTCAGTGCGCTTGCGAGTTCCGTGAATCTCGCGACCACGTTGCTCGCCTCCCTGAGAACGTCTTCGCGAGAGTCTCTCAGCGTCATCGAACCCCGGACCGCGACAGCACGCAGGTCCCGCACCGCCGCGTGAACGGACTCGTACGCCTCGTCCGCTTGGTCTGCGAAATGGCCTAATGGGGGCGGCAACGCGAGGGTAGGGTCAGCCGCAAACTCCTTGGAGCGTGCCAGAGAGGCAGCGACGCCAGCGGCGATGCTCTCGGAGACCCGCGCAAGTGCAGCGCAGGCCTCGGCCCTCTCCTTTGCCCACTCGGCCCTGCGCACAGCCTCAACCGCCTCAGCGAGGACCGCGTTGACGTGGAGCACCGGCCTCTCGCTCATCACTTCCGCCCCACTCCGCCAGCCTCCGCCGACTCGTAGCCCAGGCGTCGGGCGACGTGCGCGAAGGAGAGCCCACAGCTCTCGATCAGCGGTCGGACGAGTTTCTCGACGACGTGCCACGGCCGCACATCTACGTCCAGGGTGTTGACCCGCACCGTACGCGTGTACAAGTCGTCAGGGAACGGTGCACGTGGAACGATGATCAGCGCGCTCGCGACCGGCACGCCCCCTGCTGGTCGGCGCATCGGTTCACAGGCTCCGGTACGTGCGCTCGTTCCGCCTCGCGATTCGGAGCACCATCAACCGCTGCTCGTCCCCGTGAACCTCGTCGATCACGCGAAACTGGCCTGTCCTGACACGCCATACGGCAGCGAACCCCGCTAGCTTCGCGCTGCTTGTGCGTTGGGGATCGCGTCCCAGTTCACGGAGCACATCTCGAATGCGCCGAGCATCGCGCGGGGCGAGCCTCCGGGCCTGACTCTGTGCGGCGGGAGCGAGCTCAACTCGATACGGACCCGGCAATCAGTCCCGATCCCCCAGCAACTCCTCGAAGAACGCTTCGGACTCGACTCCGCCCTGCTCGGTGGCCTCGGCCCGGGCTCGCGCTATCGCTGAGCGGTCGGCATCATCCATCGCCGCATCCGCCAGCCACGACGCGATAGCCTCGTGATGCAACTCCTCGACCGACCTGCCGTTCAGATCGGCGGCCGCCTCAAGCGCCCCGTACAGGTCGTCCTCGACGGTCATCGTCTTCATGGCCGCCTTCTCTGCGTCGTAGAGTCGGAGCGAGCCCTGACTGCCGGACTCACCGGCGCTTCGCTGAGATAGGCTCTCTGCCAGGGAGCGTAGCACATCCCCGATCTCGTCTGGAGGTGCACCCGAGGCCGGCGAGCACGACCGAACTGGCGCCGTGGCCGTCGGGGTATTGTCGCGAGGCGCACCGCAGCTCAAGCGCGTTGGCCTATCCGTCATCACGACCCTGGTCCTGCTGGAGATCTTCTTCAAGGGGCGTGTCGTGACTGGTCCACTCGTTCGATGTCGGGGAGGGACGATGCAGCAGGTACGGGTATGGAGGATAGGGGTCGACCGGAAGTTGTCGGAGATCCCGGCGAGGCATGCCAGGCTGGAGCAATGGATCGAGGACTGGCTGGCCGATGACATATCGGTCCTTGACCCGAACCTCCTGATCATCGGGCGGCAGGTTCGTACGAGCTTCGGCGGCGCGGTGGACCTACTGTGCATGGACAGCGACGGGAATCTCGTCGTGGTCGAGCTCAAGAGGGGCCGGACCCCCCGGGACGTCACCTCCCAGGCCCTGGAGTACTCGTCATGGGTCAAGGACCTGGAGTTCGATGAGATAACCGGCATCGCCAAGTCCTATCCCGGCATTGCGGGTAGCCTGGCCGACGCCTTCCGGGAGAGGTTCGGGACAGAAATGCCCGAGCAGCTCAACCAGGCTCATCGCTCCCTGATCGTCGCCGAGTCCGTGGACGCTAGCACCGACCGGATAGTTCGGTATCTGGCGGAGATGGAGGTGCCGATCAACCTAGCGACGGTGCAGCACTTCGAGGACGCCGAGGGCACGGAGCTGGTCGCCCAGGTCTATCTGATCGAGCCCGAGTCGACTCAGCCCCGGGCGCGCCGGACATCCGCGAGGTCGGGGTACCGCACGGTGAACGAGCTTCAGTCCCTGGCCGATGAGAAGGGCATTGGAGAGATCTACCGCCGGTTGAGGGACGGGGTTCGTGGGATCTTCTTCGCCCAGGGATACTCGCAGACGGTGGGATACGTCCGTCGTCTGGAAGATGGCCGGGTGCGGACGGTGATGTTGGTCAACGCGGTTCCGGGCGACGACGCCGGGGGGGTCAGGTTCGTCGCTCACGCCACGCGGTTTGAGCGATACATGGATGTGCCGCCGGACGACCTGCGGTCTTGGCTGCCGCGCGACACGGCGGAGTCTGACGTGAGGCGCTGGAGCGGCAGTTCTCCGGAGGAGAGGGATGCGGCGCAGGGGCTGGAGGGCGTGTTCCACAGCACGGAGGAGGTGGACCGCTTCGTGGCGGGACTCGCCGCCGCAGTGTGACGGTTGCCCTGATCCGATGGGGCACGACCGACCTGAGCCTCGCCGCCGGAGGCCCGATCGGACCGACGGCGACGGCCGCGAGGAGCTGCAGGGAGCTTCGCCGGGCGGCGGGTCGTCCGGATATGAGCCCGAACAGGGCGCTGGCGCGGCGCTGAGGAGGCTCACGTGAGTTCCCCCGCTTGGCTGGTCCACTCGATCGATGCGGACCGCCCATGCCGCGACAACAGTAGTTTCGAAACGCTTCAGGCGGAACGTGAACGGGGAGATGATGCGACCGTGGAGCGCTCCGATGCGAGGCAGTAACGTAGCCCACGCCGCCTTGGCGGAGGAGGGAAGCCTGCATGGCAGAGCTTGAGGCACTCCAACCCGCGGCGAGCGTCCGCGGCATCACGCCGGACGGCCTCGCCACCGTCGTCAACGTCGCGTGGTACGGGTCGGACGCTCTCGAGCTCACGTACAAGGACGCTTCCGGTCGCATCGCCAGCGAGCTGCTCTACCGGCACGACGAGCCACGCCTCGAGGTCGTCGAGGTGGGCCGGCCGTGGAGCCTCGACGGCGACGGAGCGCTGTTCCGGCTCGTCTCCGAGGCCCAGCGCATCCGGCTCGCGCATCTCTTCGACCCCGTGCTTGCCGTCCACACGTCGCTCGTGGAGCCGCTCCCCCATCAGATCACGGCCGTGTACGAGGCGATGTTGCCTCGCCAGCCGCTGCGTTTCCTGCTCGCCGACGATCCCGGCGCGGGCAAGACCATCATGGCGGGTTTGCTCATCAAGGAACTCATCGCGCGGGGCGACCTGAAGCGTTGCCTGATCGTCTGCCCGGGCAGCCTCGTCGAGCAGTGGCAGGACGAGCTCTCGAGGAAGTTCCAGCTGCCCTTCGAGATCGCCACGAACGACAAGATGGAGGCCGCCCGCACCGGCAACTGGTTCGCTGAGAACGACCTCGCGATCGCCCGTCTCGACAAGCTGGCGCGCGACGAGGACGTGCAGGCCAAGCTCAGCGCGCCCGACTGCCGCTGGGACCTCGTGGTGTGCGACGAGGCGCACAAGCTCTCGGCGACGTTCTTCGGCGGGGAGGTCCGCTACACGAAGCGTCACCACCTCGGCCAGCTCCTGTCGGGGCTGACGCGTCACTTCCTGCTCATGACCGCCACGCCCCACAACGGCAAGGAGGAAGACTTCCAGCTCTTCCTCGCCCTGCTCGACGGCGATCGCTTCGAGGGCCGCTTCCGCGACGGCGTTCACCAGGTCGATGTCTCCGACCTGATGCGGCGGATGGTCAAGGAGAAGCTGCTCAAGTTCGACGGCCGGCCGCTCTTCCCCGAGCGCCGCGCGTCCACGGTCCCCTACAGGCTGACCGCTGACGAGGCGCGGCTCTACCGCGCCGTGACCGAGTACGTCCGCGAGGAGTTCAATCGGGCCGAGGCGCTCCAGAACGACAAGCGCTCGGGGACGGTCGGCTTCGCGCTCACCATCCTCCAGCGTCGCCTCGCCTCGTCGCCCGAGGCGATCTACCAGTCGCTGCGCCGCCGCCGCGAGCGGCTCGAGCGCAGGCGGCGCGAGGTCGAGCTGATGCGGCGCGGCGCCGCGCCGCTCGACGCCGGCGTGCGCCTGCTCGACGAAGACGACCTCGAGGACCTCGACGAGGCCCCCGAGGACGAAATCGAGGCTGTGGGCGAGGAGATCCTCGACCAGGCCACGGCCGCACGCACCGTCGAGGAGCTCAAGGCGGAGATCGCGATCCTTCGGGACCTCGAAGACCTGGCCGCCCGGGTCCGGCGCAGCGGTGATACCAAGTGGAACGAGCTGTCGAGGGTCCTTCGCGACGATGTGCTGACCCCCGCGGGGGCTGCGCGGGGCGTCGCCGAGGAGTCCCCGGCCTCCGGCGCGGGCGAGCCGGCCCCGCCGGGGCCTTCCGCGAACCAGAAGATCGTCATCTTCACCGAGCACCGCGACACGCTGAGCTACCTCTACGACAACATCGCGAACCGTCTGCTGGGGCGTCCCGAGGCGGTCGAGATGATTCACGGGGGGATGGGACGCGAGGATCGGCGCAAGGCGCAGGAGCGCTTCCTGCACGACGCGTCGGTGAACGTGCTGCTTGCCACCGACGCCGCGAGCGAGGGCATCAACCTCCAGCGCGCTCACCTGATGGTGAACTACGATCTCCCCTGGAATCCGAACCGCATCGAGCAGCGCTTCGGGCGCATCCACCGCATCGGGCAGACCGAGGTCTGCCACCTCTGGAATCTCGTCGCCGAGGAGACGCGCGAGGGCGACGTGTACCGGACCCTCCTCAAGAAGATCGAGGAGGCGCGAGCGGCGCTCGGCGGGCAGGTCTTCGACGTGCTCGGCAAGCTCCAGTTCGAGGGGCGGGCGCTGCGCGACCTGCTCATCGACGCCATCCGCTACGGCGATCAGCCCGATGTCCGGGCCCGGCTCACCCGCGCCGTTGAGGCGCCGTTCGACCCCTCGCACCTCCAGGGGCTGCTCGACGACAGTGCCCTGACCCCGGAGTTCATGGACGTGAGCCGCGTCGCGAGCGTGCGCGAGGAGATGGAGCGCGCGCAGGCGCGGCGGCTCCAGCCCCACTACATCGAGGAGTTCTTCACCGAGGCGTTCAGGCGGCTGGGCGGGACGATCCGGCAGCGCGAACCGCGGCGCTACGAGATCACGCACGTGCCGGCCCCCATCCGGCAACGCGACCGCGTCATCGGCATCGGCGAGCCGGTCCTCGGGCAGTACGAGCGCGTGACCTTCGAGAAGGAACTGATCGCGCCGCCGGGGCAGCCGCTCGCCGCCTTCATCTGCCCGGGTCACCCCCTGCTCGACGCGACGCTCGACCTCACGATGGAGCGGAACCGCGAGCTGCTCAGGCGCGGGACCGTGCTGGTCGACGACCGCGATCCGGGTATCGAGCCGCGCGTGCTCTTCTACGCCGAGCACGCGGTACGGGATGCGAGCCTCCTGCCGTCGGGCGAGCGCCGTACCGTCTCGAAGCGGATGCTCTACGTCGAGTTGGACGCCGAGGGGAACGCGCGCCACATGCAGTACGCGCCGTACCTCGACTACCGTCCGCTCCGGGGCGACGAGCCCGATGTCGGGGCGTTCCTGGCGCGAGACGAGTGCGCCTGGATCACGGGTGATCTCGAGCAGCGGGCGATGCAGCACGCGATCGAGAGCATCGTGCCGGGGCACGTCGCCGAGGTCCGCGACCGCCGCCTCGGGTGGGTCGCGAAGACACGCGCGGCGGTGCACGACCGCCTCGCGAAGGAGATCACCTACTGGGACCACCAGGCGGCGCGCCTCTCGGAGCAGGAGGCCTCGGGCAAGACGAACGCGCGGCTCAACGCGCAGGAGGCGCGGCGGCGCGCCGACGACCTGCAGGGGCGGCTGCAGCGACGCCTCGCCGAGCTCGACCGCGAGGCGCAGATCTCGGCCCTGCCGCCCGTCGTCCTCGGCGGCCTCATGGTGGTGCCGGCGGGGCTGATCGCCACGATGACCGGGAGGCCGGCGCCGGCGACATCGTCCTC
>MKWU01007215.1_pt1 | contig 10788 bp, 8 predicted proteins | sample 809101 | NCBI WGS metagenome assembly MKWU01 (sample SAMN05860141, study PRJNA318959) | sponge metagenome | host: Aplysina aerophoba | place: Slovenia: Piran, Adriatic Sea, Gulf of Piran | collected 2013-05-07
AACCCCGGATCGAGTGAGCCTGTCCCGGCCTCCGATCCGGCGGGGCGGCCTCGCCGTGAGCCGGGCTCTCTTCCGTCCCGGCCCCTTCGCCCGGCCCCCGCTTCCCTCCGCCTCCGTACGGCGAAACAGACAAGGGTGAGGAGACCGTTATGCGCGGCATCGGCGGCAGCACGCTCAGGGGCGGCCAGACCGTCTTTCACGGCCTCCGCATGTGGGGGCAGCTCTTCCGGGCCGCGATGCTGTTCGCGGCCTTCACGACCGTGGCGGTGCCGGCCTGGTCGCTCTGGCAGCGCACCACCGGCGCGGAATGGTACGCCGCCGGCATGGTGACGCTCGCCGAGATGAAGCTGGTACTGGGGTACGACCCCGATTCGGGCCAGGAAATCCGCTTCGCCGACGGCACGCGCCGCTCACTCCGCATCCGCGACATCGCCGCCTCGATCCCGGCCCACGAAGCCCGCGAGCGGATCAAGTCGGAGATGTTCGCCAGCGCCGGCCTCGGCGCGCTGGCGGGCGGCGGGCTGATCGGGCTGTTCCTGGTCGCGTTCTGGTGGCGCGGCGCGCAGCTCGGGCGCCAGAAGCGGATCAGGGGCGCGGAGATGGTCACCGCCGCCGAATTGCGCCGGCGCGTGCAGGCGCGCCACCTGCGCACGCTGGTGCGCCTGCCCGGCGGCAAGCGGCTGCGCCCCTACTCGATCGCGGGCATCCCGTATCCCGAGCGCACCGAGACCCAGCACACGATCGTCTCGGGCACCACGGGGTCGGGCAAGACCGTGCTGATCTCCGATCTCGTCTCTCAGATCCGCGCCCGGGGCGAACGCTGCGTGATCTACGACAAGATGGGCTCCTACACGCGGTCCTTCTTCGACAGGGACCGCGACGTGCTGATGAACCCGCTCGATGCGAGGGCGCCGCGCTGGTCGCCTTTTCTCGAGGCCCGCAATCCCCGTGACTTCGACATGATGGCGGCCGCGCTGATCCCGCAGCAGAAGGACACTGTCGATCCCTTCTGGGTCACGGCCGCGCGCCAGCTCTTCTCCAACGGCGCCGGGGTGCTCCGCCAGAAGGGCGTGACGGACAACAAGGTCCTGGTCGACCACCTGCTCAAGACGGACCTGACGGCGCTCGCCGAGGCGATGGAAGGCACGGTGGCGCAGTCGATCGTCGATCCGGAGAACCCGAAGACCGCGCTCTCGGTGCGCGCCATGCTGACCGCCAACCTCTCCGCGCTGGAGTTCCTGCCCGATACCGGCAAGCCCTTCTCGGTCCGTGAGTGGATATCGGACGAGGCCAGAGACCGAAACGGGGGCGGGTTCCTGTTCCTGACCTCGCGCGGCGACCAGCACGCCAGCCTGCGCGGGCTGATCTCGACCTGGCTGGAGATCGCGGTCAACGCCATGCTCTCGCTCGCCCAGGACGACGGCCGGCGCATCTGGGTCATCCTCGACGAGCTGCCCACCCTGCACCAGGTGCCGTCGCTCCAGCCGGGCCTTGCGGAGTCCCGCCAGTTCGGCGGTTGCTTCGTGCTCGGCGTCCAGGTCGCCTCGGCACTGCGCGACCTCTACGGGCGCAACGGCGCCGAGACCATCTCGGGCCTCTGCGGCACGCGCGTGGTGCTGGCGGCGCCCGACCGCGACACGGCGCAATGGTCGGCCGACAGCCTCGGTCGCAGCGAGGTCGAGGAGGTGGCCGAGGGCTATTCCTACGGGGCCAACACCATCCGCGACGGGGTGAGCCTGACGCCGCGCCGCGAGCTGCGCGCGCTGGCGCTGCCCTCGGAGATCATGCGGCTCGCCAATCTGGACGGCTATCTCAAGTTCCCCGGCCCCTTCCCGGTCGCCTCCATCCGCCTGAAATACGTGTCCCGGCCGAAGGCGGCGGAGCGGTTCGTGCCTCGCGAGGGCGATGGGGCAGAGCCCGTTGAAGCGCTTGCCACGGCGCGTCCCGGGCATGACGAAGTGACGATTCCGGGGCCGCCGGACCCTGACGAGGCCGGTCCTGGCGGGGAGCCGGAGGTACCCGATACGCCGCCCGAGCCTGCGTCCTTGCAGGGCGAGCTGCCGCTGGTTCCCCTGCCGGGCGAGACCGGGGACCCGGAACCGGGCGCCGCGCCGGCCGAAACGGCGGACGGGAAAGCGCCGGAGAGCGAGGGCAAGGCGCCGGACGCCGATGGTGCAGCGTCCGAGCCGCAAGACGATGCGCTGGACGCCGGTTCGGACCGGGCGACGCCCCCGCGCCCCCCCGGTGGCTGGGGCCGCGGGTCCGACTGGGGCTGACATGCTGTCGATCGGCGCGCCCTCCTCGGCGGCCCAGGGCGCGTCCTATTACGAGCGGGACGGCTACTACGCGAAGGACGATCCCGAGCACCGCGACGCCAGCGCCTGGGTAGGCAGGGGGGCGGAAGAGCTCGGGCTGAAGGGGCCGGTCGATCCGGACACCTTCCGCGCGGTGCTCGAAGGCCGGGTGCCGGACGGCTCGGACACGCGCCTCGGGCGGCGCGGCAAGGACGGAAGCATCGAGCACCGTCCGGGCCGCGATCTCACCTTCAGCGCCCCCAAATCCGTCTCTATCGCCGCGCTGGTGGGTGGCGACGGCCGCATCGTCGAGGCGCACGACCGCGCCGTGGCGGCGACGCTCGCCTGGGTCGAGAAAAACGCCGCCGAGACCCGCATGAAGGACCCCGGATCGGGCAGGATGGGGCGCATCGGGAACCAGAAGATCGTCGCCGCCAGCTTCACCCATGACACGTCCCGCAACCTCGATCCGCAGCTTCATACCCATGCCGTGCTGGCCAACATGGTCAAAGGAGAGGACGGCAAGTGGCGCTCGATGGCCAACGAGAGCCTTTATGCGAACCAGAAGCTGATCGGCATGCTCTACCGCAACGAGCTCGCGGCCGGCCTCGGGAAGCTCGGCTACGGCATCGAGAAGACCCATGCCGACGGGCGCTTCGAAATCGCCGGCGTGGCGCGCGCGGCGATCGAGGCCTTTTCGAGCCGCCGCGCCGAGATCGAGGCGGCGATGGAAGCGCGCGGGCTCGGCGCGTCCGCGGACAATCCGCGCATCGCCGAGCGCGCCGCGCTGATGACGCGCGCTGCCAAGCGCGACATCGACCGCGACGAACTCAGGGGCGTGTGGCAGCGCCAGGCCGCCGATCTCGGCCTCGATGCGAGAGCGCTGGTTGCGGAGGCTGAGGGGAATTCCGCCGCGCCGGTGCGGGACGCGGCGGCGGTGGCGCTCCCGGATATCGGCGATGCGCGACAGGCGGGCGCTGCGGCCATGGGCCCGCCGTCGCGGGAACCGGCGGCCGCGGGAAACGGAGCGAACGTGCCCGGGCGCGACGTCGGGGCAGGTTCTGCGCCGGCATCGCCCGCGGCGGAGGCCGTCGCCTGGGCCATGGCGCACCTCTCCGAGCGCGAGGCGGTGTTCTCCCGCACCGACCTGTTAGCGGCCGCGCTCGCCCATGCGCCGGGCGCCGCCGCGATCGGGGACGTGGAGCGGGAAGTCGCGGCGCTGGAGAAGGCCGGAACGCTGCACGCCGTGGACTTGCCAGGCGCCGAGGACTCGCTCGCCACGGACCGCACGGTGGGCGAAGAGCGCGAGGCGGTAGCGCTCATGCGCGGCGGCCAGGCGCGCGGCCGAGCGCCGATGCGCAGCTGGCAGGTGCAGGGGCATCTCAACAGGGGACCGCTCACGGCCGGGCAGAAGGAGGCCGTGAAGCTGATCCTGTCGGCGAAGGACCGCACGGTCGGGGTGCAGGGCTACGCCGGAACCGGCAAGACCACCATGCTGAACCGGGCGCGAACGCTCGCGGAGAAGAAGGGCTGGCGCATGAGGGGCCTGGCGCCGTCGGCCTCGGCGGCGCAGACCCTCGCCTCGGAGGCCGGCATTCCCACGGAAACCCTCCAGATGTTCCTCGCCCGCAACGCCGGCGTGGCCGAGGGCAGGCTCACGAGGAAGGGCGCGAGGGAGATGCGCGCGGCCTTCGCGAAGACGATCCTGGTGGTCGACGAGGGCTCGCTCGCCTCGACCGTGCAGGCGCGCGACCTGCTGCGCATCGCCAGCGCGCTGCGGATTCCCCGCGTGGTGCTGGTCGGCGACGCCAAACAGCTCGACGCGGTGGATGCCGGCAAGCCCTTCGCCCAGCTCCAGGCCGCCGGCATGCAGACCGCCACGATGGACGAGATCATGCGCCAGCGCGATCCCGTCTTGAAGGAAGCGGTGGAAGCCAGCCTGAAGGGCGATATCGGACGCGCGTTCGAGAAGCTCGGGAGCAACGTTGCCGAGGTGAAGCCCGACAATATCGCCGGCGCCGTCGCCGCCCGGTGGCTCCGTCTGTCCGAGGAAGCGCGCGCGAACACCGGTGTTATGGCGCCGTCGCACGAGCTTCGGCAGGCGATCAACGGGCATATCCGCGAGCGTCTCGCCCGCGAGGGGCGCATCCACGGGCCGGCGATGGAGTCCGAACGGCTGGTCTCGAAGGGCTACACCAACGCGGAAAAGGCGCTGGCCGCCAACTACACGCCGGGCGACGTGGTCGCCTTCCACCGGCCCTACAAGCGGATCGGCGTCGAGAAGGGCGACGAGCGCCGCGTCATGGGCGTCGATCACAAGGCCCGTGCGGTGCTGCTGGACGACGGCAAGGGCGGCCGGGTCACCTGGAAGCCGGAGGAGATCGGCGGGCGCCGGGGCGGCAGCGAGGTCTATCGGGCTGAGGAGATCGAGCTCCGCGCCGGCGACCGCATCCGCTGGACCCGCAACGACGCCGGCCTCGGCCTGGTCAACAGCCGCACCGCCGAGGTGGTCGCCGTCTGCGACCGCCGGGTGGCGTTCCGCCTGGAGGACGGCAAGACGCTCGAACTCGGCAAGGGCGACCCGCAACTCAGGCATCTCGACCACGCCTGGGCGTCCACCGTTCACGCCTTCCAGGGCCGCACGGTCGACAACGTGATCGCCGCGATGGAAGCGCGCCATCCCCATCTGACCACCCAGAAGAGCTTCTACGTCGAGATCAGCCGCGCCCGCGACCGGGCCGAGCTGGTCACCGACGACGCGGACGAACTCCGCGCCCAGCTCCAGGCCGCCACCGGCGAGCGCATCGCGGCGCTGGAAGGCGTCGGCGAGATGAAGCGCGAGGCGCCGGACAAGGGCGCCGAAATGGCGCGACGGGACGGACGGCAGCGCGAACGCGAGACCGGAACCGGCACCGGCACCGGAGAGGGCGTCGGGAAGGATCGCGCAAGCGCGAAGACGCCCGCAAAGGTGCCGGAGCCGCCGGTGCGCGACCGGGGCAAGGGAGGCATGGACCTTGGATTGTGACGGAACCACAAGGCCGGAACGGGCCGGACGGGCGCTCCTCGCCGTGCTCATCGACGGCGAGAACGCGAGTCCGCGTCATGCGCAGGCGGTATTCAAGGCCGCAGATACACTCGGAGATGCGACGGTGCGGCGCATCTACGGCGACTTCTCGAACGGGCGGCTGGCGTCCTGGAGCGCCCCGATCCGCAAGTTCGCCATCGTGCCCTGCCACCAGCCGGCGCATGTACGCGGCAAGAACGCGGCCGACATCGCGCTCGCGATCGACGCGGTGGACCTGAGTTACCGGGCGCGGCTCGACGGGTTCCTGCTGGTCAGCTCGGACAGCGACTTCACCCGGCTCGCCCAGCGGCTCCGGGAGGGCGGGTTCGCGGTCTTCGGGTTCGGCGAAAGCAGGACGCCGCGGGCGTTCCGCAGCGCCTGCCAGCGCTTCGAGATCGTGGGAAAGACGGCGAACGGCGCGGCTGCCGTGCCCGGACGAGGCGCCTGACGGAGGGGAAAGGATGAGCGAAGTCACGCGAAACGAGGCTGCGGGCGAGAGGCCCGAGGATGCGCGCCGGAACAGGACTATCCGCTTTTCGGATTCGGAGTGGGAGGAGGTCAGACGCGCTGCCTCGGTGGAGGACATGCCGCCAACGGAGTTCGTCCGCGAGACGATGCTGGCGCTCGCGCGGAACCCCGGGAGCACGGTATCGGGTACACTGGCCCCGTCGCTCGCGCCGCTGATCGAGCGGATGTTCCGCTACACCTGGTTCCTCGCGACCGAGAAACGCGATGCAATGGTCCGCGAAGGGCGCGAAGAAGAGGTCGACGCCCTTGTTGCCGAGGGCCGTGCCCTGCAGGAATCGCTGCACCTGAGTTGAGCGGGCCTGTCCGACTTGACGCTCCGGCGAACGCAGCACGGCGGCAGGGCTACCCGAACTGGGCACGTAAGGAGCGCATTGAGGCGAACCGGTGATGCCGTGCGGACGGTAACGTGTCCCCTGACGCGGTTTGCAGAGTCCAGCGGTACTAGCTAATGAGTGCACGCCTTGGGGTTGGCGTGCCCGGCCATTCGAGGCTGAACACAGTCGATCTCAAGGGGATCGGAACAGAAATGGACCAGGTCGATGCCGCTCAGCTCTATTGGTCGGGCGGTCCGTTTCGCGTCAGACTCGCCAGCCCGCCAGGAAGGTTTTCGTCGGAAGCACTGGCAAAGGCGGTCGCGGTGCTGGAGGAGTTCCGGGCGGAGTGCCATAAGTCGTATTTCGCGTTTAACGGAACGCTGAACGGCCGGCTCAACGCGCTGAACGCATATCGGGAGTTCTTCACGTCTCGCAGCGCAATGATATCTGCTGGCACTACGTTACCGGACGGGGAACAGCGGCCAGGACATTCCGTCATAGCGCAGTTGACGCAGGGAGGGCTCATCGACTCGCTGGTCGAGGGTGTCGACTTCGAAGACCGGCAGAACAAGGCGCTCGTGGTGATGCTCTATCACCGGTGGGATGAGTGGTATCGATACCGGATCGGCGAGGTGCTGGGTCTGCGCAAGCACGAAGTCCAATGTACGCTGATGGGTGAGGTGAGGCGATTGAGGAACCTCATCGTCCACGAGAACAGTCTGGTACCGGATGACTTCTCCGTGCCAATCCTGTCTCGAGTCTGGGGTGGCATCGGAACAGGTTACCTCGTCATCACGGATCGGATGGTTCATGCCCTCATGGAACAATTCAACGCAATCCTCGTCGAGGCGGGTTGATACCCTTGCGAAGCGATAGCGACGGCGGCAATGACGCTGATGATCGGCAAAGACTGGATTTCATGCAGAAACCCTTCGCCGCTTAGAGCCGAGGAAGTTTTTGCGTGCTACGAAGGATTAGCCTCGTGCCAGCCCAAGCGCGAACCGACACCGCGAAAGAAGGACCGGCGACATCGGGGATGATCGACGCGCCGGGCATCGTGTCGCCCCATTGCCCCATTGAGGGGCAAGGATGTTGTGGGTTGCGTGCAACTGTACCAAGTCAAGCGTCATGCGCTCGCCGTCATCGAACGCTTCAGGCCCACCGAAGGGTTGATCTCGAGCGGATTGGGCGATGAGATCGAGTCAATTGGCAGAGCGCCGATCCGGCTGCACGGGGTAACGTCCGGTACCCGGCGGCGCCGAGTGGAAGAGCGAGAGGCTTTGGGATGCGCAAACCGACGAGACGCGCGTTGCTGCGTTCGATGGGCGTGGCCGCCGGATCGGCGGCGGTCTATCGGACCATGGATGCGCTCGGCATGCTGGGGCCGGGCGGCGCCCATGCGGCGGCGCTGGACCTTCCGTCCGGGTCCGGCAAGGGCGGACGGGTCGTCATTCTGGGAGCGGGGATATCGGGCCTGGCCGCGGCGTGGGAAATGTCCAGGGCGGGCTGGCACTGCACGGTGCTGGAGGCGTCGGGCCGGCCGGGCGGACGCAATCTGACCGCGCGCGGCGGCGATGTGCTGACCGAACGGGGAATGCGCCAGGAGGTCTGCTTCGACCGGGAGGAGCACCTCTACGCCAATCTCGGCCCGGCGCGCATTCCCTACCATCACCGCACGGTGCTCGGATACTGCAAGGCGTTCGGCATCGATCTCGAAGTCTTCACCAACGACAACCGGGCCGCCTTCTTCCATAACCGCGAGCGCTTCGGCGGCCGGCCGGTCGCCGCCCGGCGGGTGTTGACCGACATGCGCGGCTATGTGGCGGAACTGCTCGCCAAGGCCGTTGACCGGGGCGCGCTGGACGCGGAGCTGACGCCGGACGACAAGGAGCGCGTGCGCGCCATGCTCAAGAGCTTCGGCGGCCTGAAGGACGACCACAGTTACCTGGGGACGAACCGGGCCGGGTATCGGGGCACGGAGATCCATGCCGGAATGGCGGCCGGCGAAGTCGGGGAGAAGCTGGACTTCGGCGAGCTGCTGGGCGCGGACTTCTGGCAGTACAAGCTGCATTTCAGCCATTTCCTGAACCAGAATCCGACGCTGTTCCAGCCGGTCGGCGGCATGGACGCGATTGTCCGGGCCTTTGCCGGGCGGGTCGGCGATCTCGTACGGTACGATTGCATCGTCGAGCAGATTCGTCGCAAGGATAACGGCGTCCGGATCGTCTATCGCGGTCCGGACGGGGCGGAGCGGACCGTTGAGGCGGACTACGCGATCTGCACGATCCCCGCGCCCGTGCTGAAGGACATCGCGAACGACTTTTCGCCCGAGACGCGACATGCGCTGGAATCGCTGGAATTCGTCGAGGCGGTAAAGGTCGCCTTCCAGGCGAAGCGGCGCTTCTGGGAGGAGGATGCGGCGATCTACGGCGGCATTTCCTGGACCGACAGCGACATTACGCAGGTCTGGTATCCGTGCAACGGCTACCAACGGCCCAAGGGCGTGCTGGTCGGCGCCTATATCTGGAGCCGGAAGCCGGGGCTGCGCTACACGGCGATGCCGGCGCCGGAGCGCCTCAAGGCAGCGTTGGCCGAAGGCGAGGCGCTGCATCCGGGATATGCCGGCGAGATGGACTGCGGCGTCAGCAGAGCCTGGCTCAACGTTCCCTTCCAGAAGGGCGGGTGGCCGCGCCGCAATCCCGACGCGGCGTCGGTGCTGCGCCGGAGCGACGGCCCGTTCCATTTCGCCGGCGATCAGGTGACGGCGCTGCCCGGTTGGCAGGAAGGCGCCGTGCTCGCTGCCCACGCCGCCGCGCAGGCGATCGATCGCCAATTCACGGGCAGGTGAACCGAGACCCCGGCAGTCGGCTTCAGGGAAGGCCACGACCTGACCGGGATCGCGAAGGTGGCCTTGCCGGAAGGCCATGAATCAGACGCGAAAGCGTCCGAAAGCAACCCGCGCGCTTCGGCGAAATTGTTAGAATCGCGCTGCGCATAGGTCCAGCCGTCGACGATGACTCGGACAATTCGGGGCAGTGGCATGCTTTCAGGCTCCTTGCGTGTGAAGAAGTTGGGGCTCGTTCTTCAGTCGGTTGGCCTGCTCGTGGTCCGAAGTGCGAGGCGAATGACGCTGCAATTGCAGCGCCCGACGGCGGCCGGTCACGCAGACTTGGGAATATTTCGACCGTGATCAAGCATCGACAGAACCTCAAATGCACGTCGAGAGTGGCTATCGCATGCCCCTGTTGGTCGCAAGATCATTGAGCGCAGGCAGGGATTTCGACTCAGGATGGCGCGGTCGCAGAACCCGTAATCCGGTGAATCCGGCGCATTGCGCCGCCGCCAGCAGCGCATGGCGAGCGCAATGCGGAGGGGTGGGCTGTGCATGGCGCCGGGGACAGGCGGGGACGCCCGGCCCCGTGGCGATGAAGATCCGCGCATGGCGAACGCATGGCGCTCGGTCCAACAACCCCGGGACCCCAATTGATCCCGGAAGTCCCCGAAAGGGCAGCTCAAGGGGCACCCTGGACACTTTGCATCAACGATGCGTGGGGTGTGAAACCCAAGGCCCGCCCGGCGGGTCAAACAGACGATTCATGCTGTACGGGAGATCGGGAAGATCGACGCCGGAGAACCCGGCGGATCGGAGCCGCAGCGGCGCTTGAGCGGCTGGCAGTGCGGCGCGCACTGCGCGAGGCAGTGCCGAACGAAGTGTAGACGGGCGCCGCAGGAGCGCCTGCACGAGTGCCGCGAGCGATGCGGCCGGCACTGCGCCGTTGTCGGCGCAGCAGGCGAAGCACTCATGTGCAGCATGGTGCAGCGGCGCGTGTCGCGAGGAGCGAACGGCGTGTCGCCGGAGGCGCCCGCACCGGTGCGAGCAATAGCGAGCACGCGGGCGAGCGGAGCGAGGCGGCGAGCGCGGCCCCCGGATCGTGGTCCGGGGCAGGACGAAGCGCCCGCGAGAACGACGGTGCCGCCGAACACCGTCGGTCGGAAACGAAACGGGCCGCGCCGCCGCCGGAGCAACGGTGCGGCCCGCGAGATGTTGCGGTCAGGCTGCGATGCGCTGGACCGGGATGCCGAGCTGCCGCGCCTTGTCGACGAGGTTCTCGGTGATGCCGGAGCCGGGGAACGCGATCACGCCCTTCGGCAGGAGATTCAGCAGTTCGTCGTTGCGCCTGAACGGTGCGGCGCGTCCGTGGCGGTCCCAGTCCGGCTTGCAGACGATCTGGTGGACGCCGTTACGCTCGGCCCAGCTCGCCGCGATCTTCTCGACGCCGGGGCCGCCGCCATGCACGAGCACCATGTCGGGGTAGCATGCATTACTTCTACCCTAGGGATGGGAGCCAATATTCTTATTTTATATCAAGTTGTTATAAATGACACTGATCGAAGTGCTGGAAATCTTCCAATAATAGGTACCAAATAGGCACTGGTTGGAAACCAGCCTGCCGGTGGTCTGGCCGGGTAGGAGGGGTCGTTGCCGAGCCCCTCCCCCCACAGACCCGAGCGTGCGCGACTGACGCACTCGGTTCCTCACCTGACAGGTTCGCTCAAGAAGGTTGCCATGAGCGCGTGATCGTGACCG
>MKWU01007216.1_pt1 | contig 10788 bp, 11 predicted proteins | sample 809101 | NCBI WGS metagenome assembly MKWU01 (sample SAMN05860141, study PRJNA318959) | sponge metagenome | host: Aplysina aerophoba | place: Slovenia: Piran, Adriatic Sea, Gulf of Piran | collected 2013-05-07
GGCCGGACCCGCCGAGCCGTGGCTCCCCGGACCCTTCCCGCCCGAGGCCCGTCAGCCGACCCCGTGGCCACCGCCGTACCCGCTGCTCGACGCCGGCCTCCAGCCCGCAAGGCTCTGCTCCCGCGGCCGGCGGATCTCGATTCGCAGGGGATGGCACTTCGCGGCATCGCTGGAATGTCCTGCTCCGCAGTCGCCTCCGGGGCAGGTGGACAGCGCCCCCAGCAGGTCGATCTCGGCGAACAGCTCGATGAAGTCCCCCGGCCGCGACGGGCTCGCCTTCATGAAGTACTGGTTGGTGTCCCGCGCGTAGCCGGTGCACATGAAGACGTTGACCACGTCGTGCACGTGCCGCTCGGCCTCGGCGAGCGGCAGGTCCCGCGCGGCGGCCAGCGCCCGCACGAGGTTCGAATGGCAGCACCAGTGGTAGTCCCCACCGGTCAGCAGGTGGTTGGTGTAGGGGTCGCAGCGGGTGCCGATCACGTCCTGGACTCCGCCCCCGAACTCGTCGATGCCGTACCAGTCGAGGGTGTCGCGGGTGATGGTCGCCATGGGGCGAAGCCACGGCAGGCAGCTCCACAGCCGGTCGCCGGTGCTGACGTGGGTCGCGTGCAGGGCCCGGGTCTTGCCGCTGTAGAAACGCTCGGAGAGGTCGGACGCGTTCCACAGGTTCAGGTCGCCGACCTGCGAGCCCTCGGTCACGACGATGCGAAACAGGTGCCCGGCCGGGACTTCGAACGCCCGCGCATCGCGCGGCGGCACGGTCAGCTCGTCGACCAGGGTCGTGCCGTCGCGGACGGTCTCGTAGAAGGCCCGGTCGTACGGCGGCAGACTGTCCACGGGGTAGACGGTGACCGGCTCCACCGCCCGCCGTGCGGCGGCGTCCGCCGGTTCCGGATGTTGCGCTGGAATCGCCATGGTTCGCTCCTGTCGGTGGGTGGTCGGATCCCACACGTCCGCGATGCCATGGCGGACGAGGCGAGCGTTCGGATCACCTTACCGCGATCTCGTCGCAATTGTCCGCGATGCTCCGGCTACGTATAGCGAATGAGCCGCACCTCGACTCCTGCGTCGATCTCCGCCCAGGCACGATCGGCGGTCAGCGCGGGCAGTCCGCGGCGGGACGCCAACTGGAGGCAGGCACGATCGCCGAGCGACAGCCCCCGGCTTCGCGTCGCACCGCGGATGTCCGTTGCTCCGTACGCCTGCTCCGCGTCGAAGGGGACGATATCCATTCCCATGAGGGCCATCGATCGTCGCACTTCCGACGCGCTCGCCCCGAAGTCGGCGAGGCGGGCACCTGCCTCCGCGACGTTCACGGCCGAGACCATTGCGTCGCCGCGATACCCGGAGACGACGTCGGCGCCCGGTTCCCCGCGGAGGAAGGCGAGGATCGCCGATGCGTCGAGTACTACCCGACTCATTCGCTTCCGTCCGTCCCGACGCTTCCGTCCGCCGCGACTTCCCGTCGGCGCTCGCGCAGCAGCTCGTCCACCAGGCTCACGCCTTCGGGCACGTATCGCGCGATCATCTCCCGGACCCGGCGAACTTCCGTCGCATCGCTGATCAGGTGCAGCTCGTCGCCCTCGACCCTCATGACGACGGCATCCCCTTCGTCGATTCCGAGTGCCTCGCGGTACGCAGCCGGGATGACCACCCGGCCCCCCGGACCGACGACGACCCGAACCTGCTCGGGCCGGTCCTCGGAGCGAGGCGCGGGCCCGGCGTCGTCCGTTCGCGGCGGTCTGCTCAATCGTGGTTCCAGGTGGCCGTCGCGTACCAGCACATTACGCACATGCTGGTAGCGGATGCCGAGAATCCGTCGGATCTCGGAGCGACTGTATCCCTCGCGGTACAACGCCCGGATCTTGTCGCTCTTGGTCGTGAGTCCTGCGACGATCTGTTTCGGTGGCTGCTGCGCGTGTTCATGGGTGTGCATTGTCGGAGTCATCTTGTATCAAGGCTGATGCCGATAGGTTGTAAACGATACATGAACCCAAATTAATGTAAACAGTACAACAATCATGGGTTGTTTCCGAGATTGCAGCGTTGCCGACTCCGGGCCTGACCGCTGGAGCGCGAGCCGGACTACCCGGCAAGGCGAAATAATGGCGTTCGGTGGGCGCCAGGCGCGAGGATGCCGCCGATCCGTGCCCGCAGCCGCGAAAATCGGCGACACTTTCGCGCTAGAACGACACGCAAGCGGTCGTGACCACGCGCAGAACGGACTCCTGGCCGAAGGTCTGCCTGTACGCCTGCGCAATTTCGTCGGTGCGCTGTATCCCCGAGGCCCCGGGCTCGGCGAGGATGAGCACCAGCTTCGAACGCTCCCGCACGATCGTTCCCGATGCGTCGCGCCATTGTCCCGCAGCGTCCATGACGCTCAGCCCGTCGGGGAACCGCGGGGTGATTTCCTCGGCCAGGAACGCATGCCATGCCTCGTCGGTCACCACCTCGACGGTGCCCTGACTGCGCCCGAAGAAGAGCCGGTACTCGGTCCACCGATCCGTGCCGGCGGGGCAGGGCGGAGAATCGGCGCGAAGCGCCGGTGCGGCGGCAAGGGCGAGGACGGCAAGCGCCGCGGCGGTGCGGATGCAACGTATTCCCTTCTTCACTGCCTGCTTCCCCCTCGTGGGTACGGCGCGCCTTCTACCGCACGCGCCTCGATGGTCGCCAGTGGGACGCCCGCGCTCCCGGGGGCGAGCCTTGTTCCAGGGAACGGGCACCGCGCTTCACGGGCTCTCGCGTGCCGCGAGCACGTCCTGCATGGCATCCCGGAAGACCGCCCTCGACTCCGCACCGTGCACCACGTCCCAGCGGTACTCGTAGCTGCCGCCCGGGACCACCTTCAGATCGACGAAGGTCGGCCCGGGGGCGGTCAGGATGCCGGGCAGCGCCCCGGCGAGCGCGTCCGGGTCCGAGAATTCGTGGACGTTGGGGATGCCGGCCGCCCTCGCGATCCCGGCGAAGCTCACGACCCCGGCCCCGGGGATGGGGTGCGCGCCGTTCGCCTCGTAGGTGCCGTTCTCGAAGACGAAGTGGACCAGGTTTTCCGGGGCCGCCTCCGCGATGGTCACCAGGGTCCCCAGGTTCATGAGCAGGCTGCCGTCGCCGTCGAGCACCCAGACCCGGCGCTCGGGCACGCCGATCGCGAACCCCAGCCCGTGGGAGGAGCCCTGGCCCATGGCCCCGAACGCGTAGTAGGTGAGCGGCCACGGCTTGATTGCGTGCCACTCGAAGGCGGCCTGGTAGAGCGGCACCACGATCTCGTCGGTGTGGTGTGCGGCCAAGAGCCGGATGCAGTCGTCGCGTACGATCATGCGCCCGGCAGCATCGTCCCGACGAACAGCGCCACCGGCCGGGAGCGCCGGTAGGCGTCGTCGATGGCGGGCGTGATGGCCGGCACGTCGTCCGCCCGGCGCAGCAGGCGGTGCTCGACGCCGACGGTATCGAGGGCGGGCAGGGCGCAGCGCACGATGTGCTTGTCCGAGCTGCGCGGGTCCTCGCCGGCCTCCGCTCCCTGGAGGCCGATCAGCATGCACACCGGCAGTCCGTAGCCGGCGGCGATGGCGCGAATCGCGTTCATCGAGTCGTACATGCCGGTCTGCTGCATCATGAGCAGCGCGCGCACGTCGCAGTACGACAGCGCCGCGCAGATCGACACCCCCTCGTCCTCCTTGCACACCCGGACGTGGCGAAGGTCGGGGTCGGTCGAGATCGGCCGCAGCAGCCCCTCGCTGGTCACGATGTCGGGCACCGACACCACCACCTCGACGCCGCTCGCCTTGATGGCGGAGAGGATGGGCGGACCTTCGAGCGTGTCGCTCATGGAATGCGCCTTGAAGCCCCGTGCGCCGGGAACGGCCCCGGCGTTCGCGGTCGCGAATGTTACCGGAGCGCGAAGCCGGAGAGATGACTCGTGCAAGCCGTCGCGTGTGCCATCGGCGTCGCGTGGGCGGCCCCCCCCCTTGCAGTCCCGCAGGCGCCATGTCGGTCCGAGGCCGAGCCTCGCTAGAATGCAATGGACTGCCCGGACACCGCGAGCCGCCTCGACGCCCGGAGCCCGGGCTCGCCATCGCACCGTCAACGGTGTTGCCGCCAGGAATCGACGCTTGGAACACCTTCAGCTCATCGTCAGCGGCCTCGCCAACGGGTGCGTCTACGGCCTGATCGCGCTCGGCTTCGTGCTCGTCTACAAGGCGGCCGAGCACGTCAACTTCGCGCAGGGCGACCTGATGATGCTCGGCGCCTTCGTCGCGGTGGGTCTCGCCAACGAGGCGTACCTGGGCCTGCCGTTCTGGGTCGCGTGCATCGGAGCCATCGCGGCACTGGCCGCGGTGGGCTGGCTGCTGGAGCGGGCGGTGCTGCGCCACGTGTTCGGGCAGTCGCAACTGGCGGTGGTGATCCTCACCATCGCCATCGGCTTCGTGCTGCGCTTCGTCGCCGGCGCCGTCTGGGGCCACGAGCCGCAGGTGCTGGAAAGCCCGTTCGCGGGCGTGCACAGGTCGTTCGGTGGCGTGGTGCTGGGGGTCGACGAGATCGCGGTCGTCGTCGTCACCGTCGTCCTCACCGGGGTTCTCTACGCGTTCTTCCGCTTCACGAATCTCGGAGTCGCGATGCAGGCGTCGAGCCAGAACCAGCTCGCGGCGTACTGCATGGGCATCCCCGTGAAGCGGATTCACGGCCTGGCGTGGGCGCTGGCCGGCGCCACCGCGGCGGTCGCAGGGATCCTGTTCGCGTCCAAGGGCTCCATCGATCCCAACGCCGGGTTCCTCGGCATCAAGGCGTTCGCGGCGGCGGTGATCGGCGGGTTCGGCTCGCTTCCGGGCGCGCTGGCGGGCGGACTGATCGTCGGACTCATCGAGCAGCTCGCGGCCCGCCACGTCGCGGCCGGGTACTCGCAGATCGCCCCCTACGCCGTCATGCTCGCGGTCCTGATCCTCCGCCCCCACGGCCTCTTCGCCCAGGTCCACGGCAAGAAGGTGTGAGGCGATGCGAGTGCCCTTCAAGACCGGCTACGACCACGACATCCGCCTCTTCCGGAACCGTCGCCACGCGCTGCGCTACGCGGTGCTCGTCGCAAGTGCGGTGGCGCTGCCCTTCGTGCTGGACGACTTCCTGATCGGAGAGGCCACCAGCGTCCTCATCTGGGCCATCGCCGGTATGGGCCTGATGCTGCTGACCGGCCACGCCGGCCAGCCGAGCCTCGGCCACGCCGCGTTCCTCGCCGCCGGCTGCTACGCGAACGCGATCCTGATGGACCGGTTCGGCCTGCCGTTCCTCGCATCCTTCACCCTGGCCGGGCTCCTCACCGGGCTCGCCGGCGTGCTCGTCGCGATTCCCGTCCTCCGGCTCCAGGGCATCTACCTCGCCATCGCCACGCTTGCCCTTTCGATCCTGACCGAGGACATCATCGTCCTGGCCGAGCCGTGGACCGGAGGCGTGGCCGGCCTGACCGCGCCGGCGATCTCCATCGCCGGGATGGAGGTGGACCGCTTCGGATCGCCCGATCGCTTCTACTGGCTCTGCCTCGCCGTCGCGCTGCTCGTCACCCTCGGCTACCGCAACGTGCTGCGCGCGCCGCTCGGAAGGGCCTTCACCGCGGTCCGCGACTCGGAGGTGTCGGCGCAGGCGATGGGGGTGAACCTCGCCCGCACCAAGGCCGCCGCGTTCGGACTGTCCTGCATGGCGACGGGCTGGGCCGGCGCGCTGATGGGCCACTTCGTCTACACCTTCAACCACGAGGCGTTCACCATCTTCATCTCCGTCCAGCTCCTGCTGATGATCGTGATCGGGGGGCTCGGGGCGATCCAGGGCGCGTGGTACGGCGCGATGGTAGTCGGGCTCGTTCCGCTGGCGATCACCATCGCGCGCGACTGGACGACGGAGACGTTCGGGGTCGCGGTCGCCGCCGTGCCCGGGCTCGAGAACGCGATCTTCGGGCTGATCCTCGTCCTCATCCTCCTGTTCGAGCCGCACGGCATCCACGGTCGCCTCTCGAAGTGGAGGGTCTGGTTCGAGCTGTTCCCCCTCGCCCGGCGCGACATGTTCCGCCGGGAGAAGCGCTACCAGAAGACGGAGCGGCTGCGATGAGCCTGCTGGAGATCCGGGAGGCGACGCTGCGGTTCGGAGGCGTGACCGCGCTCGATCGGGTGTCGTTCGACGTGGAGGAGGGCGAGGTCTTCGCCATCGTCGGACCCAACGGCGCCGGCAAGTCGACGCTGTTCAACCTCGTCTCGCGCTTCCACGATCCGGTGGCGGGCCGGATCCGCTTCGACGGGAGGAGCCTGCTGGATCGATCCGCCTCCGGCATCGCCCGTCTCGGCATCGCCCGCACCTTCCAGAACATCGAGCTCTTCGAGCGCTCGTCGGTGCTCGCGAACCTGCTGGTCGGCCGCCACGTGCACCGGCGCGCTTCCGTCGCGGCGCAGCTCCTCTTCACCCTCTCGGTACGGCGCGAGGAGATCGCGCACCGCGAGGCGGTCGAGCGGGTCATCGACCTCCTCGACCTCCAGCCGCACCGGGAGAAGACGATCGCCGCTCTCCCGTACGGCGTGCGCAAGGTGGTGGAGATCGGCCGGGCGCTGGCCATGGAACCCAGGCTGATCCTGCTCGACGAGCCCGCCTCGGGGCTTTCGTTCGAGGAGGTCGTGTCCATGCGGTTCTGGATCGAGGACATGCGCAGCCGCCTGGGGGTGACGGTGCTGATGGTGGAGCACGACATGCGCCTGGTCTCGGCGGTGGCGGACCGGGTGCTGGCGCTGGCCGACGGGCGGGTGATCGCGCTGGGCACGCCCGCCGAGGTCTGGTCGCATCCCGGCGTCGTGGAGGCGTACCTGGGGGCGGGCACGGGGACGGCGGCATGAGCGATGGCATGAGCGGCGGCGACGCGCTCCTCGGGGTGCGGAATCTCGAGAGCTTCTACGGTCCGATCATGGCGCTGCGCGGCGTGAGCCTCGACGTGGCGCACGGAAGCATCGTCGCGGTGCTGGGCGCCAACGGGGCGGGGAAGACCACGCTGCTGCGGACGGTCTCCGGCATCATCGAACCCGAGAAGGGCGAGGTGATTCTCGCGGGGGGGGGGAAGACCGCGGTGCTGCGGAGGGTCTCCGGCATCATCGAACCGGAGAGGGGCGAGGTGATTCTCGCGGGCGAGTCGATCGCGGGCGACGAGCCGGACCGGATCGTGCGCAAGGGTGTCGCGCACGTCCCCGAGGGCCGGGAGGTATTTCCGCTGCTCACCGTCGGGGAGAACCTCGCGATGGGCGCGTACACGCGCACCGACGACCGCGTCCACGAGGACCTGGAGATGGTGCTCGGCTACTTCCCGCTCCTGAGGGAGCGGCTTCGCCAGGCCGCGGGCACGCTGTCCGGCGGCCAGCAGCAGATGCTGGCCATCGCGCGCGCGCTCATGGCGCGCCCGAGGGTCATGCTGCTGGACGAGCCGTCGCTCGGCCTGTCGCCCCTCCTGGTTCGCGATCTCTACGCCGTCATCCGGCGACTCAACGAGGAGCGCGGGGTCGCCATGCTGCTGGTGGAGCAGAATGCCAGGGTCGCGCTCGACATCGCGGACTCCGGCTACGTGATGGAGCTCGGACGCATCGTGATGGACGGCCCCGCCGAGCGGCTCCGGCAAAGCCGGGACATCCAGGAGTTCTACCTGGGCGGGCCGGAGCGGAGCCTTCGCGGCGAGCGCCGCTGGAAACGGCGCAAGACGTGGCGATAGTCCGTCAACCGTGGTGTCCGGCGCCCCGGCGCAGCTCAAGGGCCTGCCTGGTCCGTTTCGCTCGAACGACCGTCGAGCGTCTGCGCCCGCCCTTCCGGCGCCCGGACGACCTTCGTGTACGCAAGGATTGGTGCCGCATCCACCAGGTGCGACATTTCCGGGCGATCGGAGATCTCCGCCCGCGATCCCGTTCCCGTGCCCTCGTCGCCGCGGTCCAGGGCTTGACCGCGCAAGGGCGGGGTGATTGATTCCGGCTGCGCAGAACCGGGTCGAGAAGATGCCGGGTCGTCCACGTGGCCTCCAGGTCGTCCACACCACCAGGGAAGGTTCCGGACTTTCGGGACTTGCCGGCCCTCCATACCTCGTCGACGGCTGCGACACCCTCGCGAAGCTCTTCCTGCACCGCTGCCGGACGCTCGGGGACCGCACCGCCCATCGCGAGAAGGCGCTCGGCATCTGGAAGAGACACTCGTGGGCGGCCTTCCTCGACGCCGCCCGAGCCATCGGCCTCGGGCTCGCGGCGCTCGGGCTGAAGCGAGGCGAGGTGGTTTCGGTCCTCTCCGAGGATCGCAAGGAGTGGATCTACGCCGACCTCGGCGTCCAGTGCGTCGGCGGCATCGTCTCCGGCATCTACACCACCGACAGCGCCGAGCAGATCGCGTACCTGCTGGCGGACTCGCGAAGCCGATTCCTCGTCGTCGAGAACGAGGAGCAGCTCGAGAAGTTCCTGGCCGTGCACGACCGGGTGCCGGAGGTGGCGAAGTGCATCGTGCTCGAGCGCGAAGGTCTGCACGACTTCTCCGACGACCGGGTCCTGTTCCTCGACGAGCTGTACGACATCGGGCGCGGAGCCCACGCGTCCGACCGCGAACGGTTCCGGCGCGAGGTCGAGGCGTCGCGCCCCGATGACGTCGCGCTGCTGGTGTACACCTCCGGCACCACCGGCCCGCCCAAGGGCGCGATGATCACGCACGAGAACATCATCTGCTCCGTGGCGTCGGTCCTGCAGGCGACACCGACCCTGGAAGACGACGAGCAGCTCTGCTTCCTGCCGCTGTGCCACGTCCTGGAGCGGCTGGTCTCGGTCTTCGTCCCCATTGCGGCGAAGTCGGTGGTGAACTTCGCGGAGAGCGTCGAGACCGTCTTCGACAACCTCCGGGAGGTCTCGCCGGCCTCGTTCACCGCGGTGCCCCGGATGTGGGAGAAGCTCCATTCGCGCGTCCAGGTGCTCGCCGCGGAGGCGACCCCGCTCGGCCGCCTGGCCCTGCGGCGGGCGGTCGCCTGTGGCGCCGAGCGCGCCGGGTACCTCATGGAGGGACGCCCGGTGCCCGGCTGGCTGGAGGCGCGTTTCCGGCTGTGGGACCGGCTGGGGCTCGCGGAACTGCGCCGGGTGATCGGGGTCGACCCCCCCCCGACCATCACTACCCGCGCGGCTCCCCTCTCCCCCGGGCTGGTGAGGTGGTACTGGGCCATCGGCCTCGTGATGCTGGAGGGCTACGGTCTGACCGAGAGCTCGGGCGCCCTCACCCTGAACCGCACGGACGCGAACCGGACCGGCTCGGTCGGGCGGCCGGTCCCCGGCGTGGAGATGAAGATCGCCGCGGACGGGGAGATACTGGCGCGAGCGCCGACCGTGTTCAGGGGCTACTGGAACGATCCGCGCAAGACGGCGCAGACCGTGCGCGACGGATGGCTGCACACTGGCGACATCGGACGGATCGACGACGACGGCTTCCTGTGGATCACCGGGCGAATCAAGGACATCATCATCACCGCCGGCGGCAAGAACGTCGCCCCGGCCGAGATCGAGAGCCGGATGAAGTTCTCGCCCTGGATCGTGGACGCCGTGGTCATCGGCGACCGCCGCCGGTACCTGACCGCGCTCGTCATGATCGACCAGGAGAACGTGGAGCGATACGCTCAGGAGCACCGTGTGGCGTACTCGGACTTCGCCTCGCTGTGCGCCGCGGAACCGGTTCAGGCGCTCATCCGGGCCGAGGTGGCGGCCGTGAACGCCGGGTTCGCGCAGTCGGAGCAGGTGAAGGACTTCCGCCTGATCGACGTACTCCTGATCCCTGAGGACGACGAGCTGACGCCCACCATGAAGATCCGGCGCGGCATCGTCGAACGAAACCACAAGGCGCTGATCGACCAGATGTACTGATCGGCCGGGAGAGGAAGCCATGAGACATTCGACAACCCCCGCCGCGGCCCTGCTGGTCGCGGCATCGCTCGCCGCGGGCGCACTCCTTGCGCCCCCGGCCCTTGCCGACCAGGGCGTCACCGACGACGAGGTCGTCGTCGGCTCCGTCAGCGACCTCTCGGGGATCTTCGCCGCCTTCGGCGCCCCGGCGGTGGCCACCGCGCAGATGCACTTCGATGCGGTGAACGCGGCCGGTGGCATCCACGGCCGCAGGATCCGGTTCGTGGTGGAGGACATGGGCTACCAGATGCCGAAGGCGATGCAGGCGTACAACAAGCTCCTCAACCGCGACAAGGTGTTCGCGATGCTGCTCTCGCTCGGTACCCCCATGAACATCGCGGGGCTGAAGCTGATGACGCCGAAGAACGTCCCGAACCTCACGCCGCTCTCCGCGGCCCGGCAGTTGCTCGACGAGCCCATGCGTCTGCGCTTCATGGGCTCGGCCTCGTACTACGAGCAGGTGCGGCTCGCGGCCGCGTACATGGCCGAGGAGTACGGCCTGTCCAGCGCCTGCACCATGTACATCCCCTCCGACTTCGGCAAGGAGGTCCAGGAGGCGTTCCGCGACGAGGCCGACGCGAACGGCGCACTCTCCTACGTCGCGGAGACGACCCACAAGCCCGACGAGGTGGACTTCGTGGGAGCGCTGCAGAAGCTGAACGCCGAGGGGTGCGAGCTGATCGGCCTCGCGCTCGGGGTGCGCCAGGTCATCACCGTGGCGGGTACCGCGAAGAAGCTCGGTCTCACCCACCTGAAGCTCCTCGGCTCGTCCGGGGCGTTCCACACCGTGCTCGCCGCGGTACCGGGGGGCGTGACCGAAGGGCTGTACGCGGCGGCCGGCTGGGTCGACCTGGCGTCGCGG
>MKWU01007217.1_pt1 | contig 10786 bp, 10 predicted proteins | sample 809101 | NCBI WGS metagenome assembly MKWU01 (sample SAMN05860141, study PRJNA318959) | sponge metagenome | host: Aplysina aerophoba | place: Slovenia: Piran, Adriatic Sea, Gulf of Piran | collected 2013-05-07
AAGAGCAACGCAGCCGACGGCAAACCCATGTGAAGGACCGCTCAAATGAAGTGGGTCAGGACTGCTATCTTCCACTTTTGCGTGAGTCTGGCGCTCGTCGGTTGCGGCGGTGGCCATCTTTCTGTCGGCCTGCCCGAGGGGAAGCAGACGCTCGATCTCGAGTTTCCTGGCGATCAAGCGGTCGAGCATCGGCTTCCGCGCATCTCTGGCGGGATTCAACCTTACGAATCGAGTATCGACGGCTGTCCTGACTGGGTGACGCTCCTCCCGGACCGAGGAACACTTGTGGGGACGGGACCCGCGGTTGACAGCGGCAAGACCTTCTTTTGCACCTTCCGGGTCACCGAATCCGACCCCGGTTTTCGGCCGGCGCGGAGCGTATCGTATGGGCTCAGGCTGACGGTCAGTCCTCCCCCCTCGGAACCGCCGGAACTTTCTGTCGACCTGCCCGAGGGGAAGCAGACGCTCGATCTCGAGTTTCCTGTCGATCAAGCGGTTGAGCATCGGCTTCCGCGCATCTCTGGCGGGGTTCAACCTTACGAATCGAGTATTGACGGCTGTCCTGACTGGGTGACGCTCTTCGCGGACCAAGGAATACTTGCGGGGACGGGACCCGCGGTTGACAGCGGCAAGACGTTCTTCTGCACCTTCCGGGTCACCGAATCCGACCCCGGTTTTCGGCCGGCGCGGAGCGTTTCGTATGGGCTCAGGCTGACGGTTTCGGTGGAACAACCGCTGGAACTCCCCATGGAGATCATGGATGCACTCGAAGCCGCGGAGAAATTCGGCCGTGTCGAGGTTCCCGAGGTTGTAACCAACGGTAACCGACATAAACAACTCACTTTCAAAATCGGAAGGTTCGGAGGGATACTCTTCCCAGTGGCCTCGGGCGGCGTAGAACCGTACACCTACGAGTTGGTCGACTGTGTGCTACCCGCCGGGCTCGAATTTCATTCCAACACCCGCGTTCTGTCGGGAACGCCCAACGCGGAGTACCGTGGGCCGAACTGTACCTATCGGGTGACGGACAGTTCGTCCGCGTCCGTTTCGCGGTCGCTCGTCCTTGTCGTCGAACCTCTCGAAAACAGAGCTTGGCGCTTCAGGACCAGGACGGTCGAACCTGGGCAGGGTTGGTGCATAGTTCCCCGCCAAGAAGTACTGTTTGAGGTCGCGACATTGCCCCGTGCGCACGGTGGAGCAGGCTCGGAAACGTACGAATTGCCTGGAGCGCCCTTTTCGCCTGAATTTCCCAACTTGTTGTCTTTCGATCCGGGCCGCCGCGCACTTGCGTTCACCAACCCAGATCCGCCACCAGTCCTCGGTACCCCCAACACGTACCGTTACCTGGTTAAGGTTGGTCAAAACGAGCATGACGCTCTTTGCCTCGATTTCCAAGTTAATACCGGCCCCCATGGTAATTGTCCCGAAGACGACAGCGTCGCCCCTCCCCTCAAACCTGGAGACTTCATCCACGTCCAGCTTCGAGTACGCGACGACGCGTTCTGGGAACCCAATGCAAACCCGGACCCCAACAGTGGCGATAACCGCGGCGAGTACCGGTGTCCGGACACCACCGCGCCGCTACCGCGTCCCCCCATTTTCGGAGAAGTCTCCAACCCGGTCCACGAGGCGCTGGGACCGGTGCATGCGAGGCGTGCCACCGAGGTGGCCCATGCCGCCGTTCGCGATCGGGTCCGCGGGTGGTCGCCCGGCTCGGAACAGGCGTCGTTCGCGGTTGCGCCGGAGGTCGGCCTCGCTTCGCTGTCAGGGCAGAGTGAAGGCTTCGACTACTCCGGAAACAGCGAATCGGTGACTTTCGGCGCCGAGACAGGAGCCGGCGCCTGGCAGGCGGGATTGGTCGCCTCGTTCACCGGCACCGATCTTCACTACCGGGCGGCGGCAGGTCTGTCTGAACGGGGCTACCGCACCGGCGAGCACGACACCGACATCCTGTCGCTGCATCCCTTTGCCGCGTGGCACGCGCCGACCGGCGGACCCCTTTGGGCGTCGCCGGGCGCAGGCATCGGCCGCCTGGGCCCCCGCGACGATCCGGGCTGCCGGTCCGGGCCCGGCCCCACCGGCGTCCCCTTTGGGGCGTCGTGGGGCGCAGGCATCGGCCGCCTGGGCCACCGCGACGATCCGGGCTTCCCGTCGTGGTCCGACTCCGACGTGCGCCTTTTCACTCACGCCGTGGGCGCCTCTGTTCCCGTGGCCGACGTGCTGTCCGGAGAGCTTCAAGCCGAAGCCGGCATCGACTCGTTCGCCTTCGACATCGAGGGAGGCGACCGGATTTCATCCTCGCTGCCCACGATGCGCGGCCTCGACTATCGCGCCGGCCTGGCGTGGAGTGCGCCGGTTGTTGGCGCGCCCTCGGTGTCCATCGCCTACACGCATTTGACCGGGGACGGACCCGAGGGCGGTCAACTGGAGGCAAGAGGCTCCGTGTCCGTGGACGGCGTCATCCATCCCCGCCTTACCCTGACGGGGAATGCCGGGGGCTCGTTCGGCCTCGGCGACTACGAGCAGGATTCCTGGCGCCTCGGGGGCGGCGTGCGCTTCGCTCCGGAGAGTCGCGGCCGCGGTTTCGGGCTGGATCTTGACACACGGCTGGTGTCCCGGGCTGCCGGACGTCCGGCCGGCGTGGGTCTGCGAAGCGAAGCCGGATACGGCCTTTGGGGCGGCCCCTTCCTTGGAATGATGCGGCCGCATGTCGGCTTGATTCGTCATTCGGGCGATCAGTCCGTCCGGCGAATCTTCGGTTTGGACCTCCATGGCACGTCGAGCTGGCCGATCAAGATCGAAGTCCAGGACCATTCCAGCGATCCATCGCCCGCGTTCAGGTTCTCGCTCCGTCACCGCTTCTGACCCTCGTGCACCTGCTTTCCGTGCCCGCGAGATGCGCGCAGCGCGTGTCGAGGCTTCACGCGCTTGTTGGGCGCCTTGCGCCCGCGGTTGCCGGCGCGGTAGTTTACAAGCAAGGACTGCGCGCGCAACATGAGGAGTACAAGGCCATGCCCCAGGTAGAGAACGCCGAGGAAATCCGCTGCCTCACGGCCACCAATCCAGGGTATATGACCCTCCGGGGCACCAACCAGTATCTACTGGGCCGCGAGGAGATCACGGTCATCGACGTCGCCCTGGGCTCCGACGCCAACCTCGACGGGCTGCTGGCCGAGATGGAGGCGCTGGGCGGCAGCCGCATCACCCGGATCCTGCTCACCCACATCCACATGGACCACTGCGGCGGCGCGCTGGCGCTGAAGCAGCGGACCGGCGCCGAGGTGGGCATCTCGCGGGTGCGCGCGGGTCATCTCGGCGGCGAGGACTTCACCTATGACGAGGGCGATCGCATCGCCTACGACGGCGGCGAGCTCGAGGTGGTGTTCACCCCGGGGCACGAGGCCGGGCACTGCTGCTTCTACGAGCGCGAGAAGAAGATCCTCTTCTCCGGCGACCACATCCTGGGCAAGGGCACCACGGTGGTGCCGGCGGGCGAAGGGAACATGGCCCACTACATGGAGTCGCTGGAAAAGCTCCTGTCGTTGGACATCGACCTGCTGCTTCCGGGCCACGGCCCGTTCGTCACCGAGCCCATGGCCAAGATCCGCGAGTACATCGACCACCGGCTGATGCGGGAAGACCAGATTCTGCAGGGGTTAAGGGATGGACGTCACTCCATCGGCGACCTGGTGGAGGTCATCTACGTGGACTACCCGCAGGCGCTGATGCGCGTGGCCCATTCCTCCGTCGAGGCCCACCTCCTGAAGCTCGTGGCCGAGGAACGGGTGCGCCGGGAAGGCGACAGGTACTTTCTGGGCCAAGGCGGCGGGCGGGTCTGAAAACAGGACATCTGGCTCGTCGACATCGTGCAGCCTTCCATCCGAGTTGAATACGAAGGCAGGTGAGCAGGCGAGCGGTGCGTTTGAGAACGGATCATGTGTGCAAAGCGCCTGCGTGCCGTTCTGTCGCTTCCCGGTCCCGGCGCGCCTGCGCAAGCTCGTAACTCGCCTGCATCCGCATCCAGTGATCGGCGGTCCCCCAGCCTATATCCTCCAGCGCCAGCGCCATGTTCGCGGACACGCCCGCCTTGCCGTTCAGTAGGCGCGACAGCGTTCCGCGCTCGCAGCCAAGATGCGCCGCCGTCTCGGTGACGTTCCAGCCCACCCCCTCCATGCTCTCGCGGACCAGTTCGCCCAAGTGCGGCGGGTTGAGCATCGGGCCGACGCGATCACTTGCAATTTCGTTCATGGTCAACTCTCCCTCCGGGTCAGTGATAGTCGATCAGGTCCACGTCCACGACCTCGCCATCCTCGAAACGGAACACCACGCGCCAGTTGCCGGAGACGTCAACGCTCCACTGACCCGCGCGGTCGCCCTTCAGCGGATGCAGCCGGAAGCCGGGCGCGTCGGCGTCACGCGGATGAGCCGCCTCTTGCAGGCGGAACAGGATGCGCCGGAGCCGTGGCACCAGGCCAGCCGGAAGCCGTGCGGCGTTGTCCCGTTCGTGCAGCGCCCGCAGACCCTTGTGCCTGATTCTCATACATCACTGTAGCGCGCCGCGTTACGCGCCGCAAGGGAACCCGCGGTGATGGGAAAGGCTTTGCATCTAGTGGCTGGAGAGGATCGCTCGCGCCATGGGCACCAGGCTTCGGATCAGTTTCGATCCGGCGTCACGGGGCCCTGGCGGGTCTGAAGCCGGCCCCTACTCCGCCACGGCTGGCCACACCTCCACCACCACCACTGGCAGCCCCTCCCGGGACAGGCGGGCGCCGTACGCCTTGGCTTCGTCGTAGCCGGTGAAGGTTCCGAGGCGGACCCGGTGGTAGCCGTCGTGGGGCTCGATCGCCACCGGCCTGTCGTAGCGGTGCTCGAGCCGGGCCTTCAGCTCGCGGGCCTTGCCCAGCTCCGAGAACGCCCCGACCTGCAGGGTATAGTCGAGACGGTCGGGGATGGCCGTGAGCGGGTATCCGCCGGTGTCCAGGACGTCGACGCGCACGGGGGCCGTTCCCGGCCGGACCATGTCCACCGCCTGGGCGGCGGCGTACGACAGGTCGATGATTCTGCCCTTGGCGAAGGGTCCCCGGTCGTTGATCAGCACGGTGACCGTCGTGCCGTTGGTGAGGTTGGTGACCTCCACGCTGGAGCCCAGCGGCAGGGTCTGGTGCGCGGCGGTCATGCCGTGCTGGTCGTAGACGGTTCCGCTGGTGGTCTTCTTGCCGTGGAAGCCGGGCCCGTACCAGGACGCGACACCCTGCTGCGAGAGCGGCACGGAGGGAGGCGTCGAAACGCGGGCCGGCGGCGCTGTCGGCTTCGAAGGGGCGCAGGCGGAGTACAGGAGCAGGACGACGGCCCAGGGCATGAGGCCGGCGGCACATCGCCAAAGACGTGCGGAAACCATCAAGACCTGATTATACCGCAATGCCGGCCGCATGGAAGCAGTGACCCGCGGCCGCGCCGCCCGGGGGCTCCGTTTACGGAGCCACCTGAATTGTGGTACTTTTTCATCGTGAAGGCGTCGTGGGCTCTCGCCGCCGCCCCTGGCCGCGGACCTGGTCGCGGCCACTCTCCGTGGCCTCTGTTTCAGAGCCCGATTCGTTGCGACGGCGCCGCATACGGTCCCGGGCTCGGGACCAGTCCTGTTCGAGGAGAGGTTCGCGCCATGTCCGGTCATTCCAAGTGGAGCACCATCAAGCACAAGAAGGCGGCCAAGGACGCCAAGCGAGGCAAGCTGTTCACCAAGTTCATCAAGGAAATCACCGTGGCGGCCCGCATGGGCGGGGGAGACTTGACGAGCAACCCGCGCCTGCGCACGGCGGTGCAGACGGCCCGTGACAACAGCATGCCCAACGACAACATCGAGCGCGCCATCAAGAAGGGCACCGGCGAGCTCGAAGGGGTTTCCTATGAGGAGGTCAGCTACGAGGGCTACGGCCCCGGCGGCGCCGCCTTTCTGGTGCAGGTGCTGACCGACAACCGCAATCGGACGGTGTCGGACATCCGGCGGATGTTCAACAAGCATGGCGGGAGTCTGGGAGAGACGGGCTGCGTGGCCTGGATGTTCGACAACAAGGGCCTGATCGTCGTGTCCAAGGAAGCGGTGGAGGAAGAGGAGTTGCTGGCGCTGGCCCTGGAGGCCGGGGCCGAGGATATGACCGAGAGCGACGACGTGTTCGAGATCGTCACCCAGCCGGAGGATTTCGCCGCCGTTCGAGAGAGTCTCGAGAACGGGAAGATCCCCATGGCTTCCGCCGAAGTCGCCATGATTCCCAAGACCACCACCGCGCTCGCCGGGAAGGAAGCCGAGCAGACCCTCAGCCTCACCGAGGAACTCGAAGACCACGACGACATTCAAAGCGTCGCGGCCAACTTCGACATCCCCGACGAGATCCTGGAGCAGGCCGGCTGACGTCATCGGAGACGGAAACATCGAAACGATCCTGGGCATAGACCCCGGAACCCTCAAGACCGGCTGGGGTGTGATCCGCGCGGATGGAGCCCGCCTGCGGCACGTCGCCCACGGCACGGTCCGAAGTTCTCCCAGGCAATCCCAGGACCGGCGCCTCCACCGGATCTTCACGGAGCTGGCCGAGGTCATCCGGGAACACGAGCCCACCCACGTCAGCCTGGAGAAGGTCTTTCTGGCGCGCAACGTCCAGAGCGCGCTCAAGCTTGGCCAGGTGCGCGGGGTAGCGCTTCTGGCCGCGGCGGAACGCGACATCGCGGTGTCCGAATACAACGCCGTGCAGGTGAAGAAGGCGTTGACGGGGTATGGGCACGCGGGCAAGGGCCAGATGCAGCAAATGGTGACGGCCATCCTGGGCCTTGCGGACGAACCAGAGGAGGATGCGGCCGACGCGCTGGCGGCCGCCATCTGCCACGGGCATCTCTGCGCCTTCGGGGCCGGCGTCATGGCCGCGACGAACCGGCGGGGGAGGGGATTGCGTTGGCAGGCGGATGCCCTTCCCGGCGGCAAGAGCTGAGTCATGCGGGTCCCGCGGGGGCCGCATCGAAAGCAGGCATCGTTGAACCATCCCGAGTCCCGTCGTGATCGCTAAGGTTCGCGGAACACTGGACCACAAGGCGCCGGGCGAGGTCGTCGTGGACGTCGGCGGCGTCGGTTACCAGTTGTTCACGGCGCTGAGCGTGTTCTACCGGCTGCCGGAGGTGGGAGAGCCCGTGACGCTGCTGGTGTACACCCACGTCCGGGAAGACACGCTCCAGTTGTTCGGTTTCTTCGACCCGGCGGAGAAGCAGGCCTTCATGCTGCTCACCGGGGTGTCGGGCATCGGCCCCCGGCTGGCCCTCAACATCCTGTCGGGCATGGCCGCCGGCGAGCTGTTGGGCGCTCTGAGGGACGGCGACGTCGCCCGGCTGGTGACGATCCCGGGGGTGGGCAAGCGCCTGGCGGATCGCATGATCGTGGAGCTGCGTGATAGGATAGATACGCTCCCGGATGCCACCCCGGCCACGGCGGCCGATCCCGGGATCCGCGGCGACGCCCTGTCCGCCCTGGTGAACCTCGGCTACCGCCGCGCGGATGCGGAGCGGGCCGTGCGCCAGGTGTTGAGCGAGGGAGCCGCCGAATTGGAAACCGTGCTCAAGGAAGCCCTGCGTACGCTCAGCCGGTAGCCGGCCGTACAGCGGAACCACGCGTTCATGGAAGACAGGACCACATCGCCCTCCGGCACCGAGGAGGACGTCCTTTACGATTCCAGCCTCCGGCCCCGGCGGTTCAGCGAATATTTCGGCCAGGAGAAGGTCAAGGCCAACCTCGCAGTGGCCATCACCGCCGCCAAACGGCGCGGCGACGTGCTGGACCATCTCCTTTTCCACGGCCCTCCGGGTCTCGGCAAGACCTCCCTGGCGCATCTCATCTCCCGGGAGATGGAGGTGGACATCCGGCCCACCTCCGGTCCGGTCATCGAGCGGCCCGGGGACCTCGCCGCGCTGCTCACCAACCTCGACTCCGGAGACATCCTGTTCATCGACGAGATCCATCGCCTGAACCACGTGGTGGAGGAGGTGCTGTACCCGGCGATGGAGGACTACCAGGTGGACGTCATGATCGGTCAGGGACCCGGCGCCAAGTCCATCAAGCTGGAACTCAAGCGGTTTACGCTGATCGGCGCCACCACCCGTTCCGGCCTGTTGACCCCGGCGTTGCGCAACCGGTTCGGCGCGGTGTTCCGGCTCGACTTCTACGAGGCCGGGGTGCTGGCGAAGTTGCTCGCCCGCTCCGCGTCGCTCCTGGGCGTGGGCGGCGACGACGCGGGCTTCGCGGAGATCGCCCGCCGCTCCCGTGGCACGCCGCGGATCGCCAACCGCCTGCTGCGGCGGGGGCGGGGCTACGCGGAAGGCCACGGCGAGGGGAGGGGCACCCGCCCCGGGGGGGGCAAGGGCCCGGAGGTGCGGGCGGCGGGTGCGGGACTACGCGGAAGTCCACGGCGAGGGAAGGGTCACCCGCCCGGTGGCGTGCAAGGCCCTGGAGATGCTGGAGGTGGATGAGCAGGGTTGCGACAAGATGGACACGATGATTCTCACCACCATCATCGACAAGTTCGACGGCGGGCCCGTGGGGCTGGATACCCTGGCGGCGGCCATCGGCGAGGAGCGGGGCACGGGCGAAGACGCCCACGAGCCGGATCTGATTCAGGCCGGATTTCTGGGGGGCCGGCCGCCGAGCCGGGGGGGGGGGTGCGGGGCAGACGCCTGCGGGGAGCCGTATCTGATCCAGGCCGGATTTCTGGAGCGCCGGCCGCAGGGCCGGGTCGCCACCCCGGTGGCCTACCGGCATCTGGGACGATCCCAGTCCGCGTCGCGGGTGGACCGGGAGAAGCGGCAGAAGCGGCTGCTGTGAGGGTTCGGCTTGTTCTGCCCGACTCGATCCGCACGCGGTTGAGGGCCATCATTTCTTTTGTGCTTTACGGGTGGAAGCGATAGAACGGTGTGACACCGTATACGGGTCAGGTCACTCCAATGAGCACGGTCAAGACCGGCGAAGAACAGGCGGAGACGCTTCGATCGGACGAACGCAAGCGGCGCAGGCGCGAAGGGTGGGTGATCCTCATCGCCGCCCTGATGATCCTGTTGTTCGCGTTCTTCGAGGATATCCTGCCGGACGTCGCGGCGGACTACTCCCTCACCAGCAACATCGCCTTCTTTCTCCTGGTCAACATCAACATCATCCTGTTGGTGCTGCTGGTCTTTCTGGTCGCCCGGAACCTCCTGAAGCTGGTCCTGGACCGGCGGAGGCGCATCCTGGGGTCCCGTCTTCAGGGCAGGCTGGTGTTGGCCTTCATCGGCATCTCGCTGGTGCCCACCGTGATGTTGTTTCTCATCGCCGAAAGCTTCGTCACCCGCTCGGTGGACAAGTGGTTCGACTCCCAGATCGTGAACGCACTCAAGGGCTCCCTCGATATCAGCTCGACCTACTATCAGAACTCCGCCAACAACGCGCTTTTCTTCGCCCGGCAACTGAGCCAGCGCATCGGTGACGGGGAACTCTTCGAACCGAAGAAAGCCGAGGGCTTGAAGCGTCTCGTGGAGGAAAAGCAGCAGGAATACAATCTCGGTACGGTGGAGGTCTACAGGCCGGACGGGACCGCGCTGGTGAAGGCCTTCAACGACCAGGTGCCCACGGGTGTCACGGTAAGCCCGCAGGCGGACTTCCTGAACAGCGCCCTGCGGGGCCTCGAGGTCACCCGGACCCAACCGCTGGGCGAGGGCGATGTGCTGCAGGGCGCGGTGCCGGTGTACGGCGAGGGCAGACGGATCATCGGGGTGGTGGTGGTGGACTACTTCGTACCCAAGAGCATCAGCAAAAAGGCCGAGCAGATCTCCCGGTCGTACGAGGAGCACAAGCACCTGGCCATCCTGAAGGAGCCGGTGAAGCAGACCTACATGCTCACCCTGCTCCTCATCACCCTGGTGATGATCTTCGCGGCGACGTGGTTCGGCCTCGCCCTCGCCAAGGGCATCACCGTGCCGATCCAGCGGCTGGCCGAGGGTACGCACGAGGTCGCTCACGGCAACCTCGATTATCGGATCGAAAACAGCGGCGACGACGAGATCGGCACGCTGGTGGCGTCCTTCAACCAGATGACCGAGGATCTCAAGCATACCAACTCCGAGCTGGATCAGCGCCGGCAGTACATGGAAACGCTGCTGGCCAACATCACCGCCGGGGTGATCTCGGTGGATCGTTTCGGCCGGGTGACCATCGTCAACAAGGCGGCGGAGCAGACCCTCGGCATCGAGGCGGCGGACGTGCTTCACCGGCAGTACGAGGATGCGTTGCGAACCGTCGAGCTGCAGCCGTTGCTGGACGTGATCGAACAGGTGAAGGGGGGCATGGGCGTGGAACGCGTGGTCCGCCTCGGAGGGCCGGACAGCAGCCGGACGCTCATGACGGCGGCCGCCAGCCTCCAGGACGACAGTGGCAACACCCTCGGCATCATGGTTTTCATGGAGGACATCACCGAGATCCAGAAGGTCCAGCGCGTGGAGGCGTGGCGCGAGGTGGCGCGCCGTATCGCTCACGAGATCAAGAATCCGCTGACACCGATCCAGCTCTCGGCGCAACGTTTGCGCAAGCGCTACGAGAACGTCCTGGACGGCGACGGGTCGGTCCTCGACAAATGCACGTCCACCATCATCCGGCAGGTGGATGAGCTCAAGACCCTGGTGAACGAGTTCTCGAACTTCGCGCGGCTGCCCACCGCGCAACTCGTCGCGGACGATCTCAACGAGGTCGTCCGCGAGGCGTTGTTCCTGTTCAGGGAGGGTC
>MKWU01007218.1_pt1 | contig 10785 bp, 9 predicted proteins | sample 809101 | NCBI WGS metagenome assembly MKWU01 (sample SAMN05860141, study PRJNA318959) | sponge metagenome | host: Aplysina aerophoba | place: Slovenia: Piran, Adriatic Sea, Gulf of Piran | collected 2013-05-07
CTCAGGCGGAACATGCATCAGTGAGTACTTTAACCCGATCAATAGCAATAGTCGAAAACCCATCCCAGATCTAGTATAGAATACCCGGGGTCGACAATCCTCTCTACACCAGCACCCCCGGCATGGGTTTGAACTGGCAGGCTTCGACGAAGATCTCGAAGAAGTCGGGGGTGGTCTCGAGCTCGATATGCTCGATGTCCCTGACCAGCGTTTCCATTTCCTTGCGGCGCGTGTGGGACAGGAGGATCTCCCGGGCGCCCTGGACGGCGGCGTTGCCGACCTTGAAGATGCGGTCTTCAGGCACGGGGGCCAGGAACCCGATGTCGATGGCGTTGCGCACGTCCACGTAGTTGGCGAATCCACCTGCAAGGAAGAGCCGGTCCACGTCGCCGGGCGCGACGCCGAAGGCGCGGAGGACGATGTATTGGCCGCAATAGTTGGCGGCCTTGGCCTGGGCCAGGTTGCTGGCGTCCTGCCGGGACAGGGTGATGCCGGATTTGGCTACGACGGGCACCTCGAACTGTTTCCGGTCGGGGAACACCCCCTTGGGACTCATCATACCGTGGCGGCGTAGCTCGGCGAGGAGATCAATCAGGCCGGAGCCGCAGATGCCCTGGGGCGTGGAGTCTCCGATGGTGCGCCAGTCGAACCGCCCGTCTTCCCACTTCAATGTTTCGATTGCGCCTTCGTAGCCGGGCATGCCGTACTTGATTCCGCCGCCCTCGAAGGCGGGACCGGCGGGGCATGAAGCGGTAACCATGCGTCCATTTCCTGCCACGACCACCTCGGTATTGGTGCCTACGTCTACCAGCATAGATACACCCGGCCGCGCAGCCAGGTCGACGGTGGCCAGGTCGGCCGTCACGTCGCCGCCCACGTGGCTGGCGATAATGGGCAGGCCGTAGACACGAGCCTTCGGATTGGCCCGCAGGCCGAGCCGGCGGGTGCCGATGGTCAGCGCCGTGGTATCCCGATCGCCCGCGAGGTACTCGTTTTCGATCAGCGACTTGTAAGGTTTCTGGCCGATGCTCTGCACGTCGAGGCGGAAGAAGAGGTCCCGCATGGTGGAGTTGCCCGCCACGACGATCTCGTAGATCTCCTGCCGAGTGGTTTCCGTCCGCTCGCACCAGTCCATGATCTCGTGGTTGACGGCGTTGATGATGGCGTTCCAGAGTTCGTCCTCGAACCCGCCGTCGTAGGAGATGCGGTGCATCACGTCGCTGCCGCCGAAGCGCTGGGGGTTCTCGAAGGAACAGACGTGGACGCTCCGGCCGGTTTCCAGGTCCACGAAATCCATGACCACCGTGGTCGTGCCCAGGTCGATGGCGAGCCCGTACACGTGTCCGCGGAACCGGTCGACCTGCTCGCCGTCGTAGAAGACGGCATCGCCCCGCCGGGTGACCAGGGGATCGAGCGGCGTTTCCTTTTCTTCGGTAACGGTCAGGATCTTGGGCGTACGGCGGAGTGGAGCGAAGGCGATGTCCACATTGGGGTCGATCACGCGCGCCTGGCAGGCGAGCCGGTAGTTCTCGCGCAGGAAGGACTCCGGCTTGGACCTGGGTACGAGCCCTTCCATCCCTTGTTGGATTTCCACGATGCACTCGTGACAGATGCCGTTGCGGAAACAGGAGGTGGGCACCTGCACGGCGAGGTCGTCGGCGTAGTCGAAGATGGTTTTGCCGATGACCGCGGGCCGGGTCGTCGTGCCGTCGGTTACCGTGCCGCCGGTTTCCGTGCCGCCGGTTTCCGTGCCGCCGGTTTCCGTGCCGCCGGTTTCCGTGCCGCCGGGCGTATTTGAGGACGTTTCCATGGTCACGTTCGGCGCGGCCCGTCCTCTACGATCTGCTTCATCCATGCCCGTATCTACAGCATCTTGTCGCATCGCAGACGGGCGTGCGTCCGGATTTTGATCCGTCGACTCTACAGACTGCTCCGGTCGTTCGTGCGGTGCTTCCTCCGTCTCCCATGCGCCGCGGTAGTCGAGTTTGTCGTCCCCGCCGCACATGAGCAGGCCGCCGGATTCCCTCGGTTTGCGCTGGTTGCGGCACCCGAACCGGGCGGTACATTCGTCGAAACGGTTTTTGTATGGGCAGCGGTAGGTGGCCTGCTCTGTCGCGTGGGCCATCATGTCTTTGAAGATAGCCGTGATGCGGTCCAGGCGCTCCTGGTACGCAGCCTTGTCGATCTTTTTCATGGGATAATGTAGGGAAGGGATCCTGCTGCGGCCAGCCGCGCCAATCTGCCAGCCCGGCTGCTTTCCTGGCCGTGCCACTTGACCACCCGCGCCAAAGCGGGATCGGACCGCCGGTCCGCCAGGCCGCGAGGTGCGATTAACTTACTCAGGCTTCCTGTTCCTGCTTGAGTTCCACGAGGAGGCGGTTGGCCAGTTCCACGCATCCAACCGCGTCTTCGGCGGTGCCGTCGGCGCCCATGTCGTCGGCGAACTCCTGGGTGACCGACGCGCCGCCCACCATGATCTTGACGTCTTCGCGCAAGTCGTTATCGATGAAAGCGTCGATGGTCTTGCCCATGTTGGGCATGGTCGTGGTGAGCAGGGCCGACATGCCCACCAGGGGGGCTTCGTGTTCCTCCACGGCGTCCATGAACTCGTCTTCGGAGGTGTCTACACCAAGGTCGTGGACCACGAACCCGGCGCCGCGCAGCATCATGATGCACAGGTTTTTGCCGATGTCGTGAAGGTCGCCCTTGACCGTGCCCATGATGACCGTGCCGACCGGCTGGATGCCCGATGCGGAGAGAATGGGTTCGATGTGGGCCATGCCGGCCTTCATGGCGCGGGCGCAAGCCAGGACCTCCGGGACGAAGATGAAGTTCTCCCGGAACTTGATGCCCACGATGCTCATGCCGTTGATCAGACCGTCGTCCATCACCTCCAGGGCCTCGATGCCATCGTCCAGCGCCGCCCGGGTAAGCGTGTCGACCGTGCCGTTGTCCCCGTCGATGAGTGCCGCGGAGATCTCCTGCATGGCCGGCGTCGCACGGGCGAAGGCATCGATGATCCGCGTCCGCTCGTTGGGTCTTTCGATGAACTCTTCTATTTCGTCTTTAAGAAAGTCGTTGGCTATATCGTTGAGTTCTGCCATGCGCTTCTTCCCGGTCCTCCCTGGTTCATGCCGATCTTGCCGCCTGCCTCGCGGTGAGTTGGACAACGCCGGCCGTTGCGGCCGATCCGGTTTTCAATGCGTGGCCTTTGCGCCTCGCGTTCATCATGATTCCTTTGCGCCTCACGATCAGTTGATTCCTGTGTGCCTCGCGTTGAGCTGGGTCCTTTGCGCCTCACGCCGCGTGTGTGCGGTGCCAGTCCTTCACGGCCTGGGGGATCGCCTTCAGGTTCTCGATGGACGCCTGGAGCGGTACCGCGCATTCCGGTCCCACCATGTGAATCCCGTGCTCCAGGTTGCTGCAAACTTCCCCGGTCACCTCTTCGGGACCTCGCGCGAAGAGCGTTTCTGGGTTGTTGATGTTGCCCACGAGGGATATCTGGCCGTCCACGGCCTCCATGGACTCCTGGGGCTTGTTTTTCGAATCGTAGTGAAAGGCCGCGAAGCCGGTCTCCGCGATGTAACCCATGCGGTCCACGGTCCTTCCGCAGATGTGCATGATCAGCGGGATGGGGATCCGTTCGACGAGTTCGATGTGCAGGTCCCTCAGGAACCGCCGGTAATACTCGCCGCTCACCAGGTCGCCCGTGGCATGGTCCGGCAGGGTCAGGGCGTCCGCCCCGGCCTCGATCTGCGCGATGCCGAACTCCACCGTGGCCTCCTTCATGCGGTCGAGGGCGAGGTGGGTCTTCCCGGGGTCATCCAGGGACATGAGCAGGAAGGGCTCCACGCCGAAGCAGTGGTAACCCAGCGACCACGGCCCCATGGTCTTGCCGATGATGGCCACCTCGTCGCCGTATTCCTTCTTGAGCAGGCTGATGGCGTCGAGGACGCATTTCGTGTCCTGGTGCGTGAGGAAATCGGACGGGACGTTGATGTCGTCCACGTCTTCCCAGATGGGCTCGCGCATCTTGACCGTGGGCCAGTTGTCTTTCTGCTCCCACTGGATCTTGCAGCCCAGCGCGGAGGATTCCTGAATAATGGTAAATACCGGCATGATGCTGTCGAAACCCAGCTCGGTGTACCCGGTGGCCGCTAGCCGAGCCATTAGTTCCGGGTCCCGGTTGGCGTCCGGGAAAGGCGCGTCGACCAGGTCCATCAGCTCCACCGTGGCGACGGATGTCGGATTGCATACGGGCGTGCGGTCCACAGGCTCCCGCCTGAGGGCGGCCAGCACCCGATCCCGGCCCTTCATCTCCTTGGTGAGGTCGTCGCTCATGACTGCCTCCTTATCGATCGAGCTTTCGACGATCGCGTGATCGCGTAGTCTTCATTCGGGTTCTGTGGTTACCTCTAACCATCCTGCTGGCTGGGGGCCGCCAGGACGCCCCTGCTCAGCACGGCCTCCTGCTCGCGCAGGACGGCCCGGACGTTCGGTGCGCGGACCAGCAATTGCCCGATCATCGCGTCGTGGATATGGGCGCAGGGAAAAACCACTTGGTCCAGCGTGCCGCTTACCTCGTCTATCTCGGCCAGCTTCATCAGTCCGCCGGCGATGAAGGAAATGCGACGCTCGCGGTCCTTGCCTTCCCCATGGGCCGTGACGCGATACACGCCGTCTCCCTCGCTCAGGACCTGGATTTGTAGGCCCGATTTCTTGTCGAGGATCTCCAGGGGCCGCGGTTCCGCGGGGCCGACAGGGTCCAGCTTGCAGGCTTCTAGAAACACCCGCTTTACCCCCATGTGATGTTCATGGCCGCAGGGGAACCGAAGGCGTCCGCCGCTGGCCGGTTCCATCCCGCTGAGCACTCCCATGGCGTTTACCACGAAGGCGATACGGTCCTCGACGCCTTCCCGCCGGCTGTAGGTGTATACCTGGTAGACCGGCCCGGAATCGTCCCGCTGGCGGTAAAGACCGATGGATATGTCCCCGAAATGGGGATCCAGCGGAACCAGTTCGATGCGCCTGCCTATGTCGACCGTCTGACCCATATCTGCCGCCTCTTACGTCTTCGATGCGGCCGGCCCTGTTTCTTGACCGGTCGCGTCCGACCACTGCCGTAGCTGGTTGCGGCCGAACTCGTCAGTTGCCCGCTGCAAATGCTCATTGCCCGTCACGTCCGACCATTGCCGTAGCTGATTGCGGCCGGCCCTGTTCCTTGACCGGTCGCGTCCGGTCCTATCCCCTGTCGAACCCGTCTTCGAGCCACTTTAAAATGGCTTCCGCTACCGTTTCGGCCTCTCTGTCTTCGCCGGTCCATTCCTGTTTTTCAGACCAGTGCCATTCGTCCAGGTAGGCGTCGGTACCAGTGAGTCCGTCCCGCATGGCCACCCGGTCGATTTCCTGCTGGAACCAGTCAGGCATCTGGCGTGAAAGGGGACGCCGTCCTCCGTAGACGCGCACCTGCGCCGGAATGTCACGCCAGTAAAGAACCTGGTACTTCGTCATGCCAGCCTGTCCATCGCTTCGCGGAAGGCCCGGATGTGGGCGACGCCCGTGCCGCAGCAGCCGCCGATGAAAAAAGCGCCGGCCTCGAGGAGTTCCGGTACGGAGGCCGCCATCTCGTCCGGGGTGTTGTCGTAATAGGTCCGGTGCTGCTCGTCGAGACGCGCCTTCCCGGCGTTCGGGTAGGCCATCATGCGTTTCGGTTCCTCCGCCCTGGCTTCCATGGCGCGTTTCAACTGGCCGATACCGCTGATGGCGTAAGGCATGCCCGTGTGCTCGTCGCGCCGGGATTCCGCCCCGCAGTTCAGGCCGACGATCTGTACGTGCTCGAGCAGGTCGCGACCGCCGGACTGTGCGCCGCCTGCCAGTATCTCCAGGAGATCGGCTGCCGTATGGCCCCAGTCGGTCTTGTAAACGATCTCACCCGTAGCGCGGTCCTTCGTGTACTTGTACGTCTGGTTCACGGCGATGGGCAGTCCGAACTGCCTCAGTACGTCGATGGCCAGGGCCGCCTCGTTGGCGGAGAACATGGTCTCGACACAGAAGAAATCCACCCCGCCGGCCGCCAGGACCGTTCCCACGCGCTCGTGGGCGTCCCGGGCGATGCGGTTCGCGATGCCGAACTCCGTATCGCCGCTGTCGGCCTCGATGGCGCCCGGCAACGGTCCGATGGAACCGGCCAGGTACACGTCCCTGCCGCTTCGCTCGATGGCGGCCCGGGCGTGTTCCATGGAAAGCCGGATCAGCCGCTCGGATTCCGAGGCGTCCTTCCCGGCCATTTCGAGATGGGGATAGGACGCCACGAACGTATTCGTACCCACCACTTCCGCGCCTGCTTCAATATAATCGAAATGGATGTCCCTGACAATGTCGGGGTAGAGCTCGTTGGCCAGCGCGCTGTTGGCCAGTTCGATGCCCCGGACGAAGAGCTCGGTGCCGAAACCGCCGTCGTAAAGGAGGGGACGATCGTAGGCAATGCGTTCAAGAAATGTCATCATGCGGGTTGCTCCGGCGGGCCGGCTCGGTCGTCAGGGCGTCTCGAAGGATACCTGCTCGCGGGTTCGGAGTTCCATCGGCCGCAGCGAATGGTACACGAAATCGTTGACCGGCGTGGGCACGCCCGCTTCCCTGCCCATGCGGACCAGCGCGCCGGTCTGGGCATCCAGCTCGGAGAATCTTCCTTCCATGATATCCCGCTGCATGGAGGCGGTGCCGCCGTATTCGACGCTGTCCAGGATGGCCAGGGTCTGGGCCACGATGTCGTCCGGCAGGCTGATGCCCACGGCGGTGGCCACGCGGTGGATCTCCACCATGGCCGTCTCGAGGAGCCGACGGGTGCCGGGCTGGCTGCGGACGACGCCGATCGGCGCGCGGGTCACTCCGCCGATCCCGCTCCACGAAGCGATGAGGATGTACTTGCGCCACATGGCGGCCTGAATGTCCGGCGGCGTATCGACGATGAGTCCCCTGGCGCGATCGAATGCCTGGCGCAACCGGTCGACCCGTTCGCTGCTGCGGTTGTCCCATTCCCCGAAATTGACAAAGGGTTCGTAGGCGACGTGCCGGATGAGACCCGGTTCGGCGATGAACGAAACGATCCCGCAGACGCCGCCGAGTACGTGCCGCCAGCCGAACTCCGCGGCGAGTTGCTCCGGCGTCTCCACCCCGTTCTCCATGGGCAGGATACAGGTATCGGGTCCGAGCAGGGGCCGGAGACCGTCGAGGGCTTCGGGCACCTGCCAGCACTTGACGCAAAGCATGACGACGTCCACGTCGCCGGCTTGCCTGGGATCCCCGATGGCTTCGATGGAGGGCAGCGTGAAATCACCCTTCGTGCTCTCCACGCGGATGCCGTTCTGCCGCAGGGCTTCCAGATGCTCGCCGCGCGCGATGAATACGACTTCCTCTCCCGCCTCGGCAAGCCGTCCTCCATAGTAGCCGCCTACGCCTCCTGTACCGAATACCGCGATGCGCACTTGTGCCTCCGATGGTCCCGGGTTCCCGGGCGATGGTTCTATTTCCGGATCGTTCAACACCCTGTTGATTCGACATCCTGATCGTTCGACGTCCGGATGTCGCCGTGCGGGATCTCAGCGCCGTCGCGACCCCGGTGAGGTGCCGTCAAGCAAACAGGCCAATATAATGGATTGAAGATCGGGAGAGCAACTGCTTTTCGAGGGGTCCGTCGGGAGGCCGAGGCCGGCGCGTCGCATGTTAAAAACGCCTCGAACGCATCGAGGGGACGTCACGCCTCCCCAGGAATTCACGCACCGCGGGAATTACGCCCATTCGGGACGTCACGCCTCCCCAGGACTTCACGCACCGCGGGAACTACGCCCATTCGGGACGTCACGCCCCGCCGCGCTCGAGGACGAAGGCTTCCATGGCGTAGTACTGGGGGAAACCCAGCTTGTCCAGACGCCGGGCCGTATGGGTGTTCCGGTCCTGCACCCGCTCCCAGAACTCCCTGTCGTCGTACGCGCCGGGGAACATGGCGGTATCCTTCTGGGACTCGTGCCGGAATATGGCCTGGATCTTGCGCTGGAGATCTTCGTACGAGAGGGGAATGAATACGTCCGCCTCGTCCACTTCCCACTCCTGCCAGGCGCCACGGTAAAGCCACACTTCGGGGTCGGTCCTGTCGTAGACGGCGAGAGCCCGGTCGATGACTTCCTTGCATATGCGGTGGGTGCCGTGCGGGTCGGAGAGGTCGCCGGCGACGAAGACGACTTCAGGACGGACGTCGTTCAGGATATCGAGGACGATCCGCACGTCTTCATCGCCGATGGGGTGCTTCTTCACCTGCCCGGTCTTGTAGAAGGGCAGGTCCAGGAACCGGGTCTTTTCAGGCGGGATGTTCAGCGTCGACGCCGCCGCGATGGCTTCGGACCGGCGGATGTTGGTCTTGATGATCTGGACTTCGGGGATATCCACCTGCCCGGGCAGTTTCGTCTCGATAAAGGAACTCACGGTATCCACGATGCCGTCGAACTTCGCGTGGGCGCATCCCAGGTCCCGGAAGGTCAGGCCGATGAAATCGATGAGCCGCTTCACGTCTTCGTCGAATACGGCGATGTTCCCGCTGGTCATGTAAGCGATGGTAATATCGTTCCCGGCGCCGGACAACCGGTACAGCGTGCCGCCCATGGAGATGACGTCGTCGTCCGGATGAGGCGAGAAGCAGACGCAGCGCTTGTTGGTGAAAAAGTCCTCGCGGCCGTAGATCTTGGCGCGGACCGCGTCGAAGGTCTTCCGGTTGAGTTCGTCGACTGTCTGGACGGTATCCACCAGGGAGTAGAGGTCGTATGCGTTGTAGTCCCGGCGCTGCAGGTGCAATACGGGCTTTTCCGCCTGCTCGCAAAGCCAGAGCACGGCCCGTTGCGAAAGCTGGTCGGACCATTCGACCGCGTGGTTGTTCAGCCAGGGCCGCTTTACCCGGGTCAGTTCGCTGGACGCGGGCGGATCGATGAAGACCGTCGTGTTCGGATGGTTCTGAAGGTAACTGGCCGCCACGAGCGGACTGACCTCGCCCTCCACCGCCTGGCGGATGATGGGCGCCTTGTGCTCGCCCGTGGCCATCAGGATGATGCGTTCCGCGTCGAGGATGGTGCCGACGCCCATGGTCACCGCCTCGATGGGCACGTTGTCCTCGCCGAAGAAATCGGAAGCGGCGTCCTTGCGCGTGCTTTCGTCCAGGCGGATCAACCGGGTGCGCGTGTTCGGCAGGGAACCGGGCTCGTTGAACCCGATGTGGCCGGTGCGCCCGATGCCCAGGAGCTGGATGCCGATGCCGCCCACGGAACGGATACGTTCCTCGTACCAGGCGCAGTGGTCCTCGATCTCCTCCGGCGCCAGGTCGCCCAACGGGATGTAGACCTGGTCTTCGGGTATGTTTACATGGTCGAAGAGATACTCCTGCATGTAGCGGTGATAACTCTGGGTCGACTGCCGCGACATGGGGTAGTATTCGTCAAGGTTGAAGGTGACGATGTTCTCGAAACTGACGCCGCCGCGGTGCAGCGCGATCAGTTCCCCGTACACGTCGATGGGCGTGGATCCCGTGCAAAGGCCCAGCACGGCCAGCTTCCCCGCCTCGGCGCGCGCCTGGGCGTACCCGACGATCTCTCTGGCGACGGTCCGCGAAAGCGCCTTGTGGTCGGGACAGATGGCGAGGTGTATATGTTCGGTGGCAGGATGCATGCTAGCGTTCCGGTTCAATGGTTCGATGGGCAGGTCGAATAGTCCTTGCAGTTTGCCGGTAGCCCGTACAAAAGCAAGCGCTACCTGGCGCGCAGCGTGGCCTTCAACGCCCCGCGCGTTTCTCTCCCGAGGCCACGAATATCCCGATACGGGCGAAATCTTCACAACAGAAAGACTGCACTTCGCACAGGGTGCCTATGCTTTCGACACGTACCTCTCCCAGTCCCGCTTCCAGATACCATGACCTGATATCGGATCGTTTGAAACCCAGCCAGCGGTCGTGGTGTTCTTCGCGCAGAAACTCGAACTCATGCTCGTCCGCGTCCGTGATCACCAGTTTTCCTTCCGGTTTCAGTATTCTTGCCATTTCCCGGATGGCGTCAGGCGGTGATTCAACGTGGTGTAGACACATATTGGCAAAGGCGTAGTCGATCGTCTCATCAGGAATAGGTATATCCTGGGCGTTCCCTACGCGATAGTCGATCGATGAACTTCGTGCGAACTTTCCCTTCATTTCATTCAGGATGACCTCTGACTGGTCGACCGCGATGACCTGCAGCCCTTCCTCGATCAGACCCTGCGAAATAAACCCCGTACCGGCGCCGATGTCCGCGGCGATTTTGCCCGTCTCGACCGCTGCGGCCGCCAGGGCGCTCACCCTGACGTCGTCGGAATAATACCGCTCGCGCATTTCATCCCATTCCTGGGCGACGCGATCAAAGAATTCCTTGCTGCTCACCGGCATGCCCTCCTTCGCATATGCCATCGCGCGGGATCGTAATATAATTGCATACGTTATCGCGCACGTTCAATATACATATATTATGAAATCACATATAAAAAGTGTCAATTTCTTCACGCGGCAACGCCCGATCATCCGTGTTGCAGCGCCCGATCATCCGCGTTGCAGCGCCCGATCATCCGCGTTGCAGCGCCCGATCATCCGCGTTGCAGCGCCCGATCATCCGTGCGGCAGCGCCCGATCATCCGTGCGGCAGCGCCCGATCAACCGTGCGGCAGCGCCCGATCATCTGCGTAACTGACTCATTAAACAAGCGTTAATCAGTTATTTGGAAT
>MKWU01007219.1_pt1 | contig 10780 bp, 7 predicted proteins | sample 809101 | NCBI WGS metagenome assembly MKWU01 (sample SAMN05860141, study PRJNA318959) | sponge metagenome | host: Aplysina aerophoba | place: Slovenia: Piran, Adriatic Sea, Gulf of Piran | collected 2013-05-07
GAGCGCATGCGCCGCACCGGCGTGTACTCGGGCGCACCATTCACCTCGCCCGCGCACGCATCGCCCAGCAGCTCCAGCATCACCGGCTGCGGCCGGCCGGAGCGGAGCGCCGTGAAGGCCTGGCGCAGCTTGATCGGCATGTGGTCGGCGGCCAGCACCTTCTGCGCCATCTTCGTGGTGGCGGCGTAATTCGCCTTGCTGTCGAAGGTAGGCGCCTGATCGACGTAGGACGTGCCGGGGTGGCCGGGGAGGAACAGTACCGGCGACGAATCCGTGTGCGCCTGGGCGACGCCGGCGAACGCGTTCTCCGACCCCGCCAGCGCCTGCACGGTGAAGACACCGATCTCGCGGCCGTTGGTGGAGCGCGAGACACCGTCCGCCATGTTGCCGGCGACCCGTTCTTGCCGTGTGGTGATGACACGCATTCCGGCCCGCGCCACGGCCTCGATGATCGGGGTCATGGGGAAGCAGAGGCACTGGCGGACCCCTTCCGCCTTCAGAATTTTCACCAAGAGATCGGCGCCGGTCATGCTGGCCTCCCCACTGTCCACCGTTCGTCTTCGCGCGCGCTCGCCGCCCGCAAAGCGGGGCGTGGCGATGCGTTTGCCGCGTGCTTAGAGCGCTGCGAGGGCCTCGACCGCGTTCAGATCGGGCGCGGTGCTGCCAGCCGGATCGAGCGGTTGGATGCAAACGTGGCTCGCGCCCGCGTCGAAGTGCTCCCTGATCCGCGCACGCACGGCTTCGGGCTTGCCCCAAGCGACCATGGCGTCGAGGAAGCGGTCGCTGCCCCGCTCGCCCAGCTCGTCTTCGCCGAAGCCGAGGCTCAGCCAGTTGTTGCGGTAGTTCGTGAGCGGCATGTAGATCCCGAGCGTCTGCGCCGCGACGTTGCGCGCCGTCGAGGCCTCGTTGGTGACACAGACCTTCTGCTCGACGCAGAGCCAGGCGTCCGACCCCACGATCTCCCGCGCCCGCGCGGTGTGCTCCGGCGTCACGTTGTAGGGGTGCGCGCCCCGCGTGCGCTCGGCAGCCAGCGCCAGCATCCGGGGGCCCAGGGCGGCGAGTACGACGTTCCGCTCCTGCGCAGGAATGGCCACCTCGGCCGCATCCATGGCATCGAGGTAGGCGCGCATGGTCGCCACGGGCTTGGCGTAGCTATGCCCGCGGAAGCCCTCCACCAGCGGCACGTGCGAGACGCCGAGCCCGAGCACGAAGCGGTCGCCATAGAAGTGGTTCAGGGTGTCGTGGCCGGCGATCGCGGCCACCGCGTCCCGCGCATAGATGTTGGCGATGCCGCTTGCGGCACAGAGCCGCTCGGTCTCCGACAGCACGAAGCCGGCGAAGCTGAGGCTCTCGAAACCCGTGCCCTCGGGATACCAGAGCGCGTCGTAGCCCAGGCCTTCTGCCGCCTGCGCGAACGCCGCGACCTCGCGCGCCGATGGCGCGTCCGGGAATATCCACACGCCTCGCTTTCCCAACTCCTTCATACCGTGCTTCTCCCCACCCGTTCGCCAGACCTGAGCGCGGGAACCTAGCATGGATCGTGGTCCGATGGCCCGGGCGCGCGACGAGGGTTATCCTGCCTGCCCAACCCGCCCACGACCGGGAGCAGGAGGCGAGGCATGGCAGGCGAGACGGCCGCCCACCACGACAGGGACAAGGTCTACCGCGCACGCTTCGACAAACAGCAGCGCGCGCACCTCAGGACCCTCATCACGCCGGCGCTCATCGAGGAGTACCGCGCGAGCCCGCTCGGCCAGCACTCGGACGATCTGGAGCGCGTGCTCAACTACTTCCGGCGCGGGCCGTTCGAGGGCAAGTACGTGCTGTTCGAGCTGGAGGCCAACCGCAAGTACAAGATCGTGACCACCACGGCGCAGCAGGGCGGCCTGCCCCGGGACGTGGACGGCACCGTCTACACCGACAAGAACAAGGCGCTCCACGCGGTCTTCCTCAAGCGGGTGGACGCGCTGATGGCGAGCGACAGCTGAGGGCCGGGGGGAAGAGCGATGGCAGAGATCCACCTAGCGGGCTATTGCGACCGCTTCAGCGCGCGGCCGGGCGAGCGGCTCGACATCATGGTGAACGCCGAGGGCACGGACCGGGTCGAGCTCCAGCTCGTGCGCCTGATCCACGGCGACGAGAACCCGGAGGGTCCTGGCTTCGTCGAGCGCGAGGTGGATGCGCCGGTAAACGGGACGCACGCCGTGGCCAGGCAGCACACGCAGCTCGGGAGCTTCATTCGCGTCGCGGACCCGGAGGCCCAGCTTGCCACGAGGGATCCCTTCACCCTCTGGGCCTACATCTGGCCACGGACTCCTGCTGATGGCCGCCAGGGCATCCTCACCCGCTGGCAGAGTGCCGACGGTGCAGGCTATGCCCTCGGTATCGGCGAGGACGGCGCGCTCGAGTTCCGCCTGGGCGACGGCGCCGGCAACACGGACGCGCTCAGCGCCGACATTCCGCTCATCGCGCGCCAGTGGTACCTGGTCGCGGCCTCCTACGACCCGGCGAGCGGCGAGGCCACGCTCTATCAGGAGCCGATCGAGAACCGCTACAACAACCTGCTCTCCAAGATCGTGCCGCTGCCGCGCTCCTGCCACGCGAAAGCGCAGCTTGCGGTCAAGCCGGCGGCGGCTGACGCGGATTTCATGTGGGCCGCTGCAGGGGACCGCGAGGCCGGGCGAGGCGCCTTCGCGAGCCAGCTCTACAACGGCAAGATCGACCGTGCGGGCGTCGCAGGCTCCGTGCTGAGCCGCGACGCGCTCGACCGCGCGCGGGAGGCGGGCGGCGCGCCGGCACCTGACGCTGTCATCGCCTCATGGGACACTACCGCCGGCTACAGCGAGACCGGCATCGGCGACACCGTGGTCGACACCGGCCCCCACGGCCTCCACGGCGAAGGCGTCAACCGGCCGGTGCGGGGCATGACCGGCTTCAACTGGAACGGCCACGACGACTGCTTCCGCTACGCGCCGGATCAATTCGGCGGCATCGAGTTCCACGAGGATTCGCTCGCCGACTGCGGCTGGAAGCCCACCCTTTCCATGGAGGTGCCGGACGTGAAGAGCGGCGTCTACGCCGCAAGGCTCCGGGCAGGCGATGCGGAAGAGCACGTGGTCTTCTTCCTGCGGCCGAAAGAGCCCTCGGCCCCCATTGCCATGCTGATGCCCACCTGCAGCTACCTGGCCTACGCCAACGAACGCATCGGCCTCGACACCGGCATGGCGCAAGTGCTGAGCAGCCAGGTGACGGTGATCCACGAATGGGACCTGGCGCTGAGGCAGCGGCCGGAATACGGCGCCTCCTGCTACGACAGCCACCGCGACGGGGCGGGCGTCTGCTACTCCACCCGGCTCCGGCCCATCCTCAACATGCGGCCCAGGCACCGCATGGCGCCCACGGTCGTGCCCTGGCAGTTCCCGGCCGACCTCTCGGTCATCTACTGGCTCCAGACCCTGGGCTTCGACTACGACGTGATCACCGACGAGGACCTGCACCAGGAGGGCCTGGCCTGCCTCGAGCCCTACAACGTCGTTATCAACGCGACGCACGCCGAGTACTATTCCGAGCGCATGATGGACGCGACCGAGGACTATCTCGCGGCCGGCGGCAGGCTCATGTACCTCTCCGGCAACGGCTATTACTGGGTGGTCTCCTTCCGCGCGGGCGACATGGACGTGATGGAGGTGCGCCGGCTCGACTTGGGCACGCGGTCCTGGAACGCCGAGCCCGGCGAGCACTACATGGTGAGCAACGGGGAGCGCGGCGGCCTCTGGCGCGGGCGCGGGCGGGCGCCGCAGAAGCTGCTCGGCACCGGGTTCACCTCCGAGGGCATGGACGAATCCAAGCCCTACCGCAAGATGCCGGATGCCGAGAACCCCGCCGCCGCCTGGATCTTCGATGGCATCGACGGCGACATTATCGGCGATCAGGGGCTTGCGGTGGGCGGGGCGGCCGGCATCGAGTTCGACCGCTACGACCTGGCGCTGGGCACCCCGCCGCACACGCTGATCCTCGCCTCATCCGAGGGCCATTCGGACAACTTCCCCCTGGTGGTGGAGGACATCCTCTGCAACTACCCCGGCATGGGCGGCACCCAGGACCACCGCATCCGCGCCGACATGACCTACTTCACGACGCCGGGCGACGGCGCGGTATGGTCCGCCAGCTCCATCGCCTGGGGCCAGGCCCTCCCCATCAACGCCTGCGACAACAGCGCCTCTAAAGTCACCGCCAACGTGCTCAACGCGTTCATGAAGGCCGGCCCGCTGCCGGGGGACGGCTAAGCGCGACGCGGAGGGAGACGACATAAGCATGCTCGGCGACGATCCGATCAAGTCCTTGAAGGAAGCGGTGGATCATGCCAAGCGCGAAGGTTCCGGCATCGTGCACACGCTTGGGAGCGCGCGCTATCCGGAAGGCGACAACGCCAAATCAGACGTTACGGCTGATGGGAGCGATCCTGTTGGACCACCGGAGCCTCAGTGAAGTTGGTGACGGTTCAGCTTCGCGGCGGTGCCACCCCTCGCTCGCAAGGAAGCTACAGAGAGAGAGGCCAAAATCATTGATGTACTGCGCTAGGAAGGGGAAGCAGTCTCCCAATTCATGCGTTAAGGTAAGGATAGGGACGCGGCCCAGCGACCATGTGAGGGTACGTCATGGCCCATGCTGATGTAACTGTCACGACCCGCAGGCCAGAGACGCCTAGCGCGGACTTCGCCTTCTATATCGATTTCGAGAGAGGCAAGGGTTCGGCATCCCGAGTATTCTCCGCCACGCATGCATTCATCAAGGCATGCGAGCGTCTTGACCGCGAGCTCATTACTTTTATCGATGCAAGTATTGAAACGGTTATGGTATTGGAAGATATACAAGCGGCATCTCTCAAGACCTGGTTTCGGAGTATCTTGAGAGCCGCAGACGACCAGGCTCTGAAAGAACTGGATTGGAAACCTCTCGTTGGAGCCTATCTTGTCCACGCGAAGTATATGATTTTGCGTTGGATAGACGACAACGAAGCCTCCCGCAGCTTACCCAAGCTGGGCCGCAATATACAAAAGTTAGCTGAGAAAACGGACGTTCGGCACATGCCGGACTATACACCAATCAATCCGTCAGCTCTTATCACCTCTATACGCGATTTTGATGGTATCAAGGACCATCTCGTTGAGGGGGATAAGGCGTCTTTTGTTGTGCCGGACGCTGAGGATTTCGATTTCAACCTTTCTACTCGGGTTGATTTGGAGGAGATTGAGGAGCTGGCAGTTCGAGAAACGCAAGTTCATTCTGTCCCATCCATGGTTCTCATCGTTAGGAAGCCAGACTATTTGGGAACAAGCATGTGGGACTTACGCCATGGTCGCCGCGCGATTTCAGCAAAGATCGAGCATCAGGACTGGCTTTATCGATTTCAACGGCGGCAGGTCGATGTTCGACCAGGAGACGCCATTAAGTGTCAAGCCAGGATTGAACTACGGTATGGGCACGACAATGAGTTAATCGCCGAGAAATACTATATTGAGCGAGTTCATGAAGTCTTGGAAAACCAGTATGAGCAGGATTCCTTACTGCCAGGCGAAAAGGGAGAAGAGGACCAGCAGTCAGACACATAAACTCCACGTTTGGGCGATACGCTGCCAATAGGGCACTGGCGACCTCGTCGAAATCAGCGCTCATCCCTGTACTCCAAATTGAAGCGAAAGTGCTTTGAGGGTCGTCTCGGGTGTTCCAATGTTCTTGCGCGCGTGTTCGATACTGAAAGAACATGAAGCGCGTTGGGCGTTCATTCAGCATCCCTCACCTCGTCCCCGCCCTTCCCTCTCCCAAACGCCGCAGGGCCTCGTTCATCAGGATCACGGGGCCGGTGCCGGCGAGAACGATGAGGAGTGCCGGCACCGCCGCCTGCTCCAACAACTCGTCCTTGGCGTATTGGTAGAGGTGGGTCGCGAGCGTATCGAAGCCGAAGGGGCGGAGCAGGAGCGTCATCGGCAGCTCCTTCATCACGTCGACGAAAACCAGCAACCCGCCGGCGAGGAAGGAAGTGCCCAGGAGCGGCAGGACCACACGGACGAGGTTTGCTGGCAGGCTGAGGCCGAGCACCCGACCGGCGGACACGATGTTGCGCGGCAGGCGGTTCATGCCGGAGGTCAGCGCGCCAAAGCCGATCGCCTGGAAGCGCACCATGCAGGCGAACACCACGAGGCCGATCCCGCCGGTGAGGAAGCCGTCGAACGAGAGGCCCATCACGCCCGAAATCAGGCCGTCGAGCCCGCGATCCACGGCGCCCGCGAAGGTCACGACCCCGATGGCGAGGATCGTGCCGGGGAAGGCGTAGCCGGAGGACGCGATGCCGGCCAGCACCGTGAGCGGGCGGCTCGGCCGGTAGGCGACGGTGACCACCATCAGCGCAGCCGCCGCCATCACCAGCGCGGCCACGGCAAGCGCCACGACCACCGAGTTGAGCGTGACGATGAGCACGTCGCCGTAATCCGGCAGCGCGTAGCCCTTGCCGATGAAGCTCAGCAAGACGCCCACCGGAATCAGGAAGCCCACTGTCACCGGCAGCAGGCAGACGGCAAGGCAGGCCGCCGTTCCGGCGGGCCTCGTGCGCAGCCGCGCGAGGCTCCGCATACGCCGGCCCGTATCCACATAGCGCCGGCGGCGGCGCGACATCAGCTCCAGCACCAGCATCGCGATGACGAAGAGGAAGCCCAACGAGGCAATCTGCGCGGCCGCCGGCAGGCTGTTCATGCCGAGCCAGACGTTGAAGATGCCGAGCGTCAGCGTCTCCAGCGCGAAATAGTCCACGGTACCGAAGTCGGAGACCGTCTCCATCAGCACCAGCGCCAGGCCGGCGGCAATGGCGGGCCGCGCCAGCGGCAGGCCAACGGTGCGGAAGAGGCCCCGGTCGTGCACCCGCGCGATCTCGAAGAGCGTGTGCGGCGTCAGTTTGAATGCCGTCCGCGCCATCATGTAGACGTAGGGGTAGAGCACCGCGCCCATCACCACGATGGCGCCGCCCATGGAGCGGATCTCGGGGAACCAGTAGTCCCGCCGCGTCTGCCAGCCGAAGGCGTCGCGCAGCGCGCCCTGCACCGGCCCGGCATAGTCGAGGAAATCGGTGTAGACGTAGGCGATGAGATAGGCCGGTACGGCGAAGGGCAGCACCAGCATCCATTCCAGCACCCGTCGGCCCGGGAACTCGTAGCGCGTCACCACCCAAGCGGTGCTCACGCCCAGCACCAGACTGAGCCCGCCGACGCCCGCCATCAGTGCCAGCGTGTTCGTGACGTAGCGGGGCAGCACGGTCGCGAAGAGGTGCGCCCAGAGGCCTTCGCTGTCCCCGGTCGCGGCGGCGATCACCGAGAGGATCGGCGCCGCCATGATCAGCGCGAGCAGGAGTGCGAGGAGCGACCACCGGTTCGACCAGGAGAGGACGGCCCGGAGCGCCAACGTCGCCGTGTGACTTACCACCCGGTCCGGTCGATCACGCGTTGCGCCGTGGGCGCGAGCTCGGCGATACGCACGATCGGCAGCGAGTCTTCCTTGAACGTGCCCCAGGCGGCGACCTTGGGCGCAGGCGCCACGGCTGGATTGATGGGGTACTCGTAGTTGACGGTGCCGTAGAGCAACTGCGCGGCTTCCCGCGTCAGAAACTCGAGGAAGACCACGGCGGTCTCCTTGTTCCTGGAATACTTGGCAACGCCGCCGCCCGAGATGTTGATGTGCGTGCCGCGGTCATCCTGATTTGGAAAGATCATATTCATGGCCGCGGCCCACGCCCGCTGCTCCTCAATGTCGGAGGAGGCGAGCTTGCCGTAGTAGTAGCTGTTGATAATGGCCACGTCGCAGAGGCCTTCGTAGATCGCCTTGACCTGCGCCCGGTCGTTGCCCTGGGGCCGGCGGGCGAGGTTGGCCACGAGGCCCGTGGCCCATTCCTCGGCTGCCTCTTCCCCGTGAGCGGCAATCATCGAGGCCATCAGCGCCCGGTTGTAGACGTGGCTGCCGGGACGCGTACAGATGCGCCCCTCCCATTCGGGATCCGCCAGATCCTCGTAGGTCTCGATCGCGCCGGCCGGTATGCCATCTTTGGAGACCGCGATTACCCGCGCCCGCTTGGAGAGCGCGAACCAGCGCCCGTCGGGATCGCGCAGATGGGCCGGCACCGCCTCGGTCAGCACCGCGGACTCGACCGGCGCCAGCAGGTCCTTGTCCGCATAGATGGCGAGGCGTCCGATATCCACGGTCAGCACCACATCGGCCGGGCTGTTCTTGCCCTCGGCCTGGAGCCGCTGGGCGAGACCCTTGGAGGCATAGACCACGTTGACCTTTATCCCGGTCTCGGCGGTGAAGGCCTCGAGGAAGGGCTCGATCAGGAAAGGCTGCCGGTGCGAGTAGAGGTTGAGCTCGTCCGCCGCCTGCACGCCGTCTGCGGCCCAGGCGAGGCCGACGAGGCCTGCGAGCATTCCCAATAAACCGACGCGGGCGGGCGACCGTATTGCGGCCCCGACGCGCGCCAGCCTCCCACGTGCCGCGCGGGCCGTGCGCTCGCAAGGAGCAGCGACCGCAATCCCACGCATCGACGTGCCTCCCTGATTTCGTCGTGCAAACGCGAACGATTTTCATGTGCACCCTATTCCGGCTTTCGCCCGCTGACAACCCGGTTTCACCTCCCCTGCTTTGAGGCACGCACCTCTGCCGCTATGGTACGGCCCCGCGAGCCGACCAACGGGAGCGTCGAGGAATGAGCGAGGCGGCAACGGGCCCTGTGCGCTTCACGGGCACGAGCGACGAGGTCATCGACTGGCTGCGCGATCACGGAGTCCAGCGCGTCCGCATCGAGTATTGCGACTACGGCGGCGTCGCCCGGGGCAAGGCGATGGACGTCGCGCACTTCGAGCGCTCGCTGCACCACGGCATCGCCTTCTGCGCGACCGTCATGGCCTTCGACATGGCCGGCAACGTGGTGCCGAACACCAACTATGGCGAGACCATCGGCTACGCCGACTTCGTTGCCAAGCCCGACCTGTCAAGCCTGCGCATCCTCCGCCACGAACCGGATACGGCGCTCGTAATGGGCACGCTCACCTGGCCCGACGGCCGAGTGGTCGAGGGCGACCCCCGCAACGTGCTGCACCGTGTCGCCGGGCGCATGGAGACGATGGGCTACGAGGCCACCTGCGCGCCGGAGTTCGAGTTCTTCCTCCTGGACGGTGCGCACGAGATGGTCGATGTCGGGGTGCAGTGCTACTCGATGCAGAAGCGCACCCAGTTCCTCGCCGAGGAGTATTCGCTGCTGGACGCGGCCGCCGCCCATGGCGAACTCGAATGCAGCCACTATGAGTACGGCCCCGGCCAGTACGAGGTGAGCATCCGCCACCAACCCGTCCGCCAGATGGCCGACAACGGCCATCTTTTCCGCGCCTCCATGAAGGAGGCGGCAATGCAGATGGGCAACCGCGTCACCTTCATGGCCAAGCCGTTCGACAAGATGACCGGCAATTCCTGCCACTTCCACATGTCGCTGGTGGACAAGAACGGCGACAACGCCTTCGCGGCGCCCGATCAGCCGCACCACATCAACGACACCTGCCGGCACTTCATGGGCGGCGTGCTCGCGCGGCTCACCGAGCTCACCGCGATCTTCTTCCCCAACTCGAACTCCTACCGCAGGCTCGTGCCCGGCCTCTTCGCGCCGATCTCGCTCGCCTGGGGCGTGGATAACCGCACCGCGGCGATCCGCCTCATCAACGAATCCCCGTCTGCCACGCGGCCCGAGCTCCGCGTTTGCGGCGGCGACGTGAACGTCTACCTGGCGCTTGCCGCCTATCTCGCGGCCGGACTCGACGGCATCGTCAACAAGACCGATCCGGGCCCCGCAGCCGAGGGCGACCTCGACATGCAGGACATGCCCCGGCTGCCCGACGACTGGGGCGAGGCGCTCGCGAGGTTCGAGGCGTCCGACTGGGTGAAGGACTGGTTCGGCGAGGAGTTCTGCCGCAACTACGCCACGGTCAAGCGCTACGAATACGACGATTTTCGGCGCGAGGTGCCGGAGACCGAGCGCAAGCGCTACGTGGAGTGGCTGTAGAAGGCGGGCAAGGTTATAGCGGCTCGCCGCGCGCGAGGCGGGGCAGGTCGCCCGCGAGCCCCATGGCGTGGCGCATGAAGAAGCGCTTGACCGGCGGCATCTGGTTGACCGCCGCGAGACCCACGTCGCGGACCAGACGCAGCCCCTGATTGTCGTTCGAGAAGAGCCGGTTGAGCCCGTCGGTCACGCCGATCAGGACCACTGAATCGAAGCGCCGCCGGCGCTGATAGTGCGTGAGCACGTCGCCGCCGCCAATGTCGAGGCCGAGGCGCGCGCGGTCCACCACCAGCTCGGCCAGCACCGCAGCGTCTCGGATGCCGAGGTTGAAGCCCTGGCCTGCCAGCGGGTGGATCGCGTGAGCCGCATCGCCCGCGAGCGCGAGGCGGGGCGCGACATAGCGCGTCGCATGGGTGAGCCGGAGCGGATAGCTCCAGCGCGGCCCGGTCGGCTCCAGCGCGCCCAGGAAGTCGCCGAAGCGCGCGCCAAGCTCCCTGGCGAAGACCTCGGATGAAGCCTCCATCAGGGAGGGCGCCAGCGTCGCGCGCTCGGTCCAGACCAGGGACGAGCGGTCGACGGTCATCGGCAGGATGGCGAAGGGCCCGGCCGGCAGAAAACGCTCGTGCGCGATGCCGCGGTGCGGCCGCTCGTGCAGCACCGTGCAGACGATGCCCGTCTGCTCGTAGGACCAAC
>MKWU01007220.1_pt1 | contig 10780 bp, 6 predicted proteins | sample 809101 | NCBI WGS metagenome assembly MKWU01 (sample SAMN05860141, study PRJNA318959) | sponge metagenome | host: Aplysina aerophoba | place: Slovenia: Piran, Adriatic Sea, Gulf of Piran | collected 2013-05-07
AGTTGCGGCAAGCTATGTCAACCCACTTGGGGGAGGGAAGGGCAGGGGAAGGGCAGGGGAAGGGCAGGGGAACGGCAGGGGAACGGCAGGGGGAGGGCGGGGGGGAGGCGGGGGGTGGGCGGGGGGGGGGGGGGGGCAGGGGGGGGCGGGGGCAGGGGAAGGGCAGGGGAACAGCAGGGGAACAGCTGGGGAAGGGCAGGGGAAGGGGGGGCACTTTTATGCGCTTTTTCAAATGAATATGTCCGCTTTGTCCGCTCGGAGGCGTTCTTTTGGGGCGGGATTGGGGGGTTTCGGGTTATTTGTCCATGTGGTGGAGGCGTGCGGGGCGGGGGGGGCGGGGGGGGGGGGGTTTTTTTGGGGGGGGCCGCCCGGGGGGGTGGCGGGGGGCGGTGCGGGTCGGGGGGGGGGGGCGAGGCGGGTGCGGAGGACTTTTTTTGCGGCGGCCTGCCGGCGGATTTGGCTGACGCGTTGCTGGCGGGCAGCGGCGCGGAAAGGGCGGCGCGCGTCCGGCCGGGGCGTTACTCAACCTGTCAATCTCCAAATCCTGATTTCCTAGCCTCTTCGTCAAACCTGTCCGACTTCTCACGCGCTCTTTGACGGGCCAACTTTTCGATATGCGGGTCGAGGCGAGGTGGGGGGCTCTGTTCGAAGATATTCTCGTCGATTGTTTGTTGCTGACGGAAGGCGGGCTGGAGGAGGCTGCGCTGGTGGCGGGAGAGCGAGGCGAGAGCGTTGCGGGCGCGCGCGCGGCTCAACTTGCCCAGCTGGGCAGTTTCGAGGGCCCTGGCGGTATCGAGAAGGCCCTGGAGATGGGCGGTGTATGCCTGGTCGAGGTAGAGCCGTTCGCGGAGCTGGACGCGGACGGACGGCTCGGCGGCATATTCGGCGTCGAAGGCGACGGCGCGCTGTTGCCAGTCCCACTTGCGGGCGATCTTGTCGAGGGTGTACTTACGGTTGAAACCGGCCATTCTGGCGACCTGCGCGGTGGATTGCAGGAACATGAGGCTGAGGTAGATTTGGAACAGGTAGAAGTGGCCGGCCGGCTCGCCGGGCTGCTGATACCACGGTTTCAACTGGCTGGGACCGTCCGCGCTGGCGGGCTGGTGACTGCCGCCATTGCCCGGACCGTCCGAGGCGCCCTGGTCGGAATCGGCGAAGATTCTATCCAAGATTTCCTTAAACAGTGCTTCTTACATCTCCTGGGCCTTTTCTTCAACCAGACTCTCCAGCCTTTGCTGGCGGTCGTCCTCGTCCTTGTCGCGGGCGCCGTCTTCGTGGGGAGCGGCGAGGCGGAGGAGACCACGCTGATGCTGGAGGAGGGTGTTGAAATGCTTGCGCGCGCCGGCCCGATCCATTGCATTGATTTGGGCGCCGGCCAGAGCACGGGTCGTTTCCGCCAGGGAGATGAAGCGGGACTGATAGGCTATCTCGCTGATGAACTGCCGGCGCCATTCGGCCTGGAGGGCAGGGAAGCCGGTCTGCCGGTCGTCGGTGGCTGCGGCGCGTTCTTTCCAGCGCCAATGACGGGCGGTCCTGGGGACCAGTTTGCTGGCGGGCTTGAGACCGACGATGTGGGTGACGGCCTTGAAGGTGCGGGGGCGGGGAAGGCAGATATAGACCTGGAACCATCTGTAGCGGTCGAGGGGCTCGCCGGCTTGCCGTTCCCACGGTTGGGGATCGGAGTTGGATTCGCCATTTGTTGCGGGGAGGTCAGGGTTGGTCATGTTCTTACTCTCGAATTATCAGAATGCGAAGGGCAGGGGAAGGGCAGGGGAAGGGCAGGGGGAAGTGCAGGGGGAAGTGCAGGGGAACTGCGGGGGAACTGCGGGGGCCAGGGGTAAGGGGGCGTTTTTATGCGTTTAGTCATAGATATGTCCGCTTTGTCCGCTCGGAGGCGTTTTTTGGGGCGGAATTTGTGTTTTGGCGGCTATTTGTCCATATTGTCCATGCGTTTGAGGAGGGCGAGGAGGGTGCGGAGGTCTTTTTTTTCGACGGCCTGCTGGCGGATCAGGTCGATGAGCTCCTGGCGGCCTTCGGCGCGGCCGGCGTGGACGGCGGCAAGGATTTGGGCGGCGTCGTCAGGCGCGGGACGCCGGTCTTCGGGTTCAACGCCGTCGAAGTAGCCGTCGGGGTGTTCTTCTTCTTCTTCGATTTCTTCGCGCCAGCGACGAAGGGTGCGGTCGGTGACGCCGATGATGGCGGCGAGGTCCTTCCAGGTTGCGCCGGCTTTGGCGGCTTGGCGGAGGGATTGGAGGTCTTTGTCGGTCATGGTGGATAGTGGATAGTGGATAGGGCGGGTATGCGGGTTGTATAGTGCTGTTGGCGGTGCATGGGTCGAAGGTCAAATTGGCAAAATGAACGGGCCGGGCGGCTGGTGGGAGCGGGCCGGCGTTACGGGTGGGCGGCTGTCAGCGTGTGCAGCGGCTTAGACGGTTGCTACGAAGTGCCGACAGGGAGACCCCAGACACCAAGTATGGCACAAATGTTCCTGAAGGCAAAAACCGTGACCGATACGGGGGAGGAGGGTCAAGTTTCTTTACGAGAGGCGCCTGGGCGGGGCGCTGCGAGAGTTGGGCGTTTCCTGATTGCGGCTTCATTCCTTGTCGTCCTTAGAGCCGTAAAGACGCTCAAGAATCTTGTTTTCCCTTTCATCTGCTTCCTCGTCTCTAAGCATTTGGACGGCCTTTTTTTCGACCAGAGAGGCGAGGTGAAGCTGGCGGTGTTCGTCGGCGGATTTGCCTTCGATGGCCTGGTACTGGCGCCAGAAGGATTGCAGGAAGCTGCGCTGTCGGTGCAGGAGAGGCGAGAGGTGTTGGCGCGCTTTTGCCTGCACCAAGCGGCCGATCGCGGCTGTTTCGAGGGCCCTGGTTGCGTCGAGCAGGCCGCGGAGATGCGATTCAAAGGCTTTGTCGTGGAGGAGGTGCAGTCGCAGCTCGACACGTGCGAGCGGGTCATTGGCGTGGCAGGCGTCGAAGGCGGCGGCGCGATCCTGCCAGTTCCATTTGCTGGCGATCTTGGCGAGCGTGGATTTTTGGCGTATGCCGGCCATGGCGGCCACTTGCGCGGTGGACTGGAAGAACTGGAGGCTCAGGTAGATGCGGAACCAGTGGAAGTGCTGATCCGTTTCACCAGGCTGCTGGCTCCAGAGTTCCGTTTCGGGAGGGTCCTCTTCCGGCTGGCGGTTGGGGCCGTCCGTTATGGGATCGTATGGCCAGTCAGTGGGGCCGAAAGCCGCTTCGTACTGCAGTCTGAACAGTTTATCGGCAATTACGACTCTTCTGTCCAGGACCATACCGTGGAGCCGGCTTTCGTTTATATTCAGCGTCACGTCTTTCTCTTTGCGGCGGGGTTCCATGAGATTGAGGAGCGCGCGCTGATACTGGATGAGGGGGCCCAGCCGCTTGCGCGCTGCGGCTTGGTCCAGGTCAGCGATTGCGGCGGCGGACAAGGCATGGGAGGTGTCCTCCAGGCCGGAGAAGTGGGCTATGTAGGCGGTCTCTCTGAGCAGCTGGGCGCGCCACTCATTGCGGAGGGCGGGGAATCCGTTGTCGGGGCGGTCTGAGGCGGTGAGGCGCTCTTGCCAGCGCCACTGATGGGCGGCCTTTGCGATGCGCCTGGTGTTGGGTCTGAGGCCTACGATTTCGGCGACGCGTTTGTGGCGGCGCGGCGGTGGGAGGGTGAGGTAGATTTGGAACCAGCGGTAGCGGTCGAGCGGTTCGCCGGGTTGCCGATCACATGGTTGGGGCTGGCTGTCGAGCTGCTCAAGGGCGTCGTCCAGGGTTGGGTAGTTGTCGAGCAAATCTGGGGCGTTTTCGATCATTTCCTGGAAAAGTTGGTCGACCGTCGCCGGGGTTTGAAATTCGTTCATGGTGTTTTTTCCCTGTGGGCGGGCAATAAAAAAGCGCCCACTTGCTGGCGGCGGTGCGGGGCGAGGGAAATTACTCGCGCGGCGGTGCCGGGAAGGAAGCGGAGCGCCTGTGTTTGCCACTGGTGCGGACGACGGGGCCCGAACCGGAGAGCGACAGGGGGTCCTGGGATTCAGTTGGGGCTGGCATCGCGGGTTGAGCATCTTGATGTCAGCCTAATGGTAATTGTACACGAGAATTGGATGTTTGTCAACCCTTGAAATGATTGGGGAATGTTTGAACCGCAGTTTGGGGGGAGTCAGGTGATTCGGTGTGATTCAGGCGGTGGCGGTGGCGGCGTTGGGGGTGGATGGGACCGGGGGGCCGCGGTGGAGAACTGCCTTTTTTGTCCGCGGAGGACACAGAGGGGCACGGAGAACTGCAAAAGCCTTTTTGTCGACGGTGGACGGGGATTCTCGGATTTTTGGGTGGGGATGATCTTAGGGAACTGCTTATTGTCGGCGGAGGGCACGGCGGGGCACGGAGAACTGCAAAAACCTTTTTGTCCGCGGGGGTACGGGGATTTTTGGATTACTGGATGGGGAAGATTTTGGAGAACGGCCCTTGCGGCGGGGGGGGGGTTGTTGTGGTTTGGGGGATGGGGATTTCTTGACCTTGATTGAGGGGGAAGGGTCGGCCAGGGCCAGGTGACGGGGATGGAGGAAGGGGGCGTTAGTCGGCCGGGCCGTTTTGCGGGGTGATGCCGTGCGCACGCGGAAACGCCGGGGGCCGGTTGGCCCTATCACTTTCGCGGGCGGCGCGTTTGGCGCCTGTGGGTATGCGCTCGCCAGAGGCGTTCTGCCAGGGCGGCCTGGAGGTCGAAGAAAGGTGTCAGGTCACCGATCGCGAGGAGGCCTGAATGCGTTCGACAATCCACCGGGTAATCAGCTGCGCATGGGAGATGCCGCTTGCCCGGGCAAGCGCTCTGACAGTCCGGGATTCATCCGGCGCCAGACTAACCGTGACGGTTGTTTGACGGTCAAAGACCGGCTCGTCCACTTCTTCCAGTTCGGCATCGAAGTCGGTTAAGTCATTTGAATCCCAGAAGTCAGCGAGCTCCCGGATCGAATCGGTCTGCAGGATTTTTGGGGGGGTCACCTGTTCCTCCACTGTCTATATCGCCTTCTTTCCCTACCGGTCATCGGTCGGGCGGTGACAGGGAGTCCCCGGCCACCAGGAAACCGGATTGCTACACAGAACAGAAATCGGCCCGTGTCTGTTTGTCCCAAAATATAATAGACTGGGTTTTGACCCCGGGATTTCGCACGTTGGACCAGTGGGCGACCGAAGCATACCTCTTCGACTTCATCAGTTGTAATGCCGTGTCGCGCAATGTGATCAATCCTGTCCTGAGGCCAAAGCAACTCGCCTATTCTCATGCCCGGTCCCATTTTTGCCCGGTCGTTGTTGCTCCACACTATACCATATGAATACAGCGGAAAGGCAGTTTTTAGTAGTCAGTTTTCAGTTTTTAGTGAACTGCCGGGGACGCGGAGAACGAACGGCAGTTATTGGTAGTCAGTTTCTTGTTTTTTGGTGAACCGCCAAGTACGCAGGGGGGCGGAAGGGCAGTTCTTAGTAGTCAGTTTTCAGTTTTTTAGTGAACTGCCGGGGACGCGGAGGGGCGGAGGGGCAGTTTTTAGTAGTCAGTTTTTAGTTTTTAGTGAACTGCCGGGGACGCGGAGGGGCGGAGGGGCAGTTTTTGGTAGTCAGTTTTCAGTTTTTGGTGAACTGCCGGGGACGCGGAGGGGCGTTGGGGCAGTTTTTGGTAGTCAGTTTTCAGTTTTTGGTGAACTGCCGGGGACGCGGAGGGGCGTAGGGGCAGTTTTTAGTAGTCAGTTTTCAGTTTTTAGTGAACTGCCGGGGACGCGGAGGGGCGTAGGGGCAGTTTTTGGTAGTCAGTTTTCAGTTTTTAGTGAACTGCCGGGGACGCGGAGGGGCGGAGGGGCAGTTTTTGGTAGTCAGTTTTCAGTTTTTGGTGAACTGCCGGGGACGCGGAGGGGCGGAGGGGCAGTTTTTGGTAGTCAGTTTTCAGTTTTTTGGTGAACTGCCGGGGACGCGGAGGGGCGTTGGGGCAGTTTTTGGTACGGTCTTGTGCGGATGTCGAGGGAGGCTAGTTCTGGTCTATTGGCAGGGGGCCGTTGGATGTGAGGCATGCCGGTTGGGTCCAGACGAAGTTGGGGGCGAGGGTGAGGGAAATGCCGGAGAGGTCGGCCCTTGGGATGGCAAATTGGGCGGCGCTGCGGGAGGGTATGTTCTCCACTTTGCCGCTGGCGCGGCTGAGGTAGCCGGCGGGACAGGCGCGGGATTCGGCGCTGGCGACGCCCAAGATGAGGTGGAAGGCAAGGTTGGTTTTTCCGGATTCCTGGCGGACGATCCTTTGGAACCTTGCCAGCTTGGGTTTGCTTACGGTAACGACAAATTCGCCGCCGGCGCGCGTGGGAAGGGTTTCCTCAGAGAAGCGCCAGAAGTTGGGGGAGAGGTCAGGGACTGCGCGTACATCGGTCAGGACGGTGACACCGGCAAGCGGCTGTCCGTCGGGGCCGGTTACGGTCCCCAGCAGTCTGAAAAAGACAGGATTACAGGCGGGCAGGGAGGCGTTGCGGAACACTTCTTCAACCAGCCTGACAGCGCGGGGATCGTAGTGGGCGAGTTTTGAGACGTGGGCGGGCGTCCGGACGAGGCCGGTCAACATGTCGGGCAGAAACCAGAATGTGACGGCTTCGGCCCAGTATTCGCGGGGATTGGTGGCGGCGTAGGCGTCCTGGTAGAGGCCGGCGGCGATAGCGGCGTTGTAGGCGCTCTCGACGCGTGAAAAGAAACCTGGATCGAAGACGGTCGAGCCGGGGAGCCGGTATGAGAGCGTGTAATCGACGAGATGCGCGAATTCGTGGACAAAGATGAAGTTGCAGTAGGGCAGGAATGCCGGCGCCACTCCGATGGCTTCGATTACGAGCAGCACCTGGCCCGTTAATCTGTCGGCGATACCTTGTATGGTGGCGAGGCCGACAGTGTTGGTGCAGCGGCCGGGCGGGAGGTCGTCTCTGAGTTCGGGTACCTGGAAGGGGCCCCGGCAGCCGTCGTCTTCATATATGATGACGCGGAAGCGGTTGGCGACCATTGCGGCGAGAATGTCGGGGCGGTCGGAGAGCATGGCGACGATGATATCGCGGGCGTGATAGAGTTCCGCATCATCGACATGGGAGGAGGCGACGACGGGAATGCCGCCGGCGTCGAGGTATTTGCGGTAGTACGGGTCGAGTTCGAGGGAGGCGGGGGGAGGCGCCACCTGCTGGGGTGTAACAGGCGTTTCGAGTATCGTTGCCGAGGCGAAATCCAGTTGGTAGTCGCTCATTTCGCCGGCGGCGTTGACGGCGAAGATAGTATAGTAGTATTTCCTGCCAGGGATAAGGCCGGTGTGGGTGTAGGAGGTGGCGGTGAGACTGTCTCCTCCTATGGGTTGCCATTCGGGCAGAGGATCCCACCATACCTCCAGTTGGTAGCGGACTGCGCCGGGCACGGGGTCCCAGCGCAGTTCGATCGCGTTCTCTCGGACTGCGGCGGTCAGCACAGGGGGCGTGAGGGGAGGTGCGACCGGTGGTGAAGTTGGCGTCGGCTTCGCAGTCGGGGTTGGCGAGGGGAATGCGACCGGCGTCGGGGTAGGTGTCGGCGACGGTTGCGTGTTAGCGGGCGCGGCGGGGACGGTGGCAGAGGCGAAGTCCTGTTGCCAGCCGCTGGTCTGGCCAGCGGCGTTGAGGGCCTGGATGGTGTAGAAATATTCCCTGCCGGCGGCAAGGTCGGCGTGGGTGTAGGAGGCGGCGATGAGATTGTCTCCCCCAAGCGGTTCCCAGTCGGGCAGGGTATCCCACCAGACCATGAGTTCGAAGCGCACGGCGCCGGGCACGGGATCCCAGCGCAGCTCGATGGCGCCGCTGCGGGCCTGGGCGGTCAGCACAGGCGGCGTGAGGGCGGATGCGACCGCGGTTGGCGTTGGCGTTGGCGTTGGCGTCGCGGTCGGGGAGAGGGATGCGACCGGCGTCAGGGTGTGTGCCGGCGTGGGCGTGGGCGACGGCAGTGAGTCGTCAGGCGCGGCGGGGACGGTTTGCGAGGCGAAGTCCTGCTGCCAGCCGCTGGTCTGGCCGGCGGCGTTGACGGCTTGGATGGTGTAGTAGTATTTCCTGCCGGGGGTAAGGCCGGTGTGGGTGAAGGTGGTGGCGGTGAGGTTGTCCCCTGCTATAGGCAGCCAGTCGGGCAGAGGGTCCCACCAGACTTTGAGCTGGTAGCGGACGGCGCCGGGCACGGGATCCCAGCGCAGTTCGATTGCGCCGGTGCGGGCTTGGGCGGTGAGTGCAGGGGGGGCCAGGGTGGTGTCTGAGGCCTGGCGCGGTTGGTCGTCGGAGACTGAGGCGGGTACGGCGGCGCGGGCGGTGGAGGCAGAGAGCAGAAGGATGGCGACGGCCATGGTCGCCACGGCCGCGATCCGGTGGATGCAACAAGACGGGGCGCTTGTGGTACGGGTCCTGGATGGATACATCGCGAATCTGGTTGTGTTCGGCATGTTCGTCAATAGAGACGGTGCAGACGCGCCGATTGTTCGCAGTTTTACCACAGAACGGGAGAATTGGACAGATTTGAGGGGAAGGGCAGGGGGAAGGGCAGGGGGAAGGGCAGGGGAAGGGCAGGGGGAAGGGCAGGGGGAAGGGCAGGGGGAAGGGCGGCTTGTCTGCGGAGGGGGGCGGAGAACGGCAACTGCTTTTTGATCCGCGGAGGACGCGGAGGGGCGCGGAGAATGAACGGCAGTTATTGGTAGTCAGTTTTTAGTTTTTAGTGAACTGCCGGGGACTCGGAGGGGCGTAGGGGCAGTTTTTAGTAGTCAGTTTTTAGTTTTTAGTGAACTGCCGGGGACTCGGAGGGGCGTAGGGGCAGTTCTTAGTAGTCAGTTTTTAGTTTTTAGTGAACTGCCGGGGACTCGGAGGGGCGTAGGGGCAGTTTTTAGTAGTCAGTTTTTAGTTTTTAGTGAACTGCCGGGGACTCGGAGGGACGCGGAGAACGGCGACTGCTTTTTGATCCGCGGAGGACGCGGAGGGGCGCGGAGAATGAACGGCAGTTTTTGGTAGTCAGTTCTTAGTTTTTGGTGAACTGCCGGGGACTCGGAGGGACACGGAGAACGGCAACTGCTTTTTGATCCGCGGAGGACGCGGAGGAACACGGAGAACGGCAACTGCTCTTTTGATCCGCGGAGGGGCGCGGAGAACGGCAACATCTTTTTTGATCCGCGGAGGGGCGCGGAGGAACACGGAGAACGGCAACTGCTCTTTTGATCCGCGGCGGGGCGCGGTGATAGGCACAGGGGAATCGAATCTTTTTTTGCGGGTGCTTGCGGAACAGGCGTACTTAGTTGCGGCAGCGTGGTTTGCGGAGAATTGCCTGGAGGCCCTGGTCATTTGTGGCCAGGACAGGGCGAGCAGTTCAGTCCTATTTCTGTTCCTCTCTTTCTGTGTTGTATTTTCCTATTGACCCAAAATCGGGAACTCAGGCAGGTCGCCCAGTTCTTGTTCATGTCTGATTTGGAAGCGGCCGGCGGTGACGAGGCAAGGGCACCCACAAGGGGCGCCCTTGCTGTTTGCGGCAGGGGGCGTCGATGTTATGCGGCGGTCTGGCGGCGTTGCCCATAGGGGCGCCCACAAGGGGCACCTCTACAGGTTGTTTGCGGGTTGTTTGCAGGCTGATGGCGGTTCATTGCGCGGCGCGGGCAGCGAGGGATTACCACTGTTCGTGGTTGACGCTGTGGTTGGCGTCTACGGTGAAGACGTAGGGTTTGTCGATGTCGTGCGGCGGTCTGTCGGCATAGAAGGTGCTGATGCGGAGCTTGTTTTGGGCGGGCAGGTAGTCGATGGTGACGGGTTTGCCGGTGCCGGGATTGCTGCCGGTGTAGAGGGTGACAGGATCGTTGGGATAGTTGTGGGCGAGGATGCCGAATTCGTCGAAGAAGGGACCGATTGTACTGTTGCCGTTGCGGGCGATGAAGTAGACGCGCAGGCCGGTGCCGGCCTGGCTGAGCTGGATGGGCGTGGCGGCGTGGAGGACGATGGCATTGGGGGGCGGCCAAGGGTAGATCACGGGTCTAATCAGCCCGTTCTCGGTCGCGGGGGGCGATACGCCTCCGCCGCCGGTTGAGGGCGTCCCTCCGCCTCCGGTTGCGGGAGGCGCGCCTCCGCCACCGGGGGGGGGGTTCGAGCTTCCGTCGTTGCCATTGTTACCCGGTATGGGCGGGGGGGTGCGGCGGATGTCGTCTGACAGCGGCGAATGGGCGGCGGCCAGCGAGGTCGAGGCGACCGTCAGTAACAGGACGATAGTGGTGACGGTTACCAACCTGAGGTGCTTCCGATGGAACATGGAACTCTCCTATTCTTTTCCAACTTGACGTAATTGTCATGAAACACGGTGAAACGCGCGTACAAGGTTACACCATAGAGGGGGGAGGTGTCAATAGGGGATAGCGAATTGTTTTGATTTTGGCCGCGGAGGGGCGGAAGGGCGGAACGGCAGTTTTTGGTAGTCAGTTTTTAGTTTTTAGTGAACTGCCGGGGCGCGGAGCACTGCTTTTTTGTCCGCGGAGGACGCGGAGGGGCGGAACGGCAGTTTTTGGTAGTCAGTTTTTAGTTTTTAGTGAACTGCCAAGTACGCAGGGGGCGGAAGGGCAGTTTTTGGTAGTCAGTTTTTAGTTTTTAGTGAACTGCCAAGTACGCAGGGGGCGGAAGGGCAGTTTTTGGTAGTCGGTTTTTAGTTTTTGGTGAACTGCCTAGTATGCAGGGTGCGGAAGGGCAGTTTTTGGTAGTCGGTTTTTAGTTTTTTGGTGAACTGCCGGGGACGCG
>MKWU01007221.1_pt1 | contig 10779 bp, 7 predicted proteins | sample 809101 | NCBI WGS metagenome assembly MKWU01 (sample SAMN05860141, study PRJNA318959) | sponge metagenome | host: Aplysina aerophoba | place: Slovenia: Piran, Adriatic Sea, Gulf of Piran | collected 2013-05-07
TGTAGATCTGCAATCTGCTTCGCCGAAAGCGTCATGTCGTGTCTCCCGTCCGGGTCTCCACCTGCCATGGGATGCGATGTTGGACGATGGTTGCCGCCACGGCGGGCAGCGCCTCCGCCGGTTGACAAGAATACAGTTCATCGCGCCTGCATTCAATATGCCGGGCGGCAGGCGGCGGTCGGCGTTGCGGAATTGTATGTCGCACCACGCCATTGGCGTTCGGCGCATCAAGGAGCGAAGGCAGAAAGGGTGAAACAGAGCCGGAACAGAGCTCCACTTGCCTGGATTGTGCCGATGGATGCGCAATGCCGCGCCTCCGGCTTGCCCTGCGCAATGCACCCTCAAAGCGACACCAGCGTCGAACAGGACTGCCTTGAAGGCAGCAGCCGGTTGAACGGCGCAGGCTGTGCAAGCCAAGCAATGGCAGGCAGTGGGGCGGCGGCTTCGAGCAGGCTGTTGCGACCAGCAGGGTCTCGTTGTCGGTGCTGCGCTTGCGGGCCGCTCCCGGTCGCGGCGTCTCGGACTTGGCCCACTCCAGGCTGCCTTCGACAAAACGACGCCTTGTCCGTGTGACAGTCGACAACGCACAGCCCACCTGCTTGGCAATCTCGGCGTTGGACGTCCCTTGGTCTGCAGCCAGAAGAATCTGCGCTCGCTTGATGCGGCGCACACCTTCCCTCCCGCCGGAAGGCAGGGCCTCCAATTCGTCTCGTTCCGATTGGTGCAATTCCACTCGCCAGCGCATGTTGCTCACAGGCGCCTCCATTGTTGTGGACACCCCCATGAATCGAAACGAAGCTCCTTGTCCATACCCCGAAGGCCGGCAATGCTGGAAAACAGGGCCGGCGGCCGACTTTCATTCACGCACATTTGCAAATCAACCGCCGCCACCCGCCGAGCGTGGACCACATGGTTTTCAATCCTGATCAAGCCGGTTTCATCGAACGCATCCCTTGACAACCAAGGGAGCATTCGGGCATTCAACAATCCCAACAAACTGTCGACTCTGAACACAGCATGTCACAGCCCGCGAAAACTACCGTGCAACGACACTAGATGCCAAGGTGATCAATCAGCAGCGCCGGAAATGCATTGACTTCGCGGCGCGAGTACTCCTCCACATTGCGGCCGGTTTCCATCAGGCAGACACGGTCGGCCAATTCCAGAACCGCGTCGACACGCTGTTCGACGAGAAGAATCCCCACATTCCGCTCCTTGAGCTGCAGAACCGCGTTCCGGATCTGGGTGATCATGGACGGCTGCAACCCCTCGGTCGGCTCATCCAGCAAAATCACACGCGGCTCGATGCAAAGCGCCCTCGCGGTGGCAAGCATTTGCTGTTCACCTCCCGACAAAGTGCCTGCAACCTGCTTCAGTCTCTCGCGCAGTCGCGGAAAAAGCTCCAACGCCATCTCCCTTGTCTCGGCGCCGCCGCCCCTGACCATCAGTCCAATTTCGAGATTCTCGGCCACGGTCAATTCGGCAAACAGCCGCCGCCCCTGTGGAACCAGCCCAATGCGAAGTCCGGCAATGCGATGTGGCGGACAGTCGCTTATTCGTTTGCCATCCATCTCTATGGTTCCCGACGATATCGGAAGCAGTCCCATGATGGCCTTGATCACAGTTGACTTGCCGGCGCCGTTGCGGCCAACCAGACAGAGAATCTCGCCGGCGCGAACCTCAAGCGAGAAGTCGAACAGCGCCTGAACGCGGCCATAGGAGGCACAGATGCGATCAAGCCGCAGCATCAGTTCCGACCCAGATAGGCTGCCTGCACCTGCTTGTTCCGGCGCATTTCGTCGCCTGTTCCCTCGGCCAGGACACTCCCGGAATTCAGGACCGTAATGTACTGCGCGGTTTCCATGACAACGTTCATGTTGTGCTCGATGAGCAGAATGGTCGTTTGCCCGGAAAGCGATCGAATCAATTCCTTGAATCCCTCGATCTCGCCTTCGGACAGCCCTTGCGTGGGCTCGTCCATTATGAACAGCACTGGCGACTGCCCCAGCCCCATGGCGATTTCGAGCAGGCGCTGGTGACCGTAGCTCAAGTCGCCGGCCCTTTGTCTCGCCAGATCGGCGATGTTCACCCGCTCGAGCGCCTCCATGACCAGCCCTCGCACCTTGTGCCGTCGATTGCCATGGATGCGGCGAACACCGAGCGCCACGTTCTCGAATGCGGTCAGCCGGGAGAAGACCGAAGTGATCTGAAACGTGTAGGCAATGCCAAGGCAGATGCGCCTGTGCGTCGCCATCTGCGTGATTTCCTGACCGTCAAAGAGGATGCTCCCGGACGTCGGCTTGATGCGACCGCAAATCGTGCCGACCAAGGTTGACTTTCCAGCGCCGTTGGGACCGATCAGGGCGCGGACCTGGCCTCCCGGGAGATCGAAGTCGACATTGACCAGCGCATCCAGTCCGCCGAAGTTCTTGCAGACCTGCCTGGTCTCGAGAAGACTCACGGAAGCCATGGCGCCAGCCGGCGGCGGAGTTCGCCGCTCAGTCCCTGGGGAAAGAAGAGTGTCAGAAACACAATCGTCGCTCCGACGACCAACAGGTAGGCGCTCGTGAATTCGCTCGAAACATCGACGAGATAGAACGCAAACGCAGTTCCGACCAGCGGCCCGATCGTCGTTCCCGCTCCTCCCAGCAGCACCCAAAGAAGGGGCAGAATCGAGTACTGGACCGATGCGAATGTGGCGCCGGCATAGCCAAACAGCAGCGCATAGCCTGCGCCGGACGCGCCGGAGAGCACGCCCGATGCCAGAAGCGCCAGGTATTTGTGCCTGGCCGTGTCGTAGCCAAGCATGCGGGCCCGAGCCTCGTTTTCGCGTATTGCCACGAGGCAGCGTCCAAAGGATGTGCGCACCGCCCAGGCGATGAACAGGTAGCTCACCGCAAACAGGGCGAATGCAGCGAAGTACCGGTTGGAGGGATCGGTGAGATCAATGCCGAACAGCGTTCGCTCGGCCTGCTGGATGACAAAACCCTCGTCTCCTCGCGTGTATTTCCCGAAGAGCAGGATGGTCAGGTATCCGGCCTGTGCGAACATCAGCGTGACAATCATGAACGCCACGCCGGACGTGCGAAGGGCAAGAAAGCCTATTGCCCCCGTGACTGCAAGCGAAGCCAGAATGCCCATGCCAAAGGCCGGCAACACCGTCATGTCCAGGTGATTCATCGAGATGCCCAGGCCATACATGCCGGCGGAAAAGAACAGCGCATGGCCCAGGCTCAGCAGGCCGGTGTAGCCGAACAGGAAGTTGTACCCCATGGCGAACACGGCAAGCACCATGATGCGTGCCAAATTGCCGTTGTGGTAGGCGGAGGTGACGAAGAACAGCAGCAGCAGCGCCGCCAGAACGCCGGCGTGAAGAGACACGTCCCTCGATGGACGGATCATGCCGATCGCAGTCCAAACAGACCTTGGGGACGGAACACAAGCACAAACGCCACCAGCAACGTTGCAATGATCTTCGCCAAGGTCGGTGAAAAGAAAACCGATATTATGCCGTCGCTCAGTCCTATCAGCACGGCAGCAATGATGGTCCCCGGAATGCTCCCGAGACCTCCGATGATGACAACGATGAAGGACAGCAAGAGCGGTTCGTGGCCCATCAGATAGTGGGCCTGCCTGATGGGCACGATCAGGACTGCCCCCAGTGCGGCGAGACCGGCTCCCAGGCCGAACACCAGGCCATACACCCGGTCAATGGGTATTCCGAAGGCCTGAGCCATTTCCCGGTCGAGCTGAGTCGCCCGCATCACGAGACCAAATCTGGATCGCGCCAGGAACTGCCAAAGGCCCACCAGGATGATGACGGCGAAGGCGATGACGGCAAGCTTGTAGGTGGTGATTCCGAATCCCCAGGGCCAGATGACCTGCAGTCCCTGTTCGCCAAACTCGAACCACGGCAGCGCTATCCGTTGGTTGAAGGGCGGAACCACCGGCCTGGCGTCAGGACCGAACGTCATCAGCGTCAATTGCTGAATGCAGTACAGCAGCCCGATCGTGGCCACGATGGTCCGCTCCGGGTCGTAGTTCAGCCGTCGCAGGACGAGGCGGTCGGCGACGATGGCAAGCGCTCCCACGGCAACCGGGGCTGCCACCAGCGCCAGCGCGAAGCCGATCGCCGGGTGAACCCCGACCAGCGTTGAAACAAACCAGGCAATCACGGCCCCGAGCATGAAGAACTCGCCATGGGCGACGTTGACAACACGCATGATGCCGAAAACGACGCTGAGGCCAACCGCGGTCAGCGCCAGAACTGCCGCGGTCAGCGCTCCTTCAAGGGTCGCAAGCAGGAAATGCGGACCGAACTCCATGGAAAACGCAAGGAAACGGCATTACGCCGTGGCTTGGCTAAAGCTCTTGCTGCGTGTAGTCCACTTCGTCAGGATAGAACGTGTCCTCGATGGATGTCGAGTGCACAACGTTCAACCTGTTGCCTTCGACCTTCGATATGTATTGATGCCCAAACACCTGGTGCGTCTTGCCGTTGAACAGCTTGGCGCCTTGAGGATGTTCGATTGATTCGGCTATGTCGGTCACACCTTCCGCTGCCTCGATCATGGCCTGCTTCATGTTGCCCGAACCTGCCGCCGCCGTCATCACGTCGCGGATGAAATGGAGCGTTTCCCAACATCCGAACATGTGAGCGTAGGTTGAAACGTCGCGGGAATCCGAAATCGAGGCGCCATTGGCATCGACTCCGACCGCAGCCCTGTATTCGGCATCGAACTCGAGCATTCCCTCCTGTTGGTACCGCGGCATGCCTTCCCAGAAATAGCTTCCGTCCAGAAACTCCAGTCCCGGGCTGTTCATGTCCACGGCTTCAAGGCTGTCGATGAAACCGAACAGCGCCGGTCCGCTGCCGCCAAAGAATTCCCCCAACTCCTTGACGAATGTCAGCACTGCCGGTCCGACCATTACATGGTACAGGATTTCGGTGTCGCGGGGGATCCTTGGGAAATAGCGCGTAAAGGCCGTTTCCGCCGGCGGGATTGCGATCTGCTCCAGAATTGTTCCGCCTCGCCGGGCAAACGCCTCCGAGAAGTAGTCCCTGTGATCATGGCCGAACGCAAAGTCCGGGTAGATCATCGTAACCTTCTTGCCAAGATTGTCGTGAACGAACGGCGCCATGGCCTGAACCTGACTCTTGACGTCGGTGATGCAAGGCTGAAGCGTGTACCGGTTCAAAATGCCGCTGGCGACATGATGCCCTTCGGAAACAACCAGGTATGGCAGCTTGAGCTCGCCGGCGCGGGGCGCCGAACCTATGACCACATGGCTGAACAGCGTTCCGAATGCAGCGTCGCAGTTGTGCTGTGTTGCAAACTTCTCGACCACTTCGGCTCCACGCTTTGGGTCGGTGCCGTCATCCTCGCCGACTATCTCGATGGGACGCCCGTTGATGCCTCCCATGTTGTTTATGCGCTCCACCGCTGCGTTGGTGGTTCGCTCATACCAACGGCCGTAGGCCGCACCAATTCCAGTGCGATGCACCTGGAATCCCAGACGCACAGGCTCGTCCGTCTGGCCGTGCACCATTCCGGTGAATCCGGGAATCGAACTGAAAGCAGCTGCGCCTCCCAAAGCACCAATGGACTTCAATGCAGACCGTCGGCTGACGCCGGCCAAATGCTGGGTGTTTTCTTTCTTCATCAGTGGATCTCCCGTTTTCCATACGCCACCTGCCACTCCTGTTCGAAGGCGGCATCGGCACTATTAGCCGAATCGAAGCCTTGTGCAAGCGCAGCCTGCGGCTTGCGGCTTTCCTGTGTCCGTCGATGCAGTTGCTCGACTTCAATGCATGCTGCGAACTGGCGCGGCCGCCAGCTTCCCGACGAACCGTGTCGGCTGGAATTCCCGTGTGAATTCAGAACTCGCCTGCCGCCGGCTGACGGGTGTGTGGCAACAATCTGTGCGAAATGTCGGCCCAATTCCCGGTTGCCGCCCTTTTGGCGGCTCAAGCTCCCCGTGGCGCCGCCAGCAACCAGAGGCTGAACGATGTGTACAGCACCATTAGAATCGCCAGCGGCACATGGGCCAGCAGCGCTCGCTCTGCGCTGGCGAAGAGTTGCCGCAGGATGTCGTGACAAACGAGAACTGCAAGTGCATGGCCGGCGACAATGAAGGCACATTGCACAAGCCAGATGATTCGCACGGTTGCCAGCGTGTTGAAGAAGCCCGTGGTCACAAAGTGAGAGCCCAGTCCAAGGTAGTCCGCACCGGTTGCCAGCGGGTCGGAGAGTGCCACGAGGAAGTACTGGATGTTGACCAGAAACGTCGGGAAGAAATGGGCCAGATGATACCCGAAGGCGATGGGCAACAATGAAAGCGCAAGTCGATTGAACGCCATTTGCATCGACGGGCCGTCACTTTCCTGCCCTGCAAACTTCAGCGTCAACAAAACGCTTAGCGCAAACAAAACCATCAACAACAGCGCCGAAGCCAGAATCCCGGCCACTGTCTGGAAAAACACTGCCGACCGACCGGGAAACTCAAGGGGATTGACGCCAATCGCCGCAAGCCACCAGAACGTTTCGTTGAGACCGTCAAAGCTGCTTGCGGCAAGTGCGCACAGCACAAAAACCGACTGGCTGACAGTCAGGGCTGGACGACTGCACAGAGCCCATCCCGGCGCTCCCAACCTTCGGCCTGATCGCTCGACCTGCATGGGTGCAAGCAACGATACGTACCCGAACAGCAGCGTGAAGCACTCGCAGTTGGAGAGCCACCTTGTCCCTCCGAACAGAACCATGCCAACGAAATTGCAGATCCAGTAGGCAGCGACAAATGTGGCCAGCCGATCCGGGTCGTCAGGCGCGGCGTCCGCCAGCACGAAGACCACAAATGCCATGTAGACCGGGACCGCCGGCCAACTCGCCAGCCGGTCCGGATACAGCAGCGCCGGTCTCAGCCCTGTGAATCGACGCAAGATCCGATAGGGACCGATCCACGGATTGCACCAACTCCAAAGATTGCCAACCACGCCGTGCAGGGCGAAAATCGCGATCCACCACACTGTCCAGATGAATACCGGCAACATGTTTGTCAGCGGGTCTCTTTCGCCAGTGACGCCAACATAGAGGAGATAGATCAGCAGCACGAAGGCGCCGCAGCTTGTCAGGGTTTGCAGATGCTCACGCTGGCGCCAGCGTGACAGGTTGATGGTTGTCAAGAAAGAGCCCGAAAGTCGGCGGGGCAACACCACAAGCATTGCGATGGTAAGCACCACGATGCCCAGCCCAACGCTGTTGTAGACGTTGGTTGGCAGCAGGAGCACAAATGTCTGTTCGCTGGCGTGTGCCAGCACGTTGCCTGTCGTTGCCAGAAACGCGGCAAGGGAAACCGACAGGCAACGCAGGACGCGACGGCAAGTTTGGTTCATGCGGCGGGTCAGTTTCACTTCAAGCGTTGGCCGGAATGCATGAGCGGCAAGCTGGCGAATTGGCCGGTTTGCCAAGTTTTGGTCCTTGGTAACCAATGCTGGCGATCATCGCAACTCTCGACTCACAAGCGCCAAGCGCCAGTCCAATGCAACGAGAGGCCTGTCGGTCAAACTTCGGCTCCCGTTCGCATGCTGCTTTGCTCAAGTTGAGCTTTGTGCATTCTTGAACTGGATACTCGACTGCAAGATGCTGAATCCATCGAGGTCAGCAGACAGAACTACCCTACAAGCCAACAGCGAGACGAATTCTATGCCCTCCCGAAATTGCTCTGCTGCTGGATTGAGACAGTCGGAACGACAAAAGCGACCCATTGAGTGCGCAGTGCGGCTTGCAGGCGTGCGGAACGGCCGTCCCGGCTGTGGATCGCGGCTGGGCATGGATATTCAGTGGCCTCCGAGAGGCTCTCCCAATTGGAACACGAACTACAGCCGATGAAGGTCAGCGCCACCTTGCTGGTTCCCAATTTACCGGCATTGGTTCGGCAGCAGTCGCCGGGCAGCATCGTCAATGCGTGCTGCCAACCCACATTGTGCCAGCATTTTTCGGATCCGTTTCGATCGTCCAACTTGGCCGCGTGGCAGTTTGCTAGCCTCCTTCACTAGCCAGTCTTTCACAACCGCTTCGGCTTCGGTGCAAAGCCCAGCCAATTCGTTGTGCAGCCCGTTTGCCGTGTCGTAGCGAGGGATGGGCACCCGCCGCCATGGGTGCAGAGCAAAGTCCCGCCCACTGCGTCGAGACTGAACAAAGGCGGTGTTAAGCACAGGTGCGTTCAGCAATGCCACGAGATAGGCAGCTTCCTGCGGATTCTTGAATGTGCAGCTGATCAGTTTCGCATCAATCAAGTGCGTTGCAGCTTGCACCCGGCAGCCGCGCATTATGTCGCCAGAGGACGGGTAGAGCACGAGCGCAGGAGGCCCTGCTTTGCCTGCCAATAGTGGCAGTTGTCGGTCAGCTCCTCGTTGGTAGTTTATCCGTTTCAGCAGGGTCGATGGTGTGTGCTTTCCTGCACCGCGGCAATCGACATAAATGTCATCAAGCTTGCGCCACGCCGCAATCTCTCGCGCGCTCTCCTCTTCCAGCAGTCGCCCTTCCGCATTTCTGGGCAGGATCATCCAGCCAGGCGACTCGGCTGACAGCGTGAACACCAGCAAGTTCTCCGAGCGTAGCAATGGCGCCAGCCAGTCGGTCGGCACTTCAACGATCTGTGGATTGACTTCCTTCCATATCCCCTTTCGTGACAATCGCGTTGTGATTCTGACCATTCCATCGGCACCGCGAGTTTGCCTGTCGATGACTGTCAAGACATGTGGAATAACCGATGCGCCTGCATGAAACCTACCTACATATGCTGACTCCCCTTGCGGCAAACGTGGAGGCGCCGCCTGCCATTCAATCATCTGCTCCGCAGCAAACAGCGTTGTCGACATGTCGGGACGAGCATTGGGGCACCGCGCCTCCATCAGTTGCACGTTTCTGAACATGGATGGCTCGCAATGATCGAACAACACACAACACTTGCGGGCGTCACCGCCACCGAATACCTGTGCGTCCTTGAGATCGAGGATCTTGTCATTGACTACATTCCGTGCGCGCCAGTCTCGGAATTTTTCCCAATTACTGGCCCTGATGGCTGAATGCTTCACGACCCAGGCAGCCGGTGCGGCTGGACACAGGTAAAGGTCACGGCATCGTTTGATGAACAGCTGTGCGATGTCCTGGTTCGGCGCCTGCCTGCCGCCTTGCCAGAGCCCGTGGTTCATCGAAAATTGTTCCAGACTTCGTTTTCGCGGCTTGTGCTGGATTCTCGACATTCTGACCCATGGCGGATTCGAAATGATGCGGTCAGCCCTATTGTTGTTTAGCAACCACGGGCCGACCATTTGCTGTATGAACCATGCCCAAACCGAATTGCCCTCGCGCTTGACGATTTCACGCAGCGAGGCGTGACTCTCCCGCAGCATTCTGCGATCCTCGGCTGTCTTCACACTGTTCTCGACATGCGTCGGCAAACCCTTTTGCGCGGTGGCGGCCGAGGTCATGTCGTCAATGAGACTTTGGAACCGCGGATGCGTCGCGAATTCGAACGGCAGGCGGATTTCGTTGCCAGCCGGTGACAGGACTACAACTTCGCCAACCCTTGCCTGGAACAGCGATTCCTCGGCCCCTTGCATCATCAATGCATCGCCGTTCCAGACTCGCAGGGCAGCCTCTCCGCTCTGCGGCTCGCAAGGCAATGCTCGCAAAAGCGTTGCCCGGGCAAATTCGCAGGCCACAGGATGGATGTCGATGCCGCATACCAAACGGCTCACGATGTTGGACTGCTCCCCAACCGGACGACCGGCAATCGAGGGGTGCCCCAGCAGTCGTCGCGCAGAATGGTACAGAAAGGTTCCCGAACCGCAGCATGGATCCAGAACACCGATGCTGCCCAATGGCTCTTGGGCGAACAACTCGTTCAATGCCGATTGAGACGCCCTACGGCACCACTCGTCGTCCAGCAGTTCGCGGACCAACAACTCTGCCAGCCAGTCCGGTGTGTAGACTTCGCCGAAGTCGCGGCGATCTCGACGCTCTACAAACGCCTCATACAATGGTCGTAGAACGTCGCCGTGTCGCTGGCGCCATTCATATCTGCAAATGTGGTTGAACAGACTTTCCGCCCATTGCCGGCCTGCCAATGTTGCCGGAATCCAGGCAACAATGCCGTGACCAAGCAACGCAATTGGATCCAAGGCTTCCTGGCGACCCTTCATCGTTTGCACGACTCCGCGCGCCAAGGCGATCAAAAAACTGTGGGCAACGAAAAGCCGGCTACGTGCTTCCGGTGTCTGCGGCTCCATGCCGGAACTGCGCAGCATGTCACGCCAAAGCGCTTTCTTCGTGTTGGTGTGGAGCCGATTCTCGCCTGTCAGATCGTCATGGATTTCCCGCAGCTCATCGGCATTGTCGCGAAACAGTTCGACTGGATTCTGTGGTATCCATGGCTTGCCGACCGGGTCGCCGTACAAAATGGCAACAAGCCACTTTCCCAGTTCCGCTTTGTTGGAGGGAATGAATTGCGAAGATTCGGTCTGTGCCGATGGTTGGTCGCGGTGCTCGTAGCTCCAGCTGTGCCAGACATGGCCATCGGTAAGGATGCCTACCCACCGGCGGTTGGACTCTTCGGCAAGGAGAGATGCGCGAACTTCCGCAATTTCTGCCTGCATGTAACGGTCCAGTTGCTCAAATGGAGCCTCCGCCGAGCCATGCTTGATGGGTGGTTTCTTAGGTGACCCCCCCCCCCCCCCTTTCAATTGTGCCTTCGTTTCGATGATCGTGCGCTGGC
>MKWU01007223.1_pt1 | contig 10775 bp, 11 predicted proteins | sample 809101 | NCBI WGS metagenome assembly MKWU01 (sample SAMN05860141, study PRJNA318959) | sponge metagenome | host: Aplysina aerophoba | place: Slovenia: Piran, Adriatic Sea, Gulf of Piran | collected 2013-05-07
GCTGAAGAAGGCCCTCGAGGCCGAAACGTTCTGTTATTGACTTTCTATGCCACGTGAATTGCTCACGAATTCACCTATTTCAAGTTCTACAACGTGGCAATGAGCCTCTACAATATAAATAATGAGATAATCATACATGTTTGTGTCATGCAACTTTCTATACTACACTAGTCCAAACCATGCAATCTAGTCCAGTAGAGCCGTGTACTCTCTAGGCAGAGTTCCTGTACTGTATTGCTTCAGATATGTAGGGTACTATTATTATTCTGTATTGAATCACGTGTACTTATTGTTCAGCTTGTATCATGTGACAGTTGCACATGCGTAGTGGTCACACACGTGCTGAGTCTCGTGCTCGTGTGGTAATTGAGTTGTTTCACCCGCGGTTCAGTGAGTTGCACGCTGCATGTCTCGGAGTACCCACCGCCTGTACTCAGAGGACATTACAGTTGGCAACGAAGGTGGGATGGCAGGTGCAGCGATCGGTCAGGTGGAGACCTTCGACACTGGCCGTGAATCGATCGCGGCGTACCTGGAGCGAGTGGAACTGTTTCTAGCGGCCAATGCAGTGCCAGCAGAGTGGTAAGTGCCAGTGTTCCTGACTCTGGTCGGCAGACAGACATACACCTTGTTGAGGGACTTGTTGTCACCAGCGAAACCTGCCGAAAAGACCTTGAAGCAACTCATGGACGCACTGAGAGGACACTACGAGCCAAAGAAGGTCGTCATGGCGGAAAGATTTGTATTTCATCAGCATAAACAGGAAGCTGGAGAGACAGTCACAGGGTTTGAAGCAGAACTGCGGAAGTTGGCTTCTAGGTGTGAGTTAGGGGAAACTCTAGAGGAGGCTTTTAGGGATCGGTTAGTCTGTGGCCTTAGGGAGGAAGTGTATCGTAAGCCCCTGTTAGCTGAGCCTGATCTAACCCTGAGTAAGGCGCTGGCCATAGCACAGAGTTTAGAGTTGGCTGATCAGAATGCCAAAGCACTTATTCACCAAGTTTCCCAGAGTAGGGGTCATCGCAAAGGGCAAGCCCAATTTCGTAGCTGCAGCAAACCCCAGACTCATGGGAAAGAGTGCTATCGTTGTGGTGGTACTGACCACCTGGCTGCCACATGCCGTTTTGTAGAGGCCATTTGTCACTGCTGTAAAAAGAAGGGACATTTGGCCCGGGTCTGCCACTCAGCCAAACCTGGAGGAGACCAGAGAGGCTTTAGGGCTCCAGGCTCTAAAGCACAGCGGGTGGCTACCGTGGATGCATCTGAAGATGTTCTTCCGATGTTCCGTCTGGGATCCAAACGGACTGATCCCATCGTAGTGGAGGTAAACATGAGTGGTGTCCCAGTGTCTATGGAGGTTGACACAGGTGCTGCGGTATCTGTGATGTCCCAGGAGCAGCAGCAGGAGCTGTTTCCAGCGGCACAACTCCAGCCAACACAGTTTACCCTACGTACATACACCGCTGTGCGTGTGGAGGTTTACCCCTACGTACGTACACCGCTGAGTGTGTGGCGGTAGTTGGGGAACTACCTGTCCATGTAGTGTACGGGGACCAAGAGAAGGATCTTTCCTTGGTCATTGTGAAGGACAACAGGCCAGCCTTGTTGCGGAGAGATTGGCTTGCCCACATTCGCCTGGACTGGCCTTACCTGGCATACCAATCTCGGTGTAGTTTGCAGTCGGAGGAGCTTTTGCAGAGATACGAGGAGGTCTTTCGGGAGGAACTGGGTACAGTGAAGTCAGTTCAAGCCACTTTGAAGGTGAAAGAGAACACCCAACCCAAGTTTTTCCGTCCTTGCACTGTTCCATTTGCCATCAAGGATGCCATCGCTAGAGAAATTGAGAGATTGGAAGCAGCAGAAGTTTTGGAGAAGGTGTAATTTAGTCAGTGGGCCACACCAATCGTACCAGTCCGAAGAAAGATGGATCCTTCCGGTTGTGTGGTGATTACAAGGTAACACTAAACCTGGCCTTGGAGGTGGACCAGCACCCGCTTCCTAAACCAGAAGAGATATTTGCATCGGGTGGGCAGGCTTTCACCAGTTGGACCTGTCACAGGCGTACCAGCAGTTGCTGTTATACGAGGCTTCAAGGAAGTCACTATCAACACTCATCTTGCCCTTTACCAATACACCCGGTTGCCATTTGGTGTGGCTGCTGCGCCTGCTATCTTCCAACGTACCATGGACGCCATGACGCCGTGCTCCATGGTTTCCCATGTGTCATGTGTTACCTCAATGATATTATCATCACAGGTTCAACATAGAAAGAGTATTTGGCTACTTTAGCAACAGTCCTGGAGTGACTTCGTAGCCCTGGGTTCAGACTGAAACGAGAGAAGTGCTGCTTTCTTCAGCCATCAGTGGAGTATCTTGGACACCTGGTGGACGCACAGGGGCTACACACAACTGAAGGCAAGCGACAGGCAGTGGCTGATGCGCCAGCACCGACGAATATTGCAGAGTTGCGTTCCTTCTTAGGACTCGTGAACTATTATGCCCAATTCATCTGTAATTTAGCGACCCGATTGCAACCGCTAAATTGGCTGCTCCACCAGGGGGAGAGATGGAAGTGGACGGCGGAGTGTACAAAGGCGTTCGAAGACATTAAGTCAGTCTTGTCATCTTCCCAGGTTTTAGCACATTATGACTCTTCCTTGCTCGTGTCTCTGGCAGCTGATGCCTCTCCTTATGGCGTGGGGGCTGTCATTTCACAACAGTACGCTGATGGGTCGGAGCGCCCCATTGCCCCTTGCTACGCGCACTCTCACACCCAGTGAGAAGAATTACCCTCAGATAGAGAGAGAAGCATTGGCTTTGTTGTTTGGTGTCAAACGCTTTCATCAATACCTGTATGGTTGCAAGTTTTGCCTCATTACGGACCACAAGCCTTTGACAGCCATCTTGGATGCTGATAAGGCCATTCCTTCACTGGCTGCGGCTTGTCTGCAGAGGTGGGCTATTTTGTTATCTGCTTATCAGTACGACATCCAGTTCCGCCGCACAAGACCATGCTAACACGGATGGGTTGTCCTGTCTCCCAGTGCAGGTTCCACCAGGCGATGAAGTATCCACTGCAGCAGCTTGCTTCAATCTAGGGCAGATCCAATCACTGCCTGTCACATCTTCTGAGGTTGCTAGGGCCACAAAACGGGATCCTACCTTGAGCAAGGTGTTGCTGTACACACAGCAGGGATGGCCTGCTCAGTTGCCGGTGGAGATACAACCTTTCGCGACACGGCGAAATGAGCTCACCGTGGAAGACAACTGCCTGTTGTGGGGGCTTCGTGTGGTGATACTCCCAAAACTCCAAGCCACAGTCCTGCGGGACTTGCATAGTGATCCCATCGGTATCGTGCGCATGAAGTCACTGGCAATGAGTTACTTTTGGTGGCCAGGACTCGACGAGGATATCCAGAAGTTGGTGAAGTCCTGTCAGTCATGGCAAGCTGTCAAGAGCGCACCCAGTAGTGCACCCCTGCGTTCGGCCTGCCTGAGCAAGTGGTATCCGACAATGGGCCCCAGTTTACATCGCAGGAATTTGCAAGTTTTTTGCGTTCCAACGGGGTTATTCACATTCGTACTGCACATTATCACCCTTCCTCGAACGGGCAGTGTAATGCCTAGTTCAAAGCCTTCAAGCAGGCCTTGAAGGCTGACGAGAGGGATGGATTAACACTACAACACCAGTTGCAAGGTTCCGTCATGACCTACAGAAGTACTCCTCATCCAACCACAGGTCTCGCGCCAGCATCTTTGTTCCTTGGGCGACCTATCCGAACTAGATTTGACTTGTTGTGCCCTAATGTGGGGAAGTGAGTTTGCGCAGCCCAAGCGAAGCAAAAGAGTCATCGTGATTTAAAAGGGTCATTGAGAGAATTTGCTGTTGGTGCCAGAGTAATGGTGAGAGATGGGAGGGACAAGGCACACTGGGCCCCTGGTACTATCCTTGAGCGTCGAGGACCAGTATCCTATACAGTACAGTTGGACAGTGGCTCAGTAAGCAGGAAACATGTTGATCACATACGGGCTTGTAACAGCCAAGAGTCTACCTGGCCGCCAACTACAGAATCTGTGTCACGGGAGATAGCTGACTTTTCCCATCACTACCACCAGAGGCTCCAGCTGTGGAAAGCAATGAGTCCTCTGCAGTTGTTCAGACATCCTCGCCTTTGGACACCCCACTGTTGCCATCGGTCAGGTCACCACAGTCATCCTCGAATGTGCCTGATGCAAGACCTGCTCACTATCCAACACGGGTTTGCCGTCCCGTGGACAGTTACTTTTTCTTAACATGTATGTTTTCTTTAGGAAGGGAGGGATGTACTGTATTGCTTGAGTTATGTAAGGTGACCATTATTATTCTGTATTGAATCACGTGTACTTATTGTTCAGCTTGTATCACATGACGGTTGCGCATGCGTAGTGGTCACACTGTGTTGAGTCTCGTGCTCGTGTGGTAATTGAGTTGTTTCACCCGCGGTTCAGTGAGTTGCACACTGCATGTCTCGGAGTACCCACCGCCTGTAATCGGAGGACATTACAGTTCCTTTTTCTCGGTTCAGGGTGTTGGGGTGGCGCTGAATGTGCCAACTCTCGAGGAGACACCTTGTTGTTACAAAGGGGTGGCTGTCAATGACCTCGGCCTTGGACAGGTTCACCTGATGACTGTTGACCATACATGCTCCGCCAAAGCATTCCTGTTCAGACTAAACAGGAAGTTCTAGAATAATTTCTTGCTGAATAAAGCAATTTCAAAATAATTCATCGCTTTATAAAACAATTGAGAATGCTTGGGTAGTGAGCATAATAATTACTGTTAAGATCCCTCCCCTTGCTACATGTGGCAAGCTGGTGGCTTTTACCCATTCGCACAAACTATTGTATGTGTTCTCGTGAAAGACAGAAACAAGGAATCCTCCGCAAAGTCAACCTTTATAAACAACGCAGGCAATCATAGATCACACAATCATTTTACTTTGACGAAAACGGTTCTTCTCCAGTAAGGTTCAAGACGGAGCAGACGGAATGATCTCACCTTACTCTACAAATCAAATAAATCGAACTAAATGATGCCACAGAGCCACATACCATGTAGAGCAGAATGAATCTATAACAACCCTGATTGCAGAACGATTTGGCCACGTAGGCCTTCGTCAACTGAGTACAGAATTTTGTACAAAAAGAGTATGTTGCTGTAAAGTCATGGGACAAGGCGGCGCTCTTTCTCACTGTGATGGTGGTATGTCCACTGCCCTCTCCCCTACATCGTTGTGTGGACAAGGCATGGGGTTAATTGTCTAGCTAATCCTTATTGGTTGCTGTTTTACATCCCTGCCATCGACCTTTCCTCTGCGCTAGAGAAAAAGCAACATTTTAAACATCAGCATCGTTTGGGTGTTGCTTGGTAACACCTAGACGCTGCTTACCCAATGGAGCTGATGAGGAGTGGTATTCTTCAAAAAGGCCTTCCAGCACAGTGGTAGAGTCCAACAGTAGTCTGACCAAATGCAAAGATAACCTTCTTATCAGCCATTTTTTTCCTCCTTGACGGAATTGTATTTTGCCTTGTGTTCGAGCCCATCATGAAACAAGGCGGTGCTCTCGCTCATTGTGATGGTGGTATGTCCACTGCCCTCTCTATTCAGTTCGCGCCCAACCAAACCACCTTCAGAGGTGGTTTCGATCCTATTAGGCCCTTTGAACCAGCTTTGCAAGTTTGCATGTGACCCCAAACAGGAGCACATAATACGCTGCCACAAGATCTGGGAGAACAATTGCGTACGAACAAAAGGCATCAATAGGATCACAAAAGAACTACGAACTAACCTAATCCTTATTCGATCGATGGACTCAATGGCAAAATCAATTGCTATAGCTAGCTAATTCATTGAGAAACATTTCTGCTATTTAGCTAGCTATCCTGGGTTTGTACTGCGTTATGTACGATGTAGAACAACATTCCGCCATTCTGGAGAATGCGGCTGGCTTCGCGAGATGAGGTGCGGTCCCGTAACAAAATGGCGGTATTGGGGTATGTTTGTACATTGGGGAAACAAACATCGTGTTCCCTCGAACACTGTACTGGGTAGTGATTGCTAATCTTGATGGAGTTCTGCCAACTAATGGTGGGACCAAGAAGAAATGCATCCTCAGCCTTCACTGCGTAGCAATTTTGGGCCTATTGTAGTAAGATGGTACTAGCCGGATCCTAACAGAAAGGATCTGACCTTTAGTGTTTGAGGAGCAGGGCTAGGCATGCTGCCTGGTGTTCAATGTACTGAAGATGTAGTAGCAGATCAGCCTCTATTTCCCAAAATAGTTATGTAATAGATGCTCATGCTATGGTAAACATACGTAGGAACCTGATGTACTTACTGAACATTAAGCAGTAGTGAACAGTAGTAAGACACATCAATCTCAAAAATGGTCTTACCAATGTTCATTACTGCTATGAGAATGTTCCTTAAAACAAGTTCTTGCAATGGACTACTTGCACACAAGGTCGAAGAAAGTTCACACCTATTATGACACATCCGACTGCACCCGTGCAGCCATTTCATAGCCATTTGTTTGGGGCTCACGTGTGCATGAATCGTCCTTTTTATTAAGGCTACGACAAAATGATGCTAAAGAGCAGACAGACAGCTTGCTATGCACAACAATATGATACCTGCACAAGGTGAAGAGTCCTGTGGCTCAAGCTCTCTCCATGTGGTGCCATTAGCCAAAGAAGTACCTAGACTAGACATTTGCTAGCCTTCTGGGAAGTATAACAAGTCACTGCAACACAGTGACGACTAGCCGCTCAGTTGGCCTTCGACAGCGCTACACTAGCTGAGTCTTTTTTATTTTCCACGCAGTTCACTAAGAACTAATGAAAGAATTGTCTGAGAATGTGAGATTGTTGGCACAGCGAATGGTACAGGCATTGTCAATGGACACAGCAATGTCTTCTCATTGTTGCTTGTACTCCGTCCAACTTCTGCGCTCCAACCACCAATATCAAGCGTATGACCTGCAGTTTCATGCCATGTCTTCATAGCTTTAATAAAGAGCACAGTTTTGGCACATACTAATGGAATGCATGTATTGTCTTACTTTTCTATACATTAAATGGGGGCACAGTTGCCGCCAGATGTGATGCCCTTACATTCTACACACACTTTAGCTTGTGTGCAAGTGGTCCACTGTAGCATCATACACGTAGATGAGTGATGAGAGAATGGGTGAAACAAAACAGGAGAGGACCCTGTGGGATTACTTGCTGTACCCAAGCAATTTCTAGGGTACAGTTATGAAGGACAAGGGTGAAGGGTGGAGAGTACCAAAATGTGATTCAAGAATAAGGTCTGTTGAAAGATTGCAAAAGTCAAGCATGAGGACATGATCAGGGAGTAGGTGCTAGAGGTAAGCCCTGACAGAGTGGGTCACTGATTCTGTCCTGAGTGGTGTACAAATTCCTAGTTGGAGAGATGCCAACAGTGAATCAGTTCTCTCCAGAACAGCTCTGCTTGCACATTATTGTTGAGCATTCACATAGCACAGATAGATGTCAGCGAGACGTTTTGACCTCGAGGGTCTTCGTCAGTCACAAATGACTAAAGTGTGCAGAGGTAAGGTGGCTTATATACAGCAACTAACCCTAACCCTAACCACAACATACAACAACCACCACAGTGTGCAAGTTGCAAAACATGCTCATTTGTATGTGTACATATACAAATGGGGTCAACTGAAAATGAGCACCAGCGCAAGTTGCAGAGGGTCAAGACCATCTTGGGCGCTAGTAGGAGCAGGATGCAGAGTTGCAAAATCATCTGATCGGTTCCAGTAGGTTTAAACTGGTAAAGTTCATTTCCCAGCGCATCCGTATCGCCACCGCCGTACTCCTCGTCATATCTTCCACTTATAACACCATTGCCGCTATCGTAAACTTCCAAATTACGTTCGCCATATGAAGAATAGTCGCAGGAGAGACGATCTTTTGCAGTGTCAGTGCCTTCAGCTATCTACTTCCGTTCCCTTTGTGACGTCACGCCGAACTGCCGAAAGTCCAGTTTTAAGGTAGTAGGTACAGCTAAATGCTTCCTTTAGGGCACATTACTTCTGTACACGTAATTTCAAGACTGTATAACCAACCACCCCAATTATTACAGATGTGATTGTCAAAGAAAGTTCCCATAATTTGGTGTAAATACTTAATTGATTGTCACTTCCTTTATTGAAATAATTGGGTTACAAGTCAAGGAATATTTTCCCCAAAAATTGAAGCACCCACAGGAAAAAGGTATCTAGTTATGCTCTGAATGGCTGAGAACAACCAAACTTGGTATATAGTATCTAGTAGCATGTGTGCACAAATCTATGGGAGCCCACCTCCATTTTCCATTCTTTACAGAGTTATTCTCTGTGCCTATAAAAGTTGCAAATTTGCCACAACTTGTTTATAAATGCGATTTTCGAGGTGGACTCCCATAGTTTTTCGCGCGCTTTGGAGTACATTCCAACGAACTCAACCGCATTTGAAGCGTTAGTAACGCTGCAGACTAGATAGCCCAGCAACACCTTGATCTCATACAGTAACATGCCATAGGGTCCCCCCTGTGGGAGATTTCATGCACGCTAGCCAGGCCAACACTCTAAAGCCACTTCCATAGCAGTTCTTTTCAAGCTTTGCAACAGAAACGATCACCTATGATAGCCCAAACTCCGACAGATTAGTAAAGTTTCTCTCGCACTAATCTACAGCTGAACTACCTGTGGTTTCACACCTAATAATTATCGTCTTCACTCCTGTCACTTACGCACCCTTTGTGTATATATGCATAGACTCTACACTACGCAGGAATGATTGAATCGATCCGGATTGTTGCCCAAAGAAAGCCGTACAAGTGACAATACAGCTTGGACCGCCCTACCCGTCCGGTTTTACCGCTGTCAGTGCAGCAATTACATTTTGCACCATCCATTGATCAGTTCTTACTTGAAAATTGACACAAATAAACATTCTTTTGTTTCTCCTATAACTCGTGCAGGCAAGCGATGCTTGGGATAAAATCTCGGATGAGAACAAGATCTATAACCAAACATCTGTACCAAAAGTTATGCAAGTTTGATTTCGTCACTTTAGCCGTACCTACTACCTTAATGATGTCACTAATTACAAAACGGCAGATTTTGGCAACTAAATCCTCGTATTTCTCCCCCATGCAGCCATTGCTTGCACCTAAGAGTGGCACAAAGCTTCTCCACTGGTAGTACACTACCTTTTTCTGCAATAAAAATTTCCGTAGTCAGTGGCACTTTAAAAAACTTGACTGTCTTAGGAAGCAATTATCTGTAGTGATAATCTTAGAAATGTTTAGGGATTAGGTTTAGGATATTTAGATTCTACTGCAACTAGCCTCACTATCTTGACAGTTCCAGTGTATTTCACCATTCTAAATATATTATTGTGATAATTGCAAAGTTTTTCATACTATCGCTCAGCAAGACTCTTTAGTGTCTCAAATGACCTCTCACCACCTCACCTGTCTGCACTTGCATCTTTATACAGTAGTGTGTGCATTGTTGTTATTGACTGATGATGGCAACTGTACGTGTCAAAACATCTAATCAATCAATCTAATTCATAGGATAGTACTTACAGACATCAACATGAGTCTCCCTAGCCACACAAGACTTTACAGCAACCTTCACACTTACACCAAACTAATAGTCAACAATATATAGTTAAGATGTGCTATCACACACATTAAGGGTCAAATACCAACCTCAAAGTAAGGGCTCGAGCCATTGGATCATTGCTGAAAATCACTGTTGAGATCTTCCTAAATACTTCCGCAACATCTGTCACTTTGCACAAGTGGCCTTTTGACTGCTCTGTCACTTGTACCACATACTCTCTTAGAACATTGGGGCTACAAGACAATAAAAGTAAATTGATACAGATCACTAAATACTACATTTGTGGCCATAGAATGTAACATTCTGACTATATTTTGAAGATCTCTGAGTGGCCAGGTACAGACATGATTGATTCGGGAACTACAATAACTGAGTTGCACAATGGACAGTTGTCAAGTGACAATCACCAGCCAAACGATTTGACCCAATCCAGGGTCTTCATCAATGGAAATACTATGTGGAGTACAATGCAAGCAACTATTTAAATGCAAAATAGGCAGGGAAAGGGGCGGGAAATGACTAACTGTGTGGTGTGTTTTGTACTATGTGTCTAGTTGTAAGTGACAGAAAAAAATTGGGAGTAAAAACAACTAGGATTAGAAACAAAAAGGAGGGTTAGAAACAAAAAGGAGGGAAGTAAAACAAGATAGAACTACATTATACGACTTGCATAATAATATAACAAACTAGCAGGAGCAGCACCATAACCACAATCAAGAAGGAGAAGGGAGAAGTAACGAGTGTGACAGATGAGGGTGTTGTATGTTTGCGGTAGGATGCCCTCATCCCTGTTCATCATGCTAGGCTCCACCCTGATGTGCGAACACTCAAGAAAGCACCTCAGGTGATAGTGGGGGTGCACATCCACAACCTTTGCCTCTTTCCAGTTGACAGTATGCCTTCTGGGCCGCATGCTCCGACACTGCAGACTGGGAGAGGCGACCACCTGTCGTGCCTTCCTGTCTTCCTGGATTCAGGGCTCCAAAATCCTGTTGGTCTGCCCATCATACACGTCTGAGTAGGTGCCACAGGTGACGTAGTAAACTACCCCCGCTTGTTGTTTCCAGCTACAGGCTATTTAGAGGCAG